>Ga0207866_1000060_pt1 | contig 172906 bp, 144 predicted proteins | sample HigsolmetaAR203D_FD_184835 | JGI IMG/M metagenome (GOLD analysis project Ga0207866, IMG submission 184835) | Ionic liquid and high solid enriched microbial communities from the Joint BioEnergy Institute, USA - AR20-3-D (SPAdes) (version 2) ...
CATGCAGATGGCCTTGGGCAGCGAGCCGGAGGCCAGCACCACGGCGCCGACCAGGCCCAGCACCATCAGCGAGAAGTACTCGGCCGGGCCGAACTTGAAGGCCACTTCGGCCAGCGGCGGCGCGAAGCCTGCCAGCAGCAGCGTGGCCACGCAGCCCGCAAAGAACGAGCCCAGCGCGGCAATGGCCAGCGCCGCGCCGGCGCGGCCTTGCTTGGCCATCTGGTGGCCGTCGAGCACGGTCACCACGGCCGAGGTTTCCCCCGGCAGCGCGACCAGGATGGCCGTGGTCGAGCCCCCGTATTGGGCGCCGTAATAGATACCGGCCAGCATGATCAGGCCGGCCACCGGCGGCAGCACGTAGGTGATCGGCAGCAGCATGGCGATGGTGGGCACGGGGCCCACGCCGGGCAACACGCCGATCAACGTGCCGAGCAGGCAGCCGATGAAGGCATAGACGAGGTTTTCGGGCGTGAAGGCGACGGAGAAGCCCAGCGCCAAGTGTTCGAACAATTCCATGGCGGGCTCCTTAGTTCAGGCCGAGGAAGCTGGGCCAGAGCGGGAAGATCAGCCCCAGTCCCTTGATGAAGGCCAGCCAGCAGAAGACCACCAGGAAGATGGCGTTGAGTACGGCAACCTTCCAGCTGAAATCATGGCTGGCCACGCTGCTGGTGACCACCAGGAGGAACAGCGACAGGTACAACCCGAGCGGGCGTAGCAACACGCCGAACAGGATGACCGAGCCGATGATGATGGCCAGGATCTTGAAGTCGAACTTGCTGACCTCCGTCTCCTCGGCCTTGGGGCTGAGCGCAGTCAGCGTGACCACCGCGCCCAGCGCGGCCAGGCAGATGCCCAGCCAGAACGGAAAGTATCCCGGGCCCATTCGTGCTGCATCGCCCATTTGATATTGGGTCGCTCCCCAGGCGAACCCCAGGCCCAGGGCGACGAACATCACCCCCGACCAAAAGTCCTGTTTGGACCGGATTTGCATAATAAGTCTTCTCCCACCAATGAAAGAACGCCACATGGGCGCACGCCGACGGCGTACGGCACAGGCGGCCTGCATCGCCGGCCGGTGACTGGCTGGCAAAGCAAGCGCAGGAGTCTAGAAAGCCAAACTTCCAATTGGCTTTCATTGGAGGGGGGCGAAGGCTTGCGCCAGGCCCCGTTGCCGGGGCATTGCCGGGTGATTTCCCCAGGAGAAAGGGGGGCTGCCGGGCGCCCGCGCACCGTGCCTCAGTGTTTTCCCTAGGAGGTTGCGAAATCCCCAAATCCGCGCCGGCTGGCCGGTCAACGGTATGCGCTACCATCGGCTTGTCCCCACGACAGACCAGGAGCGCTGCCATGCAAACCCACGCGTTGCACCGAGGACGCCTCATCGATCACATCCAGCTGGTGGTGCGGGACTTGGCTGCCAGCCGCCGCTTTTACGAGGCGGTCCTGGGTGTCCTGGACATTCCCATCGGTGGGGAGGGCGAAGGGTTTTTCTGGGCGGATGAGCTCTTCATTTCCAGCGTGGACAGCCCGGCGTCGCAAGGCGCGCTCACCGGCCGCTGCCACCTGGCCTTCCAGGCGCCCGACCAGGCCACCGTCGATGCCTTTCACCGGGCGGCGCTGGCCGCCGGCGGCAAGGACAATGGTGCGCCAGGCTTGCGCGACTACCACCCGGGCTACTACGGCGCCTTCGTGCTGGATCCGGACGGCAACAATATAGAAGTCGTTCACCACGGCCCGTGCGCGCGTAGCGCACCGTCGGTGGAAATCACTTTCTGAGCCACTGGCATCTGCTCGATCTCGACCTAGGGTTTTCCCTAGTATCGATCCGCTAAACTCTTGAAAATCGGCGAGCCGGCCCCTACCGCTGTGTCGGCGGCCGCCGGCCAGGCCTGCCGTCCATCTCCGCTTTGTTCATCCTCCTCTTTTCGAAGAAGAATCACGATGAAGATTGCGCAGATTGCCCCGTTGTATGAAGCCGTGCCGCCGCGCCTTTACGGCGGCACCGAGCGGGTGGTGGCCCACCTGACCGATGCCCTGGTCGACAAAGGCCATGACGTCACCGTGTTCGCTTCGGCCGATACCCGCACCCGCGGCCGCCTGGTGCCGGTGCGCGACCAAGCCCTGCGGCTGGATCCCGCGCCGCTGAAGTCCGACCTGGCGGCCCACCTGACCATGCTGCACGAAGTGCGCGAGCGCGCTGGGGAGTTCGACGTGCTGCATTTCCACACCGATATGCTGCACTTTCCCATGTTCGAGCACGTGGCGCAGCGTACGGTGACCACGTTGCACGGCCGGCTCGACTTGAAAGACCTGGCGCCCGTCTATCGGCGCTGGAGCCAATATCCGCTGGTGTCGATTTCGCGGCACCAGCGCAAGCCCCTGCCTTTTGCCCACTGGGCCGAGACCATCTATCACGGCATGGATCCGGCGCCCTACCGGCTGATCGAGAATCCTTCGGGAGACTACCTGGCCTTCCTGGGTCGCATTTCCCCTGAAAAGCGCCCCGACCGCGCCATCATGATCGCGCGCCAGGCCGGCCTGCCGCTGAAGATCGCCGCCAAGGTCGACGCGGCCGACCATGAATACTTCGAGCGGACCATCCGCCCCATGCTGGACCACCCGCTGGTGGAGTTCGTTGGCGAGATCGGCGACGGCGACAAGGCCGAGTTCCTGGGCAACGCGCGCGCGCTGCTGTTCCCGATCGATTGGCCGGAGCCGTTCGGGCTGGTGATGATAGAGGCCATGGCTTGCGGCACGCCGGTGATTGCGTGGCGCCAAGGATCGGTGCCCGAAGTCATCGACGACGGCGTGACCGGCTTCATCGTCGATGACCTCGACCAGGCCGTTGCCGCGGCCAAGAAAGCCGACACGCTGGACCGCAGGCAGGTGCGCGCCGTGTTCGACCGGCGCTTTACCGCTTCGGCCATGGCCGAAAATTACCTGCGGCTGTACCGGCAGCTCCAGGACGCGCCGTCGAACGAGGCCATCTTCGCCAAGACCGCGTAAGCGGGGTCATCGCCGCTTTGCCCTTGGCGACGCGCCAGGCCGGGCGGGCGGCGCGTGCCGTCAGCCGCGCAGGCGGCTGCGCAGATGATCGGCCAGCACGCGCGCGTGGTTGTGCACTTCGTCGCGCGCGGCGTAAAGCAAGGTGACCGGACCTTGGCTGGCAAGCTGCTGAAGCTGCTGCACCGGCCCCGGATTGCCTTGCAGCTCGGCCTGGTAGCGGCTGGCGAATTCCTGCCAGCGTGACGGGTCGCGGCCGAACCACTTGCGCAGCTGCGGCGAGGGGGCGGCGTCCTTGAGCCAGAGCGCCAGGCCGGCGGCTTCGCGGCGCAGGCCGCGCGGCCACAGCCGGTCGACGAGCACCCGCGCGCCGTCGTCCGCCGTTGCCGGCTCGTATACGCGCTTGACGCGAATGCGGTCTGCAAATCGGGTCATGGCGTTTCTCCCTTGGCGGTCCTTTCATTGAACACCCGTGCCTGCCGCACCCGGGCCGCGCGGTGTACAGCACGCGGCTTACATCGTAGAATGCCGGCCATGGTCACCCAACCGACGTCCCGGCTTGACGCAGGCAATCCCGTTGCCTGCCGGGTCGTCGCGTCCCTGCGCCGGCGCATGGCCGGGCGCGCCGGACTGGCCGCGGCACTGGCCGCACATGGCTAAGCCCGGCGACCTTTCCACTTTCCCTTTCACGCGCAGTTCCTAGGTCGCCGGGCCCCACCCGCGCGATCGGTGCGACGCCGGCCTGCCGGCGCCGCGCCCGGCCCGCTCGCCGCTTGGCGGCGGCGGGGCGAGGACTGGCATGGACATCACCAAGGCATTCATCAAGGCCAAGCGGCCTTGCGCCGACGGCTTTCGCTGGTACGTGCGCAACGCCCGGCCGGACCAGACCTATCAAAACCTGCTCGATGCGCTGGTGCAGGCCGGCCGCGTGCAAGACGCATGCTGGCTGCTGGACCAGTTTGGGCCGACCGACGCGGTGCTGGAGGTCGACACGCTGGAAGCCGACGCCATCGTATTTGCCGGCACGCTGCAAGTAGCCGGCGGCATCGATGTCGACGGCGTGGTGCGCGCGGGCCGGTGCATACGGGCCGGCGCGGGCATACGCGCAGGCTCGCTGCAGGCCGGCGAGGACGTGACTTGCGGCGGGGCGCTTGCCTGCGGCGGCGACGCCAAGATCGGCGGCCGGCTGCACGCTGCATGGGGTGTGCAGGTCCAGGGCGCGCTCAGCTGCGAAGACCTGCGTGCCGGCTGGGATGCGTGCTGCGGCAGGGAGATGGTCATGGCCGGCCATGCCCAGGTCGGTGGGCGCTTGCAGGCCGGCGGCGACGTGCGCTGCGCCAAGGGGCTGCGTGCGGGCGAAGGCATCGACTGCGCAGGCAACCTGTACGCCGGCCACGGCATCGAGTCGGGCGGCTGCGTACGGGTCGGCGGCCACCTGTCTGCCGACTGGGGGATCGTCGCACGGGGCGACATGCTGGCCGCAGGCGCGATCCGCGCGGGCGAAAGCCTGTACGCCGAAGGGGACATCCAGGCTGGCGAGGGTTATGGCATTTATGCGGGGCTGCAGGTGCCCGCGCATGCGTGGGCGACGAGCGCCCGGGTGCAAGCCGCGCGTCGGCCCGAGGGGCTGCACAGTGGCTGGTGGGCCGGGCCCCCGCCCGGGGTGGTGCTTGCCGCGGAGGATGGCGGTGCGGATTGACGTCGAACGCGATCCGCAGCGCATGCAAGCCGAGCTCGACATCCTATATGAACGCTTTTTCGCCCCGATGGGCCGCCCCGGACTGACCGCGGTCGATTGGAACGCGCCGCCGCATTTGCGTTGCTACCGCCGCACCGCGGACGGCGAGCACTACGTCTATGTCGAGGACGCGCTGCGCGGACGCCTGGCTGGATGCGTCGTCTTCAATCGGCTGCCGGGGCTGGACCGCCGGCTGGACGCGCACGTGCGATCGCCGCATTCACGGTTTCGCCCCGCCTATCAACGGCAAGGGCTGGCCACGCTGATTTACCGGCACGTGCTGGATGCGGGGATTTGCCTGGTCAGCGGCGCACGCCAGTCGCCGGCTGCCCATCGGCTTTGGCAAAAGCTCGGCCAGCACTATCCGTTGGGCTATGTGCGCCTGGACGGCAGGCGGGTGACGCCGCTGCCGCCGCAGGCGGACGGCTTGGACGACTTGGACACGCGGCTGTTGCTATGCGGCGTGGGATGGGACGCACACGCCTTGGCCGGCCTGGCCGACGCGCGATGCGCACGCGCGGCGGCGCCGGTGGCCCCGCCGACGGCAGGGTCGTGACACGCGCGGACGCAGGCCGTCAGGCCGCACCGGCGGCGCGCGCCGGTGCCCGGACGCTGACGCCGGCGGCCTCGAGCGCCTTGCGGATGGCCGAAGCGAAAGCCGCCGCACCGGGCTGGTCGCCATGGATGCATAGCGTGTCGGCGCGCACGGGCACGTCGTGCCCGTCGATACTGCGCACCACGCCTTCGCGCACCATGCGCAGCACTTGGGCCACCGACGCGTCTAGGTCCTCGATCATCGCGCCAGGCTGGCTGCGCGGAGTCAGCGAGCCGTCGCGCTGGTAGCTGCGGTCGGCGAAGACCTCGCTGGCCGCGCGCAGCCCGACTGCCTGCGCGGCCGTAACGAGGGCGCTGCCGGCCAGGCCGTAGAGCACCAGCGTGGCGTCGACGTCACGCACGGCGCGGCAGATCGCCTCGGCCAGCGCCGGGTCGCGCGCGGCCATGTTGTACAGCGCGCCGTGCGGCTTGACGTGGTTGAGCCGTGCGCCTTGGCTGGCGGCCACCGCCGCCAGCGCGCCGACCTGGTAGACGGTGATGTCGTAGGCTTCCTGCGGGCTGACCTGCATGGTCCGCCGCCCAAACCCCTGCAGGTCAGGCAGGGATGGGTGCGCGCCCAGCGATACGCCGTGGCGCAGGGCGGCCGTGACGGTGCGGCGCATGACGGCTGGATCCCCGCCGTGAAAGCCGCAGGCGATGTTGGCCGAGCTGACGTAAGGCAAGATGGCCTCATCGTCGCCCATCTTCCAGGCGCCGTAGCTCTCACCCATGTCGCAGTTCAGGTCGATCGCTTGGGTCATGTCGGTTCCTCGCGGTAGGCCCGTAGCCGCTCGCGCAGCCAGGCGAGCGATTCGTGCAGGCGCACGAAGGATTGCTCGCGCAGCGCGTCCAGCCGCTGTGCGCGGCCAAGGTCGATGAGTTCGAAGGATACGGCATCGCCCGGCGCTTTTTGCGCAAGCACCGGCAGATCCACCGTGGCGACCTGCGCGATCTTGGGGTAGCCGCCGGTGGTTTGCCGGTCGGCCATGAGGACGATGGGCGCGCCGCCAGCCGGCACTTGTATGGCGCCGAAGGCGATCGCCTCGGAAAGCAGCTGGCGCGGGGACGACAGCGCCAGCGGGGGGCCTTCGAGCCGGTAGCCCATGCGGTCGGATTGCGCGCCGATGCGCCAGATGGCTTCGACCAGCGCCTGGCGCGACGCCGCCGAGAAGTCGTTCCATTGCGCGCCGGGCATGATGCGCACGGCCGCATCCGGTCGCGCCGACAAGCCCGCGGGCAGGTAGATGCGCTGCTGCCAGAGCATGTCGACCAGGTCTTGCAGGCTTTGTCCGCGCAGGGGCCGCCGCAGCGTGATGCGATCGCCCTTGGCCAATGCCCGGCCTTGCAAGCCGCCGAAGCCGCTGCGCAGGTAAGTGCTGTCGCTGCCCATGACGGTGTCGAGCGCAAAGCCGCCGTGCACGGCGAGATAGCAGCGCGCGCCGCGTACCCGCGCAGTCCAGGCGAGCTCGTCGCCCGCGCGGGCGACGAGCGGGCGGTGCAACGCGGCCGGCTCGCCATTGAGCGTGGCGCCCAGGTCGGCGCCCGCGATGGCAAAGCACGCCGGCTGCTCGAAGCGCAGCCGCGGCCCGACCAGGGTGATTTCCAGCGCGGCGCAGCCCGGGTCGTTGCCCGCCAGGAGGTTGGCCAGGCGCAGCGCATTGCCGTCCATGGCACCGCAGGCTGGCACGCCGAGGTGCTGGTAGCCGAAGCGGCCGAGGTCTTGGAAGGTGGACAGCAGTCCGGGTTTGAGGACAGTGATGGTCATTGCTGCGTGGCGCGCAGCTCGTCCAGGCGCTTTACGTCGATCGGGACGAAGCGGACAAAGTCGCCGGGCGCCAGCACGGCGGGCGGTTCGCGCGCGGGGTCGAAGAGCCGTAAGGGCGTCACCCCGATGATATGCCAGCCGCCGGGCAGGCGTTGCGGATAGATGACCGTCTGCCGGTTGGCGATGGCCACGGCCCCGGGCGGCACGGCGGTGCGCGGGTCTGCGCGGCGCGGCACGGCCAGCCGCTCGTCGTGTATGCCGATGTAGGGTTGCCCGGGCGAAAAACCGAGCATGAGCACGCGGCTGACGGGCTCGCTATGCAGTTCGATGACTTGCTGTGGTGTCAGGCCGCACGCCTGCGCAACGGCCTGCAGGTCCGGGCCATGCTCGCCGCCGTAGCACACGGGGATTTCGACAGTGCGCGCCTGGGCGTCGCCCTCATCGCCAGTCCCGCGCAGTGCCGCCTGCACGCGCGCAGCCAGCACCTCGTAGGGCGATGCGCCGTCGGCTTCGACGACGGCCGACGGCCGGTAGTGCACGGCTACGCTGGCCAGGCCCGGCACGATGTCGGTTACGCCGGCCAGCGCGGCCTGCCGCAGCCGCCGCGCCGCGGCAAGGCAACGCCGGCTGGTGTCGGCGTCCAGCGCCCGGCCCAGCGTCACCACCAGGCAGCGGTCGCCTTCGGCACGGATGCGCCAGCCGTCCTGCAGGTCCTGAGACTCGGCCACGGACGTCATCGCGCGCCACTTACTTGGCGAACAGCGAATCGAGGTTCTTGAACGCCTTGATCTCGATGGCGTTGCCCGATGGATCCAGGAAAAACATGGTGGCCTGTTCGCCGACTTCGCCCTTGAAGCGGATGTAGGGTTCGATGATGAACTTCACGCCGGCCGCGCGCAGCTTATCGGCCAGCGCCTCCCATTCGGGGATGGACAGCACCGCGCCGAAGTGGCGCACCGGCACCTGGTGGTCATCCACGCTGCTGGTGGCGCGATGGCCGCATTCCTCGGGGGCCAGGTGGGCGACGATCTGGTGGCCATAGAAGTTGAAATCCACCCATTCCGGAGCGCTGCGCCCCTCCGGGCAGCCCAGCAGGTCGCCATAGAACGCGCGCGCCTCGGCGATATCGCGCACGGGAAAGGCCAAGTGAAAGGGAGGCAGGGAAGGGGCGGTCATGAGTACGGGTTCTCCAGTGAGGTCAGGCGCAGCCGGCCACGCCACAGGCATGGCCGCCATGCTAAAGGGATGATTTTAGTAATCATTTTTTTGATGAAACAGCGATATTTTTTGCTGGAAGCCATCGAGAAAATTGATTACTGCGCTGGCGGAATGGTCGTCGCGGAGGGAGGTGAGGCTCATGCCGATTTGTCTAAGGGTAACCACCTAGTTGCAGAGGAAGTCAACCCCCTGGCATAGTGGGCATACCGTCAGACAATAACGCAATCGGGCGGTATGCAGTGCTCGTAGTGACAACGACCATGGATACACACGAAGGAGCAGCATTTCATGTCCGATACCCGCATAAAGGAGATCAGGCGGCGCACGGTTTTCGACAGTAGGGGGGTCGAAACGCTGGAGGTGGAAATTCTTACGAAGGGCGGCGGTTTTGCCCGGATGGCGGCGCCCTTCGGCGCCCCGGGCAGCCGGGGCGAGTTCGAGGCTCCGGCCTATGCCCCGGGTGGGCTACCGGAGACGATCGGATTGCTGGACAAGGAAATCATTCCCGCCTTGATCGGCATGGACGCCGCGCAGCAGGACAAGATTGATGACTTGCTGGTCAGCCTGGACGGAACCGCGAACTTCGAGCGCATCGGCGGCAATACATCGACCGTGCTGTCGCTGGGGGTTGCCAGGGCCGCGTCGGACACGCTCAAAGTCCCGCTCTACGAACTGCTGAGCAACGACGATCCGCCGACCCTGCCCACGCCGCTTGGCAACGTGATCGGCGGGGGTGCCCACAGCCTGGGACCCGCTCCAGACATGCAAGAACACATGGTGGTGGCCGTCGGCGCCAAGTCCGTGCGGCACGCCATCGAAATCAACCTGAAGGTGCATCGCACCGCCGGCCGGCTGCTCGAAGCGCACGACCCAGGCTTTGCAGGCGGAATGGATGACGAGGACGCGTGGGCGGCCAACCTGGACGACGTAGGCGCGCTGGAAATCCTCGAACAGGCCAAGAAACAGGTCGAAGACGAGGAAGGCGTCGAGATTCGCATGGGCCTGGACCTGGCCGCCGACCGGCTGTGGAATCCGGTCAAAGGCAAGTACTGCTACGCGCGCGAAGGCACCGAGCGCACGCCTGCCGAGCAGCTGGACTACGTCGGTTCGCTCATCGAACGCTTCAACCTGGTCTACGTGGAAGATGCCTTCCACAGCAGCGACTACGACTCTTTCGCGAGCTTGAACGCGCATTACGGCCGGCGCTGCATCATCTGTGCCGACGACATCTACGCCAGCAACTACGCGCGCACCCAGGTGGGCATCGAGAAAAAATCCGCCCGGGCGATGATCATCAAGCCCAACCAGGTGGGCACCGTCACCGGAGCCAGGCGCACGGCCGCATTGGCCGCCCGCCACGGCGTGCGACCCATTATTTCCAACCGGTCAGGCGAGACGGCCGACACGTCGATCGCTGACCTCGGCGTGGCGTGGAACGCGATGATGATCAAAGCCGGCGTGCGCGGCGGCGGACGCATCATCAAGCTCAACGCGTTGATACGCATCGAACAGGCGGTGCCTGGCATAGCGCTTTCCCCGTGGCAGGACTGGCTGGCCGCCGGCTGAGCTGATACCCCGGCGCGGCGTCCGGGGCAGCAGCCCAGCCGCCGCTCCGTTCATCCAAAGCAGCGCGCAGTACCGGACAGGGCCCTGCCAAATGGCCGGGTACGACAGGAGACAACAAATGACACCCTTTTTCCATGCCTGCCGCGGGCAGGCCCGCAAGCGCGTACGCATCGTCGCATTGGGCGCCGCACTCGGTCTGGCCGTCATGGCCGGCTACGCCACGGCCGCGGACGTGGCGTCTTTTCCGCAAAAGCCCGTCAAGATCGTGGTCGGCTACACCCCTGGGGGAAGCACGGACGCCATCGGCCGCCAGATCGGTGCGGCGCTGTCCAAGCTGTGGGGCCAGCCCGTGGTCATCGAAAACAAGCCGGGCGCAGGCGGCAACCTCGGCGCGGACATGGTAGCCAAGTCAACGCCCGACGGCTACACGCTGTTGATGTGGCACGACGGCCTGGCCGCCAATGCCAGCCTGTACAAGAACCTGACCTACGATCCGGTCAAGGACCTGGTCCCGGTCTCGACCATTGCGCGCGTATCCATCGTGATGGGCGTGTCCGGTGATTTCCCGGCCAAGAGCGTCAAGGAAGTGATCGACATGGCCAAGGCCAAGCCCGGCGCGCTGGCGTACGCCTCGTGCGGTCCGGGCACGCCGCATCACATCGCCGGCGAGATGTTCAAGTCCTACGCCAAGGTCGACCTCGTGCACACGCCGTACCGCGGTTGCGCGCCAGCGCTGGCCGACATCATGGGCGGACACGTGCCGGTGTTTTTCCAGACCCTGAGCAACGTCACCGGCCACATGCAGGGCGGCCGCCTGCGCGTGCTGGCCGTGGGCGACCCGCAGCGCGTGCCAGACTACCCGGATATCCCGACCATGATCGAGGCGGGCGTGCCCGGTTTCGTCATCACGCCCTGGTATGGCATTTTCGCACCGGGCGGCACGCCGAAGGAGCTGGTCGCCAAGATCAACGCCGATATCGCCAAGGTGGTGGCCGGGCCGGAGCTGTCCGGCGAACTGAAGAAGGCGTACTACCAGCCCGAGACGGTTTCGCCGGAAAAGTTTGCCGAAATGGTCAAGACCGATATCGACCGTTTGGGCAAGGTGATACGCGAAGCCGGCATGACGGCCGACTAGGGCGGCGGCCCGGCCCCATCGGCGCCACGGTGGGCATCGATAAAATCGATGCTCGACCAGCCAAGGGGGCCTGGCATGCTGCGCGAATTCAAGACGTTCATCGCCGTCGCCCGGCAGGGCAGCTTTACCGCCGCGGGCCGCGCGCTCGGGTTGACCCAATCGGCGGTCAGCGCGCAAATCCAACGTCTGGAAGACGCCTTGGGCGTGCGGCTGTTCGACCGGACGGCGCGCGCGGCAGTGCTCAACGGAGCCGGCCGCGAGGTCCTGGCGCAGGCCGAGCAGGTCGTGGCAATGGTCGAGCGCATGGCCGACCCAGCGGGCAAGGCCACCGCCGGCACCTTGCGCATGGGCGCCATCGCCTCCGTGCAGCAGGGCGTACTGGTGCGGGCGTTGGCGGCGTTTCGCGACGAGTACCCGGACGTGCGGGTGCGCGTCGTGCCGGGCGTGTCGCTGAACTTGCTGGGTTTGGTGGACTCGGGCGAGGTAGAGCTCGCCGTGCTGATCCGTCCGCCCTATGCCTTGCCTGCCGACCTGGTGTGGCACGAGCTTGCGCGCGAACCCATCGTGCTCGTGGCGCCTGCCGGGGCGCCGCGCCTGTCGTGGCGCGAGCTGCTGGCTGCCTTGCCCTTCATCCGCTACGACCGGGCGTCGTTCGGCGGACGCGTGGTCGACGGGTTGCTGCGGCGGCTGCGCATCACCGTCAAGGAGTCCGTCGAGCTCGACGAGATCGATGCCATCGCGAGCCTGGTGCGCCAGGGGTTGGGCGTGGCGCTCTTGCCCTGGTCGGCGCGCATGAGTGCGCGGGGGCTCAGGGTGATTCCGCTGCCGGAGGCGGGGGCATTTCGCGAGATCGGCATCGTGCACCGGCAGGGCGGGCCCACGCCCGCGGCTGCGCACATGGCGCGCTGCCTGCAGAAGGCGGCGCAAGCCGAACCGGCGCCCGAGCCTAAAGCCGGTCGCAGCGCACGGTGATGGGGTGCGCGCGCAGCGCGGCCAGCACCGCGTCGTCGACCGGCCCGTCCACGTCGGTGATCACATAGCCGATGTCGCCGCGCGTCTGCAGCCGCTGGCTGCAGATGTTCAGGCCGTGTTCGGCCAGCAGCTTGTCCAGTGCGGCCAAGGCGCCGGGCAGGTTGCGGTGCACGTGTAGCAGCCGCGTGGCGCCGGCGGCCTCCTGGAAGGGCAGCTCGGGGAAATTGACCGCGCCCTTGGTCGTGCCGCTTTGCAGGAAGCGCACGAGTTTTTCCGCCACCTCGCGGCCGATGTTCTCTTGCGATTCTTGCGTGCTGCCGCCAATGTGCGGGGTCAGGATCACGTTGGGCAACCCGCGTAACGGGCTGTCCAACGGCTCGTCCACGCCCTTGGGTTCGACGGGGAAGACGTCCAGCGCGGCTCCGGCCACGTGGCCCGAATCCAGTGCGGCGCGCAGCGCCGCGATGTCCACGACCGTGCCGCGCGAAGCGTTGATGACGATGACGCCGCGCCGTGCCTGCGCAAGCGCCGCGGCGTCGATGAGGTTCGCGGTGGCCTTGCCGCCGGGGACGTGCAGCGTCAGGACGTCGGCCTGCGACAGCAGCTCGGCCAGCGACCCGGCCGGGCGCGCATTGCCTAGCGGCAGCTTGGCCTCCACGTCATAAAAGATGACGCGCATGCCCAGGGCCTCGGCCAGCGTGCCGACCTGCGAGCCGATATTGCCGTAGCCGATGATGCCCAGCGTCTTGCCGCGCGCCTCGTAGGCGCCGGCGGCCGTCTTGTCCCAATGGCCCTGGTGCACGCGCATGTTCTTTTCGGGGATGCGGCGTAGCAGCAGCACGGCCTCGGCAATGACCATCTCGGCCACCGAGCGTGTATTGGAAAACGGCGCGTTGAAGACCGGCACGCCGCGCGCCATGGCGGCGTCCAGGTCGACCTGGTTGGTGCCGATGCAAAAGCAGCCGATCACGCGCAGGTCCGGACTGTCGGCGATGAGCTTGCCGTCCAAGTGCGTGCGCGAGCGGATGCCAACGGCCACCGCTCCGGCGATGGCCTTGCGCAGCTCGTCGGCAGGCAGGGACGCGGAATACGTCGCGATGTCGTGTTCGCCGGCGGCGGCGAACACCTCCCGCGCGCTGGGGTGGATGTTTTCGAACAGGACGATACGCGCCATGCGGTGCCTCCATCTGGTGGATGAGGTCTATTGTGGGGCAATGGCGGTTGCCAAGCGCGCGTGGCCCTGGGGGCATCATGGGAATGGGGGAAGGGGCGCCAGCGAACAAGGGTTTGCAATGTCATACAAAATTTATATAGTCCCTGCATGAAGCCGCGGGCCTTCCGGGTGATCGATCTCGCCAAGGCCTGCAGCGCGGTTCTTGTGCGGCATTGCTTCCATAGGCGCACCATGAATCATTCAGCTAACGAGCGAATGCCGCAGCAGTCGGGATGCTTGTCAGCATCGCACGATGCTCGTGATACGTGCCGGCGCGCACGCCCGGTCTCATTGCATGCGATGGCCACGACCACTGTTCCAAGGCACTCGGGGGCGTTGCAGCGATTGGCGGGCAGGAAAACCTGTCCGTTGCCGATATCAATGGTTTTTGTCAGAAAGAAGCCATGGCGAGTGGAATCAGGCTTTCAAAGTTGAGCATTGCAGCGGGATTGGTTGCGCAGTCTAGCCTGGGGTCGGCGTGGGCCGCGGAGGAGTGCGGTCCTCCATCGGCCGGCATCGAGCCCGAAGTGATCTGCTCGGGTGAGCCCGGACTATATGCCTCTGGCATCTCTTATCTTGAGCCTTCCATACCCCACGGCTTATGGCTCACCTTGGATTCCACGGTGACGGTTCTGCGGGCGGCCGGTCCGGCAAATCACGGCGTGGACCTGGCGACGAACGGGCCGAACGCGATCCGCCTTGACCTGGCCGACGGTGTTCGAATTTCCGTTGCCGGCGTCCATGCCCAGGGAGTCAAGCTCAAGGGCAGGAGTGACCTGACGGTTGATTCCGGCGCGAATATCGACGTGACCGACCCTTCGGCCACTGCCGACGGCCATTCCACCCACGCCATCGTCGCCGAGATCGACGACCCGAGTGCCACGGGCAATGTCGTGATCAACCAGCGGGCCGGCAGCCGATTGACGGTGTCCGGGGTCGAGAGTGGCGGGATAGGCGCGTTTCACGAGGGGCAGGGGTCGATCCTGGTGACCACAGCCGGGGAGATCGACGTCACGACCGATGGTGGGAGCGGCGTAATCGCCTGGGGGCTCACACGTCCAGGTGCCTCGCAGCCGAGCGCCGCCGACGTGAAAGTCGTTCAAACGGGCACCGGGAGCATTTCAGTCGACGGCAACGGCGCCTCGGGAGTGTATGCCCTCAACGACGGAACAGGGCATGCCGAAATAGAAATCGACGGGTCCGTGACCGCCAGGGGAACGGGGGCGTCCGGGCTGCTTTCGGTGGTAAACAATCCCGATAGCCAAGCGCGGTCGACAGCCTCGGTATCCTCAACGGGCCGTGTCCATGCAGAAGGATCTGCCGCGTATGCGGTAAATGCGGTGACGATCGGCAAGGGTGAGGTCGGCGTCGTGTCTGCAGGCCAGGTCACTGCCGAGGGTGACGGTGCACGCGGCGTGAGCATCACCGCAACCCATGTCGATCATGATGCCCCTGCCTACGCCGTCATCCAGCGTGGCGGCGTGCGGGCGTCTGGAGAACGAGCACGGGGCATCGTCGTGGAAAGCGCTGGCTCCGGTCAGTTGAGCGCCGTCGTGGCTTCAGGTGCCAAGGTAGAGGCGTCCGGTACGGACGCCATAGGTGTCCAGGTCACCGGCCTGGCCTCGGGCGGCTTGTCCCGGCGGGCGCGTGTCGCCGCGCAGATCGGCGCAAGGGTGGCGGCCGAAGGGGCGTATGGTGTCGGCGTGGCAATCACGACGGACGATGACACGGCATCGTTGCTGGTCGCTTCCAATGGCCGGGTCGTGGGCGGATGGCAGGCCGATGCGGCCAGCAGGTCGGGCGTGCATGGTTTCTCTGCCGCAGGTGTAGCCTTGCACAGCAATGTTTCCGCCAGCCTCCGGAACGAGGGGCGCATCGGTGCGGGATCAGACCGTGCTGTCGTGGATTCCGGGCGCTATACGGGCGGGATCGGCAACTTGACCCTGGAGAACCGGGGCATGATCACCGGATTCATGGAATTGGCTCCTGGGGGAAAGAACGACGTATTCAACCAGGCCGGTGGCGAATTTGTCTTCCGGCACTTCGCAGACACGGATGGTGATGGCGTGCGCGATACGAAGCGCGTGGCCGTTTCGGATTTCGGATCGGCCACCAGCCGGTTCGCCAATCAGGCTGGCGGTTCCGTACGCCTGGGTTCCGTGCAAGGCGCACGAACCGTTGACGCAACCGGGTTCTATCGGCCCACGACAGGGGTGGATAACCGTGCCTTGCCCGCCGATGTGTATGACATGACGCGCGACGGCATCGTCCAGGGCCAATTGCTCAACCTCGGCGAGTTCAATCATGCGGGCTTGATAGACCTGCGCGGGGCCGAGATCGGCAATATGTTGCTGATCACTGGCGCGGGGGCTGCGGCGCTTGGCCCCGGCACGGGGACGTTCGTCTCTGATGGAGGCACGCTGCGGCTGAGGGTTGGCGCGCGTTCTGCTGGCGCAGCGAATCCCGCAGACCGCTATGCCGACATGTTGATCGTGGATGCGACCCGCTTGGGCGGCAATGGGGCGACGCGCATACAGGTGGATTACGATCCCGCGGAGATGGGACAACTGACGCGGGGCAATGGCGTCGAGCTGGTGGAAGTCCGCAATGAATCGGCGTCGGTTCCAGGCGCATTTGCCTTGGGCAACCGTGTAGCGGCCGGCGCCTATGAGTATGCGCTGCACCATGGCGGGGTGGGCGAGGATGCCGGTGACGGTAACTGGTATTTGCGCAGTTTCCTGCGCGTCGGCCCCGAACCAGCCGGGCGCCCGGCCGAGGAGGTGCCCCATTATCGCAAGGAGGTACCGGTGTCCATGGCCGTGCCGGCACTGGCGCATCGCCTCGGCCTGGACGTGATCGGCTCTTATCATGACCGGGCCGGCGAGGACCATGTCGTGCCTTCTGCGAAAGCCGCAGGCCGGCATGACAGCCGGCCGGACGACGATCGACGCGCCTGGGGCCGGGTTTTTGGCAGCAGCGGCAAGGTCGCGGGCGGCGGCGACAGCGGCCTAAGCCGCTTTCAGTGGTTCGAGGACAATGGTCCTCGCTATCGCTTCGACGTGTGGGGCATCCAGATCGGCCAGGATCTCTACCGCCGCATGGATGGCGAGGGCTCGCGTGACGTGGCAGGCACATACTTTGCAGCCTCTCGTGCAACGGCCCGCGTGGACGCGGTATTGGGCGGTTCCGCCGGCAAGGTCTCCTTGAACGGCTATACCCTTGGTGCCTATTGGACGCATGTGCGCGAGACAGGCTCCTATATCGACGCCGTGGCGCAGGTCACGAGATACGCTGCCGCTCGCGCGCGGTCGGTGGCGGGCGAGGAAATCGCTTCAGATGGCTGGGGCGCTACGGCTTCCCTGGAGACGGGCTATCCATTGGGACTGAGCGAGGGCTGGCATATCGAGCCTCAAGCTCAGCTGGTTTACCAAACCGTATCCTTGGGCAACGCGCGTGACCGGTACGGCCGTATCCGGTATGCCGACTCGCACGCATGGCAGGGCCGCCTGGGCGCTCGCCTGGTCAAGAATTGGGAAGGTGCGGATGGGCAGCAATACGCATTCTGGGGGCGCGCCAATGTTTGGCACGACTTCAGGGCCCATGCGCAAACCGCGTTTTCGTCCCTGAACGGCCGAAATGCGGTGGATTTGAGTACCCGCCTGGGCAGCACGCGGGTTCAGCTGGGCGTGGGCGTCAATGCGCAGCTCAGGGAAGCGCTGAGCACTTTCATTGCCGTCGATTACGAACAGGGTTTGCGCGATAGCCGGTCCCGCAGCGTGAGCGGACGGATCGGCCTGCAGTACGTGTGGTGAGGGCTGCTAGCAGCCTTTGTGGCGCAGGCCTGGCCCGGTGGCGGTTGGCAAGCTAATCACCCGCCGACGTAGCGCCTTCGCCGGCAGGCGCAGCCTCACCCCCGCCGCCCACCACCCGGTCCGCCGGAAACCGCAACGCGAACGTGCTGCCCTTGCCCGGCTGGCTGGCAATCTCCAGTTCCGCGTCGTGCCGCATGGCCACGTGCTTGGTGATGGCCAGGCCCAGCCCGGTGCCGCCGGTGGCACGCGAGCGGCCGCGATCGACGCGGTAGAAGCGTTCGGTCAGGCGCGGCAGGTGGTGCGCGGCGATGCCAATGCCGGTGTCGGTGACGCTGTAGCGCGCGCCGCCGTCGGGCGCGGGCTGCCAGCGCACGGTGATGCTGCCGCCATCGGGCGTGTAGCGCACGGCGTTGGTCAGCAAATTGGATACGGCCGAGGCCAGTTCCGTTTGTGCGCCCAGCACGTCCAGGTCCGGGTCGATTTCCCAAGCGAACTGGTGGCGGCCGCCGGAAAGGATCTCGGCCTGCTCGCGGGCCTGGGCGATGAGCTGCGGCATGCCCACGGCCTGGGGTTCCTGGTTGGGCGAGGATTCGAGCGTGGACAGCGCCAGCAGGTCGTCCACAATGGCCTGCATGCGCCTGGCCTGCTCGTGCATCATGTCCAGGTACTGCCGGCGCTGCTCCGCGGGCAGCGCCGACTCGGGCATCTCACGCAGGGTTTCCAGGAATCCGGCCAGCACCGTCAGCGGCGTGCGCAGCTCGTGCGAGACGTTGGCCACGAAATCGCGGCGCGTGGTTTCCAGCTTTTCGATCTGGGTGACGTCGCGCGTGATCAGCAGCCGCTGGTCTTGCGCGTAGCGGATGAGGTGCATCAGCAGCACCCGGTCGTGGCCGCCGTGGCTGACGCGCACGATGATGGGTTCGGGCCAGTCGTCGCGGTTGGCATAGGCGACGAACTCCGGTACGCGCAGCAGGTTCAGCAGGTTGCGGCCGCGGTCGGCGGGCAGCCGCAAGCCCAGGTGCTGGCGCGCGACGCGGTTGCACCAGTCGATGTGCAGGCCACCGTCGAGCCTGACGACGCCATCAGGCAGCGCCTGCGCCGCGGCCAGCATGTCCTGGATGCTTTCGCGCTGGGCGGCGAGCAGCCTATCCTGGTTGCGCACGTGGCGATATAGCGGTGCCAAGACGTCATCCCAGGGGCCGACGTCCACGGGCGGGGATTCCTGGGGGTGGCGTGCCCAGCGCGCTACCCTGGCCAGTTTCCCGCTGCGCCAGACGAGCGTTGCGCCCAGGCCGAGCGCCAGGATGATCCATCCCGTCGCGTCGCCCAGCTTCCAGTCCAGCAGGGCGGCCAAGGCCGCCCAGAAGGCGATATTGAGCAAGGTGCGCAGCCAAACCATGGCGCGAATTGTCGCATTGCCGGCGCCAGTGCGCCGGCCGCCGCATGGGCGCCGCTAGGCGCGCCGGGGAGGCTGGGCGGTAAAACGGTAGCCGCTGCCGCGCACGGTTTCGATGTGCGCGTCGTGCGCGGTCGGCTCCAGCGCCTTGCGCAGGCGCCGGATGTGCACGTCGACCGTGCGTTCCTCGACGAAGACGTGGTCGCCCCAGACCTGGTCGAGCAGCTGCGAGCGCGTGAACACCCGCTCGGGGTGGGTCATGAAGAAATGCAGCAGGCGAAACTCCGTCGGCCCGATCGACAGGGGCTGGCCGTTGCCCGACAGCCTATGGGCGACCGGGTCCAGCCGCAGCCCGTTGACGTCGATCACGTCGTCCGTCAGCTGCGGCGCGCGCCGGCGCAGCACCGCCTTGATGCGCGCCATCAGCTCCTTGGGCGAGAAGGGCTTGGTGACGTAGTCGTCGGCGCCCGCTTCCAGCCCGTCGACCTTGTCCTGTTCGGCGCCCTTGGCCGTCAGCATGATGACTGGCACGCCGCGGGTGCGCTCGTTGCCGCGCAGCCAGCGCGCAAGGCTTAGGCCCGATGCGCCCGGCAGCATCCAGTCCAGCAGCACCAGGTCGGGCAATTCGGCGTTGATCAGGGTCTGCGCCTGCTCGGCGTCGGATGCGCGCAGCACCTTGTGGCCGGCAAAGGTTAGGTTGACGGCGATCAGTTCCTGGATGGCAGGCTCGTCCTCGACGACGAGTATGGTGGTCGGCATGGGGGCGATCCGGGGGCGTGCAGTGCGAACGTTGCCATAGTATGGAGGGAATATTGCAGGTATGTGACGGCGGGGGCGCCGCCCTTGCGCTACGATTGCTCCTGTCGTTGCCGATACACGGAATCATCATGTCCCTCCCCGAGCAGCCGGGCGCAGAGCCCGGCACGACCCACTTCGGCTTCCAGCGCGTGCCCGAGTCCGAAAAGGCCAGCCGCGTGGCCCAGGTATTTCATTCGGTGGCGTCGCGCTACGACCTGATGAACGACCTGATGTCGGGCGGCCTGCACCGGATCTGGAAAGCGTTCACGGTCGGCCGCGCCGGCGTGCGCCCGGGCATGAAGGTGCTGGACATCGCCGGCGGCACGGGCGACCTGGCCCGGGCGTTCGCGCGCCGGGCGGGCCCAACCGGAGAGGTCTGGCTGACCGATATCAACGATTCGATGCTGCGCGTGGGCCGCGACCGATTGGCCGATGACGGCCTGCTGCTGCCGGTGTCGGTGTGCGATGCCGAGCGGCTGCCGTTTCCCGACGGCTATTTCGACCGGGTCAGCGTCGCCTTTGGGCTACGCAACATGACGCACAAGGACCGCGCGCTGGCGGAGATGACGCGCGTGCTCAAGCCCGGCGGCAAGCTGCTAGTGCTGGAATTTTCCAAGGTCGCCAAGCCGCTGGCCCCAGTCTACGACTGGTATTCGTTCAACGTTCTGCCCTGGTTGGGCCGCAACGTGGCCAAGGACGAGGCAAGCTACCGCTACCTGGCCGAATCGATACGCGTGCATCCCGACCAGGAAACCCTGGCCGGGATGCTGCGCGAAGCAGGGCTGTCGCGCGTGCAGTACTTCAACCTGACCGCGGGCGTGGTCGCGCTGCACGAAGGCGTGCGGCTGGACTGACGGCCCGCTTGGCGGCCCTGCTTGGCGGTCGGCGCGGCAGCGGGGCCGGGGCCTTTGCCTTTAACGCACCAGGAAACCCGCGCCGACCGGGTCGTTGCGGTCGATGACCCAGCGGGCCGTGCCCAGGATGCTGGCCGTGCCTTTGACGGTCGGGCGCACGGCGCGCGTGCCGCCCAGGTCGACCTCGCCGAGCAGGCAGCCTTCGAACGTGCCGCTGCCCAGTAGGCCTTCCGAGCGTATGGTCTGGTTCAGCTTCAGTTCGCCGCGTGCCTCGAACATGGCCATCATGGCGCTGGTGCCGGTGCCGCCGGGCGAGCGGTCGAGCTGGCCAGCGCTGAACACGTGCACGTTCTTGTACATCGCGCCTTCGATGGTGGGCTCGTGCCAGAAGGTCACGAAGTTCAAGTCGGTGACGTGGGCCTGGGTCGGGTGCTGCAGGCGCACTGCCGCGTTGAGCTGGTCGCGCACGGCCAGCCCCAGGCGCGACAGTTCGCTGCCGTTGTCGGGCGAAATGCGCAGCCCGCAGCCGCGCAGGTCGACGATGCCGAAGTAGTTGCCGCCCCAGGCGATGTCGGCCTTGAGCTGGCCATAGCCGGGCAGCGTCACCGGGATGTCCTGCGCGGCGACGTAGGCGGGCACGTTCTCGAAGCGCGTCCACTTCACTTCGTCGCCCTCGGATCCCACCTCGGCCACGACCAGGCCGGCGGTGGTTTCGAAGCGGATGGTCGTGGTCGGACCCGTGCCGCGCGGCACCAGGCCCAACGCGACCATGGCCATGCTGACGGCGATGGTGCCGTGGCCGCACATGTGCGAATACTCGGTGCCGTCGATGTAGATCAGGCCGGCGTCGTATTCGGGGCTCGACGGCGGCGTCAAGAACACGCCGAACATGTCTTTGTGGCCGCGCGGCTCGCGCATCAGGGCCTTGCGCAGCCAGTCGTAGTTCGCCTGCAGGAAGCGGCGCTTTTCCAGGATGGACGAGCCGGGGGGATAGGGGATGCCACTGTGGATGATGCACAGCGGCTCGCCCTCGGTGTGGGTGTAGATGACGTCGAACACGTCTTGCTTGCGCATGACTAAAAGCTCCTGGCAGGGAAGGAAAGTCGGTACGGAAGAGGGAATGCGGTGAAGCGGGGGCTAGTCGCGCTCCGAAAGCACGTCCAGCCCGATGGTCATGTCCAGGACCGCGATGGCTGCCACGGCGGCCAAGATGGTCGCGGCCGAAACCGCCGCCACGGTCGGGTCTATCGTGTACTGCACGTAGTTGAAGAGCTTGACCGGGATGGTCGTCAGGTCCGCGGTGGCGTTGAAGATGGACAGCTCGACGTTGATCCAAGACGAAATGAACGCGAAGATCGAGCCAGTGACGATGCCCGGCCGGATCTGCGGCAGCACGACCAGGAAGAAGGTCGCCACCGGCCCGGCGCCGAGGTCGGCCGAGGCCTCTTCGAGGCTGCGTTGCTCCGGCGTCATCAGCGCCAGCACCGAGCGCAGCACAAAGGGCGTGATGATCACGGTGTGGCCGATGAGCAGCGCAAGGAAGCTGCGCGTCAGCCCGAAATAGCCGCCGAATTGCAGCAGGGCGGCGCCCAGGACGATATGGGGCAGCACCAGCGGCGACATCAGCACCGACGACAGCGCGGCCTTGCCCGGAAAGTCATGGCGCGCCATCGCCAGCGCGGCGGGTACCGCCAGCACGATGGCTGCCGCCGTGGCGGCGGTGGCCAGCGCCGTACTCGTCACGAAGGACGCGACGTAGCTCGGGTCTTCGATCAGCTTGCCGTACCAGGCCAGCGTCAGCCCTTGCGGCGGAAACGCCAGGTAGCTGGTCTCGGTCAGCGACGCCCCGATGATCACCACCAAAGGCAGCACCAGGTAGGCCAGTGCCAGCCAGGCGAAGATTCGCAGCAGGATGCGCATGATCATGGCCGGCTCCCGCGCACGGCGCCGATCCGGCCCGCCAGGGCCACCAGCACCAGGGTCAAGGCCAGCAGCACTACGCTAAGCGCGCCGCCGTAATGGAAATCGAAGACCGAGCTGTACTGCTGGAAGATCAGCATGGACAGCACCGAGATGCGCCCGCCCGACAGCAGCGCCGGCGTGACGTAGGCGCTGACGGCCAGCGTGAACACCATGATGGCGCCGGCAGTCAGCCCGGGCAGCGTCAGCGGGAAGGTCACGTGCCAGAACGTCGCGGCCGGGCTTGCACCGAGATCGGCCGAGGCCTGTTCGTAGGCCGAGTCCACACGCGCCAGCGCGTTGCCCACGGCCAGCACCACGAAGGGCAGCAGGATGTACACCATGCCGATCAGGATCCCGGTCTCGGTGCCGAGAAACCGCACGGGCCGCTCGGACAGGCCCAACCCGGTCAGCGCGTCGTTGACCAGCCCGTTGCGCCCGAGCAGCACCATCCACCCGAACGAGCGCACGATGTTGCTGGTAAAGAGCGGTACGACCAGCAGGATGACGCAGATGCGGCGCCAGGCGCGCCAGCGCACTACCCGCACCAGGTACCAGGCCAGCGGGTAGCCGACCAGCAGGCAGATGAGCGTGGTCAGGCCGGCGATGCGGAAGGTCGTGGCGATCACGTCCCAGTGGTAGTGATCGGCCAGCACGCGTACGTAGTGCGAAAGTGTGATGCCGCCTTCCTTGCCGGTCAGGCTGGCCAGCACCACCGTGGCCAGCGGGGCCAGGAAGAACGCCGCAAAAAACGCCAGGGGAGCCGCGATCAGTAGCAAAGGCGCCATATGGCGGGCGACTGTCGTCATGCGCCCTCCTGGATCCTGTGCAGTCGCTGCGGCGCAAACGCCACGCGCACGCGCGAGCCGGGCGCCGGCCTGGCTTCGGGCATGCCGGCCTGGCGCACCGCCAGGGGCTGGGCACCGGCGCGCACGTACACCGTCGTGTGGCTGCCAAGGCTGACCACGTCTTCGACCGTGGCCTCGACGACGACCTTGTCCTGCGGCGCCTGCGCTTGCACCGGCAGGAGTTCGAGGTGCTCGGGCCTGAGCATGGCGCAGCAGGCCACGGGATCGGCCTGCGGCACGACCGGCCCATCGGGCCACAGCTGCAGCCCGCCGGCGACCGGCCGGCCGTTCATCAGGTTGGCCTCGCCGATGAACTCCGCGACGAAGCGCGTGGCCGGTGCCCGGTAGATTTCGTCGCCAGGGCCCGCCTGCTCGATGCGGCCGGCATTCATCACGACGATGCGATCTGCCATGGCCATGGCTTCTTCCTGGTCGTGCGTGACGAAGATGAAGGCGATGCCCAGCCGCTCCTGGAGGTGCTTCAGTTCCAGCTGCATGCGCTTGCGCAACTTCAGGTCCAGCGCCGACAGCGGCTCGTCCAGCAGCAGCAGCCGCGGACGGTTGACGATGGCGCGCGCCAGCGCCACGCGCTGCTGCTGGCCTCCGGACAGTTGGCGCGGGTAGCGCTGGCCATGGTCTTGCAGGCCGACCATGGCCAGGGCCTCGCGGGCGCGCTCGTGCGCCTGGGCACGCGGGGCGCCTTGCCGGCGCGGGCCATACGCCACGTTTTCCAGCACGGTCATGTGCGGAAACAAGGCATAGTTTTGGAAGACCGTGTTCAGCGGCCGGCGATGCGGGGCGAGCGCGACCACGTCTCGGCCGTCGATGGCGATGCTTCCGGCGTCGGGCGCAAGGAACCCGGCGATGGCGCGCAGCAGCGTCGTCTTGCCGCAGCCGCTGGGGCCGAGCAGGGCGACGAACTCGCCTTGCTCGACCTGCAGGCTGACGTCGGACAGGGCCCGGTGTTCGCCGAACCGCTTGCTCACGCCTTGTACGGACAGTAGGGCAGGCATCGTCGCAGGCCTTGGCAGATCAGCGCTTGCGCGCGACTTCGCGGTTCCAGGCTTCGGTGATTTCCGCGCGGCGCTGGTTGACGACGTTCCAGTCGAACAGGCTCAGGTTGTCGACCGAGCCTTTCTCGCCCCAGGGCAGCTTGCGCGCCGTTTCGGGCGGCACGGTCACGCCCTTGACCGCAGGGCCCAAGTACAGGCGGGTGGCCAGGCAGGCTGCGGCTTCCGGCGTCAGCGCCGTATTGACGAAGCGTTCGGCCGCTTCGCGCCGCGGCGTGCCCTTGATCACGTGCAGGCGCGCGTCGGTTGCCCAAACGCCTTCCTTGGGCACGGCAAAGCCGATGGGCATGCCCTTGTCGATCAGATCCCAGGCACCGACGTTGAAGTGCGCCCCGATGATGGCCTCGCCGCTTTGGAACGCGTTGGTCGCCGCGCCCGAGCTGTCAAAGAAGAGGGCCGCGTCCAGGGCTGCGAGCTTCTGGAAAACGGGCGACATGTCGCTCGGATCCACCGCCCAGACGCGGCTCAAGAAGAAGATGAAAGGCACGCCGGCCGAGTTCGATGGCGAGGGCACGGTGACGGCGCCGGCATATTCCGGCTTCCACAGGTCCTTCCAGGAAGCCGGCGGCTGCGGCACTTCGCGGGTGTTGTAGGTCATGCCCAGCGAGTAGTAGCCAGTGCCCACCGCATAGGTCGTGTCGCCTTGCTTGTACACGGCCTGGGGCAGGACGTTGGCCAGGTTGGGAATGGCTTCGGCGCTGAGCGGTGCCAGCACGCCGGCGGCGTGCGCCAATTCGCTGATGCCGCCGTCCATCCAGGCCACGTCGATGGTCGGGGCGTCTTTCTGTTGCTGTAGCTTGGCCAGGGTGGTCGTCGAGGTGCCGATTTCGGGCACGACCGCGATGCCGGTGGCCTTGGTAAAGGGTTCGGCCACGCATGCCTGGAAAGCGTCGCCCCAGTTGCCGCCGTACCAGGCGACGGTCAGGCGTTCGGGCTGCTGGGCCGCGGCCGCGCCGGCGGCCAGCTGGCTGGCGCACACCAGGGCCAGGGACAGGGTGCTGCGTTTGAAGAATGTCATATGGCTTCCCCTTGGGCGATGAAACTCGGACGGTTTGTCATGCGCCGCGCCACCGGCGGGCGCATCCAGGGCGGATGGTGGGGTAGGCATGCGGCAACGGCTTGAAGTAGGTTGCCATAAAATTGAATATTTCCGACATGAGGCGTCCCATGCCCAATGCATCCTGCGCCCGGCCCGCGCCGGCGCCCTTCGTGGGCGATGCGGCGGGGGGACCCGTTCCGGCGGCGCCCGCCCTGAAAGTGGGCCTGGTGCTGCTGGACCAGTTCACGCTGGCCGCCTTTGCGGGGCTGGTCGACGTGCTGCGCCTGGCGGGCGACCATGGCGGGCGCAGCCGCCAAATCCATACGGCGTGGCGGGTCATGAGCGTGGGCGGCGCGCCCCGCCGCTCGAGCGCCGGCTTGAGCGTGACCGACGTCGCCGACCTGATCGAGCCGGACGCCTTCGACTACGTCGCCGTCTGCGGCGGCAACGACTACCTCAACCAAAACCAGGCCCCGGAACTGACCGACTGGCTGCGCCTGGCGGCGCGCCGCCGCGTGCGCATGCTGGGCATCTGCACGGGTACTTTCGCGCTGGCGCAGGCAGGGGTGGTGGGTTCGCGCTCGGTGTGCGTGCACTGGAACGTGCTCGATGCTTTCCGCGCGCGCTTTCCCCAGGTGCGCGCGGTCGTGGACCGGCTGTTCATCGACGAGGGCGACCTGATCACCTGCGCCGGCTCCACCGCCGCGATCGACCTGGGCCTGTACCTGGTGGCGCGGCACTGCGGCCGGGACAAGGCCCAACAAGCGGTGCGCCACATGATGCTGCAAGGCATCCGGCCGGCGCGACTGCCGCAGGCGCACTTCTATCCGGACCTGGGCGACATCGGCGACGTGCGGGTGCGGCAGGCGGCGCATTTCATCGAGCAGCGCATCGATACGCCGCCTACCCTGGATGCGATCGCGCGCTACGTGGGCATCAGCGGCCGCCAGCTCGAACGGGCCTTTCGCGCCGCGCTGGGCATGACGCCCATGGCCTTTTACCGGCGCATCCGGCTGGAATACGCGCGTTGGCTGCTGGAAAACGGACCGGCCGGCATCACCCGCATCGCGCTCGATTGCGGATTTTCCGACGGGGCGCACTTCGCACGCGAATTCCGCGCCCATTATGGTGTGTCGCCGCGCCGTTATGCCCAGCAGCGCCGCCGTGCCGCAGCCAAGGGCGAGACGGCGGCGGAACTCACGTGTTAAATGACTGTCCATGGCTTGGTCGGGTTTTAAGCTTCTAGTAAGATTTGTGTCTGACCACCGTTTGCACCGCCTGCCGCCGCCGTCGGCGCGGGCCAAGAGAGGAGTCCAATCAATGAACCGACGTTTATCCCGTTTCCTCGCCGCCGCGCTGGTCGCCGTCTGCGGCGCCGCCATGCTGGCGGCGACGTTCGACGCCGAAGCGCGTCGCATGGGGGGCGGCGGCAGCTTCGGCCGGCAGTCGGCCAACGTCGCCACCAAGCGCCAGGCCACGCCACCGGCGGCTGCGCCCACCGCGGGCGCCACGCAGCGCCCGGGCGCGACCGCTGCGGCCGCCGGCACGGGGGCAGCCGCTGGCGCCACCGCCGGCCGCAGCGCCGCGTCGCGCTGGTTCGGCCCGATCGCGGGCATCGCCGCCGGCCTGGGGCTGGCCGCGCTGCTCAGCCACCTGGGCCTGGGCGCCGCTTTTGCCGAATTCATGGCCAGTATGCTCCTGATCGCCCTGGTCGTCTTTGCCGTGCTGTTCCTGGTGCGCCGCCTGCGTGGGGGGATGAGCCCGGCGCTGCAAGGCGCGGCGCGCACTTCGCACGGCCCGGCCACGGGCCAGCCTGCCTGGCGTGAAAGCCTGCGTCCAGCCGATCCGGCCCCGGCCGCTTCCGGTGCGGCGGGCACGGCTGCGCCCGTGGCGGTGGCGCCGCTTGCCGAAGGCGATTGGGCCATTCCGGCCGGCTTCGATACGGCGCGCTTCCTGCAGCAAGCCAAGCAGCAATTCATCCACATCCAGAAAATCTGGGATTCGGGTGACCTGGACCAGCTGCGCGAATACCTGACCGACGATTTGTTTGCTGAAATGCAGCGGCAGCTGACCGAGCGCAAGGAGCCCAGCTACACCGAGGTCGTGCTGCTCAACGCAGAGCTGCTCGGCATCGAGAAAGTCGATGGCGGCCACCTGGCCAGCGTGCGCTTTTCCGGCATGCTGCGCGAGGCGGTCGGCGCCGAGGCGTTCCGCTTCGAAGAGGTCTGGAACCTGTTCAAGTCCGACGACGTAGGCTGGCTGCTGGCTGGCATCCAGCAGATTCCCGTCGAATACGCGAGCTGACGCCACGGCTACGTCAGCCAGCCCTGCCAGCCGCGCCAAGGCCCTGGCGCGGCTGCTTGGGGGCCACCGCCACGCATCCGTCGCGCAACGGCCCCGGTCGGGGCCGTTTTTTTTAACCGTTAAACTTCAACCTGCCGCGATAGCCGTGCGCCCTTCGCCCGGGCGCTCACCGCCTGCTTTCATTCCATGTCCGCTCGTCCGTTCCCGTTCGCCCTGCTGCCGGCGCCCGCCAGCGTGGCTGCGCGCGCCCTGAATGCGTTACTTGTGCGCGAGGCCTGGGCGCGTGACCGGCTTGCCCGCCACGCGGGCAAGAGCGTACGGCTGGCCGTGGGCGGCTTTTCGCTGTCGCTGACGATAGGGGCCGACGGCACGGTGCAGGCCTGCGATCCGGCCGTTCAGCCGGACGTGACACTGACCGCGCTACCCGAACGCATCACGCTCGCGCGGTTGCGCCCCGGACCGGACGCGCACGATGCCTTTGCCGAGATGACGCACATATCGGGCGATGCGGCGCTTGCCCAAGTGGTGGCCGACCTGGCCCGCCACTTGCGGCCGGACATCGAGGATTGGCTGGCCGATCGCGTGGGCGACGTCGCAGCCGTACGGCTGGCCGCAGGCGCTCGCGCCGCGGTCGACGGCGCGCGCGAAGCAGCCGTGCGGCTGGGCGCCAACGTCGCCGAATACCTGGCCGAGGAATCGCGCCTGTTGGCTGGCAGGCCGGCGCTGGAGGCCTTGGCCGCGGATATTGCCGCCGAGCAGGCCCGGCTCGAAGCCCTGCAGGCGCGCGCCGACCGGCTGGAGCAACGCTTGCGCGCGCTTGCCCGCCGCCCGGGGGCGTAAGGCATGCTGACCCTGTTGCGCTTTGCACGCATCGTTTTCGTCTGCCTGCGCTACGGCCTGGACGAACTCGTCGTGACCGGACTGAACCGCCCGTTGGCCACGGCGCTGCTGCGCGTCGCGCGCCTGGGCATGCGTCCCAAGGTGCCGCGCGGCGTGCGCCTGCGCCGCGCCTTGGAGTCGCTCGGGCCGATCTTCGTCAAGTTCGGGCAGGTGCTGTCGACCCGGCGCGACCTGATCCCGCTGGACATCGCCAACGAGCTGGCCTTGCTGCAGGACCGCGTCCCGCCTTTTCCGTCGGAGATCGCCGCCGCGGCCATCGAAGCCGCCCTCGGGGCGCCGCCCGAAAAGCTGTTCAAGCATTTCGAGATGACGCCGGTGGCCTCGGCCTCGATCGCGCAGGTGCACTTCGCCGTGCTGCACGACGGCCGCGAGGTCGCCGTCAAGGTGCTGCGCCCGGGCATGTTGCCCGTCATCGAGGATGACCTGCGCCTGCTGCGCGTGCTGGCCGGGTGGATCGAGCGGCTCGCGCCGGACGGCCGGCGGCTGAAGCCGCGCGAGGTCGTGGCCGAGTTCGACAAATACCTGCACGATGAGCTGGACCTGCTGCGCGAGGCGGCCAATTGCAGCCAGCTGCGCCGCAACTTTGCGCCGGAGACCGGCCGCGGCGACCTATTGATGGTGCCCGAGGTGGTCTGGGAGTACTGCGCCAGCACCGTGTTCACGATGCAGCGCATGCACGGCATCCCGGTCAGCCAGGTCGAGCGGCTGCGCGCGGCAGGCATCGACATCCCCAGGCTGGCGCGCACCGGGGTGGAGATTTTCTTCGCCCAGGTCTTCAGCGACGGGTTTTTCCACGCCGACATGCACCCCGGCAATATCCTGGTGTCGGACCGCCCGGAAACGCTGGGCCGCTACATCGCCCTGGACTTCGGCATCGTTGGGTCGCTGTCGGAGTTCGACAAGAACTACCTGGCGCAGAATTTCCTGGCGTTCTTCCAGCGCGATTACCGCCGGGTGGCCCGGCTGCACATCGAGTCGGGCTGGGTGCCGCCGGATACGCGCGAGGAAGAGCTCGAGGGCGCGGTGCGCGCGGTGTGCGAGCCGTACTTCGACCGCCCGCTGGCCGAAATTTCGCTTGGCCAGGTGCTGCTGCGGCTGTTCCAGACCTCGCGCCGCTTCAACGTCGAGATCCAGCCGCAGCTGGTCTTGTTGCAAAAGACGCTGCTCAACGTCGAGGGGATGGGACGGGAATTGGACCCATCCCTGGATTTGTGGAAGACGGCCAAGCCCTACCTGGAACGGTGGATGCACGAGCGGGTGGGCTGGACCGGCCTGAAGCAGAAGCTGGACCAGGAAGCCCCCCAATGGGCGCAGTGGCTGCCGGAATTTCCCCGGCTGCTGCACGAGCGGCTGCAGCGCCCGGACCAGACGCCTGCCCTGGTGCAAGAAGTGCGGCGCCTGGCCAGGGAGCAGGCCCATACCAACCGGTTGCTTGCCGCGCTCACGGTCATGGCCGCCCTGGCGGCAGCCGGCGCGGCCATCGCCGCCTGGGCGCTGCTGCGTTGAGCGCCGCATTCCGGCGCGCGGCGCGCGCGGAAACACAACTTTCACGAAATAGTCATAAGATGAATGCGTCCGACGGTTGGTTCTGAGCATGCTGCAGTCTTGCCGGGTTCCCGCGATCGGGCCGGCGCCGTCGGCATCCAGGGCGCCGCGGCTTCATCGCGACTTCGCAGGCATGCCGCCTGCACGAGGCCGGCCCCGTAGGCGTACAGGGTTTTCCTCGAGACAATCCACCTAAGGGCACGCCATCATGCTTTACCCGGAACTTTTCAAATCCATGGAAGCCGTGCGCTGGAACATGGGCACGGACATCCCTTGGGACCAGTTCGACCGCAGCAAACTGACCGACGAGCAGGCCCATACCATCAAGATGAACGCCATCACGGAATGGGCGGCCCTGCCGGCGACGGAGATGTTTCTGCGCGACAACCGGCACGACAGCGATTTCAGCGCCTTCATGTCGGTGTGGTTCTACGAGGAGCAGAAGCACTCGCTGGTGCTGATCGAGTACCTGCGCCGCTTCGTGCCCGAGCTGGTGCCCACCGAGGAGGAACTGCACCGGGTCCGCTTCGACTTCGATCCCGCCCCGGCCATGGAAACGCTGATGCTGCATTTTTGCGGCGAAGTGCGGCTCAACCATTGGTACCGCTGCGCGGCCGAGTGGCACACCGAGCCGGTGATCAAGGCCATCTACAAGATCATTTCGCAGGACGAGGCGCGCCACGCGGGCGCCTACCTGCGCTACATGAAGCGCGCGCTCAACGACCTGGGTGCGGCCGTCAGCACCGAGGCGCGGCTGGCATTTTCCAAGATCGGCGTGCTGATGGCGTCGGCCAACCGCACCGCCCAAGCCCTGCACCCCACCAATCTGCACGTCAACAAGGACATGTTCCCCAACGATACGGTGCAGTCCAAGCTGCCCGAGCCGGGATGGCTCGAGCGCTGGCTGGACGAACAGATCCGCTTCGACAAAGAGTGGGAGCGCAAGGTCAGCACGCGCATCCTGCACAATCTGTCCCTGTTGTTTGGTGAGTCCTTCAAGACCGTGCAGGACTTGAACCGTTATCGTAAGGAATTGATGCGCGGCTGCCAGGCACAAGGCAGCGACCTTCAGCCGGCCTGACCCGGCCGTGCGCAGCGACATCAGACTGGCCTTTTCCATGCCCGCCCGCTTCGAATCCAAGATCCTGTCTCGCCGCGAATGCGCGGCCGCCATCGCCGACGGGCGCCTGCCCCGGCCACTGGTGTTCACCAACGGCGTATTCGACATCCTGCACCGCGGGCATGTCACTTATCTCGACGCCGCTGCCCAGCTGGGCGCGTCGCTCGTGGTCGCGGTCAACACCGACGCATCGGTGCGCCGCCTGGGCAAGGGCGGCGACAGGCCCTTGAACGCCTGCGAGGATCGCGCCGCGTTGCTGGCCGCGTTGCAATGCGTGTCGGCGGTGACGTGGTTTGACGAGGACACGCCGGTGGAGCTCATCGGCCAGCTGCGCCCGGACGTCATCGTCAAGGGCGGCGATTACGACATGGAAAAGCTGCCGGAGACGGCGCTGGTGCGCAGTTGGGGTGGACGCGCAGTGGCCGTGCCCTTCGAGTTCGAGCGATCGACGACGGCACTGGTGCGCAGGATACGCGCGTTCGCGAACGAGGCCGCGTAAGCGCCCGTCGCGTCCTGGTCGCGCCGCATGCCAGGATGTGACGCCAGGCTTGCGCTGCTTAGCGCGGCGACAGAGGGGCGCGCAGCGGCGCCTCCATCCGCGAGCGCGTGTTCGACGGCGGCGTGTAGTTGCCGGGCGTGGTCGGCGCGACGGCGGCCTCGGGGCCGGCCGGTTCGGGAACGGTGAAGGGGTTGGCGCCAGCCTGGTCCGGCTCGCGCAGCAGCCGATTGATGGTTTCCAGGTCTTGTTCGCTCAGGATGCCGGCGGTGGCGCGCAGGCGTAGCCCGGCCATGACCGTCTCGTAGCGCGCCCGGGCCAGGTCGCGCAGCGTGGCGTACAACTGTTGCTGGGCGTTGAGGACGTCCAGGTTGATGCGCACGCCGACTTCGTAGCCGGTGCGGTTGGCGGCGACCGCGGCCCGGCTGGATTTTTCGCCCGCCTCCAGGGCCCGGATGCGCGCAAGCCCCGTATTGACGCCAGTGAAGTAGCGGCGAGCCTGCTGGATCGCCTGGCGGCGCGCGTTCTCGTATTCGTGGCGCGCCTGTTGTACGCGCTCGACCGCCTCGGTCACGCGCGATGAAACGCCGCCGCCAGCGTAGAGCGGAATCGATAGCTGCAGTCCGACGCGGTTGTCCACGGGGCGGCCCCGGCGCGCCTCTTCGAAGGCGCTGTCGCTGGCGCTGCCGCTGGATGCGGTCAGGCTCAGGGTGGGATAGTGGCCGCCGCGCGCGATGTCGATGCCGTACTCGGCGATGCGGGTCGCCAACTGGGCGCGCACGACTTCCAGGCCCGAGGTTTCGGCCTGCGCCGACCACGCTTCGAGCCGGTTGGGGTTGGGCGCGGGCAGGGCGACGTCGTAGGGCAGGCGGGCCAGCTCCACCGGCGGCTCGCCGATCAGGCGCGACAGCGCATCGCGTGCGACTTCCAGGTCGTTGTGCGCCTGCAGTTCGTCGGCCACGACCAGGTCGTAGCGCGCCTGGGCTTCATGGATGTCGGTGACCGTGGCGTTGCCCAGCTCGAAGTTGCGCCGCGCCGACGCGAGTTGCTCGGCGACGGCGGCCTTTTCGGCCTCGAGCGCCGACAGCGTGTCCTGGGCGGCCAGCACGTCGAAGTAGGCCTGGGCGGTGCGCAGCAGCAGGTCCTGGTAGGCAAGGGCCAGGTTCACGTCCGCGTCGGCCACCAGCACCTTGGCGCGCTCGTAGGTTTGCCACGCGCTCCAGTCGAAGATGGGCTGCTCGAGCACCAGCTCCCAGGTGCCGCGCCGTCCCGAGTCGGCCCGCCGCATCCCGTGGGTAGAGCGGTTCTCGTGGTAGATGCCGCCCAGGTTGGCCGTGGCCGAGGGCAGCAGTCCGGCCCGTGTCTGGGGCAGCACTTCCTGCGCGGCGCGGTAGGCCGCCCGTGCGGCGGAATAGATCGGGTCGCGCGCCAGCGCCGCCCGCCACGTCTGCATCAGGTCCTGCGCCGCCAACAGCGGGCCGGCAGACGCCAGCAGGGCCACGGCAAGGACCAGGCGCGAGAGTGGCCGGCGGCGGCGCATTGGGTCTTAGAACTTGAACTGGGAAACGGTGACGCCGCGCAACGGCTTGATCACGGTCTCGAACAGGCTGACGGTGTCGAAGCTGGCCGCGGTGGTACGGGTGATGCGGCAGGCGGTCATGATCGGCCCTTGGCCGACGACGGCCACCAGGCGGCCACCGACGCGCAGCTGATACTTGAGCGCGTCGGGCACCTCGGGCACCGAACCGGTCAACAGGATGGCGTCGTATTCGGTCGACCCCCAGCCGTTGCGGCCGTCGCCGGTTTCCACCTTGACGTTGGTCACCTGGTTCAGTTGCAGGTTCTGTTGGGCGTAGGCCGCCAGGCGGCTGTCGATTTCGACCGAGGTCACCTGCTGGGCCAGCTGCGCCAGGATGGCTGCCTGATGGCCCGAACCCGTGCCGATTTCCAGCACTGCGTCGCCAGGCGCCAGCTGCAGTTCCTGGGCCAGGCGCGCCTCGATCTTGGGCGCCAGCATGTTTTGCCGGGTATCGACGCCGTTGATTTCCAGCGGGATTTCCAGGTCGGAAAACGCCAGCGCGCGCAGCGCGGGCGGCACGTACAGTTCGCGCCGCACCGCCATCATGGCGGACAGCACGCGTTCATCGAGCACGCCCCAGGTGCGGATCTGCTGCTCCACCATGTTGAAGCGGGCGCGTTCTACGTCAGGAAGGGTGGATGCGTTCATGGCAGCTACGGACAAACGAACAGGCCATTGTACCGATTCGTACCGGAATGTGACCTAAGGGAACGGGAGACCCCGGCTACCGGCCCGCATCGGGCCGCCACCAGGCGTGGAAATGGTGCACCGGGCCGTGGCCGGTGCCGACCTGCAGGCTGTCGGCATGGCGGATGGCTTCGGTCAGGTATTGCTTGGCGCGGCGCGCCGCGGCGGGCACGTCCGGTTCGCGCGGCAGCAGCGCGGCCAACGCGGCCGACAGCGTGCAGCCGGTGCCGTGGGTATTGCGCGTGGTCAGGCGCTCGCCGGGCATTTCTATCATGCGGTCGCCGTCGTGCAAGACGTCCACGGTTTCGCCGCCGGGCAGGTGGCCGCCCTTGAGCAGCACCCAGCGCTGGCCATCGTAGGCCATGCGGTTGCGCAGCCGCTCGGCCACGCGCCGCATTTCCTTGAGCGTGTCGACCGGGCGCTCCTGCAGCAGCACGCCCGCCTCGGGCAGGTTGGGCGTCAGCACGGTGGCCTGGGGCAGCAGGGCTTCGGTCAGCGCCCCGACGGCGTCGCGCTCGAGCAGGAGGTCGCCGCTCTTGGCAACCATGACTGGGTCCAGCACGACGTGCGGTGGTCGCCAGCGCGCCAGGCCGTCGGCCACGGCGACGATGACGGGCTTCTGGCCCACCATGCCGATTTTGGCCGCGTCGATGCGCACGTCCTCGAATAGCACGTCGATCTGGCGCTTGACGAAATCCGGCGGCACGGGTTGGACGGCGGCCACACCGCGGGTATTCTGCGCGGTGAGCGCCGCGATGACGGCGCAGGCATAGGCGCCGAGCGCGCTCATGGCCTTGACGTCGGCGATGACGCCGGCGCCGCCGGAAGGATCGACGCCGGCGATGGTCACCACGTTGGGCGGTGCCGGCGATGCGGATGGCGTAGTCATCGGGTGTTCGGACATGACAAAAGCGTCAGCGGGATGATTGCCGCGCGGGCCCTGGCCGGGGCCGCGTGGTGGGATCATCGGGCGGGCGCCGTAATCAGGCCCTCGGCCGGTGAGCTGGGGCTGGCGCTGTACAGCTTGCGCGGCATACGTCCGGCCAGGAAGGCTTCGCGACCGGCTTGCACGGCTTTCTTCATGGCCGCCGCCATCAGCACCGGGTCCTGGGCGCCGGCGATGGCGCTATTCATCAGCACGCCGTCGCAGCCCAGCTCCATGGCAATGGTTGCGTCCGAGGCCGTGCCCACGCCGGCGTCGACCAGCACGGGCACGCGCGCCTGCTCGATGATCAGGCGCAGGTTCCAGGGATTGAGGATGCCCATGCCCGAGCCGATCAGCGAAGCCAGCGGCATGACCGCCACGCAGCCGATGTCTTCGAGCATGCGGGCCTGGACCGGGTCGTCGGTGCAATAGACCATGACCTGGAATCCCTCGGCGACCAAGGTCTTGGCCGCGGAGAGGGTTTCCGGCATGTTGGGAAACAGCGTGTTCGGGTCGCCTAGCACTTCGAGCTTGACCAGGCTGTGGCCGTCGAGCAGCTCGCGCGCCAGGCGCAGGGTGCGCACCGCGTCCTCGGCGGTGTAGCAGCCCGCCGTGTTGGGCAAGATGGTGTACTGGTCCGGCGGCAGGAAGTCGAGCAGATTGGGCTCCCCGGGCGATTGGCCCAGGTTGGTGCGGCGGATGGCCACGGTGATGATCTGCGCGCCGCTGGCCTGCACGGCGTCGCGGGTCTGCGCGAAGTCGCGGTACTTGCCGGTGCCGACGATCAGGCGCGACGTATACGCCTTGCCGGCGATGGTGAGGGTGTCTTGGGAATCCATGCGCGTGGGGTGGGCGGCCGCGCCCGGCCGGAAAGGCCGGCCGCGTGCGGACGCACCGTCTATGTATTACCCGCCATCATAAAGCACCGGCTGGCCGCACGCCGCGCAGGCGGCAGCCCTAGCGCTGCGCCCGCACGGCGTCGAGCACCTCGCACAGCTGTTCGGCGGCGTCGACCAGCCGTGGTCCGGGGCGATGTAGCAGGTCGGGGTCGAAAACATGGACGCGGCGCGCCAGGGCGGCGGGCAGCCCCGCCCGCGTCCATCGCTCGGCGGCCTTGGCTGCGGCTTGCGCATCGCGCGGGCCTGCGCCGGGGCTTGCCGCGACGATGACATCGGGCTGCGCGGCGATCACGCCTTCCAGGCCCACCCGGGGCGCCGCGGCACGCAGGCCGGCGAACACGTTGACCGCGCCGCACAGCCGCAGCGCGTCGCTGAGGATGTGCTCGCCGTTGACCGTGTAGATCGGGTCGCTGCCGGCTTGGATGAACACGCGCAAGGGCGCGCCAGGGCGGGATCGGGCCTGCAGCGCATCCAGGCGGCGCTGCAGGGCATCTGCGGCCGGGCCGGCAATGGCTTCGGTGCCGAACAGGCGCCCGTAGGCGCGCACGGCGGCAGGTATGTCCGCCATGTGCCGCGGCGCGCTGACATACAGGGGGATACCCAGGCCCGCCAGCGCCGATGCGGCGGGGTCCAGGCGGCCAGTCTTCCAGCCGATGACGAGGTCAGGGCGATGGACGGCGATGCGTTCCGGGTCAGGCTGCAGGCCGTCGCCCACGCGCGGCAGCGCGCGCGCCTGCGGCGGCCAGTCGCTGGCCGATACGGTGGCCACGACATGGCCGCCGGCGCCCGCGACCCAGGCGAACTCCGTCGCGTGCGGGGCCAGCGTGACGGCGCGGCGCGCCGGCCGTGGCAGGCGCACGAGCCGCCCTTGGTCGTCGACCACTGCGATCGGGGATTCCGGCAGATTGGTGCCGGCATGCGGTGGCGCGGCGGCCGTACCAGCGGCCAGGCATAGCGCAGCCAGCACCGTTGCGCGCCTGGCGGCACCCCATGTAGCAGCAAGCGCGGGCAGCTGCCGCATGGCCGTCAGTAGCGCACCGCCAGCGAGGCGATCACGCTGCGGCCAGATCCCGGGTAAAGGTTGTACCGCCCATCGGGCCCGAGGTTGCCGCTGCGTATGCCATAGGTGGCATAGCGGCGGTCGAACAGGTTGTTGACCGCCAGGCTGGCTTCGATGTGTCGGTTGAACCGGTAGGACGCCTTGCTGTTGACCACCACATAGGCGGGTAGCCGGGCGTCGAACTGGTTCGCCTGGTCGTTGTCCAGGCGGGCGCGGCCCACGTACTGGACCGCCAAGTCCAGCGCCAGGCCCTGCAGCGGCCGCCAGGTCGCGCCGGCGTTGGCCATCCATTCGGGCACCAGCGGCATGCGGTTGCCCGAGACGTCCACGCCGCCATAGCGGCCCGAGCGGAAGGTGGCGCGTAGCCAGGTCAGGTTGCCGCGCAGCGTCAATGTGTCGTCGACGGCGTGCGAGGCCGACAATTCCAGGCCTTCGCGGCGCGTCGGCGCCAGGTTGACATTGGCGCCGAATCCGTCGGCCAGCGCGTTGTAGTGCAGTTCATTCTTCAGGTCATAGCGGAACCACGACAGCCGCGCGCGCGATCCGCCGCGCGACCAGTCCAGCCCGACCTCCTTGTCCAGCGACGTTTGCGGCAGTAGCGGCTCGTTGACGTAATACAGCTCGTCGGCCGTCGGCAGGCGCAAGCTGCGGCCGATGTGGGCATAGGCGCTCCAACCTTGCGCCAGGCCCTGCCGCACGCCGGCCTGCCAGGCCGTCAGGCGATGGGTGAGGTTGGACTCGGCCATGAAACCTTCGACCACGACGGTGCGGTCCGACGCGTACTGCCGGCGCGCGCCTAGCGTGACCAGGGTGGAGGGGCTTGCTTGCACGCGCGCCTCGGCAAATACGCCGTGCCGGCGCTGCCGGGTGTTCCAGCGATCCGTGCCGAAGGGCGAAAACTGGCTGCCGTCGAGGTCGCCGCGCAGCCAGTCGCCGCCGATGGTCAGGCTGTGTCCGCCGGCGATGTCCCACTGGTAGCGGGCGCTGCCCGAGGTTTCGGCCAGGTCTTGGTCGCGCTCGATGTCGCCGAAGGCATCGCCGTGAAAGCCATGCTGGTCCTTGTCGCGCTGGGCCAGGTCCAAGTACAGGCTGCCTGGCCCCAGGCGCTGCTGGAACTGCAGCCCGACTGTGCTGGCGCGTACCCGGATGTGGTCGTGCGGGGTGTTGGTGCCACGCGGGTCGTCGTCGTACTGGTCCAATCCGCTTGCCGGGTCAACGGTGCGCGGCCCCGGCAGGCCCTGGCGCAGCGTGGAGGTGCGTCCGTACACGCGCAGCGACCCCCCGTCGTGGCGCACGGTTATGCCGCCGCCGCCGCCCTCGCGGCGCTCGGCGTTATTGTCGCGATAGTTGTCGGCGCGCAGCCGTTGGCCGTAGGCGTCCACGGCCACCGTACCGTTGTCGGCGGCGACCGAAAGGTCATATTGGCGCGTGCCGAAGTTGCCGATGGCCAGGCTGGCGCGGGCGCGCTCACCCGCGCCAAAGCCGTCGCGCGTGATGATGTTGATGACGCCGCCGGTCGCCCCGGCGCCGTATTGCACGGCACCGGCACCGCGGACGATTTCGATGCGCTCGATCGCAGCCAGCGGGATGGTGCCTAGCGACGGGCCAGACAGGTCGTTGTCCTGCTGGCGTACGCCATCGACCAGCACCAGGGTATTGTTCGACCCGGTCATGCCGAAGCCGCGCAGGTCGATGATGGCGTTGTCCGACGAGCCACTGCTGTTGAGCACGTGGATGCCGGCCTCGGCCGATAGCAGATCCTGGACGGTGCGCACCCCGCTTTGGGCGATCCTGTCGGCGTCGATGACGGAGATCGACAGCGGCAGGGTGCGCGCATCGGCCTGGGTGCGCGTGGCGGTGACGGTGATGGCTTCGAGCTGGGAGACGGGCGCCTGGGCGGCGGCCGGCTGGGCGTGGCACCAGGCAGGCAGTGCGCACGACAAGATGCCGATGCAGCATCGGCGGGCAAGGCGTTTCATGGCGTGGTGTCCTGGCAAGACGCGCGACCCCGCACGTCGTTGACGGAAAAAGGGTTGCGCGGCGCTTGCAGGCGCGGTGCGCATCCCTCGCTGTCGAACCGGCCGGTATCGGGCTGGCGCGCCGTGCAGGCGACGCGTTGACCGTTGCGGGGGCAGCACAGGCTGGGGGCGCGCGACGCGTCCTTTCCTGTTTCCCGTTGACCTTTCCCATCCCCGGCGCGCGTAAACGGCTAGGCCTGCAGCGCGCGCCGGGCATCGAAAGCACCGGTTCGGGGCGGCAATGTAGCATGCGCGCAGCCATGCGTCGCGCTCGCGAAGGGCGTGCCGTGCGGTGCGCCTGCGCGGGGGCGCGCGGGGGCGTTTGTTACGATAGCGCTCCGGGCGCCGGCGCCGGCCGGGGCCGCCTTGCCGTCATAGCGGATTCCCATGCCTTTGCACTATCCCCTTTCAGCCTATACCCGCGGCGCAGCGTTCGTGCGCCTGCTCGGCGAGCGCATCCTGGTCCTGGATGGCGCCATGGGCACCATGATCCAGCGCTACAAACTGTCGGAGGGCGATTTTCGCGGCGAGCGTTTTGCCGACCACGACCGGGACCTGAAAGGAGACAACGAGCTGTTGTCATTGACGCGGCCCGAGGTGATCACCGAGATTCACCGCCAGTACCTGGAAGCCGGCGCCGACGTGATCGAGACCAACACCTTCGGCGCCACGTCGGTGGCCCAGGGCGACTATGGGCTGTCGCACCTGGCCTACGAAATGAACGTGGCCTCGGCACGGCTGGCGCGCCAGGCGTGCGATGCCTTCAGCACGCCGCAGCGGCCGCGCTTCGTGGCCGGGGCCCTGGGCCCGCAGCCCAAGACGGCGTCGATCTCGCCCGACGTCAACGACCCGGGCGCGCGCAACATCACGTTCGACGAGTTGCGGCAATGCTATGCCGAGCAGCTGCGCGGACTGCTCGACGGCGGCATCGACATCGTCCTGATCGAGACCATCTTCGATACGCTCAACGCCAAGGCGGCGATCTTCGCGGTCGAAGAGGTCTTCGAGGCGCGCGGCGAGCGGCTGCCCGTGATGATTTCCGGCACGGTGACCGATGCTTCCGGCCGCATCCTGTCCGGACAGACGGTCGAGGCGTTCTGGAATTCCGTGCGCCATGCCCGGCCCGTGACCATCGGCCTGAACTGCGCGCTGGGCGCGGCGCTGATGCGCCCGTACGTGGCCGAGCTGGCCAAGCTGTGTGACACCCACGTCTGCGTCTACCCCAATGCGGGCCTGCCCAATCCCATGAGCGAGACGGGCTTTGACGAAACGCCCGAGGTCACGTCGTCGTTGCTGGAGGAGTTCGCCCGCGCGGGGCTGGTCAACATGGCCGGCGGCTGCTGCGGCACCACGCCCGACCACATCCGCGCCATTGCGGCCAAGGTCGCATCGCTGGCGCCGCGCAAGGTTCCGGAGGTCCCGGTGCTGACCCGCCTGTCGGGGTTGGAGCCGCTCAACATTGGCGAGAATTCGCTCTTCGTCAACGTCGGCGAGCGCACCAACGTGACCGGCAGCAAGATGTTCGCCCGCCTGGTCCGCGAAGAAAAATACGACGAGGCACTCGCCGTTGCGCGCCAGCAGGTGGAAAACGGTGCGCAGATCATCGACGTCAACATGGACGAGGCCATGCTCGACTCCGTGGCGTCGATGACGCGCTTCCTGAACCTGATCGCTTCGGAGCCGGACATCGCCCGCGTGCCGGTAATGATCGACAGCTCCAAATGGGAGGTGATCGAGGCCGGCCTGAAGTGCGTGCAGGGCAAGGCGGTGGTCAACTCCATATCGCTGAAGGAAGGCGAGGACGCCTTCCGTCACCACGCGCGGCTGTGCCGCCGCTATGGCGCGGCGGTGGTGGTCATGGCCTTCGACGAGCAAGGCCAGGCCGACAACCTGGAGCGCCGCAAGCAGATTTGCGGCCGCGCCTACCGCATCCTGGTCGAAGAAGAAGGCTTCCCGCCCGAAGACATCATCTTCGATCCCAACGTGTTCGCCGTGGCCACGGGCATCGACGAACACAACCATTACGCGATGGATTTCATCGAGGGCACGCGCTGGATCCGGCAGAACCTGCCGCATGCGCGGGTATCGGGCGGCATCTCCAACGTCAGTTTCTCGTTCCGCGGCAACGAGCCCGTGCGCGAGGCCATCCACACGGTCTTCCTGTACCACGCCATCCGCGCCGGCCTGACCATGGGCATCGTCAACGCCGGGCAGCTGGGCGTGTACGAAAACCTGGATCCCAAGCTGCGCGACCTGGTCGAGGACGTGATCCTGGACCGCGCCGAGCCTGTCGGACGCACCGATCCCGCCGACGACCGCACCCCGACCGAGCGGCTGGTGCAAATGGCCGAAACGGTCAAGGGTTCGGGCACGCGCAAGGAGGAGGACCTGGCCTGGCGCGCGCTGCCGGTGGCCGAGCGGCTGACGCATGCGCTGGTGCACGGCATCACCACCTACATCGTCGAGGACACCGAGGAGATCCGCCAGCAGATCGCCGCGCGCGGCGGCCGGCCCATCGAAGTGATCGAGGGGCCGTTGATGGACGGCATGAACGTGGTGGGCGACCTGTTCGGCGCGGGCAAGATGTTCTTGCCGCAGGTGGTCAAGTCCGCGCGGGTCATGAAGCAGGCGGTGGCGCACCTGATCCCCTTCATCGAGGAAGAGAAGCGCCAGATCGAGCAGGCCGGCGGCGACGTACGTGCCAAGGGCAAGATCGTCATCGCCACGGTCAAGGGCGACGTGCACGACATCGGCAAGAACATCGTCGCCGTCGTGCTCCAGTGCAACAACTTCGAAGTCGTCAACATGGGCGTGATGGTCCCGTGCGCCGACATCCTGGCCAAGGCCAAGGAGGTGGGTGCGGACATGATCGGGTTGTCCGGCCTGATCACGCCCAGCCTGGAAGAGATGGCCTACGTCGCCAGCGAAATGCAGCGCGACGAATACTTCACCAGCCGCAAGATCCCGCTGCTGATCGGCGGGGCCACTACCAGCCGCGTGCACACCGCCGTCAAGATCGCGCCCAATTACGAGGGCCCGGTGATCTATGTGCCGGACGCGAGCCGGTCGGTGGGCGTTGCGACTAGCCTGGTGTCGGACCAGGCCGACAAATACGTCGCCGAGATTGCCAAGGAATACGAGCTGGTGCGCCAGCGGCACGCCAATCGCAAGGCCACGCCCATCATTTCGCTGGCCGAGGCGCGCGCCGCGCGCCCGGCCATCGACTGGTCGGCGTACGTGCCACCCCGGCCCAAATTCATCGGCCGGCGCGCGTTCAAGCATTACGACCTGGCCGAGATCGCCCGGTACATCGACTGGGGCCCGTTCTTCCAGACCTGGAGCCTGTTCGGCAAGTATCCCGACATCCTGGACGACAAGACGGTCGGCGCCGAGGCGCGCAAGTTGCATGAGGACGCCAAGGCCATGCTAAGGCGCGTCATCGATGGCCGGTGGTTGACGGCCAACGGCGTGGTCGGCTTTTACCCGGCCAACACGGTCAATGACGAAGACATCGAAATCTACGCCGACGACAACCGCGACGAGGTGCTCTTTACCTGGCGCAACCTGCGCCAGCAGGGCGCCAAGCGCGAGGGCGTGGCCAACAAGTGCCTGGCTGACTACATCGCGCCGCGTGACAGCGGCGTGGCCGATTACATCGGCCTGTTCGCCGTGACCGCGGGCCTGGGCATCGAAAAGAAAGAGGCCGAGTTCGTTGCCGCCAACGACGACTATTCCAGCATCATGCTCAAGGCGCTTGCCGACCGGCTGGCCGAGGCCTTTGCCGAATGCCTGCACGAGCGGGTGCGCCGCGACCTGTGGGGCTATGCGCCGGACGAGGCGCTGGACAACGATGCGCTGATCGCCGAAAAGTACCGCGGCATCCGGCCTGCGCCCGGCTACCCCGCCTGCCCCGAGCACGTGGTCAAGGCCGACCTGTTCCGCGTACTGGATGCGCGCGATGCCGGTATCGAGCTGACCGAAAGCTTTGCCATGTACCCGGCTTCCAGCGTGTCGGGCTTTTACTTCAGCCACCCACAATCGCAGTACTTCAACGTAGGCGTGATCGGCGAAGACCAGCTGCAGGACTACGTGCGCCGCAGCGGCCGCAGCGAGGAAGACGTGCGTCGCACGCTGGGTAGCGTGCTGGGGTGAGGTTCGCTGCAAGGTGGTCCAGGGTCGACCCTGTGTCGGCCCGGTTCCGTCGCCACGGTCAACCCGTTTCCCGCCTCAACTAGGCCAGCCCCGCCCGGGCAGGCCTGTGCACGCCCCAATTGGTTCAAATTGATTTATTTATGTACATAAAGGTCAGATATGGGTACCATTTCGGCGAACCAAGTTCGCCGGCATCGCCCTCAGCAAGGAGGGCGATGCCGCGAAGGAGGCCGGACTGCCCCATGCAGGGCGTGGAATAAGAAATCCAATGGAGACAAAGCGATGCGAGCATCCCTGACGCAATGGCTGGCCGCCGCCTTGGGCGCTGTCACCCTGGCAGTGGGCAACGCGGCAGCGGCGGCCGGCGCCGACTACCCGAGCCGGCCCGTGACCGTGGTGGTTCCTTTTGGGCCGGGCGGCTCGGCCGATGTCTATGGCCGGTTCCTGGCGCAGCGGCTGCAGGAGGTACTGGGCCAGCCCTTCGTCGTGGAGAACCGCCCGGGTGCCGGCGCGCAGATCGGCACCCAGATGGTGGCCAAGGCCGCGCCCGACGGCTACACGCTGTTGGTGATGTCCAACACCCATACGGTCAATGAAACGCTGGTGCCCAACCGGCCCTACAACCTGACCAGGGACTTCGTGCCGGTGGCGCCGATCAACGACGCGCCGTTGGTGCTGGTGGCCAACGAAGCGTTCGCGGCAAAGAACTTGAAGGAGCTGATCGAAGCCGCCAAACAGGCGCCGGGCAAGCTCAACTACGCCAGCTCGGGCACTGGCACGCCCTACCACATTGCCGGCGAGCTGCTCAATTCCATGGCCGGGATCAAGGTCCAGCACGTGCCGTACAAGAGCAGCGGCCAGGCGCGCACCGCGGTGGTGGGCGGCGAGGTCAACTATATGTTCGACGCCATCGCCACCATGGCGCAGCTCGTGCAGGCCAACCGTGTGCGCGCGCTGGCGACCACGGGCGCGAAGCGCTCGCCGGTGCTGCCCGACGTGCCGACCATGGAGGAGGCAGGCCTGCCAGGTTATCGCGCCAACATTTGGCTTGGCGTGCTGGCGCCTGCCGGTACGCCCCGGGAAATCGTCGAGAAACTGAACGCGGCCATCGGCAAGATCGTCGGCGCCGAAGACGTGCGTGCGGCCTGGGCCAAGGACGGTGTGGAGCCCATGGTGATGGGAACAGCCGAGTTTGCCGACTACTTGAAGGCGGACATCGAGCGGCTGGGCCGCGTGGTCAAGGAAGCAAACATGCGCGTCGAATGAGCGCACGCGAGGCATGGGAGCGATGACAGCCTGCATGCAAGCCACCCTGGTCGTCAACGGCGCGCCGCGCCGCATCGACGCCGAGGAAAACCGGATACTGCTGGATATCCTGCGCAACGAGCTCGGCCTTAAGGGCACGCGCTTTGGCTGCGGCCAGGGCGAGTGCGGCGCTTGCATGGTCTTGCTCGACGGGCGCGCCGTCCCGTCGTGCGACATGCCGCTGTGGGCCGCCGATGGCAAGGATGTAGTGACGGTGGAAGGCCTGTCCGATCATCCCGTCGGAGCGCTGTTGCAAGCGGCATTCGTGCGGCGGCAGGCAGCGCAGTGCGGCTATTGCACGGCAGGATTGCTGGCGGCGGCTACTGCGCTGCTGGCCGATCGGCCGACGGCCGACGAGGCCACCATACGCGAGGCGCTCGACCGCAACCTCTGCCGGTGCGGTGCGCACAACCGCGTCGTGCAGGCCGTCATCGACGTGGCAACGCAGTTGCGTGGCGCGAACGACAACCCGCCTCGAGGACAGACGCCATGAAGCCAGCCTTTGCGCCCGTAGAGCCGGCGGGCAAAGGCGCGTTGCCCGTCAGTCTTTCGCTCAATCCACGCCTGTCGGATTGGATTTGCGTCCGTCCCGATGGCACGGTCGATGTGCTGACCGGCAAGGTCGAACTCGGCCAGGGCATCCTGACGGCGCTGGCCCAAATCGCGGCCGACGCGCTGGAACTGGATGTGGCGCGCGTGCGCGTCGGGCATGCCAGCACGAGGCGCCATGCCGATGAATCGGTGACGTCGGGCAGCCTGTCGGTGCAGCATTCGGGCATGGCGATACGCATGGCCTGCGCTTTCCTGCGCGCCCAGGCCATGCGCCGCGTCGCGCATCTGGCGGGCGTGGAGGTGGCCGAGGTGTCGATGCGCGACGGCCAGTTCTACGCGGCAGGCAAGGCGTGGGGCGGCTATGCGCAGTTGGCCGCTGACCTGGATATGGACGCAACCGTGGCGCCCCCGCCCGAAGAGGTGCCGCCGCCGGCGCGGCGCTACGTTGGCGAAAGCCTGCCGCCGTTCGGCCTGTCCGAAAAGGTGCGCGGCGCTTACACCTATATCCACGACCTCGTGTTCGACGGCATGGTCCACGGCCGCGTGTTGCGGCCCCCAGGGCCGCTGGCGCGGCTGCGCGATTTCGTGCCGGGCGAACTTGCGCAGGCCGACGGCGTCCTGGATGTCGTGCGCGACGGGGATTTGGTCGGCGTGCTGGCCGAATCCGAGCGCGTCGCCGACCGCGTGATCGCCGCGCTCGGTGATCGCGCGACCTGGGACGAAGCCGACGCCTTGCCGGATCCCGACCCGGATGCATTGCAGCGCTGGCTACGTAGCGCCGCGACGGCCGAGCCCGTTACGCTGGCCAAGGCGCCAGCGCAGGCGCCCGGCAAGGCGGTGCGTCGCTATGAAGCGGATTACCTCAAGCCTTTCCTCAAGCACGCGTCCATTGGCCCGTCGTGCGCCTATGCCCGCACGGGGGAAGACGGCGCATTGGAGGTATGGACCCACAGCCAGGGCATTTACAACCTGCAAGCTGACCTGGCGGTCGCGTTCGGCCTGCAGCAGGAACAGGTGGTCGTGCATCACGTGCCGGGCGCCGGCTGTTATGGACACAACGGGGCCGATGACGCGGCTTACGACGCCGCCTGGCTGTCGCGGCGTGTACCAGGCCGCGTCGTGCGGCTGCAATGGTCACGTGCCGACGAGTTGAGCTGGTCTCCGCAAAGTCCGCCCATGTCGGTGCGCGTGGAGGCCGACGTCGATGAACGGGGCAGGGTGGTGGACTGGCGCCATACGATCTGGAGTCCGGGCCACAGCCTGCGTCCCGGGCGCGCGGCCACGCCCACCCTGCTTGGGTCGTGGTACGCCGAGCGGGCCTTTCCCCGCATCGATGCGGTCAACGGACCGCAGTCGGCCGGCGGCGGAGCCGACCGCAACATCGAGCCGATCTACGACTTTGGTTGCAGCGCCCTGGTCTGCCATCGGCTCGTTGACGTGCCAGTGCGCACTTCGGCCATGCGCGCGCTGGGCGCGCTGGCCAATGTGTTCGCCATCGAATCGACCATCGACGACATCGCGCTGGACCACGGATACGATCCCATCGACTACCGCCTGCAATGCCTGGGGGATGCGCGTGCGGCAACTGTCCTGCGCAGGGTCGCGGCCATGAGCGGCTGGCATGAGCGCCGGCCCGCGCCTGGCAACGAATCCGGACGAGGCATGGGCGTGGGCCTGGCGCGCTATAAGGGCAAAGGCGCCTATTGCGCCGTGGTGGCCGAAGTCGAGGTCAGCCACGAAATCCGGGTCGACCGCCTGTACATCGCTGCCGACGTTGGCGAGATCATCAACCCGGAGGGCGTGCGCCAGCAGCTAGAAGGCGGGGCCATCCAGGCCGTGTCGTGGACGCTGTACGAATCGGCCGCGTATACGCGGCGCGGGATGGTGGTGGGCGGCTGGGAACAGTATCCCATTGCGCGGTTCTCGCAAGTGCCGCCGGTGGAAATCAGTCTTGTCGAAGACGGCGATGCACCTGCCGTGGGCGCGGGCGAGCCATCGGTTGGTCCAACCGTGGCGGCCATTGCCAACGCCGTGATGAATGCGCTCGGTGTGAGGGTGCGGCGCCTGCCCATTACGCCGGACGCAGTGATGGCGGCGATGCAGGACTGAAAACAAATCAATCGAAGCAAACGGAAACGCAATCCATGAACATCGTGCACATATTGAGCGGCGGCGCCGCGTTCGGCCTGGTGGACGGCATCAGGAAAGACTTCGAAGCCAAGCACGGCTGCCGCATCGAGGGGATGTTCGGTGCGGTCGGTGCCATGCGCGACAAGCTGTTGGCGGGCGATCCCTGCGACGCCGCGATCCTGTCGCGCAAGCTGATCGACGGGCTGGCCGCCGATGGCAAGGTACGTGGCAACACCGTGCGGGACCTGGGCGTGGTCAGCACCGGGGTGGCGGTCAAGGCCGGTCGCCCGCCGGCGGACGTCTCGAGCGAGCACGGCCTGCGCGAGGCGCTGCTGGCAGCCGGCGCCGTCTACGTACCCGACATGCAGCAATCGACTGCCGGCCAGCACATGAAGGCGGTTTTCGAAAAGCTGGGCGTCTTCGAGCAAATACGTGCGCGCGTTCGCGAGTTCCCCAACGGCGCGACTGCGATGAAGGCCTTGGCGGCGGCGGCCGAACCCGATGGCCTGGGCTGCACCCAAGTCACGGAGATCCTGTACACGCCGGGGGTCACGCTGGTGGGCGAGCTGCCCGAAGGCTGCGCGCTGGATACGGTCTATACCATCGCCGTGGCTGCCGGCGCGGCACAGCCCGAACTGGCTGGCAAGCTGGTCGAAGCGCTTGCCAGCCCCGGGCTGAGCGAGTTCAAGCGGGCCAACGGGATCAAGGCCTAGCGCGCCCGCACGCGTCAGGCGCGGTGGTAAACCTGCGCCCCGGTCTTGCGGAACTCGACCGCCTTTTCCTGCATGCCCTTGGTGATCGCATCCTGCTCGGAGACGCCCTGCGCGGCAGCGTAGTCGCGTACGTCCTGGGTGATCTTCATCGAGCAGAAGTGCGGCCCGCACATGGAGCAGAAGTGCGCGACCTTCATCGAGTCCTTGGGTAGGGTCTCGTCGTGGAATTCGCGCGCGGTGTCTGGGTCCAGCCCCAGGTTGAACTGGTCCTCCCAGCGGAACTCGAAGCGGGCCTTGGACAGGGCATTGTCGCGGATGGCCGCGCCCGGGTGGCCCTTGGCGAGGTCCGCGGCGTGGGCGGCGATCTTGTACGCGATGATGCCGTCCTTGACGTCCTTTTTGTTGGGCAGGCCCAGGTGCTCCTTAGGCGTGACATAGCACAGCATCGCCGTGCCGTACCAGCCGATGATCGCCGCGCCGATGCCCGAGGTGATGTGATCGTAGCCGGGGGCGATGTCGGTGGTCAGCGGGCCCAGCGTGTAGAAGGGCGCCTCGTGGCAGTGCTCGAGCTGCAGGTCCATGTTTTCCTTGATCATGTGCATAGGCACATGGCCGGGGCCTTCGATCATGACCTGCACGTCGTGCTTCCAGGCGATCTGGGTGAGCTCGCCCAGCGTCTTCAGTTCGGCGAACTGCGCCTCGTCGTTGGCGTCGTAGCCCGATCCCGGCCGCAGCCCGTCGCCCAGCGAGAAGCTGACGTCGTAGGCCTTCATGATTTCGCAGATTTCCTCGAAGTGCTCGTAGAGGAAATTCTCCTTGTGGTGCGCCAGGCACCACTTGGCCATGATGGAGCCGCCGCGCGAGACGATGCCGGTCATGCGATCGGCCGTCAGCGGGATGTAGGCCAGGCGCACGCCCGCGTGGATGGTGAAGTAGTCCACGCCCTGTTCGGCCTGCTCGATCAGCGTATCGCGGAAGATTTCCCAGGTCAGTTCCTCGGCCTTGCCGTCGACCTTTTCCAGTGCTTGGTAGATGGGCACGGTGCCGATGGGCACGGGCGAGTTGCGGATGATCCACTCGCGGGTTTCGTGGATGTGCTTGCCGGTGGACAGGTCCATGACCGTGTCGCCGCCCCAGCGGATGGCCCAGGTCATTTTTTCGACTTCCTCGGCGATGCCCGAGCTGACCGCGGAGTTGCCGATGTTGGCGTTGACCTTGACCAGGAAGTTGCGGCCGATGATCATCGGCTCGAGCTCGGGGTGATTGATGTTGGCAGGGATGATGGCCCGGCCGCGCGCCACCTCGTCGCGCACGAATTCCGGCGTGATGCGCTCGGGGATGCTGGCGCCGAAGGACTGGCCCGGATGCTGGCGCAGCAGCCGGCGCGCGAGCTTTTCGCCGTCCGGGCCACTGGCGCGCAGGCTTTCGATGTATTGCTCGCGGCGCAGGTTTTCCCGTATGGCCACGAATTCCATTTCGGGCGTGATGATGCCGCGCCGCGCGTAGTGCATCTGCGTGACGTTGGCGCCAGCCTTGGCGCGCCGCGGCGGGCGCTGTAGGTTAAAGCGCATGGCCGCCAGCTTGGGATCGGCCAGGCGGGCGCGGCCGTATTCGCTGGTGGGGCCGGGCAGGATTTCCGTGTCGCCGCGTTCTTCGATCCAGGCGCGCCGCAGCTCCGGCAGGCCACGGCGGATGTCTATCTTCACATCCGGATCGGTGTAGGGGCCGCTGGTGTCGTAGACCGTGATCGGCGGGTTTTTCTCGCCGCCCATCATGGTCGGCGTGTCGCTTTGCTCGATCTCGCGAAACGGCACGCGGATGTCCGGGCGTGAACCGACTTCATAAACCTTGCGTGAGCGCGGCAGCGGCGCGACGGCGGCGGCATCGACCTCGGCCGTGGCGGCCAGGAAACGGGGGTGTGCGTTCATGGGAAAGCTCCAAAAGAATGTCTGGAGCCGAATCGGGATGGATTCCGGCTGCACGCGGCATGCAGGAAAACGCTCCCAGCATCGGCATTATCCGTACTGGTACAAGGGACTCTCTCAACCCGCGCGCGGCGCCTGCTGGCGACGCGGCGAGTACCCCTGCGCGAAACCAAAGTATAGGACGTGTATGCAAATCGTGAGCAAAGGCGCGGCAGGGCGGCGTCGGTTTACAGATGGAAGCATGACCGGCGTGGCGCCAGCCCCAGTGGGCGCGGGCGCCCTGTACACTTTCCCGACCCCGGGCCGCGGGCCGGCCCGCCCTTCGAATGCACCAACCGGGAGGCAGTGGCGTATGAACCAGCACATCCGATTCCTGGCGCCGGCGGCGATCGCCGCAGTGCTTGCACTGGCGGGATGCCAGACCACGCCCGGTGACCGGGCCGCGCGCGGCGGCGGGCAGGCGGCGTCGCCGGCTGGCCAGGCGCAGCCCGCCGGGGAATCCGGCGCCGCGTCGGCCGCCACGCCCGCGCCCATGCCGGTGGAGTTCTTCATCGCGCAGCTGGAGCCGCAGCCGGGCCTGGCGGAGGTCACGCTTGGCGACGGGTCTCTCTATGTGCAGCAAATGCCCGTGCTGACGCGCGGCGACCTGGCCGAGGCCGCCGCGATGGTGGACAAGCAGGGCCAGCATTTCGTCGGCCTGCGTTTCAATGAGGAAGGCGCACGCAAGCTCGCCGAGGTCAGCAGCCGCAATGTCGGCAAGGTCATGGTGCTGGCGGTCAACCGGCAACTGGTGGCGGTGCCGCGCATCGCCGAGCCGCTTGACCGCGGCGTGATGGCGTTTCGCGTCGACGACGCGCAGGCCGCGCGCGACATCGCCAGCGCCATCCGCGGCGAGCCGGAAGCCGCCAATGGCCCGTTTGCGACCGGCGCGGCCAGCGCGCCCAGGCAGCCCAGCCCGGCGCGGCAATAGGTTCTCAGGAAGATTTTTTCGCGCGCTTGCCGGACGAGGCCGGTTTGCCGCCTTGCCGATAGGTGTCATGGCAGGCGCGCACATAGGCTTGCACCGTCTGTTCCAGCACGGCCTTGTCGCGCCGGTTCAGCGCGGCGTAGTCCCGATACGAAACCGCTTCGAAGGGCCACGGCTCGGCCGCCGGCCCTTCTTGCAGCGCGTGGGTCGTAGCCGGATAGGCGGCAGGCGCGTGGCCGAACTCGAGCCATTCGGGGCTCACGCCCAGGGCATGCGCCAAGCGCAGCAGCGCCCGGCTGGTAAAGCGCTGGCCGCTTTCGTAATTGCCGATGGCGCTTTGCGACAGGCCGCTGGCCTGTGCCAGTTGCTTTTGGGTCCAGGCCAGGCGCTGGCGGGCAAAACGCAGGCGTTGCGCGAAGGTGTCCACGACCGTGATTGGAAGTCAACTCCAAATCACGTTGGGAATAATCGTCGATCACGAACGTGTGTTTCACTCGTCGCGGTCGGCGCTGCCGTCTCGCCGCCCCGCGCTGCCGCATCATCGGCGCGCCGGCGGGCGGGTAGACGTCCTAAGCCATCCGGCCTGGACGGTTGCGCAAGGTATGAAGCGCGGGCACGCCGATAGTCGCAATGGCCGAGGCGCCGTGTCCCGACGGTCACGGTTTTTTGCCAATGCCGTCGCAAAGCCCGAAAAAGGCTGCAGCGCAACGGCTGATCCCTACCGGAGGCTTGCTCCTTTTATCGAGTTACATCGCCATACACCCCATCCATAGACTGGCCTGGCGTCGCAAGCGGCGTCCGGCAACCGCATGGCGACAGCCTGCGTGCCGGGTGCCGCAAGGCGCATCCGTCACAACGCCGATGCGGAGCCAGCCATGGACCATACGCAAAGCAGCCAGCATGCCGGAGCCGTCCGGCACCCGCCTTTTTCGAAGGGGGCCGAACGCAGGGACGCGTCGATTCCCAGGTCGTGGGCGCGTGCGTTTGCCGCCGCTGCCATCGCGGCGGCGGGCGGCGGGGCAGCGGCTCAGGGGCTGCGCGCCGATTTCGGTGCCGTCCTACCGTTGCCTGACGGCGCGGTGGTGCAGACCGGCGGCGCGGGAGAGCCGGCATTGTGGGCCAGTCGCGGCGGATCGATCATGGGGACGGGCGCGCAGGTCGGCACCACGGGCGCAGGCGCCTTCGGCGTGTTGGCCGAACGGGGTGGCCGCGTCGCCTTGGACGGATCCACTGTGGTCACGCAGGGTCCGTTCGCATCGGCGCTGCGGGCCGACCGCGGTGGCCAGCTCGATGTGCGCGGTACCTCGGCCAGCGCCGCCGGCGCGGGCGCAGCGGCGGCATCGCTGTCCAGGGGCGGCAGCCTGTACGTAAGCGGCAGCACGCTCGCCGCAGCGGCGGGGCCGGGCTTGCGCGTGCGCGACGCCGCATCGTTCTACCTGGATAACACTGCCGTGAGCGCGCAGGGCGCGAGCATCGCGTCCTCGCTCACCCGGTCCGGGGTGCAGTGGCTCGAGGCGGCCAACGGCTCGCGGCTCGTCGAGAACGACGGCACGCTGCTGCGCGTGACGCGCACCGGCGCCGGTGCAGACGGGCAGGTGGTGCTGCGCCTGGACGGCGCGCAGGCCAAGGGCGATATCGTCGACGGCGGGCCAGCTGCCTCGTCGCAGTCGGCCGGCACCTACGTCAGCGTCATCAACGGCGCGCATTATGAGGGCGGGGTGCATGGCATACGCAGCTTGCACGTCGTGGGCGCGACGGCGCAGCTGACCGGCGGACGGATCGAGCAGGGCGAACCCGTCGTCGGCGGCGATGCCTTGCACGCCGAGCAGGGCGCCCAGGTGACCGCCAGCGGGCCGCTGGACATTGCCGTGTCAGGCTCGGGTGCGCCGGGCGAAGGTCCAGCCGTGGGCGTGCGGGCCGATACCGGCGCAAGCATCGTGCTGCAGGGCGGTAGCGTGTCCATGACCGGGGCGAGCAACGCGCGAGGCGTGCTGGCTACCAGCGGCGGCGCAATCACGTTGCACGGCGTATCGGTGACGACGCAGGCCGACGGAGCCCACGCCGCGCAGGCCGGCGCGCCCGGCCATCCGCTGGCCGACGGCACGCGCGTGGAGCTGGACGGGGCGACGGTGCGCACCGCCGGCGCGGGGGCGCACGGCCTGTATGCCGATCAGTCCGACGGTTTGGTCACGGGCAGCGCCGACGTGGCGGTTTCCGGCGCCGGCGCCATGGCGGCGCTCGCGGCAAATGGCGGCACGGTGGCGCTGCATTCGGGCAAGCTGAAGGCGGCGGGCGACGGTGCAGCGGCCGCCGGCGCGACATCGGGTGGCACGCTGCGACTGGGGGCCGTCGATGTCCAGTCCGACCGGGGCGACGGCATCGCGCTGGCCGATTCGGCCGTGCTGGACGTGCAGGGGGCGCGCGTGCGTGCCGCCGGCGCGGGTATTTCGTCGTCGCTGACGCAGGCTGGCCAGCATCAATCGATTTCCATCGACGCCGCCACGCAATGGATGGTGTCGGGCCCGCTGCTACAGGTCACGCGCAGCGGCGCCGGTGCCGACGGTAAGGTCGATGCGGCCTGGGCGGCCGGCGCGCAGGTGCGCGGTGACCTCATCGACACGGGCGGCGCATCCGGTCCCGGCGGCCTGTATGTCACCCTTGGCGACGGCGCCAGCTACGAAGGCCGCACCGACGGCGTGCGCCAGTTCGCCGCCACGGGCAACAACCGCTTGTCTTTCCAGGCGGGCAGCACGCTGGGCAGCTTGTCCGTGGCGGCCGGCGGCCTGGCCGAGGGCGGCACGACGGCCGCGCCCATCCGCGCAAGCGGTGGCGTGGCGCTCAACGGCGCACGTCTTGCGGGCAACTGGGACATCGGCGGCACGCTGTCGGCGCGGTCGGGTGCGGTGATCGATCCCGGCCAATCGCTGGGCCGCATCCGTGCCAAGGCCATCGACTGGCGCGGCGCGCAATATCGCGTCGAATTGGGCGATGCCGGCCAAGCCGACCGCGTGGACGTCACCGGTGCTTCGGCCGCCGACCTGGCGGGCACGAAGGTTGCGGCCTCCGCGCTGCCCGGCGCCCGTGTCAAGCTCAATCGCGACTACACGGTGTTGACGGCCCAGGGCGGGGTCACGGGGCGCTTCGCCGGCCTGTCCTGGACGGGTCCGTCCAAGCTGGTCAAGCTGCTGCCGGTTTACGGCGCCAACCATGCGGCGCTGCGGCTGGCGGTGGACCGTGACGCCATCAACCGCCTGCCGCTGACGCCCAATGAACGGGAAACCGCCCGCGGCGCCGAGTCGGTCGCGGGCAAGAACGATCTGGTCGACGAGGTGTTCCTGAATGGCGACGTGTCCGCCTTCAACCAGCTTTCCGGCGAGATCCATCCCACTTCGCGCGCCATGATGGTGGCCAGCGCCAGCATGCTGACCGGCATCGCCCAGCAGCGCATGCGGGCCAACTTGGGCGCCGGGCAGGCGCCCGGGCAGCCCATGGCGGCCCTGCAGGGCCCGGAATGGATGGAAGTGCAGACCGCTTCCATCCAGACGGTCGACGTCGGCGCCGCGCCCGACGCATCCGCCTTGCCAAGTTCGTCGGCCTTGCCCGTCTGGACGCAATTCGTGGCGGGACGCCAGACGCTGGGCAGCGACGGCAACGCTGCGCAGGCCGTGCAATCGTTGCATGGCTTTTTCCTGGGCGGCGACGCGGGCCTGGGCGGCGGTTGGCGCCTGGGGGCGGCCGTGGGCTATACCGACGGCACGGTGAAGGTGCGCGATCGTGACTCGCGCGCAGACATCGAGACCTACAGCGTGGCCGTCTACGGCGGCAAGGCCTGGGACGCTGGCCGGGGACGGCTGAGCCTGCTGCTGGGCGCCGGCCACGCCTGGCACGACCTGGACGTCACGCGCAATGTTTCGCTCGGCGGTGGCCAACGGTTGACCTCGTCTTATGACGGCAAGACCGCCCAGGCCTTCGTCGAGGCCGGCTATGCGCTGCCGGTCGGCGAGCGCGTCGCCGTCGAACCGTTCGCCGGCGCGGCGTGGCTGCGGCAGAAAACCGATGGCTTCCGCGAGCGCGGCGGCGATGCCGCCTTGCGCGGCGATTCCGAGCGCGCCGACGTCAAGACCTTTACGTTGGGATTGCGCACGGCCGCCACGTTCGAGGTCAACGGCTCGCGCGCGACCTTGCGCGCCTCGCTGGGGTGGCGCCATGCCAGCGGCGATACGCGCCCGCGCACCACGATGGCCTTCATCCAAGGCAACGGCGCCGCCTTCGAGATTGCCGGCGCGCCCGTGGCCGACGACGCGGCGGTGTTCGGCTTGGGCGGGGAGGTCGCGCTGGGCAAGAACGCCGCCCTGGGTGTCGGCTACAACGGCCAGGTCGGCGATGGCAACCGCGAGCACATGGGGGGCGTGTACCTGAAGGTGCGGTTCTAAATGGGATTTGCGTGGGCGATTCCTCCTGTGCCCGCCATTCTTTCAAAGCTCGTGGGCATGGCGATCGCAACGCGCCGAAGCATGTTGCCTTTGCAGCTTGGATAGATAAGCTTACGATTTAACACAATTGTGTTTCAGCGTGGCATGACGCCGATTTGCATCGCCCATGAATTCCAGGCTTTCCGTGCTGGTCCTGCAATCGCAACACCAAGGCGATAGCCACACCGCTGCACTGCTGCATCACGGCTTTCACGCGCTGCGCTGCGCGAGCCTAACGGACCTGTACCGCTGCTACGACGAGAGCCCCCGGCCTCTGGTGGTGCTGGCCGGCGTGCTCGACCACGCCTACATGGCGAGCACCCGGCTACGCGCGATGGATGCCGGGTTGGGCATTGTGGTGGTGGGGGCTTTCTCTTCCTCCGACGAACGCGTGCGCGCCATGCAATGCGGCGCCGACGTCTGCCTGCCGGCCGACGTCGGCGGGCTGGAGTTGGCCGCCAGCCTGCAGGCGCTGGCCAGGCGCACGGGCAGTGGCCCTGTGTCGGCCCCGGCGCCGGGCGGGGCGGCCGCCGACGGCAGCGCGGATCTGGGCGGCATGGCCAGCCCGTCTCCTGGGATTGGCTCGGAGCCGCCGATCGCCAACGGTCCCGCGGATAGGGGTTGGCGGCTGTTGGACAGCGGCTGGACGCTGGCCAGCCCCTTGGGCAAGCGCCTGCGGCTGACGACGTCCGAGCGCGCCTTCCTGTCGCACCTGCTCGCGGCGCCGGGCCAGCGGCTGAGCCGTGATGACCTGATCGCCAGCCTGGGCAAGGTCGCCCGGCCGTCATCGCGCAGCCGCGATGACCCGCTCGGCGGCGTGTCCGCCTCGCTGCGCGGGGTCGACGTGATGGTGTGCCGGCTGCGCCGAAAGGCGCAGGAGCAGGGGATTTCCCTGCCGTTGCGCGCGGTCTACCGGTGGGGCTATATGTTCGTCGAGGACGCGTGAACCACCACCAGGTTGTCCCGGTGCATCAGTTCCGGCTCGGTCATGCTGCCGAGCACTTCGGCGATGCGTGACGACGGCAGGCGCATGATGCGCCGCGTGTCGCCAGAAGAATAGTTGATCAGGCCGCGGGCGCACTCGCGTCCGTTGCTGTCGACGCAGGCCACGACGTCGCCGCGCTCGAATTCGCCCTCCACGGCGGTCACGCCGATGGGCAGCAGGCTCTTGCCTTCATGGACGAGCGCACGCACCGCGCCGGCGTCCAGCGTGACGCGCCCGCGCAGGCGCAGATGATCGGCCAACCACTGCTTGCGCGCCGACAGCACGGGCAGCCGAGCCCGCAGTTCAGTGCCCACGCACTCGCCGGATGCCAGCCGCAGCAGCACATCGGGCTCGCGCCCGGACGCGATGACGGTGTGCGCGCCACTGCGGGCTGCGCGCTTGGCCGCCAGGATCTTGGTCAGCATGCCGCCCGTGCCCACGCCGCTGCCGGCGCCGCCTGCCATGGCCTCCAGCGCAGGGTCTCCGGCCTGTGCGTGGCTGACGAACCGCGCGTCCGGGTGCTTGCGGGGATCTGCCTCGTACAGGCCGCGCTGGTCGGTCAGAATGACCAGCGCGTCGGCTTCGATGAGGTTGGTCACCAGCGCGCCCAGGGTGTCGTTGTCGCCGAAGCGGATCTCGTCGGTGACGACGGTGTCGTTCTCGTTGACGATGGGCACCACGCCCAGGCGCAGCAGCGTGAACAGGGTCGAGCGCGCGTTCAGGTAGCGCCGGCGATCGGCCAGGTCCTCGTGCGTCAGCAGGATCTGGGCCGTGCGCAGCCCATGCTCGGCGAACGCCGCCTCGTAGGCCTGCGCCAGGCCCATCTGGCCGACGGCGGCGGCCGCCTGCAGCTCGTGCATGGCCGCGGGCCGCCGCGCCCAGCCCAGCCGGGCCAGGCCCTCGGCGATCGCGCCGCTGGAGACCAGCACGACCTGCCGGCCCTGCCGGCGCAGCGCGGCGATTTGCGCGGCCCAGTGCGTCACGGCGCCGTGGTCCAGGCCGCGCCCTTCATTGGTCACCAGGGACGAACCGACCTTGGCCACCAGCCGGGTGGCCGAGGCGACGACGGAAACGGGCGCAGTATCGGTAATCATGGCCGGGAACCACAGGGCGGCGATGCGTCGCGGGAAAAGCGTGGGATATTACTACTACGCTGGCGCCGGCCGTCCCGGGCGCCCGGACGCCGTCACGGGCGGCGGGCGCGGCCGCTTGTGGCGCGGCTAGCGGCCGGCAGGCGGCTCGGCGTCAGAGGCCGGTCCGCGCGTGTCGTCAAAGCGGGGATCGTCCGACACGAACAGGCCGGCGGCCTTGTCCGCGGCTTCCTGCTCCTGCCGGCGCATTTCGTCCAGCGCATCCTGCAGCGCCCACACCAGCCGCCGCGTGCCTTCGCCGGTCAGGGCCGATATGGCGTAGACCGGCCCATCCCAGCCGTATTCGCGGCAAAATCGCTCGCGCACCGCGTCCGGGTCGGACACCATGTCCAGCTTGTTCAGAACCAGCCAGCGCGGTTTTTCGTACAGCGCCTGGTCGTAGCGGCGCAGTTCCTCGACGATGGCGCGCGCGTCGGCCACGGCTTGCGGGACCGGGTCGACGTCCGGGTCGGGCGTGGAGACGTCCACCAAATGCAGCAGCACGCGTGTGCGCGCCAGGTGGCGCAGGAATTGGTGCCCGAGGCCCGCGCCTTCGGAGGCGCCTTCGATCAGGCCGGGGATGTCGGCGATGACGAAGCTGCGCGATTCGGACGTGCGCACCACGCCCAGGTTGGGATGCAGCGTGGTGAAGGGATAGTCGGCGATCTTGGGGCGGGCGTTGGACACCTTGCTGATCAGCGTGGACTTGCCCGCGTTGGGCAGGCCGAGCAGCCCCACGTCGGCCAGCACTTTCAACTCCAGGCGCAGCCGGCGGTGTTCGCCCGGCTTGCCCGGCGTGCATTGGCGCGGGGCGCGGTTGGTGCTGGACTTGAAGTGCAGGTTGCCCAGGCCGCCCTCGCCGCCGGCGGCCAGCGTCACCTCCATGCCGTGGCGGTTCAGGTCATGCAGCAGCTCGCCGGTGTCGGCGTCGTAGACCATGGTGCCCACCGGCATGCGAAGAACGATGTCCGGCGCGGCTGCGCCGTATTGGTCCGAGCCGCGGCCGTTTTCGCCGTTCTTGGCCACGTGCTTGCGCGCGTAGCGGAAATCGACCAGGGTGTTGATATTGCGGTCGGCGACCGCGCGGATGCTGCCGCCGCGGCCGCCGTCGCCGCCGTCCGGGCCGCCCTTGGGGATGAATTTCTCGCGGCGAAAGCTCGCCACGCCGTTGCCGCCCTTGCCGGCAATCACCTCGATGGTGGCTTCGTCGACGAATTTCATTTGGATGTACCTGTAAGGGCTCGGACGCGCGACGCGTCCCGCAGTGATTCTGCCCCAAAACAAAAAGCCCTGCCGCATGCGGGCAGGGCTTTTCGCTTGCCTGGCGGACTTACTCGACGGGCACGACCGAAACGGTCTGCTTGTTCAGCTTGCCCTTGACGGCGAACTGCACCTTGCCGTCGACCAGCGCGAACAGGGTATGGTCCTTGCCCAGGCCGACGTTGACGCCGGGGTGAAAGCGCGTGCCGCGCTGGCGCACGATGATCGAGCCGGCAGGGATGACCTGGCCGCCGTAGACCTTGACGCCAAGCCGTTTGGCTTCGGAGTCGCGACCGTTGCGGGTAGAGCCGCCGCCCTTTTTCTGTGCCATGTGTAGCTCCTTGCGTGACCGATTCCGGAATTACGCCGTGATGGCGTCGATGCGGATCTCGGTGTAGTTCTGACGGTGGCCTTGACGCTTCTGGTAGTGCTTGCGACGGCGCATCTTGAAGATCTTGACCTTGGCGTGACGACCGTGCGCAAGAACCGTGGCCTTGACCAGGGCGCCGGAAACGAGCGGGGTGCCGACCTTGAGTTGGTCGCCCTCGCCCACCGACAGAACCTGGTCGAGCGTGATCTCTTGCCCAATGTCTGCCGGTATCTGTTCTATCTTCAGTTTTTCGCCTGCGGCTACCCGATACTGCTTGCCGCCGGTTTTTATGACCGCGTACATGGGGGGTTCCTCTAAAAAATTTCGGCCAAAATGCCGAACCTGCAATTCTATTGCCCTTTGGGCTTGCCAGTCAAGGGGATCTGGTGTAAGAGGGGCAGATCACGCCGGCGTGTGCGGCGCGCCTTCGAGCACTTCCGACGCGTGGCCGGTTGCCGGCCGCGCAAGGCAAAGGGCGTAAAGTTGCCCTTTTTCGTTGCCATTTTCCTTGCGGATTCATCGAACATGCCAGCGCAAATCGCAACCAGCGCGCGGGGCGCCCTGGTCCTTTTTTCCGGCGGGCAAGACTCGACCACCTGCCTGGCCTGGGCCCTGGCGCGGTATGCGCGCGTCGAAACCGTGGCGTTCGACTACGGGCAGCGCCATCGCATCGAGCTGCGGGCCCGGCTGGATGTGTTGCGCGAGCTGCGCCGCGCGTTTCCCGAGTGGGACGCCCGCCTGGGCGAGGACCACGTGCTGGACCTGGGCGTGCTGGGCCAGGTCGCCGACACCGCGCTGACGCGCGAGCGCGCCATCGAACTGCAGGCTGGCGGCCTGCCCAATACGTTCGTGCCGGGGCGCAACCTGTTGTTCCTGACCCTGGCGGCCGCCCTGGCATACCGCCGCCAGATCGATGTGCTGGTCGGCGGCATGTGCGAGACCGACTTCTCCGGTTACCCAGATTGCCGCGACGACGCCATCAAGGCGCAGCAAGTGGCGCTCAGCCTCGGCCTGGGGGCGCGCATGACCATCGAGACGCCGCTGATGTGGCTGGACAAGGCGCAAACCTGGCAGTTGGCCCACGACCTGGGCGGTCCGGCGCTCGTGGATCTGATCGTGGCGCACAGCCATACCTGCTACCTGGGTGAGCGCGGCCGGCGGCACCCTTGGGGCCATGGCTGTGGCCAGTGCCCGGCCTGCACGTTGCGCAAGGCCGGCTGGGCGCGCTGGCGCGCGTCGGGTGGCGTCGCGGGCGAGCCAGCCAGCCATTGAGTCCGGGCGGCCCGGCAGGTCCCTTGGATTTAGCCGGCGCCGCCGCAAAGAACGGCACCCGCGAATCGCGTCGGCAGCCCGCCTGCGCAAGGCGTGGCGGTTGGCACGGGCACCGCGCCGCGGGCAACTATAATCACCGGCTTGCCAGCCGCGCCCAAAAGGCCGGCGGCGACGGTGGCCCCCGCCTTTGGCGGCCTTCTTTCATCCGGACCTGCATCTTGAAACTGCCCGAGCTGCTTGCCCCCATCGCCGACGACATGAAGGCGGTCGACGCCGTCATCCGCGCACGGCTGAACTCGGACGTGATGCTGATCCGCACCATCGGCGAGTACATCATCGGCGCAGGTGGCAAGCGCATGCGTCCGGCCCTGCTCTTGATGATGGCGCGCGCCCTGGGCTACCAGGGCACGCAGCATTGCCTGCTGGCGGCGGTGGTCGAGTTCATCCACACCGCCACCCTGCTGCACGACGACGTGGTCGACGAGTCCGAGCTAAGGCGCGGGCGCGATACGGCCAACGCCGTCTTTGGCAATGCGGCCAGCGTCCTGGTGGGTGATTACCTGTATTCGCGCGCCTTCGAGATGATGGTCGAAGCCGATTCGATGCGGATCATGTCCATCCTTTCGCAGGCGACCACCGTCATCGCCGAGGGTGAGGTGCTGCAGTTGCTGAACGTGCACGACCCGGACACCTCTCAGGAGCGCTACCTGCAGGTCGTGCGCTACAAGACGGCCAAGCTGTTCGAGGCGGCCGCGCAAGTAGGCGCGGTGCTGGCCGGCGCCACTCCCGAGCAGGAGGCCGCAGCCGCGGCCTATGGCCGGCACATCGGTACCGCCTTCCAACTGGTGGACGACGTGCTGGACTACAGCGGCGAGGCCGGCACGCTGGGCAAGAATGTGGGCGATGACCTGCGCGAGGGCAAGCCCACGCTGCCGCTGATCCGGGTCATGGAAATTGGCAGCCCGGAGCAGCGCCGGCTGGTGCGTGAAGCCATCCAGACCGGGCAGGGCGACTTCGACGCGGTGGCGGCCGCGATCCGGGCCACCGACGCGCTGGACCATACGCGCGAGTGCGCTCGTATCGAGGCCGGACTGGCCCGTGAGGCGCTTGCCGCCTACCCGGTTTCCGGGTATCGAGAATCTCTGCTAGAATTTTGCGCTTTCGCGGTCGAGCGAGATCGCTAACGGGGCGTAGCTCAGCCTGGTAGAGTACTGCGTTCGGGACGCAGGAGTCGGAGGTTCGAATCCTCTCGCCCCGACCAAAACCGCTTTGGTCGAATACCAGGGAAGCCGGACCGGCAGTCGTGCCGATCCGGCTTTTTCTTTGCCGGGGGCCTGGCGGCAAGCCCGTTGGCGTGATTCGTTGCGCTACTCGTCGGCGAACAGATAGCCGCTGCCGTACACGGTGCGCAGCGGCAAGGTGCAGCCGCTGCGCGCCAGGCGCCGCCGCAGGCGGCTGACCAGCACGTCCACGCTGCGCGCGCCCACGACCCGGGCCCGCAGGCCGTCTTGCGCCAGCGCCGCGGCTAAGTCTGCGCGGGCCACGGCGCGGCCCTTTTTCTGCCAAAGCGAGTGCACGAGCACGCGTTCATTGGCCGACAGCGCGAATTCGTGGCCGTCGGGCGAGACCAGCGTCCAGCCTTGGTCGCGCAGTTCCCAGCTGCGCTCCGGCAGGCGCGCCAGTGGCGACTCGGCGCTGATGTCCAGCCCCGCGCGCCGGCCGAGCGCATGCAGCACGTAAGCCAATTCGCGGTTGTCGGACGTTTCGCACAGGCATGCGTCGGCGCCGCTTTCCAACGCCAGTATCCGTCTTTCCGGCCCCAGGCCCGGGCCGCCGGCGACGATGATGAGGTCGCGCGAACGGCGCAGGCGCGTGATCAGCGTATAGGCCTCCGGCCCCAAGGCATGCACGTCCAGCACCACTGCATTCCACGGGCGCTGGCGCAGCAGGGCAAGCAGCTCTGCCGGCGACGTGCAGCCTTGCGCGGATAGGCCGGCGCGACGCAAGGCAAGAAGGACTTCGGCCAGGCGCTCGGGTTGGTACAAAACAACGATCTGCAATCCTTCCTCTCGCACATGCTCGCCGTATCTTTGCCGTTTAGGCATGCACGGCACGATCAAACGATGCGAGGGCAGTGTCGCGTAACAACTGCAAACCGAGGAGTCAAAGTCTGCAAAATTTGCAAAATTTGACGGTATTAAGTGATGCTGCTGTAAGCACGCGTATCTACGCGATATGATGCGCCGCATGGGCGATTGCGCCGCGCGCCCAAGCCGTGTTCTTCCCCGCTGATATTGACGACATGCAGATTGCTTCACTGGAAGATGACCTCGACCAGTCTCGCTACATCAGCGAAATCCTGGTCGGCGGCGGGTATGCGTGCCGCAGCTTTCACGACAGCCGCAGCTTCTTGCAGGCGCTGCGCCAGGAAAGCTTTGACCTCGTGCTGGTGGATTGGCAGTTGCCCGACATGGACGGCGACGAGGTAGTGCGCCGGCTGCGCGCGCAGCACGGGTATGGCCTGCCCGTCATTTTCGTGACCAGCCGCAACCAGGAATCCGATCTCGTCCAAGGACTGGCAGCGGGCGCCGATGATTATGTGGTCAAGCCGGTGCGGCCGGCCGAGCTGCTGGCGCGCATCGGCGCGCAGCTGCGGCGCAACACAGGTGGAACCCAATCGACCGCAGCTTTTCCGGTGGGCCCGTACGTGATCGATCCGGGCGCGGGCAGCATTAGCCTGCACGGCGAGCCGGTCATGCTCACGCCCAAGGAATTCGAACTCGCGCTGGTGTTCTTTCGCAACATCGGCCGATTGCTGTCGCGCGATCTCCTGGCCGAAATGGTTTGGAACCGCGCCATTCCACCCACTTCCCGCACGCTGGATACGCACCTGTCCAATATCCGCCAGAAGCTGCAGCTGCAGCCGCGCAACGGACTGCGGCTGACCTCGTCGTATGCCCTGGGATATCGCCTGGTGCGCACCGATACTGGTGCGGACGACTCTTCGGAACCGTCACTGTGAAACCCCTCGACTCATTGCGTGTGGCCGCTGGCGCCGCCGCGCTGCTCGCCTGCCTTTGCGTTACGCCCGCACAGGGCCAGCCCGCCGGTGCCCTGGGCGATGACTTCATCCACATCGTCCGGCAGGGCGATACGCTGATGTCGCTGACGCAGGCTTACGTCGGCGATGCGGCGCGTTGGACGGCGGTGCAGGCGCACAACGGCATCGACGACCCGCGGCGGCTGCCGGTGGCGCAGGAGCTGCGCATCCCCCTGGCGATGATCCCGCAGGCGCCGGCCCCGGCGCGTGTGTCGCACTTGCGCGGGCAGGTGCAGTTGAACAGCCAGCCGCTATCGGCCGGCGCAGTCGTGCCCGAAGGGGGTGTGATCACCACGGCAGCAGATGGCTTTGCCACGCTGTCCTTCATCGACGGCAGCCAGGCCACCATACAGCCGCAGAGCCGCGTCGTCCTGCAGCGGGCGCGGCGCTTCCAGACGGTGCCGCTGGCCGATTCGGTGCTGGAGGTGGAGCAGGGCGAGATCGAGGCCGATGTGGCGCCAGGCGGCAGCGGCGTGGGCCGCTTCGAGGTGCGTGCGCCCGTGGCCGTGACCGGCGTGCGCGGCACGCGGCTGCGCGTGGGCGTGGAACAAGGCGTGCGCAGCGAAGTGCTGCGTGGCAGCGTGCGGTTGCAGCCGCATGCGCCTGGCGCGGCGCCCGGCGGCAAGCCGGTGCTGGTCGCCGGCGGCTACGGCGCGGCCGTGTCGTCCTCGAGCGACCTGCTCGGCGTACAGCGCCTGCTGCCCGCCCCCCAGCTGGGCGAGCCGGTGCGCGCCGACGGCGGATGGACGGTGCCATTCGAGCCGTTGCAAGGGGCCGTTGGGTACGTTGTGCGCGTCTCGCGCGATCCCGAAGGCATGGAAGTCGTATTCTCGGCCCGGTACGCCGATACGGCCGTGCGCTTTACCGCGCCGGCTGGCCGCCACTACGTGACGGTCCGCGCCATCGACGCGGCCGGCCTGGCCGGCCATGATGCGGCGCCCAAGGTCTTCGAGGGTGCTGCCGCCGTGCAAACCGCCTTCGGCCTGGTCGTGACCACGCAATGGGCCGGAGCCGTGCAGTTGACGTCCTTCTGAGCAGGTCATGGGCGCCCGCCTGAAGCATGCCGCGGCGCTGCGCTTTAATGCGCCGCGAGTCGGCACGGTGCTGGCGCTGGTGCTGTCGACCGCCTGCGGCCTGCTCGGTTTCCTGGGCGGCCTGGGCCGCGTCGACTTGACCTTGTATGACTTCGCCGCCGAGGTCGCGCGCCGCAAGGCGTCGCCCGACATCCTGCTAGTGACGATCGACGACGAATCCATGGCGCGGCTCGGCCGCTGGCCTTGGCCGCGCGCCGTGCATGCCGCCTTGCTCGACAAGCTGCAGGGCGCGCGCGCGATTGGCCTGGACATCATCTTTTCCGAGCCGGACCGCTTTAATCCCGCTGCGGACGCGGAGCTTGCCGCGGCCATCCGGCGCCGCGGCAATGTGGTGCTGCCGGTAGTGCTGTCGACCAGCTACAGTGATCTTGCGCAGCGTCCGATCCAAGCGCTGGACCAGGCGGCGGCCCAGCGCGGTTTCAACAATCTACACCTGGACAGCGATGCCGTGGTGCGGCGCGTGGCCTGGAGCGCGGGCAGCGCGCAGGCCCGCTGGGAGCATTTTGCGCTGGCGATGCTGCGCGCCGGCGGCGAGGGCGACCTGGTCGAGCGGTTTCGCAGCAAGCTGGCCGGTGCGGCCTATGCACTCATCCCCTTCGCGGGGCCGCCAGGCACCCTGCGGGCGGTGTCCTATCACACCGTCCTGGAAGATGGATTGCCGCCCCAGGAACTGCAGGGCAAGTACGTGCTGGTGGGCTCCTGGGCCACGGGGCTCGCGGACGCGTTTCCCACGCCGGTTTCGCACCGGTCCAACGGCATGTCGGGGTTGGAGATCACCGGCAACCTGTTGCAGGCCGCACGCGAGGGCGAGGCCTGGCGCACGGCCGGCAGGCTGCAGGCGGGGCTGGCGTGCGCGCTGCCGGTGCTGCTGCTATGCCTGCTGCTGCCCCGGTTGTCTCCGCGCCAGGGGTTGCTGGCAGCTGTGGTGGCGCCCGTGGTCTGGATTGCCATCGTGGTCCTGGCGCTGCGGTTCGGCCATATTTGGTTCGCGCCCGGCGCGGCGCTGCTTGGCCTGGTGCTGGCCTATCCCTTGTGGAGCTGGCGCAGCCAGGAGGCCGCGCTGCGGTACATGGACCGGGAGCTCGAACGGCTGGCACGTGAGTATCCGCCGGTGCTCGAAGAGGCTGGCGCCGGGCGCCGCCTGACCACCCTGCGCGCGCCGTCGCTGCAAGAGCGCGTGCAAGAGTTGCAGCGTGCGCTGGCCCGGGTGCGCAACCTGCGAAGCTTCCTGGCCGAAGGCCTGGAAGGGATCCCGGATGCCACGCTGGTGTTCGACCGGGCAGGCAGGCTGCAATTTCGCAACCGCGCCACTGCCGGCTATTACCGGGTCATGGGCTTGCGTCCGCCACGTCCGGGCGTGACGGTGACCGAGCTGCTGGCGCACACGCTGCCCGACCCCCAGGCGCGCGAGGCGATCCACGCCGCGCTGGTCAATGCGCAGGCGGGATCGACCGGGGGGCGCCCCTGGCACCTCGACATGGAAGTCCAGGACGCGGCCGAGCGGCACTTGATCCTGAAGGCCGCGGCCATCCATACCGAGCAAGGCGAATACGCAGGCACGGTCCTGACGCTCAGCGATATCACGCCGATCCGCATGGCCGAACAGCGGCGCAAGGAAGCGCTGCATTTCCTGTCGCACGACATGCGCGCGCCGCAGAACGCCATCCTCGCGCTGGTCGCGCTCAATGAGGATTCGGGCGACGCCGCGCAGCAAAGCCACGCGCTCAAGCGCATCGCCCAGCTGGCGCACAGGACGCTGAAGCTGCTCGACAGCTTCACTTCGTTGGCGCGCGCCGAGTCCGCCGAGCTCCAGGTGGTCGATGTCGACCTGGCCGAGATCCTGAACGAGGTCGTCGACGATGCCTGGGCCCCGGCCAGCCGGCGCAACATCACGGTGTCGGTGCGCGAGCCCGTGCCGCGGGCGCATTTGTCCGGCGACCAGGCGATGCTGGCGCGCGCGGTGGGCAATTTGCTCGACAACGCAATCAAGTACAGCCCGGACGGTAGCAAGGTGGAATGCGGCATACGCCGTAGCGGGCGGTTCTGGGAGTTGACGGTGTCCGACGAAGGGCCCGGCGTCGTCCCGGAAGACGAGCGCCGGATATTCCAGGCTTTCGTTCGGGGACCCCGGCACGCGAATGCGAACCCCGGCAGCGTCGGCCTGGGCCTGGCTTTCGTGCGCGCCGTCGCGCAGCGCCATGGCGGCCAGGTCTGGATCGAGCGCGACAGGCCCGTTGGGGCGACCTTCGTGCTGCGCCTGCGCGCGGCGCAGACATGCGAGACAGGAGGCGGCGACGACGGCGTGCCGGTGGACGTCGAGCCTACGGAGACAAGCCTGCCGCACGCATGAGCGTGCGCACCAGCAGCGCCAGTGCGCCCAGCGCGGCCACGCTGCCGGTCCAGAGCGCCAGCAGCCAGGCCAGGCGCGACAACCATCGGCGTGTCGCCGTTGGCCCGGTCTTCAATGGTAGCCCTCGCCGCGCCGGACTTTGCCGCGGAATACGTAATAGCTGCCCGCGGTGTAGGCCAGGATCACGGGAATGATCAGCAGGGCGCCGACCAGCGCGAAGCCCAGGCTTTGCGCCGGAGCGGCCGCCTCGTGCACGGTGATGTCCGGCGCAACGATGTACGGCCACAGGCTGATACCCAAGCCGCTGTAGCCGAGGAGTACCAGCGCGAGTGCCAGCAGGAAAGGCAGCGCATGCGAATCGGCGCGCAACGTGCGCAGCAGCGCGACCATGCATGTGCCGACTAGCACGGGGACCGGGGCGAACCAGAACAGGTTGGGTAGGCTGAACCAGCGTTCGGCGATACGCGGGTGCGCCAGCGGCGTCCAGACGCTGATGACCGCGATGGCCGCAAATACGGCCCAGGCTGCGCCGCGGGCGATCACGCGCATGCGCTGCTGCAGCGCGCCTTCGGTTTTCATCACCAGCCAAGTGCTGCCAAGTAGGGCGTAGGCGGCGACCAGACCGAGCCCGGTGAACAGGCTGAAGGCGCCAAGCCAGTCCAGCGGTCCGCCGGCGAATGCGCCGTCTCGCACGGTGATGCCGTCGATATAGGCGCCCAGCGTCACGCCCTGCGAGAACGTGGCCAGCAGCGATCCGCCGACGAAGGCGTGGTCCCAAAGATGCCGGGTACGCGCGCCAGCCTTGAAGCGGAACTCGAAGGCCACGCCGCGAAACACCAGGCCGAGCAACATCAGGACGATGGGCAGGTACAGCGCGCTCAGCACAATCGCATAGGCGGTGGGAAAGGCCGCCAGCAGGCCGGCGCCGCCCAGCACCAACCAGGTTTCATTGCCGTCCCAGACCGGCGCCACGGTATTGACCATGACGTCGCGGTCGTCGCGGTCGGCCACGAACGGAAAGAGTATGCCTATGCCCAGGTCGAAGCCGTCCATGACCACGTACATCATGATCCCGAACAGGATGATCAAGGCCCAGAGCAGGGGAAGGTCTATGCCCATGGCGCATTACTCCGTGGCGGGTCGCGCGACGGCGCCGATCCGCCGGCGGCCGACAGCGGCCGGGCCGGCGTGCGGACGCGTCCCGGTCCACCTTCGGGAGCGTCGGCCGCGAAGGGCCGCGGCCCTTCGGCCGCCATCCGTAGCATATACGCCAGGCCTGCGCCGAACACGATGAGGTAAACGATCACGAACAGCGCCAGCGTCAGGCCCAACTGGCCCGCGCCGTGGGGCGAGACCGCATCGGCGGTGCGCATCAAGCCGTAGACGACCCATGGCTGCCGGCCGATCTCGGTCGTGTACCAGCCTGCCAGGATGGCAAGCACGCCGGCCGGCCCCATCCAGCACGCAAAGCGCAGAAAGGGGCGCGATACGAACAGCCTCGCGCCGCGCCGCAGCCACGCCGACCACAGCCCGAGCAGCAGCATCAGCAGCCCCAGCCCCACCATGAGGCGAAACGTCCAGAATACGATCGCGGCGTTGGGCCGATCTTGCTTGGGGAAGTCGGTCAGCACCGGTATCGTGCCGTCCAGGCTGTGCGTCAGGATCAGGCTGCCCAGTCGCGGGATCTCGATCGCGTAACGCGTCACCTCGTCGTCCATGTCCGGCATGCCGAACACAATGAACGGCGCGCCTTCGCCCGGTGGCGGCGCATGCCAATGACCTTCGATCGCGGCGATTTTGGCGGGTTGGTGCGCCAGCGTGTTCAATCCGTGCTGGTCGCCCGCGACGATTTGAAGCGGCGCGGTGCCGAGCACCATCCACATGGCCATGGACAGCATCTTGCGCACGGCCGGCCTGTCGTTGCCGCGCAGCAGGTGCCAGGCCCCTGTCGCACCGACGAACAGCGCCGTGGCCAGGTAAGCGGCCAGCACCATGTGCGTCAGCCGGTAGGGGAATGAGGGGTTGAAGATCACCGCCAGCCAATCGACCGGCACCACCCTGCCGTCGATGATTTCGTGGCCCTGCGGGGTTTGCATCCAGCTGTTGGACGCCAATATCCACGTGGCCGAGATCAGCGTGCCTAGCGCCACCATAACGGTCGCGAAAAAGTGCAAGCCGGGCCCGACGCGCTTCCAGCCGAACAGCATCACGCCCAGGAAGCCCGCTTCGAGGAAGAACGCGGTCAACACCTCGTAGGCCAGCAGTGGCCCGGTGACGCTGCCCGCAAATGCCGAAAACGCGCTCCAGTTGGTGCCGAATTGATAAGCCATGACCAGGCCGGAGACCACGCCCATGCCGAAGTTGATGGCGAAGATCTTCAGCCAGAAGTGATAGAGGTCGCGATAGACGGTGTCGCGCCGGGCCAGCCACAGCGCCTCGAGCACGGCCAGGTAGCTTGCCAGGCCGATGGTGATGGCCGGAAAGACGATGTGAAAGGAGATCGTGAAGCCGAACTGGATGCGGGCCAGCTCCAGGGCGGACAAGCCAAGCATGGGCGGTCTCCCGTTGCGCGCTCGCCCATGGTATCGCCGCCGGCGCGCGTTGCGACGCGCCCGTTACCGATGCTTACCTGCGCGTGCCGGCAGCCAGCTTCATCACGGCGCCGGCATCGGCGGCGCTTTCCAGCTGCCAGACCGCGGCGATCAGCGGCTCGGGATCGCAGCCGGACCCGCCGTGGCGGCACAGCTCGCGCAGCTTGTCTTCCAGGTCCGCATCCGTCAGCGGGCGCGCGCTTGCGCCACGCGCGACGTCGACGCGGCGCGATAGCTCGCCGCCGCCGGCCAGCGTGATCCGGACAGCCACGGCCTCGACCGGCATGGCCGCATCGTCCACGAAGCGGACCTTCGCGCCGATCTCGCGCAGGGCGGGATCGGCCACCGCGGCGTCGGAGAACTCATCCAGCCCGGCCTTGCCGCGCGCCAGCGCCACGGCCACCGCATGCTGGGCGCTGACCTGGGATTGCCGCCCGGTGCGAATGCCGGGCCGGTCGGTGCGTTGGCGCAGCAGGGGATGGCCAGTCAATTCGATGGCGGTGATGGCAGCAGCGCCGCCAGCCAGGCGCGGTTCGCCATGCAGGGCAAGGCACGCTTCGATCACGGGGTTGAGGACCACGCCGCAGGGGTAGGGCTTGTAGGTGTTGTTCAGGATTTCCCAGCGCGAGCCCAGGTCCTGGGTAACCGCCTCGAAATCCGGATCCTCGCCAGTGACGTTGAGGAAACCGCGCACACCCTCGAGCGGCGCGGCCGGTCCGTCAAAGCCCTCGCGCGCAAGCAGCGCGGCGAGCAGGCCGCCGCGCGCAGCGTTGCCCACGCCCACGCTCTTGGCCATGGTGCCCAGCGTCTCCACCAGCCCGCCCGCCTGGCTGCTGGCGCTGCCCAGCGCCCAGCCCATGCCCGTGCGGTCCAGGCCGAGCAGGCGCCCGGCGCCCACCGCTGCACCGAATACCCCGCAGGTGGAGGTGATGTGCCAGCCGCGCGCGTAATGGCCGGGCGAGGTCGCGTTGCCCAGGCGGCATTCGACCTCCACCCCCAGCACGAATGCCGCAAGCAGCTGCGCGCCGGTCACGGGCTGCGTTTCGGCCAGCGCAAAAAGCGCCGGCGCCACGGGTGCAGTCGGGTGGATGATGGTCGGGATGTGGGTATCGTCGAAGTCGTAGACGTTGGCAGCCATGGCATTGAGCGCCGCGGCGTTGAGCATGTCGCTGCGTTCGCCGCGTCCCACCAGCGTGGCGTGCTCGCCGCTGCGAAACCGTCCGTAGACGCATGCGGCAATGTCCACGGTGGGGTCGGTGCAGCCGGCCAGGGCCACGGCGAAGTAGTTCAGCAGCGAGCGGCGCGCCTCGTGGCGCACGGCCTGCGGGATATCCTCCCAATGGCACGAGGCGGCAAAGCGTGCCAGTGCATCGGTGACGGGGCCGAAGTCGCGGGGCTGTCCGGCTGCGTCGGCGGGGCGATTCGAGCGGGTCATGGCGGGGATCCTGCAAACGGGTGGCCTGCCAGGCAGGTGCGCTACGCAAGGGCATGTCCTGGGATTTTTCGTATTATAGAATTATTGTATGATCGATTGCATTCCGTCCTGCCCGTGGCGCGCCGTGCCGTCCGCGGGCTGGCATGCGGACGCTGCATCGGCGCACCCCGCGCCGTGGCCAAGCCGTCCGTCGGAAGGAGAAGCGCTAAAATGCCGCGTCGCCACGACCACTCCCCCGACCTGTCCCGTATGAAAGCGGCTTGTGCACCAGATTTCACCGTTCCGCGGGTGGCTTCGGTGTTGCGCCACGGCGTCACCGAAAGCATCCGCAACGCCATCCTGGTGGGCAAATTCCGGCCCGGTGAGCGCCTGCCCGAGCGCGAACTGTGCGAGATGACCGGCGTGAGCCGCACGCTGGTGCGCGAGGCGCTGCGCCAGCTCGAGTCCGAAGGGCTGATCCACGTCATTCCTCACCGCGGCCCAGTGGTCGACAAGCTGACCCCCGAGCAGGCCGAAGGCATTTACCAAGTGCGCGAAGAGCTCGAAGGCCTGGCCAGCCAGTTATTTGCCGAGCGGGCCACGTCCGAGCAGCACAAGGCCTTGCAGGCGGCCTTTCGGGATCTCAAGCGCGCCATGGCGCAAGGCGATGCGTTGAGCCAGGTCGCGGCCAAGAACTACTTTTATCAATGCCTGCTCGAAGGCGCGGGCAATGAGGCGCTGACCAACACCCTGCGGTTGCTCAATTCGCGGGTGATGCTGCTGCGGTCGACTTCCATGCAGGCACCCGGTCGGGCCAAGCAAAGCGTGGCCGAGCTGGCCGACCTGATGGAGGCGTTGGCTGCGCGCGACGGCAAGGCCGCGCGCCTTGCTGGCAGCCGCCACGTGCGCAATGCCGCGGCGGTGGCCATCGACATCCTGAGAAAGAGCCAGCAGGCCGAACGCGAGGCCGCCGCGCAGTAAGGCCGGGCCAGGCACCGCGCTGCCGCCGTGGCCGCGCTCAGCGCGCCTGGTTGGGCAGCCACATCACCACGTCGGGCACGGCATAGAGGAAAGCCAGGAAGGCCAGGATGATGCCTACGAAAGGCATCGCCCCATAGACGATGTCGGTCATCCTGGCTTGCTCGTTCATGCTGCGCAATACGAATAGCGCCATGCCGACCGGCGGGGTGATCAGGCCGACCTCTATCATCAGCACCAGGAAGACCCCGAACCATACCGGGTCCAGTCCCAAAGACATGGCGATGGGAAAGGTAATGGGCAGGGTCATCAGCATCATGGCGATGGATTCGACCACCATGCCCAGCAGCAGGTAGGCAGCTACCAGCATCACCATGACCATCCACGGCTGCAGCTGCGAACCTCCGATGGCCTCGACCAGGGCGCGCGGCAGCCGCACGTAGTCGAAAACCCAGCTGAATATCGCGGCGCCGACCACGATGAGCAGGATCAGTGAGGTGACGCGGGTGGCGTCCAGGGCCACCTCGAACAACGCCCGCCAGCCTAGTCGCCCGCGCGCCAGGCACAGCACGAAGGCGCTTAGCGCGCCGATGGCCGCCGCCTCGGTGGGCGTGGCGATGCCGGCGTACATGGAACCCAGCACGGCGACAATGATGAGCAGGAAGGGGATCATGCCCCTGGAAGCCGCGATTTTCTCGGCCAGGGTGTAGCGGCGCGCCGGCGGCGCCGAGCCTGGCAGCACCATCGTCCAGGCAAAGGCCAGCGCCATGAAGCACAGCATCAGCAGCAGGCCGGGGATCACGCCGGCCATGAACAGATGCGTGACCGAGGCGCCGACCGTGGTGCCGTAAATGATCATGGGGATGCTGGGCGGAATCAGGATGCCCAGCGTCGCCCCGGCTGCGGCCACGCCATAGGTCAGGCGCGGGCTGTAGCCCCGGCCTATCATTTCTGGGCATGCCACCTTGCCCAATGTGGCCGCGGTTGCCAGGCTGGAACCGGATACCGCGGCGAAGATGGCCGATGCGCCTGCCGATGCGTGCGCCAGGCCGCCGGGCGTGCGGCCGAACCATCGCGCCAGGGCGTCGAACATGCCGGTGGTGATGCCGCTGCGCAGCAGAAGTCCGCCCATGAGAATGAACATGGGCACCGCAGTCATCGTGAAACTGTTGGTGCTGCTCCAGGCGCGCTCGGCGATCAGCGACAGCTGCGGACGCGACAGCAAGCAATACACGCCGAGCAACCCCACCATTCCCAACGCGATGGCGATGCGCACCCCCATCACCAGCAACAGGATCACGGTGACGGTCAGCAGTAGGCCAATCCAGCCCAGCGAAGCACCGCGGGCCAGCGTGTACAAGATCGTCAATGCGCCGACGATGGCGGCGGTCGCCAGCGCCGTGCGCAGGCCGCTCCAGGCGATCATGCCGGCGAACACCGTGACGGTGATTGCCAGCATGGCCCAGTCCCAACGTGAACCGGCGATCGGCACGGTACGCGATCCCAGCGCGACGAGCACGACGGCCAGCACCGCCAGCAGCGCGGGGAAGATCCAGCTGCGCAGCGCGCCTGCGGGCGGATGCAGGCGGTAAATATCCACCGCGACCGACAGCGCGAACACGACCAGTCCGACCGATGCCGGCAGCTGCGGTATCCATTGCGGCGTCGAGAGCAAGCCCCAATCTCGCGTGTCGTTGATGTACTCGCGCACATTGAAGCTGGCGACCTGCCAGGCCAGCACGATGGCAAAGAACAGCGCGATCCATTGGCAGGCGAGCTCTACCTCGACACGCTTACCGGCGTCGAGACGGTCTACCCATAGCTCGACCTGCACGTGGGCGTTGGCGCGCTGGGCGGCCGACAACCCCAGGAACACCACAGCTACCAGCAGGTAGCCCGAGATCTCGGTGCCCCACGCCGTGGGTTCGTTCAATAGATAGCGCGATCCGATCTCGTGAACCATGACCGCCGCCATCGCCAGCAGGCACAGGGTGGCCAGCACGCCCGAGGCGCGCGAGATCGCATCGGCGATACGCACGAAGGCAAAGTCGCGGGTGTCATTCAAGGGATAGGGAGATGCCCCCTGAGAATGGGATGCGCCAGTTGTCGCCGCGTCGATCGATTCCATGTCGTCTCCATGCACGTGGGCAATCCAGCCGTCGTGCTTATCAGGGCTTTTCGCGGACAGATGGCGCAGGCCGGCGATTCTTGCGCCTGCGTCGCTGATAGTAGTATATACAGATTGTATGATTGTCGGTCAGTATGCTAGCAATCGTGCAGCGGCCGGGAGGGAACGTTCCCGTCACCCATTCATAACGACATTAGGCAAACCGCCGTCACCATCAGGAGGAAGACATGTTCTTGACGCAACCCTACAGCGTGCGCGGCATGTCCGCGGCGCAACGCGCGCTTTGCTGCGCGCTGCTGTGCCTGGCCGGCATGGTCGGCCTGACCGGCGCATCGCGTGCGCAGGGATACGACTTGACCATGTCGGTCATCGTCGCGCCAGGCGACGGCTACTCCATCCTGACCGCGTCGGTTCCCGAGCGCGTGGCCAAGGCCACGGGCGGCAAGGTCAAGGTTACCGTCAGCGATTCGCTGGTGCCGCCGGCCCAAATTGCCGCGGCCGTGCGCGAAGGCCGCGTCGACATGACCGGTGCGTTGCACACCTATCTGGCCGCCGACGAGCCGCGCATGGGCATTTTCAATTTGCCCGGCCTGGTCAACGATATCCACGAATACAAGAAAGTCTGCGATGCCTTCTGGTGCGAAGACACGCGCAGGATTTGGCGGGAAAAGTGGAACGGCATCGTCCTGGCCGAGGGCGCATGGTGCACCCAGCAGCTGTTCTCCAAGGATCCGATCCGTACTGCGGCCGATTTCAAAGGCAAGCGCCTGCGCGTGCACAACCCGCAGACTGCCGAAGTGGTCAATGCCTTGGGTGGCAAGCCCGTGGCCATGGCCACGACCGAGATCTATGCCGCACTCGAGCGCGGCGTCATCGACGGCGTGTTCATCTCCACCTGCGTGGGTGGGGCGCTGGAGTTCTGGCGCATTGCCAAGAACGTTCAAAACTGGGCACTGGGCCCGATCAATGGCTGGGCGATCCTGGTCAACCCCGACAGCTGGGAGCGCCTGCCCGAAGACGTGCGCAAGCAGATCCAGGGCGCCATGGACGAACTGCAAGGGGAAGCCTTCGGTAACTATGACCAGTTCGTGAAGAACGCCATGCAGGCGATGGAAAAGAACGGCGTGACGTTCTGGGTCGCCTCCGACGCAGAACGGGCCACGGTGCACAAAGCCGACTACATTAAGCCGTCGTACGATGCGTGGTACAAGCGCGCGGAACAGGTTGGCTTCGACGGGCGTGCCTACATCGATCGGGTGCGCAAGGTGCTGGGCAAGCAGGCGCCCGAGGGGCTGTAATCGGCCGGGCCTGGCCCGGCCGATCGAGCCAGGTCCTGCCGCCGGCCACGGCGGTGTCCAATGGACTAACGCGTGGATCGCGCATCCGTCCATTGGCCGCCGCCTGCTCCGTTCCGTCAACCTATAATACAATCGTATTGTATTGAAGCCTGCCGAAGGCAAGTGAGGGACAACACATGAGCGAGGCAGTCCGGGCCGAAGCCCACGAGGTCGAACCATTCGAAGTCTATGCGCTGCGCTATGCCTACCACGATGGCCGCCGTGCAGCGGACAATTACCTCGGCCCGGTCGATTTCCACGACGCCGATTCCAACCTGGATTACTTCGTGTGGGTGGCCCGCCGCGGCGACGAGGTATTCGTCATCGACACGGGCTTTGCCGAAGAATCGGCCCGCCAGCGTGGCCGGACCCTGTTGATGCGCCCGGCCGAAGGGCTGGCGCTGTTGGGGATCGATGCTGCCAAGGTGCGCGACGTCATCATTACCCACTTGCACTACGACCATGCGGGGACGCTGAACGATTTTCCGTCGGCGACGTTCCATATCCAGGATGCCGAGCCGGCCTATGCCACCGGGCGGTGCATGTGCCATGCGGCGCTGCGCCACCCCTACGACGTCGAGGACGTGGTCAATTTCGTGCGCAAGGTCTATGCCGGCCGGGTGTGCTTTCACGACGGCGCGGCGCAGCTTGCGCCGGGGCTGTCGCTGCACCGCATCGGCGGGCACACCGCAGGGCTCCAGGCCGTGCGCGTGTTCACCCGGCGCGGCTGGGTGGTGCTGGCCTCGGATGCCACGCATCTGTATGGCAACATCGCGCGCGGCATTCCGTTTCCCGCGGTCTACAACGTGGCGGACATGCTCGAAGGGCACCGCACGGTGCGGGCGCTGGCCGATTCCGACGATCATGTCGTTCCCGGCCATGACCCGTTGGTGATGACGCGCTACCCCGCAGCCTCGCCGCCACTGCAGGGCAAGGTCGTGCGGCTGGACGTCGCGCCCGCGCCCATGCCCGCAGCATGAGCGGCACGCGCGCGGCGTTTTTTTCAGGCTATCGCCCCTCAAGGAAACAGCCATGACATCAGGCAACGGCAAGCATTTGGGCTTCGTGGGCGTCGGCCGCATGGGAAAACCCATGGCGCAACGCCTGCTCGAGGCGGGCTACAGGCTGACGGTGTTCGACACGAATGAAGCCGCGGTGGCCGAACTCGCCGCGCAGGGTGCGCAGCGCGTCGATTCGCCCAAGGCAGTGGCCGATGCGGCACCTATCGTGCTGATGTCGCTGCCGACGCCGGCAGTCGTGACGGCCGTCGCATTGGGCGACCAGGGGTTGATCCACGGCTCGGCGGTGCGCATCGTGGTGGACCTGTCGACGACCGGTCCGCAAGCCGCTGAGCAGCTTGCCCAAGGCCTGGCGGCCAAATCCATCGACACGGTCGACTGCCCGGTCAGCGGCGGCGTGGCCGGCGCCACGCGGGGCTCGCTGGCATTGATGGCCGCAGCAAGCCAAGCCAGCTTCGAGCAGGTCCAGCCGGCGCTGCAAGTGCTCGGACGCATCTTCTACGTCGGCCCGCGCCCCGGCATGGGCCAGACCATGAAGGTCATCAACAACCTGATTTCGGTGACCGCGCTGTCGATCACGTCCGAGACGCTGGTCATGGGGGTCAAGGCAGGACTGGACCCGGACGTGATGGTCGAGATCATCAACGCTGGTTCGGGCCGCAGCAATGCTTCGGAAGACAAGATTCCCAAATACGTGCTGTCGCGTACCTTCGGCTTCGGGTTTGCGCTCGGCCTGTCGGCCAAGGACATCCGGCTATGCCTGGAGGCCAGCGAACGCCTGGGCGTGGACCTGCGCGTCGGCGATGCGGTGCGCAACCTGCTCAACGACGCGCTGGCCCGTTTCGGCGAGCAGGCCGACCTGACCGAGATCATCCGCCTGGTCGAAGAGCAGGCCGGCGTCGAGGTCCGCGGCAAGGCCGCGCAGCAGCAGGCCTAGCGTGTCGGGGTGTTGCGCGGGTTGCCGCAGCCGCGGCACGCGCGTGCGACAGCCGGTCGGTGCTTGTGCGATGGGTGCCTATGCGGAAGGGGCGGGTGTTTCATTGTCGTCTGCGGCCAGCAGCACGCCTGCGCTGACGATGAATTCCGCGGCGCTTTCGATGTCCCCCTGCAGCGCGGCTTGCGCGCCATTGCCGTCGCCGCATTCCAGCGCGTCGATGAGCCTGTCGTGGTGGGTCACCGCCACCCGCTGCTGCACGCGCTGCGATCCCGAACGCAGGTCATAGTTCAGGATGGGGCCGATGCGCAGCCACAGGCTTTCGATCATGCGCAGCAGGATGGGCATGCCCGCGGCCCGGTAAACCGAGAAGTGCAAATCCTTGTTCAGCGTGATCAGGCGCGAGGCGTCTGGACCCGGCGAGGCCATCTCGTCCGATAGCGCGCCGTTGGTGGCACGCAGCTGGGCGATGAGCGATGGCGTGGCCGCGCGCGCGGCGCGCTGCACGGCCAGTCCTTCGATATGGATGCGGATGGCGGTGATTTCGCGGAATTGGCTGACCGTGATGCGCGGCACCCGTATGGTGCGGTTGGGCGCGACCTCGAGCGCGTGTTCGGCCACCAGCTGGTAGACCGCCTCGCGTACGGGCATGACGCTGACGCCCAGGGCCTGCGCCGTCGTGCGCAGCGAAATCTGTTCGCCCGGCATCATGCGGCCGCTGATGAGCAGCTCGCGGATCCGGTCGTAGACATCGGCGCCCAGCGTCTGGCGCTTGGGCAGGGGCGTGACGTACTCGGGCAGCGGCATGGCGAGCGATTATATAGGGTATCTCCTATATCGATATCTGTGATCACAGATAGATATACTTGATTTGCGCGCATGACGAGCGGGGCGCGGCCGCGCGCGCACATAACAGCGCCCGACATCATCGGAGGAGATCAACGTGAACCAGGGATTCCCTCGCTTTCCCTTGCGCCGACGGTTGATGCTCGGCGCGCCCGCCGCGGCTGCCGGCCTGGCCATGCCGGGCCTGGTGCGCGCGCAGTCTGGCAAGCCCTATCGCATCGGGCACCTGACGCCCCGCACCGGATTCCTCGGCCCCATGGGCGAATACGCCGTCATGGGCGCGACGCTGGCGGTCGACGAGGTCAACGCCGCCGGCGGGGTCAACGGCCGGCCGTTCGAGCTGCTGGCCGAAGACAGTGTCAATCCGCAAACGGCTTCGACCAAGGCGCAGCGCATGGTCGAGCGCGACGGCGTGTTCGCGCTGGTCGGCGAGATCAGCTCGGCCTCGGGACTGGCGATCGCCCAGGTGGCCGCGCGCGCCAACAAGCTGTTCTTGCAGACCGGGTGCAACTCGGACGAACTGCGTGGCAAGAATTGCAGCCGCACGATGTTTCACCTGGAAGCCAACAACACGATGTACGTGCGCACCGTTGGCCGGTCGCTGCTGCGCGAAGGCATGGTCAAGGGCAAGCGCTGGATGGCGTTTACCGCCGACTACGCCTTCGGCCACGACCTGTTCAAGCAGACCAGCGCCTTCATGGAGCAGAACGGCGCGGTCTTCGTCTCCAACGACCTGGTGCCCACCGACGCCACCGAGTTCAGCTCGCTGATCCTGAAGATCCGCCAGGAAAAGCCTGACCTGGTGATGAGCAACCTGGCCGGCAACCAGACGACCAACTTCATGAAGCAATACAACGAGTTCAAGCTGCCCATCCCGCTGGCGGGGGCAGACCTGAACGCGGTAAGCATCTGGGGCGCAGGCAAGCAGGGGTTTTCCGGTACCTGGCCCATCGTCTGGACGCACCAGATCCAGTCCGATTCGGCGCAGAAATTCAGCGCAGAATTCACTAAGCGCTTCGGCCGTCCGCCCGATAACCAGGCCGTCGGCGACTACCTGGCCATCAAGATCCTGGCACAGGCCATGAAGGAGGCAGGCGAAGAAACCGACAAGCTCATCGCCTACCTGGAGAGCGGCGTCAAGTTCGACGTGCTGCGCGGGCGCGAAGGTTACTTCCGGCCCTGGGACCACCAGCTGGTGTTCGAGATGTACACCGTCACCCCCAATCCCGATCCGTCGGCGGACAAGTGGGACGTGATGGTCACGAGCGATCCGGTCCCTGGCAAGGACGAGGACATGGAAGTGCTGCTGCCCACGCAGCAGGAAAACGCCTGCACGTTCGCATGACCGAAGCCGGCCTGCCGGCCGCCGGGGCGGCAGGCCGCGCACCTTGGGCCGACAGAACCGGCGCGGCCGGCCCAGGCCGCCCGATTCCCGGAGGGCAATTTTGGGCATCGAGATCGTTTTCGTCCTGGAGCAGGTGGCCAACGGCCTGCTGCTCGGTCTGTATTACCTGCTGATCGCGCTGGGGCTGTCCATCATTTTCAGCCTCGGCGGCGTCGTCAACCTGGCCCATGGCGCGTTCTACGCGCTGGGCGCCTACCTGATGGTATGGATCACTGGCCTGGCTGGCTACGGCGCGGGCTTCGCCGTTTCTCCCGTGGCAGTGGCGCTGCTGGGGATGCTGGTCGAGCGGTTGTTCCTGCGCCGCTTTTACCAGGCCGATCCTGTGCTGGGGCTGTTGTTCACTTTTGGACTGGCGATGGTCATCGAGCAGGCGCTGCGCATGGTGTTCGGCGCATCGCCCGTGCAGTTCGCCATACCGCCCTACGCCACAGGCATCGTCGCTGCCGGCGACTTCATGTATCCAATCTACCGCCTGGCCATGCTCAGCGTGGCGCTGGCGGCACTGGCCGGCACGTGGTGGCTGCTCTACCGCACCCCCTTCGGCAAGGTCGTGCGCGCCGGCATCAACGACCCCGACATGGTCAGGGCCTTGGGCATATCGCTGGCGCCGGTGCTGACAGCGGTCGCGGGGCTGGGCATCGGGCTGGCCGGACTGGCCGGCGCGCTGATGGCACCCATCACCGGCGTGCATCCGGCCATGGGCCAGGAGATCCTGACCGCGGCCTTCGTCGTCGTGGTCATCGGCGGCCTGGGCAGCTTTTGGGGCGTGGTGGTCGCGGCCGTCCTGGTCGGGGTCATCCGGGGCCTGACGTCGTACTTCTTCCCGCCGGCCTCGGAGGCATCCCTCTATTTGCTCATGCTGCTCATCCTGCTGGTGCGGCCACGCGGGCTGATGGGCGAGCGCATGCAGCGGCTGGAGTAGCGCGATGCCTAGCAAGAACGAAGCCAAGAGCCTGATCGCCCTGGCCGCGGGCCTGGTGCTGCTGCCAGTCGTGTTGCGCGCCGGCGGCCTGACACTGACCTCGGCTAGCGACTGCGTGCTGCTGGCCATGGTCGGCCTAGGCCTGAACGTGCTGCTGGGCCAGACTGGCCTGGTGTCCTTTGGCCACGGCGCCTGGTTCGGCCTGGGCGCGTACGCGGTGGCCATCATCCAGCTGCGCTTTTTCCCGGACGGCGTGATCTCCCCCTTGTTGCTCGCGCTGGCGTTCGTGGCGGTCGCCTCGCTGGTCATCGGCGCGCTGGTGTTGCGCAGGCGCGGGGTGTACTTCTCGCTGTTGACGCTGGCCTTCAGCGCGTTGTGCTTTACCGTGGCCTACCGTTGGACGTCGCTGACCGGCGGCGAAAACGGCCTGGGCGGCGTCGAGCGCAACAGCGTGCTGGGCGTGTCGCTGGACGACTCGCTGGCCTTCTACACATTCGTGGCGGTGATCGGCTTTTGTGTGGCGGCGTTGCTGCTGCGGCTGGCCGGCTCGCCCTTTGGCCACGTGCTGGTGGCGATCCGCGAAAACGAGCAGCGCGCAACCTTCATCGGCTATCCGGTGCGGCGCTACAAGCTGCTGGCCTTCGTCGTGTCGGCCATCGTCACCGGGCTGGCTGGCGGGCTGTCGGTGCTAAACCACCGCATCGCCTCGGCGGAAAGCCTGTCGGTGGTGTTTTCCGGCGAGTTGCTGGCCATCGTGCTGATCGGCGGCATGCGCAGCTTTGCCGGGCCGATCTACGGGGCGCTGTTCTACCTGCTGTTTCGCGAATACCTGTCCATGCTCACGCCCGACTGGCTGCTGTACTTCGGGCTGGTGTTCATCGCCTTCGTGCTGTTTACGCCAGAAGGGCTGGCTGGCATCGGGCGGCGCGTCTATCGCATGGTCGTTCCCGAGCCCGAAAGCAAGGCGGCCATGGGCGCGCGCGTCGTTCCGACCCAGCCGGCGCCGCTGCCATCGTTCCTGGGAGGTGGATCCGGCGGGCCGCTGCAATGCCGCGGCGTGTCCAAGCGCTTCGGCGGCATCGCGGCCGTGTCGGGCGTGGACATCGACATCGACCCGCGTGGCGTGCATGCGCTGATCGGACCGAACGGCGCGGGCAAAACTTCGCTATTCAACTTGCTTTCGGGCATGTTCGCGCCCGACGCGGGCACGGTGGCCTATGCCGGCACGCCGTTGGCGCTGGGCAACCCGGCGCGCATCTGCGCAGCCGGCATTGCGCGGTCCTTCCAGATTACCAACCTGTTCAAGGGCCTGACCGTGCACGAAAACCTGCGCCTGTCGGTGATGGCGCGCGATCCGGGTCGTTTCTCGCCCTGGCGCCGGATCGAGACGCTGGCCGACGTGCAGGCGCAGACAGAAGAGCTGGCGCGTTACCTGGGCGTCGGCGGCATGGAGCACGCGTTGGCCGAGGACCTATCCTACGGCGGCCAGCGTCTGGTCGACCTGGGACTGGCCCTGGGTTCGGCCCCGCGCTTGCTGCTGCTGGACGAGCCGCTCGCGGGCCTGGCTGCCGCCGAGCGCGACCGCATCGGGCGGCTCGTGCGCGACATTGGTGATCATCTTGGGGTACTGCTGGTCGAGCACGACGTCGACCGGGTGTTCGCCATCAGCGACCGCGTCACGGTGATGAACCAGGGCAGCGTGCTGTTGGCCGGCCGCCCCGACGCCGTGCGCGAAGACCCGCGCGTGCGCGAGATCTACATCGGTTCGGGCAGCGAGGCGCTGGCCTCGCGCGTGCCGCCCGGCAACCCGGGGCAGGCCATCGCCCTGCAGGTGCGCGGGCTGGAAGCCTATTACGGCAAGAGCCACATCCTGTCGGGCATCGACTTTGACGTGCGCGAGGGTGAAGTCATGGCGGTGCTGGGCAGGAACGGCGCGGGCAAATCCACCCTACTCAAGAGTTTGATCGGGCTGGCCAGGCTGGGCGACGGCGAAATCGAAGTCGCCGGCCGGCGCGTGCGTTCGCCGGTGCCCGAAGCCATGGCACGCCTGGGACTGGCCTTCGTGCCGCAAGGCAGGCGGCTGTTTCCTGGGCTGACCGTGCGCGACAACCTGATGCTGGGTCGGTTGCGCCGCGCGGGTGCCGGCTCCAACGCGTGGAGTGACGAAGACCTCTTCAAGATCTTCCCGCGGCTGCGCGAGCGCTACGACGTCAACGCCGAGCTGCTGTCCGGCGGCGAGCAGCAAATGGTGGCGATCGCGCGGGCGCTGGCCGGCCACGTGCGCGTGCTGCTGCTCGACGAGCCGTTCGAAGGGCTGTCGCCGGCCATGACCGAAGAGGTCTTCAACGCCATCCTGGCGCTGCGGGGCAAGATCACGATCTTGATCGTGGACCACAACCTGGACCTGACGCTGGCCTTGTCCGACACGGCGCTGGTGCTGGACCGTGGCCGCATTTCCCATCACGGGCCGGCGCTGCCGCTGTTGCGGGACCTGGCGCTGCGCCGCGAAAAACTCTGGGTATGAAGGAGAAGCTGCAATGACATTCAGCGACAAGGCCCTGGCGGGCAAGCGGACTTTGGTGACGGCCGGCGCAAGCGGCATCGGTTTGGCGATCGCGCGTGCATTTCGCGCGGCGGGCGCGCAGGTGATGATTTGCGACATCGACGAGGCGGCGCTGGCCGCAGCGCAGGCCGAACTGCCCGGCGTGGCCACCGAGCGCACCGACGTGTCCGACGAGGCGCAGGTCAAGGCCTTGTTCGAGGCGGTGGACCGCAAGCTGGGCGGCCTGGATGTGCTGGTCAACAACGCAGGCATCGCCGGGCCGACCGGTCCGGTCGAGACGCTCGCCAAGGCAGACTGGGACCGGACGCTTGCGGTCAACATCACCAGCCAGTTCCTGTGCACGCGCGAGGCGGTGCCGCGGCTGCGCAAAGGACGCGGCCCGAGCATCATCAATCTATCGTCGGCGGCGGGCCACCTGGGCTTTCCGGGTCGCACGCCGTATTCGGCGTCCAAATGGGCGGTGGTGGGCTTTACCAAATCGCTTGCCATCGAGTTGGGGCCGGACGGCATCCGAGCCAACGCGATCCTGCCGGGTGCGGTCGACGGGCCGCGTATCCGGGCGGTGATCGCGGCCAAGGCCAAGTCGCTGGGTAAACCGGTGGAAGAGGTCACGCACGCCTACGAGAAGCAGGCTTCGCTGGGCCGCATGGTGACCGCCGAGGATGTCGCGGCCATGGCCGTGTTTGCCGCGAGCGATGCGGCCGCCAACGTGTCCGGGCAGGCCCTGGCCGTGGACGGTCACACGCAGGCCCTGAGCTGAAGCGGGAGGCGCGAATGGGTGTATCCGATCGAGCTGGGCAGGCGCACGCTGCCGGCGCCGTGCCGTCCGACAGGCACGTGGCCATCATCGGCTCCGGCCTCATCGGCCAAGCTTGGGCCATCGTTTTCGCACGTGGCGGCTGCCGCGTCGCGATGTGGGACGGCTCGCGCCAGGCGCTGGCGCAGGCCAAGGACTTGATTGCCGGACAGCTGCAGGACCTGGCGCATTACGGGCTGGTGGACGATCCGCAAGCCATCGGGGCGCGCATCACGGTCGCCTCGACCTTGGAGCAGGCCGTGGCCGGCGCCATCCACGTACAGGAAAACCTGCCCGAGCGCGTGGCGGTCAAGCGTGAAATCTTCGCCAAGCTGGACGCGGCAAGCGAGCCGGATGCGGTGCTGGCCAGCTCGACTTCCAGCATTCCTGCCTCGGCCTTTACCGAAGCGCTGGCCGGGCGCGAGCGCTGCCTGGTCGCCCATCCGGTCAACCCGCCTTATCTGGTGCCGGTCGTCGAACTGTGTCCCGCACCCTGGACGGCCGACGAAACGGTGCGACGCACGTGGGAACTGATGGCCGCAGTGGGCCAAAAGCCCGTGCACGTGCGCCGCGAGCTGGAAGGCTTCGTGCTCAACCGCCTGCAAGGCGCCTTGCTGCGCGAGGCCTTCCGCCTGGTCGAGCAAGGCTACGTCGACGCCGAGGGGCTGGACCGGACAGTGCGCGACGGGCTGGGGCTGCGCTGGTCGTTCATGGGGCCTTTCGAGACCATCGATTTGAACGCGCCCGGCGGGATCGCGGACTATTGTGAGCGGTACGGGCCCATGTACCAGTCCATCGCCATGCAGCAGACCGACACATCGGCCTGGGCGCCGGCACTGATCGAGCAGCTGCAGGCCCAGCGCCGCCAGGTCCTGCCCGAGTCGCAGCTGGCCGAGCGGCGGGCCTGGCGCGACAGGCGGCTGATGGAATTGGCGGCGCTGAAGCGGCGCGCCGAGCGCGCCGAACAGCAGGGCTCGGCGCCGCCCGCCGCCCAAGGCTAGGATATCGGCGTCGCCCGGCGGCGCAAGATTCGAGGAGGCATCACGCACATGGCAAGCACGCACAAAGTCATCATCACCTGCGCCCCGACTGGCGCCATCCATACGCCCAGCATGTCGCCGCACTTGCCGGTGACCGCCGACGAGATCGCCAACGCCGCCATCGAGGCCGCGCGCGCCGGGGCGGCCATCCTGCACCTGCACGCGCGCGACCCGGCCGACGGCCGCCCATCGCAGGATCCGGAACTGTTCCGGCCTTTCCTGGCCAAGATCCGCGAGGCCACCGACGCCGTGGTCAACATCACCACGGGCGGCAGCCCGCACATGACGGTGACCGAGCGCATGCGCCCGGCCATGACCTTCAAGCCGGAGCTGGCGTCGCTGAACATGGGGTCGATGAACTTCGGGCTGTATCCCATGCTGGGGCGTTTCAAGACGTTCAAGCACGAGTGGGAGCGCCAGCACCTGGAAAACAGCCGCGACCTGGTCTTCAAGAACACCTACGCCGACATCGAGGAGATTCTCACACGCGGCACGGAAAACGGTACGCGCTTCGAGTTCGAGTGTTATGACATCGGCCACCTGTACAACCTGGCGCACTTCCTGGATCGCAAGCTGGTGCGCCCGCCCTTGTTCGTGCAATCGGTGTTCGGCATCCTGGGCGGCATCGGGCCCAGCCCGGAGGACTTGATGCATATGCGGCGCACCGCCGACCGGCTGTTTGGGTCGGATTATCAGTGGTCGATTCTGGGCGCGGGCCGCAACCAGATTCCGCTGGCCACCATAGGCGCGGCCATGGGCTCGCACGTGCGCGTGGGGCTGGAGGATTCGCTGTGGATCGGCCCGGGCAAGCTGGCCAGCTCCAGCGCCGAGCAGGTCAGCCGCATCCGCACGATCCTGGAAGCGCTGAATTTCGAGGTCGCCACGCCGGCCGAGGCGCGGCGCATCCTCGACCTGAAGGGGGCGGACAATGTCGCGTTCTGAGCCCGGCGGGCCCGGCGTGTCCCGGTCGATGTTCGACCTGTCGGGGCAGACCGCGCTCGTGACCGGCGCGTCGCGCGGCATCGGGCTGGCCTGTGCGGCCGCGCTCGGTCGGCAGGGCGCGCGCGTGCTGGTCAACGCGCGCGATACGCCGCGGCTGCACGAGGCCGTGCAGGACCTGCGTCGCGACGGCATCGACGCCGCAGCACTGCCCTTCGATTGCACGGACATCGATGCCGCCGCCGCTGCGGTCGATGGCGCCGGGCCGATAGACATCCTGTTTGCCAATGCAGGCGTCCAGCACAGGCAGCCGTTGCTGGAATTCGGCCTGGACGATTTCCAGCGCGTGGTCTTCGCCAACCTGACCGCGCAATGGGCGCTGGCGCGCCACGTGGCCGCAGGCATGACCGCACGCGGCTACGGGCGCATCGTCTTTACCGGATCGATCACCGCCATACTGGGCCGGCGCGATATCACGGCCTACACGGCTGCCAAGGGCGCACTGCACGCGCTGGTACGGCAATGGTCCACCGAACTGGCCCCGCGCGGGGTGACTGTCAATGCGCTGGCTCCCGGCTATGTGCGCACGGCCCTGACGCAGGCGCTGCACCAGGACGGCGAGTTCGACGCGTGGCTGCGCGCGCGCACGCCGGCCGGGCGCTGGGCCGAGCCCGAGGACCTGGCTTCGGCCATGGTGTTCTTGGCCGCGCGCGAATCCGGCTACGTGACCGGGCAGGTGCTGGCCGTCGACGGCGGGCTGACGGCCAGCATGTAAGGCCGCGCACGGGCGCCCGCCAGGCGCGCCTAAATGCTGCCCGTACCGTCCTGTATCCAGGCATAGCAGCCGGCCGGCAGCCGGCCGGCCGATGCAATGATCGTGCCGCGCCGATAGATCGGCGGCGCGGCACCTGCCGCGGGTGCGGCAAGCACCCATACCGCGCCAGAGCGTAACGCCGCGACGACCGGCGCGCCGGTTTCGTCGGCGACGGCGTACACGGCCGCCGGCGAGGCACCGGGCAGCAACACCACGACCATGCTCGACGGCGCACGCCACGGCGTCCACTGCGCGGCGCCTGCGGCGCCGGCGAGCACTGCCACCCATATGGCGAGCCAGCCTGCGCCGCCGGGTGGCTCAGGCGAGCGGCGCAGTAGCCACATCCCCGCGCCCAGGAAGGCCAGCCCGAATGCGGCCAGCCATGCCAGGTCCCAAAGCAGCGGCACCGCGCTGTCCATCCGGATGCGATGCCAACCCAGCAGCCAGTGGACCAGCACGGCGTCCAGCGCATGCCAAAAGCCGAATCCCAGCAGCACGTGCGCAAGCAGCCAAGTCCGGCGAACTTTGGGAAGCAGCCGGCGCTGGCCGGCCACCAGCGCCAGGCCGGCCAGCGCCACGGCGTACATGGCCAGGTGGAAAATACCGTCGGCCAATAGCTGGAACGCCAAGTCGCTTGCGCGTGTGTCGATGCCGCTAAGCAAGTGGTGCCACTGAAGTATCTGGTGCAGCAGGATGCCGTCGAAAAAGCCGCCCAGCGCGAAACCGAGCAGCTGTGCGCCCCAGCGCAGCGAGGCCGGACGGGGCGTGGTCAGCAAGGGGTGCGGCATGGGCGTTTCCTCGGTTTGCGGGAAGTGATGGCCAGCGGCGCGTTGTGCCTGCCGGCAGCGCGGCTGCGCAAGTGGCATGCCTATGCCAGGCATGATCGTTGCCGGCAAGGCATTGCCATTACTGGCTTTCAAGGAACTGCCATGACCCAACCCGTCACACGCGATCCCCACAGGCCGGCGTCGTCACGCGACCCTGCCGAAGCCGAGGCGCCCTCCACCGATCCGCATCGCACCAACCGGGGGCCGGGCGGGCACAAGGCTACGCAATTCGACGGCAATCCCGCGCCGCAGCCCAGCGACGAGGATTCGTCCGGGCTCAAGCCGCGCGACGACACGCCCGCCGTATTGGAAAAACGCGACGGCCCGAAAGTGCGCAAGCCGGCCAAATAGGCTAGGGCGGGGTGCGCGCCCCTGACAGGCGCGGCTGCGCCCGTCAGCCCGAATTGCGCAAACCGGCCGCGATGCCGTTGATGGTCAGGTGCACCGCGCGGCGCACGCGCTCGTCCGGCTCGCGCCCGGATCGTTGCGCACGGCGCAGGCGGTGAATGACCTCGACCTGCAAGTAATTGAGCGGGTCGACGTAGGCAAAGCGCTCGCGCAACGATGCCGCCAGCTGGGGGTTGTCTTCCAGCAACCCGCGCCGGGTGATCTGGCGCAGCATCGCCAGCGTGCGGGTGTGCTCGGCTTCTATCATCGAAAAGATACGTTCGCGCAGTGCCTTTTGCGGCACCAGGCCGGCGTAGCGGCGCGCGATCTGCATGTCGGTCTTGGCGAGCACCATCTCCATGTTGGACAGCAGGGTGCGGAAAAACGGCCAATCGGCGGCCATTTCCTGCAGCTGCTTGAGCCGCGCCCGCTGCGAGCGCGGCGCACCGGGCGCGCCTTCCTTCAGGTAGGCCTCGATGGCAGACCCCACGCCATACCAACCGGGCAGCAGCACGCGGCACTGCGACCACGAGAATCCCCAAGGAATGGCGCGCAGGTCTTCGATGCGCTGGCCCGGCTTGCGCGAGGCCGGCCGCGAGCCGATGTTTAGCCCGGCGATCTCGTTGATCGGCGTGGACGCGAAAAAGTAGCGCGCAAAGCCCGGCGTCTCGAAGACCAGGCCGCGATACGCCTGCTGGGCCCGTTGCGACAAAAAGGCCATCGCCGCGCCATGGCGGGCCATGTGCGCGTCTTCGGCGCTGGCCGCGCGCTCGCCCGTCGCAAGGCTCGCCTGCAGCGTGGCTGATACCAGCAGCTCCAGGTGCCAGCGCCCGACTTCGGCATCCTTGTATTTGCTTTGGATGACTTCGCCCTGCTCGGTCAGCCGCAGCTGGCCGGCGACGGTGCCAGGCGGCTGCGCCAGGATGGCGTCAAAGCTCGAACCGCCGCCGCGGCCCACGGTGCCGCCGCGGCCGTGGAACAGGCGCAGCCCGATGCCGCGTGCGCGAAACACGTCGACCAGCGCGCGCTCGGCCTGGTACAGCGACCAGTTCGACGTCAGGTAGCCACCGTCCTTATTGCTGTCGGAATAACCCAGCATCACCTCCTGGATGCCGCCTTGCGCGCGCATGACGCGCTTGCGCACCTCGGGCAGGTCCAAGAAAGCCGCCATGATGGCCGGGCCGTTTTCCAGGTCGGGGATGGTTTCGAACAGCGGCACCACCATCAACCCGTCGTCCGGTTGTGGGTCGCCCGACGGCGCGATCAGCCCGGCCTCTTTCTGTAGTACCAGTACTTCGAGCAGGTCACTGACGCTTTCGGTATGCGACACGATGGCCTGGCGTACCGCGGCCTTGCCATAGCGTGCCCGGCATTGCGCGGCCGCGCGCAGCACCGCCAGCTCGCGCACGGTCTCCTCGCCGTACGCGATCCACGGCGAGGCGAGCGGCCGTGCTTGCGCCAGTTCGGTGCGCAGCAGCGCGACGCGTTCGTCCTCGTCCAGCGCCAGGTAGTCCACGGGCCGCCCGTCCGGGTGGCGTGCGCCGGCGCGCGCGAACAGTTCGGCCAGCACGCGCTCGTGGACGTCCGAGCTTTGCCGCAGGTCCACCGTGGCCAGGTGCAGGCCGAAGACCTTGACCGATTGCTGCAGGCCGGCTAGTCGCAGGCGCGCGATCGGCGCGGCATGGTGGGCATGCAGGGATCCGGCCAGCACGGCAAGGTCGGCCCCCAATTGGCCGGCGTCGGCATAGGGCTCGGCCGGAACTGTCGGGCGGCGCGCCAGGTCCTGGCCGGTCAATGCGCGCGCGGTAGCCGCCAACCGCGCATATACGCCGATCAGGGCGCGGCGATAGGGTTCGTCGACACGGTGCGGCGAGTCATCGCCGCCGCGCCCGGCCAGTTCGAGCAACTGGGGCGAGGCATCGATCAGCAGCGTGGACATGGACAGTTCCGCGCCCAGCGCATGCACTTCCTGCAGGTAGTGTTCAAGCACCACGGTCGACTGGCGCAGCAGCGCATGCTGCAGCGTGCCGGCGTCGACATTGGGGTTGCCGTCACGATCGCCGCCTATCCAGCTGCCCATGGTCAAAAAGGGCGCCAGCGGCCCGGGCGGCGGTGCAAACGGCCCCGATGGCGCGCGCTCGAGCAGCCGCGCCAGGTCTGCGTACAGGCGTGGGACGACGTGCAGGAAGGTACTGCGGTAGTAGGACAGCGCGTTTTCGATCTCGTCGGCGACCGTCAGCCGGTTGTAGCGCAGCATGCGCGTCTGCCAGAGCGTGGCGATGCGCCCCAGCAGCTCCAGGTAGCGCTCCCGCTCCTCGTCGGCGGTCAGCGGCGCGTCGCCGCGCGCCAGCAAACGGGAGATCTCGCGGTGCACGTCCAGCGTGCTCTTGCGCTGCACTTCGGTGGGGTGCGCGGTGAGCACAGGCGTGATGCACGCCTGCTGCAGCAGCTTGCGAATGCGTCCGGTCGTGACGCCGCGCTCGCGCAGCGTGGCCATCGCATCGGCCAGGCTGCCGCGCGGCGCCGGCGCGCCCGATAACGCGCGTTCGCGCGCGCGCCGGTTTTGCTCGTGGTCTTCGGCGATGTTGGCCAGGTGCAGGAAATAGCTGAAGGCGCGCGCCACCGAGTTGATGTCGCTGCGGGGTAGTGCCTTGACGCTGCGTTCCAGGAGCCTGCCGTCGGCGTCGCGGCCTTCGCGCCGCAAGCGCACGGCCGAGCGCCTGAGCGTTTCTATGGTGTCATAGACGGCTTTACCTTCGCATTCGCGGATGACGTCGCCAAGCAGTTTGCCCAGCAGGCGGATGTCGCGGCGGTCGGGCGATTGATGGGTCGGCGGGGTGCGTGCAGCGTTCAAGGCGTCTCTCCGTCGATGCAAGGGCGATGGCCTGGCGCCGATTGTACGCACGTCGTGCCGGGCTACCTGGTGCCGCGCAGCAGGATCTCAAATAAGTCGGGCGGTCCCATCTGGCCGCCCTTGAGCATGATCTGCATGCCGTCGAGCATGGGATCGGCGGCAAGCGCCTGGCAGACGGCTACTCCTGGCGCGGGGGTAGCCAGGTAGCGCAAGGCCTGGATATCCAGCGCCTGCATGGCACGGCTGGAGGTGTCGCCGCCGGCCACGCCGATGCGGCGCAGGCCCGGGCATTGGCATAGCACGCGCCGCAGCAGTGCGGCACTTGCGCTGGCCAGTTCGGCCGCTGCGCGCGCAGCCGGGGCACCGTGCCCCTGGGCCGCTTCCAGCGGCGTCGTGTGGGCGATGATGCTGTGCCCTTGCCGCAGTTCGGCGCACAGCCGCGTGACGGTTTCATCGGCATAGCCCGGTTCGCCGGCGGCCAGGCGCGCCGCGTCCAGGGCGATGCGGCGATACGAGGGCGATGCCGCGATTTGCGTCGCGGTCACGGGCGACATGCTGCCGGCAAGCACCAATACCGGACCTTGCGCGGGCGCCAGGCGCGTGCCGTCGGCGCTGGTCGCTTCGCTGGGTGGTTCGCCGGCGTGGCGCCAATGCGCGAGCAGCGCCTGCACCACGCTGCTTGCACCGGCGGCAAGTAGCGGCTGGCGTCGTGCGCGCGTCCAAAGGATGCGTCCGACATGGCGCAGGTGGCTGTCGTGGCCGACGTCGAAAAGCACGGCCTGCGGACGCCGGGCAAGCAGCGCATCCAGGCGCGCATCCTGGGCGGCCGCGTCCAGGTCGTAGTCGGGATAGTGCATGGCCGCCACGTTGGCCAGCCCTTGGCGCGCCAGGTGCCGGCGCAAATCGGCCTCGTCCATCGGGGTGACGGGGTGGCGGCTCATGTTGCGGTGCCGGTCCAGCCGCTGCGGGGCGCCGCCCGCCTGCTCGGTGGCGAACAGGTTGCCGAACACGCAGTAGCGTCCCAGGCTGGGTTGGCCGCCGACGATGGCCACCAGCGGGTTGGGGCGGCCACGTCGCAGCGCTTGCAGGGCGACGGCGATATTGCCCACGTGCGGAGCGCTATCGAAGGTCGAGCACAGCTTGTAGTGCAGCAGTGGCGGTGCGAGCCGGGTGAAGAACGCCGCGACGGGGGCAAGCTCGGCTTGCATGTCCGGCGGCGGCAAGGCACGCGCCGCGCCGGCGACGCCCACGCAATCGAGCGGCCCGGCCGCGGCAAGCTGCGCGTCGTCGGGAACGCGCAAGAACAATGCCGCGCGCAAGCCGCCGCGCGCGGCGGTGGCCAGCGTGTCGGTGGCGCCGGTGAAGTCGTCGCCGTAATAGCCGATGCGGGGACGAAGCAGTGCGGTCATGCCGCCGGCTTGCCGTAAAACGCCAGTGCGCGCGCAAGCTCGGGCGCCTGGCGCGCGGCCTGCTCCAGCGTCAGCCCTTGGGCCATCGCGTCCCAGGCTTGGCGCAGGCTGGCCACGCCTGCGGCCGGCCCATCCGGATGAGCGAGGATGCCGCCGCCGGACATGAACAGCAGGTCCTGCGTGCCCACTGCGCGATAGGTGGCGGGCACGGTGCCCGCCCACTGCGCGTTGGAAAACGCCGGCAGGACGGCATCGTTGTCGTGCATGGGCGCGAGGCAGTCGCGCGCGGCGGCAATCACGTCTTCGTCGAAGTCGGCGAACTTGCCTTGCAGGCCATGCACGTGCAGGTGATCGACGCCGGTCAGCCGCCACAGCGCCTGGTAGGCATGGAAGGACATGCCCAGCGCCGGATGGCGTGCAAACATGCCGTAGCCGTTGCGGTGCCCGTGGATGGCCAGGCCGGTGGCGCGGCGCAGCGCCTGCGCGGCCGAGAGCCCGCACCAGTTCAGGCTGACCATTACGCAGGTGCCTTCCTCGCGCTCGACCAGCTCTGCGTGGCGGCGCATGGCATCGAGTTCATCGGTGATGTTGAAGGCGACCATGACCTGCCGCCCGGTGCGGTCGCGATGGCGCCGCACCTTGTCCATCACCGCCGGCACGCGCTCGGCCAGCGGCGCGCAGGCCGGGTTGGCGCAGACTTCGTCATCCTTGATGAAGTCGATGCCGGCGTTGCACAGCTGCTCGACCAATTCGGCGGTTTGTTGAGCCGACAGGCCGAGGTTGGGCTTGATGATGGTGCCGATCAGGGCCCGGTCGGACACGCCCGCCAGCCGGCGCGTGCCGGCCACGCCGTGGCGAGGCATTTCGTAGCGCGCCCGATATGCGCCCGGCAGTTCCAGGCGTTCCAGCCGCAGCCCGGTGGTTTCGCCCAGGTCGTACAGGTTGCCGGCGACCGTGGCCGCCAGCGTGGGCAGGTTCACGCCGATGTTGTCGACCGGAAAGGACAGCGTCACCCGCGCTCGCCGCCAGGGGCCGCCGATGCCGCGCCGCTGTAGCCAGGCGTTGGGCAGGCTGGGCTGCGGCGCGGCGTCGAGCTCCTGGACCGATTCGACGATGGCGGCCATGCGCGCGCGCAGCGCGTCGGTTTCTCCTTGCACGCGCACGAAGGTGCCGCTGGACTGTTCACCGGCCATGACGTCGGCCACGCGGGCCGGGTCGAATGGGGTCTCCAGCAGGTAGACCGCGCGAAAGCGCGAGGTCGTGTCGGTGGGGGCCACGGCAGTCATGGCGGCTTGGCGCTACTTGATCTTGCTCAAGTCGGGAAAGGCGCGCACCGGGTCGCTGCCATCCCAACCTTCGGATGCCTCGCGGATCATGCGAAATACCGTGCCCTTTGGGCCAGCGACTTCGGACAATTCGATGACCGCGCCAGGGTGGAACTCGGTGTCGAAGTAGACGTAGCGGCCGCGCTCGCCCACTTCGCCGCTCATCACCGGCTTGAAGCCCTGCGCGGTCAGGCGGGCGAGGTCGGCGTCGAAGTTTTCGGTCCAGTAGGCGATGTGCTGCAAGCCGGTGCGCCCGGCCTGCAGGAAGTCGCGGTACATGGTCGGTGCATCGTTGCGCTGCTGGATCAGCTCGATTTGCAGCGGGCCAGAATTGGCCAGCGCCACCGACACGTGCGGGTCCTGCGGTTGGCCGCGGTACTGGAAGTTGCGTACCGGCACGCGCTCCATGTAGTAGAAGGGGCCGACGCCCAGCACGCGCGTCCAGTAGTCCATGGCCGCTTCGATGTCGTGCACCACGTATCCGGCCTGGCGGATCTCTCCAAGAAACCTGCTCATTGATCGTCCTATGGGTGAAAGTGGATGCCGTCAGTCGACGACGAGGTTGGGCAGCCAGGTGGACACCGCCGGGACCAGCGTCACCACCAGCAGCGAGGCGGCCAATGCGATGAGAAAGGGCATCGCGCCGGCGACCACGCGATGAAAGGGCATCTTTGCGACGATGCTCACCATGTACAGGCTCATGCCGACCGGCGGGGTCAGCAGTCCGACCATCAGGTTGAGCACGACCACCACGCCGAGCTGGACCGGATCTACGCCCGCGGCCAGCAGCGCGGGGGTGAGGATGGGCGCCAGGATGAGGATGGCCGCGATCGATTCCATCACCATGCCGACAAAAAGCAGGATCACATTCACGATCATCAGCAGCACGATGGGGTTGGTCGACAACGACAGCATGAACTCGGTGGCCATGGTCGGTACCTGGTCGACGGTCAGCACCCAGGCCAGCAGCGCGGCCGAGCCCACGATGAACAGGACGCTGGCCGTGGACCGGACCGTCTCGCGGGCGGCCTCGACGAACTTCGCCCAGGTCAGTTCGCGATAAACCACCGTGCCCAGCAACAGCGCGTACAGGACGGTGACCGCAGCCACCTCGGTTGGGCCGAACAGGCCACTTACCAATCCGAGGATGAGCACCACGGGTGCGGCCAGCGCCGGCAGCGCGACGAGCGCCTTGCGCCCGACCCGCGCCAGGCTGGTCTTTATGGGGTCGCGCGGCAGGTTCTGCAGCCTCGCCATCACGGCGATTTGCGCCATCAGCAGCACGGTGATGAGCAGGCCGGGGATGACGCCTGCCAGCAGCAGCTTGACCGCCGAGACTTCGGCCGCGCTGGCGAAGATAATCAGCGGAATGCTGGGCGGGAAGATCGGGCCGATGGTCGCCGAGGCCATGGTGATGCCGGCGGCGAATTCGTCGCGGTAGCCCTGCTCGCGCATTAGCCGGATCTGCGTGCCGCCCAGCGCGCCGATGTCGGCTAGCGCCGCGCCGGACATGCCGGAGAAAATCAGGCTGGTCAGCACCGACACGTGGCCCAGGCCGCCGCGGATGCGGCCGACGATCAGGCGCACCAGGTCGAATAGGTGGGTAGTGACGCCTCCGGCGTTGAACAGCGCCGCCGCGAAGATGAACAGCGGCACGGCCAGCAGGGGCGTGGAGTCCAGCGCGTTGACCGTGCGTTGCGCGATCACCGCCAGCGGCAGGTCGTTCCACCACACGACCACGCCGGCCGACAACCCCATGGCCACGGCGATCGGCAGGCCCATGAGCATGGTCGCCAAGAACAGCAGCAGTACGGTCAGGCTCATCATGGCGCGGCGTCTCCTTCAGGCCGCTGTCCGGTCAACAGCGCCACGGCGCGGTACAGGGCAACCAGCGTCAGCAAAGCCAGGCCGGTCAGCGCAGGCAGGTAGAACCAGGTGTTGGGCATGCCGAGCGCGGGTGTGGCAAAGCGCCCGGCACGCTTGAGGAACAGCCAGCCGCCCCACAGGAACAGCACGCAGAACAGCAGCACGAGCGCTTCGTTGATGATGTCCATGACGCGACGCGCACGCGGACCGAGCTTGGCGATGAAGATGTCCACGGTGATGTGCTTGTTCTGCAGCAACAGCAAGGGCACGGTCAGGTAGATCATGCCCAACCCGCCGTAGCGCGCCAGCTCGTCGGCAACGGGCAGGCCGGTGTGGAACAGGTTGCGGCCGATGACCTGGGCCAGCACCAGGGCGGCCGTCACAAGCAGCATGACGATGGCGAGCCATTCGGCCAGGCGGCACAGCCGCCCCAATAGGCGCAAGGGCAGCGGCTGCCCGGAAGCGTTCGAGGATGTCATGGCAGGTCCCACGCGCCGCCCGCAGGCCGCGGGCGACGCATCAGCGTGCGGCGCAGCTTACTGGATGGCGGCGATCTGCCGATAAAGGTTGCCGAACTTGTCGGTGAAGCGTTCGTCGACCAGCTTCTTGACCGAGGCCTTGAACGCGTCGAGCTGCAGGCCGTCGTCTGGGCCGATGACCGTCATCTTCAGCTTGCGCAGCTGTTCGAGCTCGTCGGCTTCCTGCTGCAGGACCATGGCGCTGGCGCGCTTGCGCACCTCCAGCGCGGCGCGCGAGATCGCATCGCGCTGCTCGGGCGTAAAGCCTTGCCAGAGGTCTTCGTTGATGATGATGACGTGCGGGTTCATGATGTGGCCCGTCAGCATCAGGTGCGACTGGGATTCATACAGCTTGCTCGACAGGACCGTGTTGACGGGGTTTTCCTGGCCGGCGACCTGGCCGGTGGCCAGCGCCGTGGGGACTTCCGACCAGTCCACCGGCACGGGCACCGCGCCCAGGCCTTCGACCGCGGTCATGGAAATCGGAAACGGCAGCGCCCGGATCTTGACGCCGGCGAGGTCCGCCGGTGTGCGCACCGGCTTGTTGGCCGTCAGGTGGCGGGTGCCGAAGTAATACGTGTAGAGCACGCGCACGCCGGCTGCGTCGACCAGGCCCTTGTTCAGCGTTTGCATCACCGGCGAGTCCACGTCGGTCACCTTGAGCAGGTGCTCGACGTCGCGGTACAGGTAGGGGGTGTCCAGCGCCGCGAAGGGTTCATAGAGTGAACCTGTGCCGCCGGCGGTGTTGTGCGACAGGGCGATCGTGCCCATGGAAGTCGCTTCGGCCATTTCCTGCATCTTGCCCAGCTGCGACGAGGGATAGACGCGGATGCGGATCTGGCCGCCGGTGTTTTTTTCGACCAGATCGGCCAGCCACTGCGCTTGCATTCCCGCGGCGCTATTGGGCGGGTTCATGTGGCCGTAGCGCAACTCGCGGGTCTTCTGGGCCAGCGCGCCGGGAACCGCAGCGCCCAGCGCCAGGGCCGATCCGGCCTGCAGCAGCCGGCGGCGCGAAGGGAGGAAATGGCCGTCCATGGTGTCTCCTGAGTTTGTTTGATTGACAGCTTGCGCCGGAAAAGTCGGTTATTTAGAAGGATTCTCCGTTAGCATAGGAAGGAGGTCAATCAAAGTGATTGATGTATTTTGATGTTTATTGGGTTGATCGCATGACTGATGAACCGATCCGTCGCCGTGCGCGGCTGGCCGACGTTGCACGCGCCGCAGGCGTATCGACCGCCACGGCCGACCGGGTGCTGCACGGCCGCCCGGGCGTGCGGACAGCCACCGCGCGCAAAGTGCTGCGCGCGGCCGCCGAGCTGGATTACCTGGGCGACGCCGCCGCGCAGGCGCTGCTGGCCACGCCGCTGCGCGTGGCCTTCCTGCTGCCGGCCGGCACCAATCCTTTCCTGCGCATGCTGGGCGACATCGTGGGTATTTCGTGGGAGCAGTTCGCGCACTACAACGCCCGCGCGCATTGCCGCTACATCGACGGGTTCGACCCGCAGGCGCTGGCGGCGGCGCTGCTACGCGAGGGGGCACGGGCCGACGGCGTGGCGTTCATGGCCCTGGAGCATCCCCTGGTGCGCGAGGCAGTCAACCAGCTGGCCGATCGCGGCGTGCACACCGTCACCTTGATTTCCGACTTGTCCAGTTCGCGGCGCGCGGCCTATTTGGGCCTGGACAACCGCGCCGCTGGCCGTACGGCGGGCCTGCTGCTCGGGCGCTTTGCCGGCGCGCGCACGGGCAAGGTGGCGATGATCGCCGGCAGCCTCAGCTATCGCGCCCACGAAGAGCGGGAAATGGGCTTCCTACACATCCTGGAGGAGATGTTTCCTACGCTGCAGGTGGTCGGCCTGCGCGAAGGGCACGACGATGCCGAGCTGAACTACCAGGCGGCGCGCAGTTTGCTGGACCAGTATCCGGACCTGGTTGGCATCTACAACATCGGCGGCGCTTCCGACGGCGTGGCACGCGCCTTGAAGGAAGCAGGGCGCGACCAGGGCGTGGTTTTCATCGGCCATGGACTGACGCCCGATACGCGGGCGCTGCTGGTCGATGGCACCATGGATGCGGTCATCACGCAGAACCCGCAGGCGACGGTGCTCAATTGCGTGCGCATATTCGCCAACCTGCGTGACGGCCGCAGCCCCATGGCGGGGGTCGACCCCATGCCTATTAGCATCGTGCTACGCGAGAACCTGCCGTGACGGGACGAAGGGGCTAGCCGCGTTGCGCCGGGCGCGTCGCCTGGGCGGGCAGGAACCGGCGGCGCAGCGCGACCGCAGCGGCAAGCATGGTCATGGCCAGTGCCAGCGACACCGCCAACATCGCGAGCGCGCCGGCCTCCTGCAGGATCAGCGCGAAAAACGGCGGCGCGGCCGCCATCAGCAAAAAGCTGGGCGCGAGTAGGCGGCCGGTGAACGCGCCGTAGGTGCGTGCATCGAACAATGCCAGGGGCAGCGTGCCGCGTGTGATCGTCAGCAAGCCGTTGCAGGCGCCAAAGCACAGCGCAAAGGCCACCGCCGCGCCCGGCACGACGCCCGCGGCCAGCCCGGCCAGGAAGGCACAGGGCAAGACGGCGCACGCGACGACCGCCAGCGTCAGGGGATGCAGGCGGCGTCCGAACAACACTTCGGCGAGCCGTGCCGCGACCTGGCCGATGCCCCATAGCGCGGCGGTGGCCACCGCCGCCTTCGCATCCAGGCCCAGGCCGCCGAGTACGGCGATCAAATGGGCGGCATTGCCCGCAGCCAGAAAGTTGGTGAGCATCGCCAGGATCGCGAAAAGCAGGCCAGCCCTGCGCCGGTCGGTGTCGGTGCGCGCCAGGCCCCGTCCATCGTCGGCGCCAGGTGCGCCTGCGGATTGAAAGGTGTAGCGGCTGGCCGGCAGCGCGGCGTGCAGGGGCAGCACCAGCAGCGCGAAGCCGGCATAGCAGCATACGGCGCCGCGCCATCCCAGCCAGGCTTGCAGCGCGCTGCCCACCGGCCAGAACACGGTCGAGGCCAACCCGCCGAACAGCGTGATCTGCGCCATCGCCCGTCCTGACGCGGGCCCGCCGATGCGCGCCAGGGTGGCGAAGGCGGCATCGTAAAGCGACAGCCGCATGCCCAGGCCCAGCACCGTCCAGGCCGCGTAGAAGCCGACCGGTTCGTGCGCCCACGCAAGCAGCAGGCAGCCGATGGCGATCAGCACGCATCCAGCCGACATGACGCTGCGGCCGCCGCGGCGGTCGATGGCCCGGCCCGCAAGCGGCGAGGCCAGGCCCATGGTCACGATGGCCAGCGAAAACCCCCCGTAGACGCGCGCCTGGCTCCAGCCCAGGTCGGCGGCGATCGCTGGGCCGAAGGCGCCGGCCAGATAGAACGAAATCCCCCAGGTAATGAGCTGGGACAGGCCCAGCGCGACGATGACGCGCGCGCCGGGCGAAGCAGGCGCGGCTGGCTGCGCGTTCACGATGACGGCGGCGTGCGGTCGCCGTCGCCCAGTTCGCGCTGCATCAGCACGGTGTCGCGCCACTGGCCGAACTTGTAGCCGACCGAGCGCAGCGTGCCGGCCGGATGAAACCCTTGGCGCGCGTGCAGCGCGATCGAGGCGGCGTTGCGGCTGTCGCCAACGACGGCAATCATCTGCCGCCAGCCACCGTCGCGGCAGCGCGCGACCAGCTCGGCCAGCAGCCGGTTGCCGATGCCCAGGCCGTGCCAGCCGTGCTCGACATAGACCGAATCCTCGACCGTATTGCGGTACGCCGGCCGCGGGCGGTAAGGGGTGACATAGGCGTAGCCGCGCACGGCGCCGTCGACTTCGGCCACCAGGTAGGGCATGCCGTTGGCGCGAACCGCGGCGTAGCGTTCGCGCATCTGCTCGAGCGTGGGCGGCTCCAGTTCGAAAGAGGCGGTACCGTGCAGTACGTGATAGGCGTAGATCTGCTGGATGCGGGCGACGTCGGCCTCAGCGGCGTCGCGCACGAGGACAGAAGGTTTGGTGGCGGTGTCCATGGCGGGTCCTTGCAACGGCAAGAGTTTGCGGCAAGCGCAAAAATAAGGGAAGCTTGCTTTGTTTTTATTTGTCATAAGCAAAAGTTTGATTTGACGGGCTGCCGGGGAACCCATGCGCGGACTGAACCTCGATCACTTGCGCACCTTCATGGACGTGGCCGCGCTGGGCAGCTTTTCGGCTGCCGCCGAGCGCAACGGATTGAGCCAGCCGGCGGTCAGCCAGCAGGTACGCCGGCTCGAGCGGCGCTTTGGGTTGCGCCTGCTGGAACGGGTCGGCCGGCGCGTCGTGCCCACTGCCGCGGGTGACGAGCTGCTGGCGCATGCGTGCCGCATCCATGACGCCATGGCCGAGGCGGAGCTGGCCATGCAGTCGCATTCCGCGACGGTGGGCGGCCGCGTTCGGCTGGGCACCGGCGGCACCGCCTGCACTTATCTGCTGCCGCCGCTGCTTGCCAACCTGCGGCGGCGGTTTCCGCGGCTGGACGTGGTGGTCAGCACCGGCAACACGGCTGACGTGCTGCGCGCGATCGAATCCAATGCGCTGGACGTCGGGCTGGTGACGATGCCCGCGCCCGGGCGCGCGCTGCAGGTCACGCCGGTACTGGAAGACGAATTCGTCGCGATCTTTCCCGCTTCCGGCTCCGGCATCCCGGTGCGGGCGACCCCGGCCGAGCTGGCCTGCCGTCCGCTGGTGCTTTTCGAGCCGGGGGCGCGCACGCGCGGCCTGGTCGACGAATGGTTCGAGCTGGCCGGCATGCGGGCGCGACCCGTCATGGAGCTGGGCAGCACCGAGGCGATGAAGGAAATCGTCGCCGCCGGCCTGGGCTGCGCGGTGCTGCCTCGCATGGCGGTCAGCGGTTCGGGCGCACGCGACGGCCTGGCCGTGCGGGCATTGCAACCACGCTTGGCGCGCCAGCTGGCGGTGGTGACCCGGCGCGACAAGCCTGTGGGCCGCGGGCTGCGCCAGGTGCTGGACATGCTGCTGGCGCTTGCCGGCGACCTGCCCGGCGCGGCCGGCGGCAAGGCCGCGCCGGGCGCTGCCAAGTCCGCCCGGCGGCGATCGGGCGTATGATTTGACGCTTTTCCGCCAGGCGCCTTGGGGCCGCCGGCCGACCACAACTTTTGGACGACACCCAGATAGCCATGCCGCAATACCGCTCCCGCACCTCCACCCACGGCCGCAACATGGCCGGCGCCCGCGCCCTGTGGCGCGCCACCGGCATGAAGGACGGCGACTTCGGCAAGCCCATCATCGCCGTGGTCAATTCGTTCACGCAATTCGTGCCCGGCCACGTGCACCTGCGCGACCTGGGCGCGCTCGTGGCGCGGGAGATCGAGGCCGCCGGCGGCGTGGCCAAGGAATTCAACACCATCGCGGTGGACGACGGCATTGCCATGGGCCACAACGGCATGCTGTATTCGCTGCCCTCGCGCGAGCTAATCGCCGATTCCGTGGAATACATGGTCAACGCGCACTGCGCCGACGCCATGGTGTGCATCTCCAATTGCGACAAGATCACCCCGGGGATGCTCATGGCCGCCATGCGGCTGAACATCCCGACCGTGTTCGTCTCGGGCGGCCCGATGGAAGCGGGCAAGATCAAGGCGCCGGGCAATGGCAAGGTGGTGGCCAAGATCGATCTCATCGACGCGATGATCAAGGCCGCCGATCCCAACGTGACCGACGCCGAGGCCGAACAGTACGAGCGCAGCGCCTGTCCGACCTGCGGGTCCTGCTCGGGGATGTTCACTGCTAATTCCATGAACTGCCTGACCGAGGCCATCGGCCTGGCGCTGCCCGGCAACGGCACGCTGGTGGCCACGCACGCCTGGCGGCGCGGCCTGTTCGAGCAGGCGGGCCGGCTCATTGTCGACCTGTGCAAGCGCTATTACGAGCAGGACGACGCCTCGGTCCTGCCGCGCAGCATCGCCACCAAGGCCGCCTTTGAAAATGCCATGTCGTTGGACGTGGCGATGGGCGGATCGACCAACACGGTGCTGCACCTGCTGGCCGCCGCGCAAGAAGCGGGCGTGGACTTCACCATGGCCGACATCGACCGCATCTCGCGCCGCGTGCCTTGCCTGTGCAAGGCCGCGCCGGCCACCGACAAGTACCACATCGAAGACGTGCACCGCGCCGGCGGCATCCTAGGCATCATGGGCGAGCTCGACCGTGCCGGGTTGCTCGATACGTCGTGCGGCAACGTGCATAGCGGCACGCTGGGCCAAGCCATCCGCAAGTGGGACGTCAATGGTCCTGCCGCCACCGACGAGGTGCGCCGCTTCTTCCGTGCCGCGCCTGGCGGCATCCCTACGACCGAGGCATTCAGCCAGGAATCGACCTACGAAGCGCTGGACCTCGACCGCAAGGGCGGCTGCATCCGCAGCAAGGAAAACGCCTATTCGCAGGACGGCGGCCTGGCCGTGCTGTACGGCAACCTGGCCGAGAAGGGTTGCATCGTCAAGACGGCGGGCGTGGACGAGTCGCAATGGGTTTTCACCGGCCGGGCGCGCGTGTTCGAAAGCCAGGAGGAAGCCGTCGACGGCATCCTGGGCGACAAGGTCAAGCCGGGCGACGTGGTGGTCGTGCGCTACGAAGGGCCCAAGGGCGGCCCGGGCATGCAGGAAATGCTCTATCCCACGTCCTACCTGAAGTCCAAGGGACTGGGCAAGGTCTGCGCGCTGTTTACCGACGGCCGGTTCTCCGGCGGGTCGTCGGGGTTGGTCATCGGCCACGCCTCGCCGGAAGCGGCCGAAGGCGGCACGGTCGGCCTGGTCGAGGACGGCGACGTGATCGAGATCGACATCCCCAACCGCCGCATCCACTTGGCCGTGCCCGACGAAGAACTGTCCAAGCGCCGCGCCGAGATGCAGGCGCGTGGCGACAAGGCGTGGAAGCCCGCGAACCGCCAGCGCGTGGTGTCCACCGCGCTGCAGGCATACGCCGCGCTGGCGACGTCCGCCGACCGCGGCGCGGTGCGCGATGTGGCGCAGCTCAAGCGCTAAAGCCACGCTGACGGCGTGAAGACGGCCCGCTTGGCGCGGGCCGTTTTTTTTTTTCGCCTAGCACATGGCTGCGGCGGCACGGTGGGCGCGGCGATCCAGTCCCCAGCTGTAGAGCGCGACGAGCAGGCCGCCTACAGTGACGGCCGCGGCTGCCAGCGGCGTGGCGCCCAGGCCTGGGCCGTGATCGATGGTAATGCCGCCCAGCCATGCGCCTGCGGCATTGCCCAGGTTGAAGGCGGCGATGTTGAAGGCCGATGCCAGGTTGGGCGCGCCGCTTGCCTGTTCCAGCACGCGCATCTGCAACGGCGGCACGGTGGCGAAGGCCGCCGCGCCCAGCACGGCCACGGTGACCACCGCCGCAACCTTGATGTGCACGGTGAAGGCAAAGAGCGCCAGTACTGTGGCCAGTAGCGCCAGGCTGCCTACGAGCGTGAGCATCAGGCGCCGGTCGGCCAGCTTGCCGCCGTAGGTGTTGCCGATCACCAGGCCGGCGCCGAACAGCAGCAGGATGGGCGAGACTGCCGAGGACGGGAAACCGGACAGCTCGGTCAGCAGCGGGGCGATGTAGGTGAAAGCGGTGAATACACCCCCAAAGCCCAAGACGGTCGTGGCGAAACCCAACAGCACTTGGGGGCGGACCAGCGCGCGCAGCTCGCCTCGCAGGTTGCCCTGGTGCTGGCCGCGGCTGGCCGGCACCCAGGCCGCGATGGCGGCCAACGCGGCCAGGCCGACCGCGGTCACGGCCCAGAACGTCGCACGCCAGCCCCAGGCCTGGCCGAGCCACGTGCCGAAGGGCACGCCCAGCACATTGGCCAGCGTCAGGCCGGTGAACATCAGTGCGATGGCCGAGGCCTGCTTGTCCGGGCGAACGAGGCTGGTGGCGACCACCGAACCCACGCCGAAGAAGGCGCCATGCGCCAGCGAGGTCAGCACGCGCGCGGCCATCAGCGCGGCGTAATTCGGCGCGAGCGCACAGGCCAGGTTGCCCACGGTGAAAATGACCATCAGGGACAGCAACAGCGTCTTGCGCGGCAAGCCCGAAGTGATGATGGACACGGGCGGCGCGCCCAGCGTGACGCCGAGCGCATAACCGGTGACCAGCAGGCCGGCAGACGATAGCGAGACATCGAGGTCGGCGCCCACCTGGGGCAGCAGCCCCATGATGACGAATTCCGTGGTACCGATGCCAAAGGCTCCCACGGCAAGCGCCCAAAGCGCGATAGGCATGATGCGAGGTTCCTTTCGGAAAATGACACGACGGACACGGGGGCTTGGAGCCGTCATTGGAGAAACAGAAACGGCGCACATTGTGCGCCGCAAAATCGTTGAGAAAAATAGGTCTAAAATCAATTGACTTATGACGAAGGCGCAAAAATGCCGCTTCATTCCGACAGCCTGCGCATCTTTCTTGCCGTGGTGGATGCCGGCGGCATGAGCGCCGCCGCCGAGCAGCTGGGCCAAACCGCTTCGGGCGTGAGCCGCGCGCTGGCGCGGCTGGAGGCACAGCTAGGGGTCACGCTACTGACCCGCACCACGCGCCGCATGGAGCTGACCGAAGAGGGCTGCCTGTTCCTGCAGCGGGCGCGTGCCATCGTGGCCGCGCTCGACGAGGCCGAGGAGCTCATGTGCATCCGCCGCCAGCAGCCAGCGGGGACGCTGCGCGTGGATGCTTCAGCGCCGGTGATGCAGCATTGCGTGGTGCCGCACGTTGCGGCGTTTCGCGAGCGCTTTCCCGCGATCCACCTGGAGCTCACCAGCAACGACCGCATCGTGGACCTGGTCGAGCATCGCACCGACATTGCGCTGCGCGCCGGCCCGCTGGGGGATTCATCGTTGCATGCGCGGCGCCTGCTGGCCGCGCGCCTGCACGTCGTCGCCAGCCCCAACTATCTGGCGCGCCATGGCCGGCCGCGCACGGTGGCGGCGCTAGAAGGGCATGCCTTGCTGGGGTTCACCCAGCCCGAGTCGCTCAACGTCTGGCCGCTGCGGCATGACGGCGGCAATAGCTACACCGTGCAGCCGACCATCGCCGCCTCCAGCGGCGAGACCTTGCGCGGCCTGGCACTGGCAGGGGCGGGCATCGCCTGCCTGGCCGACTTCATGGTGCGCGCGGACCTGGAGTCGGGCCGGCTGGTCTGCCTGCTGGCATCGGCAGACAACGGTTTCCGCCAGCCGCTGCATGCGGTGTATTACCGCAACACGCAGCTGGCCCGGCGCATCGCTTGTTTCCTGGATTTCTTGTCCGAACGCCTGTGAGCAAGCACCGAGGACCGAGGCGCGGTGCGCGAGTTGGGCACGCTGACGCGCCAGGCAGACCCGGCCAGACGGCTTTCCGCGCATCAGATGGCCGGGTGGCGCAGGTGCCAGTCGGTGGTCGATTGCAAGGCGCAGCCCAGGCGCGCCAGTGCCGCTTCGCCCCAGGGCTTGCCGTAAAGCTGTACGCCCAGCGGCAGGCCATGCTCGTCAAAGCCGGCCGGTAGTGCCAGCGCGCAGGTCCCCAGGAAATTGGCCGGTCGGGTGTAAAGCGACAGCGCCAGCGAGGATTCGTCCACCTCGGCCAGCGCTGGCGCGGTGACCGGCACGCCTGGTACAAGCAGCGCGTCGTATTCCGCCATCCATTCGCGCCACTGGGCTTTGGCCTGACGATGCCGGGCAACTAGGCGCAGGTAGTCGCGGCCGCTGATGGACGCGCCGCCCTGCAGGCGCGTCCTGACCGATTCGCCCATGGGGGCAGCCGGATCGTCGGCATAGTGGCTGTAGAGCGCGTACCCTTCGGCGGCGATGATTTGTCCGACCATGGTCGTCATTTCGGCGAAGTCGAAGGGAAGGTTCGCGGGTTCCAGGACCACGGCGCCCAGCTCGGCCAGCCGGGCGGCGGTTTGCTCGTAGGCCTGGGCAAAAGGCGCATCCAAGCTTGCTGGGCGCTGTCCGGCGGGGAGTACCGCTACACTCATGCCCGCCAGTGGCGCGCCGGATGAAAACGGTGCGGGCAACAGCGGTCCAGTTTGGGCGCATTGCGTGCGTGGATCGGCGACATCGGTGCCTTGCATGACCTCGGTGAGCAGCGCAGCATCCCAGGCCGAACGCGCAATTGGCCCCAGGGTGTCCAGCGTGTACGACAGTTCCAGGCAGCCAGCCAGGCTGATGCGGCCGGCGGTCACCTTCAGGCCCGTCAAGCCGTTCAAAAGGGAAGGGTTTCGGATGGAGCCACCAGTGTCCGAACCGATTGCGGCCGCGGCTAGGCCAGCGGCCACCGCCACGGCAGAGCCGCTGGACGAACCGCCAGGCACGCGATGCACGGCCAGATCCCAGGGGTTGCGCGGCGTGCCCAACATGGGATTGATTCCCCATGCGCCGAAGGCGAACTCCACCATGTGGGTGCTGCCCAGGATGACCGCCCCGGCGGCCAGCAGCCGCCTGATGGCAGGCGCGGTGTCCTTGGCCACGTTGTCGGAAAGGATGCGCGAGCCGGCTCGCATAGGTTGGCCGGCGATATCGCACAAGTCTTTCACGGCGATGGGGATGCCATCTAGCGGTCCGAGCGACAGACCGGCGCGCCTGCGTTGGTCGGAGCATGCTGCCAGTGCGAGCGCCTGTTCGGCGTGCACGTGCGCATAGGCGTTGAGCGATTCGTCCAGGCGTTCAATGCGGTCCAGGTAAGCGCGCGTCAATTCCACCGCGCTCAGGCTTCCCTGCGCGAGCAGGGTCGATAGACGCTCGATGGGCAGGAAGACGACGTCGTTCATAGGGGTTCCATTGATGGTGCGGCGAGCCGGCGACACGGCCCGCCGCAGGTGGGGCAGGCTCAGCGCTTGTCCCAATCGGGAATGGGATAAATGGCCTGGCCCGTGGCCACATCATCGGGATACAGAGCGACCATGCCTTTGCCTGGCTGCAACTGCACGACGGGGAAGGGCATTTGCAGCTGCTTGCCGGTCTGGTCGATTTCGTAAGGCCCGGCAAGCACCGTAAGCTTGCCAGACAGGTCCAGCGCGGCCTGTTTCAGCTTGGCGGGATCGGCCGATTGCGCCTTTTCGAGAATCTTCTCGGTAATGACGCCGGCGCCGTAAGCCAGTGCGGACTGGAAGTCAGGCGGGAACTCGGCGTTGGGGAAGAGCCGGTCATAGGCCTGGGCGAACTGTTCACGGTTCATGCCGGCGTTGACCGGCCAGTTGATCGCCGGGTCGTAATTGGTGTTGCTGAAGATGTAGTCGCTGTCGCTGCCGATGGCCTGGAACTGCGGCGTGGACGCGTAGAACATGAAAGTGAATGGAAAGTTGATGTTCAGCTGCTTCATTTGGCGCGCCATGCTGATCAGATCCCCTTCATACGACGTCGGGAAGAACGCATCGGCGCCCGAGGCGCGCACCTTCTGCAGCAGCGTGCTGAAGTCCTTCTGGCCCTTGGGGTACCGCTCGTACATCACGACCTCCAGGCCATTCTCCTTGGCTTGGTCGCGGCCGCCCGTGGCCAGCGCGGTGGGAAACGGTTCGTCGGAATAAATGAGGGCAACCTTCTGGACCCCCAACCGCTTGGCGTATTGCATGGCCAGGCGCAACTGCAGGGAAGCCGGCATTTGCGTGCCCGAAACGATATGTTTGAAGCCTTGGGCGTAAATCTGGTCGCTGGACGCCGACCAGATCATCAGGAATTTGCCAAGGCGCTCGGTGACGGTGGCGGCCGCAGCCGTCAGGGTCGATCCGAAAGGCGCGAAGACCAGGTCCACCTTGTCGTCGGTAATCAGGCTTTCGTAGACGCGGGTGACCATCTGCTTGTCGCTGCGGTCATCGCGCTTGATCAGTTCGACCGGCCGCTTGCGGCCGTCCATTTCGATACCGCCGCGCTTGTTGACTTCGTCGACCCAGACTTCGATGCCACGCACCCCTGATTGCGAGGCCAGCGCGAAAGTGCCGGTCGACGATACTGTCATGCCGATTCGCAGCGGCTGTGTGCCTTCTTGGGCGGCCCCGGCCGACGCGGCCGCGCAGGCCAGCGCCAGGGCGAACAACCTACGCCCTGCCTTGGAGAATGAACGATTTTCAGACATGAGCTTTCCCCTTGCGTGTGTTTGGGAGAAGGCAGCAAGACCGGAATTGTGCAACCATGGACACCGTTCTCGGCCTTCTGGTGGTTAGGATATAACAAAAAAACATAGGTTGGATATGTCCAAGAAACTCAATTTCAGACAAATCGAAATGCTCTGGACGGTGGTCACGGCCGGCTCGATCAGCGCCGCCGCCAGGCAGCTCGATGTGACCCAGCCGGCCATTAGCCGGATGCTGGCCCAGACAGAGGCCCAGGTCGGCATCGAATTGTTCGAGCGCGTGCGCGGCCGGCTGCGTCCGACCAAGGCGCTGAACGACCTACTACCGGAGATCGAGCGGGCGCAAAAGGCATTGCAGCGCGTCAACGACATGACGCGTGCGATGGCCGATGCGCGCGGCGGCGTGCTGAAGGTGTCGTCCAACCCGAGCCTAGGCACCCACGTCATGCCCCTTGCGCTGGCAGCCTTCCACCGCCGCTATCCGGAAACCTTCCTGCGTTTCTATACCGACACGACCATCCAGGAAATCGCCGAAAAGCTGCTTAGCGGTGAAGTGGATGTGGCGGTGGTGAGTATTCCGGCCGAGCACCCCTTTCTCTCGAGCCAGGAGATATGCGGCGGCCGGCTTGCGGTGGTCGTGCCGGCCGGCAGCGAATTGGCGCGTCGCCGCGCGCTGACGCTGCAGGAACTGGCACGGCATCCGCAGATCGTGGTGGGCGAACGCCTGCATTTCGGCATGCTGGCGGCCAACGCCTTCGCCCGTGCCGGGCTGACGCCCAGGGTGATGGCCGATGTACCGACCTCCCATCTGGCGTGCGCCATGGTCAACACCGGGATGGGCTACGCCATCGTCGACGAGTTTTCGGTTCGGCACAACATTTGGCCGCACGTCAAAGTTGTGCCGCTGGAAGAAGAACTCAGCCTATGCATGCGCTTGGTGCACGCGGTGGATCGCCCCTTGCCGGAAGTGGCCAAGCGCTTCGCCCAGGTGCTGCGCGGCCTTTACCGCAGCGGTGGCTAGCCGGGTCGTGCGGCCGTCACCGCGGCGGTGCGCGGCTTGCGCCGAACTGGTGCCTGCTCAGGGCGCTTTGGGTGCCGCGGTCAGGGTTATCACCAGCAATCGTTAACTTGAACTTATAGGTTGGCTTGGGCATACTCATCCGCAGATGCCCCGTTTCCTGGGGGCGGTCAACGGCTTTCGGAGAGTTGACGTCCAATGCAGAGTCCCGCCGTGCATGCGGACTACGCTGGCCAGCGACAAGTGGACCAGAGCGTGGACCGCTTGCGCCAGCGCATCGCGCTGTGCCTGTTCGCCGTCCTGGTGTTGGTGCTGGCCCTGGTGCCCGTCGTTTCGACCAATGCCACGTTCGCTTTCTACCTGATGCTGTGGATTGCCATGGCCACTGGGATGAACATCTGCGTGGGATTCACCGGCTACCTGCCCTTCGGATACGTGGTGTTTTATGGTGCGGGGGCTTATGTCACCGGCGTGTGCTATCGCGTGATCGGCGTGCCCATCCTTCCGTCGCTGGCGCTGGCTGGCCTGGCGGGCGTGCTCATCGCCTTGCTGATGGCGCCGACGCTGCGCCTGCGAGGCGTGTACTTCGGCATCGTCAGCCTGGGACTGGCCACCATCGCCCGGCTGATCGTGGCCAACTTGCCCGACGAATACACCGGCGGCAGCATGGGGTTGATCCTTTCCAGCGCCAACAATCCCCTGCACAGTTTCTACGCCATGCTGGCGGTGATGGCGGCTGCGCTGGCCATCGTGCTGTGGCTGTCGCGGTCGCGCACCGGCCGGCAGCTTCGCGCCATCAAGGATGATGCCGTCGCGGCGGCCTGCGCGGGGATAGACGTGCCGCGGGTGCGCCTGAAGGCCTGGTTGCTGGCGGCCGTGATACCGGCGCTGACCGGCGGCATCGAGGCTTGGTACACCAACGTTGTCGATCCGGAGTACGCCTTTCATGTGCTGATAACGGCCAAGAGCATTATTTACGGTATGGCCGGCGGCTTCGGAACCATCATCGGCCCGGTGGTTGGCACCATCGCGCTGTTCGGGATCGACCACGTCATCTGGGAACGGTTTCCGCTGATTAACTTGCTGCTGCTGGGGCTGGTGATCATCGCGCTGATGCTGTTCCTACCCCGTGGCGTGATAGGTAGCCTGCTCAAGTGGCGACCGCAGTTGCGCCGCTACATTGCCTGACAAGGGAGAGGCAGTGACGCTTCTCATCATCCAAGGCTTGCTCAACGGCCTGATCTTGGGCGCCATCTACGGCCTGGTCGGCGTCGGCCTGAACATCATCTATGGCGTACTGCGCGTGGTGAATTTCGCCCATGGCGAGTTTCTGGTGCTGGGGGCGTATTTCGCCTGGATCTTGTTGCAGCAATTGGGCATCGATCCATTCTTCGCTCTGCCGCTGGCCTTCGCGGTGTTCTTTGTTGCAGGGTACCTGCTGTACTTTGTGCTTGTGCCGCGCCTGAGCCGGTCGGATGATCCGGAAACCAGTTCCCTGCTGCTAATGTTCGGCGTATCGATCGCGCTTGGCGCGGCCATGTTGCTGGCCTTCGATGCGGATTCCCGCTCGCTCGAGGTGGATATCGAGCCGGTCTTCGTCAGCTTCGCAGGAATCAGCCTACCCACGATCAGGCTTGTCGCATTGGGGATCTCGCTCGTCCTGGTGCTTATCCTCGCAGGATTCCTTTACCGCACCCAGGTAGGCAAAGCGTTGCGCGCCATCATTATGAACCGAGACGCCGTAGCCATCGTGGGCATCGATGCCGAGCGGCTATCGGCCATCGCGTTCGCCCTGGGCATCGGGCTTGCGGCCGCCACAGGCGTCATCGTGGGGATGGTGTTTCCGGCGTTCGGCCCCTTCATGGGCAGTGATTACACCCTCATCGGCTTTGTGATCATCGTACTCGGTGGCCTTGGCCATCCCATCGGCGCATTGGCTGGCGCGATGCTCTATGGGGTGACCGAACAGGTGGCCGTTGTTTTCTTCAACCCCTCGGTCGCGACGATGCTAGGGTTTTCTCTGATGATCGCAACCATCTTCATCCGGCCGTCCGGGCTGATGGGCGCCCGGCAACTGGGCTAGGGGCGCGGCATGTTGACGGTACGTAATCTGGTCAAGCGTTTTGGCGGACTGCAAGCGCTCAAGGGTATCGACCTGGACGTGCCCGAACGCTCCATCCTGGGCGTGATCGGGATGAACGGCTCGGGCAAGACCACGATGCTCAATTGCATTAATGGCATCTACCGGGCCGACGGCGGGTCGATCCGCCTGGACGACATGGAGCTCGTGGGTCGCAAGGTGCATGAGATATCCGCACTGGGAATCCGCCGGACATTTCAAGTGCCGCGCGTCTTTCGGCACCTGACCCTGCTGGAGAACATGGACGTGGCCCAAGCCACGGACCGGGTCGACGCGGCCGAGCGCGAAGATCTCGCCGCCTATTGGTTGGACAAGGTGGGGTTGATGAGGCTGCGCCACAACTACGCTGAAGAGCTGTCCGGCGGACAGCAGAAGCTGGTCGAGTTGGCGCGCGTCATGGTGGCCAGGCCGCGGTTGATCCTTTTGGACGAACCGTTTGCGGGCGTCAACCCGGAGCTTGCGGCCATGCTGCTGGAAATCATAGGGGAGATTCCAGGCCGGCACGATTGCTCGGTCGTGCTTGTCTCCCACGACCTGACGTCGATATACCAGCTGTCACACCAGATCATCGTAATGAATGAGGGCGCCATCCTCACGCAGGGCAATGCCGCGGCCATTCAATCCGATCCGGCCGTCATCGAGGCCTACCTGGGAGCTTAGCCGTACATGGACGCCGTGTTCAGCTTGAACGAAGCCACTGTGGCCTACCATGGCGACATCACCATCCTGAACAAAGTTTCGATGACGGCGCGCCGGGGCCAAGTCACCGGCATCATCGGCCCCAATGGGGCCGGCAAGTCCACCGTTCTGAAAACGTTGTTCGGATTCTTGCCCCTGCGCCACGGCAGCATCCTGCTCAATGGACAGGACATTAGCCGCGAGCCGGCCAAGGCCAGGGCAGCTCATGGCATGGCCTTCGTGCCGCAAAACCGCAGCCTTTTCGCAGACCTGTCGGTCGAGGACAACCTGTTGCTCGGCTGTTGGTCCTTCCGCCGCGACACGTCGCTTGTACGCCGGCGCATCGACTCGGTCTACCAACGGTTTCCCGTCCTCGCCGAAAAACGAAGCCAGCCCGTGGCCAGCTTAAGTGGCGGGCAGCAGCGCTTCGTGGAGTTTGGCCGGGCCTTGCTGATCGAACCTTCGGTCATTTTGCTGGATGAGCCCACGGCAATGCTGGCGCCGCGGGTTTCCAAGGAAATCTACGCATTGGTGCGCGCACTGGCTGACGAAGGCATGACGGTGGTGCTCGTCGACCAGAACGTGCGACGTTGCGCGGAGATCGCCGATTATCTGTATATCCTGGAATTGGGTCGTAATAGGGCCGAAGGCGGGCGCGAGGCCTTTGCCGAGGGCACCGACCTGCGGCAAATGGTGGCTAGCTGGATGGATTACCGCATCGATTGATTATGCCTCGTGCATCGCGGGCGCGTCATAGCGCAGCCTAGGCCCCAATCGATTAGTCGTTGAGGCGGTCCGGTAACGGACCCAACGACCGTTCCTGCACTTTCTCACCCGCCGTTTCATCGAAGAAAACCGCCGATTCATCGAAAAATCGACAAAAAACTTGCAGACCGATGCTAAAAGTCGAGCGTCTTGGTTTCAAGAAGGCGGACGCTCGCGTGACCGGCTCGCCTTGTCGATAAGGAGCGAGCATGAAGGGGGCGGCGCGCAGTTTGACCAGAAGCAAGGACATCGCAGGCAAGGCGGGCCGCAGGCTGCCGGATCCCCATCCCTTTCCCGGCTCGCTGTCGTCGCTGTCGGCCAGCGCGATCGGCCTATTGCTGATGCAGCCTGCCATGGCCGACGTCAGTTGCCCGCCGGCCAGCTCTTCCACGCCGACGACCTGCACCGTCGAGTATGACCAGGGCGGGTACACGTGGCAGAACGTCATCGTAGATTTCACGGGCAGCAACGGCAGCGATGAAAACGACGGCAGCCCCGGCGGCAGCTATACGGTGAACAACAACGCGTTGCTTGGCCCCAGTTCGCCGGGCATCGTGGTGCGCCTCAAGGGCGGCAACGGCTCGAGCGACGCCAGCGACGGCACCAAAGCAGGCGCGGGCGGCACGATCCGCATCACCAACAACGCCAACATTTCGGCAACGCAATACGATCCGGTTCCAGGCGGCCTGTCGGGCAGCGCACCCGGCATCTGGGATGACGCCACGACGATGTTCGGTATCTACGGCGTGTCGGTCGGCGGCATGGGCGGCGACGCCGATGACACGGTATTTGGCGGCGGCGACGGCGGCGACGGGGGCCGCGGGTCGACGGTCACCATCGACAACGGCGCGAACATCCAGGTCGAGCAAATGCCCTACGGCGGCGTCGGCATTTACGGGGCGTCGATAGGCGGCGACGGCGGGCGCCAGCACAGCGCAGCCGGTGGCAACCAGCGTGGCGGCTTCGGCGGCGCGGTCGACGTCGTCACCATCACGAACCGGGGCTCGGTCACGCTCAATGCCAGCAACGTCACGGGACTGGCCTGGGGCATTGCCGCCGAGGCCATAGGCGGCAACGGCGGGGTCTACAACGGCAATGGCGGCGCGACCAACCAAAGCGCACCGTCGCTCATCCAGAACAGTGGCATCGTCCAGGTGACGGCCAATGGCGCAGCGATGTCCCAAGGCGTGCGCGGGTTGTCGATGCTGAGCCAGGGTGGCAACGGGATCGCCTCCAACGATGGCAGCGATGACGGTGGCATCGGGGGCTGGTTCGGCCAGATGTCCATCGTCAACAGCGGCCAGGTGAGCGTGACCAGCGACGCCGTGACCCCGCCCAACGACTTGTCGGTGCTTTCCGGGGGCATCGTGATGATCGGGCGCGGCGGCGATGGCGGCGACGGTCCGACGGACTTCTTCAGCAACCAGCGCGGCGGCGCTGGGGGTGGAGGCGTCGGGTCCGTCAATGGCAAGCCCGTCATCACCGTGACCCTAGACAAGGGTTCGTCCATCCAGACCCAGGGCAATTACCTGCCCGGCGTTAACTTGGTGGCCTGGGGCGGCGACGGCGGCAAGGGCCGCAACGAGAGCAGCGGTGGCAATGGTGGTTTCGGCGGCGATGTCGGCGTCTATATGCGCGACGGCGCCCAGGTTTCGACCAACGGCGTGCAGTCCCACGGCATCGCCGCACGCAGCTACGGCGGCAACGGCGGCGTCTACGTGGATAGCGGCGGCATCGTGCATTTCACTTCGGAGCAGGCCGGCACCGGCGGCGCTGGCGGCACGGTCGTCATTACCACGGGTGATGCCTCGCAAGGGCAGGACGGCGGCGTCATCGTGACCCGCGGCAGCAATTCCTTCGGCATCCTGGGTCAGTCCATGGGCGGCACCGGCGGTGCGACGGGGTACAGCTTCGAGCTGATCGGCAATCCCGGCAACGATGCCGGCAAGGGCGGGGCCAGCGGCACGGTCAATATCGACAGCCGCTCGGCGATCACGACCTACGGCGTGTCCTCGCATGGCATCGTGGCGCAGGCCATCGGCGGAGGCGGCGGCACCGCCGGCGCCAGCGGCGGCATCGTCGCGCTGGGCGGCTCCGGTGGCACGGGCGTTGCCGGCGGTACGGTCAACGTCAAGCAGTCGGGCAATGCGGTCGTCACCGCCGGGTCGGGGGCCATCGGCATCCTGGGCCAGTCCATCGGCGGTGGCGGCGGCGACGCAGGCAGCGCCAACGGGATGGCCGTGATCGGCGGCTCGGGAGGCGGTGGCGGCGCAGGCGGCAAGTCGACCGTGCAGGTCAGCGGCCAGGGTGTGCAGACCGGCGGCGACCATGCCCACGGCGTGGTCGCCCAGGCCATTGGCGGCGGCGGCGGCACGGGAGGCGCGGCGTACGCCGTGGATGTGGGCGTCGGTTTTTCCATGGCCTTGGCGGCCGGCGGCACGGGCGGCGACGGCGGCGCGGGTGGCGTGGCCACCGCGAACATCTCCGATGCGCGGATCGTCACCACCGCCCGCGGCGCGTCCGATTCCGACGCGCATGGCGTGGTGGTGCAGTCCATCGACGGCGGTGGCGGCTCGGGCGGCGCGTCGGTGGCCAGGGCCCTGGCCGTGGCCATACCCGACCCTGAGGTCCCGTTCGGCATGGCCATCAGCTTCTCGCACGGGGGCACGGGCGGCGGCGGCGGCGCGGGGTCGACGGCCAGCGCCGCGCTGTCCAACGCGATGATCGAAACCCACGGCGGCAACTCACACGGCGTGCTCATTCAGTCCATCGGCGGCGGCGGGGGCACGGGCGGCAGCGCGTCGGCGACCTCTACCGTGATCGGCACCAAGGAGACCATCGGCGGCAGCGTGCATGCGGCCATCGGCGGCAGCGGCGGCGGTGGCGGCTCGGGCGGCCAGGCCTCGCTGACCCTGCAAGGCAGCCGCATCGCCACGGCGGGCGAGGCGGCCAACGCGATCTTGGTGCAAAGCGTGGGCGGCGGCGGCGGTTCTGGCGGCATCGGCTCGGGCAAGGCCCGCGACGTCAATACGGACGCGAGCTTCTCCTTCACGATGGAGATCGGCGGGACGGGTAGCACCGGCGGCAATGGCGGCACTGCCAGCCTGTCCATCGATTCGGCCAGCCAGGTGACGACGCTGGGCGACGGGGCGCGTGCCGCGCTCGTGCAGTCCATCGGCGGCGGCGGCGGCGCGTCGCAGGGTGGCCAAGTGGGGGTCGCGTTCAGCGGCGAGGGCGAGACCGGCAATAGCGTGGACGTCAGCGCCCGTGTGTCGGTCGGCCGCGGCGGCGCCGGCGGCGGCGATGGCGGCGCCATCGCCCTCGGCAGCCGTGGCCGCATCACCACTTATGGCGCCGATGCGGACGGCCTGCTGGTGCAAAGCGTCGGCGGCTCGGGCGGGCTGGGCGGGTCCGTGGGCGGCGACAGCGGCCGGGAGTGGCCAAACCCGTTCGACGACGAGGGCACCAAATACAAGTTCGATGTATACGTGGGCGGCGCCGGTGGCGCGGGCGGCGCCGGCGGCAACATCGGCAGCAGCGGCAAACCCGCCGGGCTGGGTGGCTACGTCACCACCTTCGGCGATTATGCCGATGGCGTCGTCCTGCAATCGATAGGCGGCGGTGGTGGCGCGGGCGGCGCATCCTCCGCGTCCTCGAGCCTTTCGTCGTCCGAGCTGACGCTGTCGGTTGGCGGGCGCGGCGGTTCCGGCGGGCGCGGCGGCACCATCACCGCCTTTCTCGACGGCAACGGCGGCAACGGCTTCAGTACCTCGGGCTATGGGGCGATAGGCATCGTGATGCAGTCGATCGGGGGCGGCGGCGGCATGGCCGGGTCCGGGTCGCCGCGCGCGCACGGCAAGCTATCGGTCGGCGGCCGGGGCAACGGGGCAGACCAGGGCGGCGACATCATCGTCATCGCTGATAGCTATGCCGACATACAGACCCAAGGCGACAGCGCCTACGGCCTGGTGGCCCAGTCCATCGGGGGCGGCGGCGGCATTGCCATGACCGGCAGCACGGGCGCCGCGGCCAATCCCGGCAGCCAGCAATTCGACCTGCGCGTGGGCAACGACGGCAAGGCGGGTGGCAATGGCGGCACCATCAATGTTTCTACCGAGCTCTATCTCAATACGTTTGGCGACCGAGCCATGGGGGTCGTCGCGCAATCCATCGGTGGCGGCGGCGGCATCGCGACCAGCGGCCCGGCCGACGGCCTCGGCTCGGTCACGCTCGGCAGCACCCAGGCCGGGGACGTCCCGGCTACCGGCGGCAAGGTCATGCTGGACCTGCGCGGCACCCTCGCCACGCGCGGCGCTGGCGCGCATGGCGTGGTGGCGCAGTCCATAGGCGGAGGCGGCGGCATCGCTGGCGACACGGCGCAGGCGATCGCGTTCGATGCGGCGAGCTTTACACCGGCGGCGATGGGCTTTCTCGCCGCAAATTCGCAGGATGTCAGCGTGGCCGTCAACGGCTATTTGGCCACGTCCGGTACCAATGCCCACGGCATCGTGGCGCAGTCCATTGCCGGCGGCGGCGGGCTGGCCGGCGGGTCGCTGGGCGGCTTTGCGGGAAGCATCGGATCCGGCGGGACGGCGGGCAATGTGTCCGTCACCCAGTCCGGCACGCTGGATGCCTCCGGCGCTGGCTCGGCCGGGATCTTCGCGCAAAGCGAAGGCGGCGACGACCACGGGACGGTCAACGTCGTGATCAACGGGGCCGTGCAGGGCGGCTCGGGTTCGGGCGCCGGCGTTTGGGTCGCGTCCGGCGTGAACAGCCGCCTGCAGATCAATGCCGGGGCATCGCTGGGTGCGCGCTCGAACGTGGCCGCACGCTTCGACGGCAAATCGAACGGGGTGTACGGCTCGACCTTGACCGTGGACAACTACGGCACATTGAAGGGCGACGTGATTTGCCAGAATGCCGACGGCAACACGGTCTGCCAGCTCGACAACCAGGCGGGTGCGGTAGCCACCGATGCCTTGGCCTACGATGCCAATGTCGACAACGCCGGCCTGATCGTCAGCGGCAGGCCCGGCCGCTTCCAAACCTTGAGGGTGGCCGGCGACTTGACCCAATCCGCCAGCGGCGTGCTGCGCGCAGACGTGGATTTCGACCGGATGCGGTCTGCCCGCATGCTCGTGCAGGGCGATGCCGACCTGGCGGGATGGGCCGACGTGCTGCCGCACGCGCTGCTGCCCAACCGGGAGCTGACGGTGCTGACCGTGCAGGGTGACATGGAAGGGTCGCTGCGCGCCGTCGACAGTGCGGTCTTTGACTACGAGGCGCGCCGGGTCGGACGCGATGTGCGCATGCGCGTCGCATCCGCCGACTTCGATGCGCCGGCGATGGGGCTGCGGGCCAACCAGCGGCAAGTGGCCGGGCACTTGCAGCGCATCTGGGATGCGGGTGGCAACTCGGCGCTGGCGCCCTTGTTCGCGCAGCTGGACATCGCGGCGCGGCAAGGCGCCAGCAGCTACCGGCGCAGCGTCACTGATCTGTCGCCCGGCGTGACCATCGCGCCCGCGGCTCAATCGGCGTCCAACCTGGGGATTTTCACCAGCACCATGATGTCTTGCCCGGCCTTTACCGGCGTGGACGCCATGACCGGCGAGCGCGACTGCTTCTGGGGCCAGGCGACCGGTCGCTTTACCACGCAGGACGGCAGCAAGGGCGTGGCAGGTTTCAATTACGACACGACGGCGTATCAGTTCGGCGGCCAGCGCGAAGTCAGCCCCGGCTGGTTCCTGGGCGGATCAGTGGCGTACGAAAGCAGCCGCGTGCGCGGCAGCGACGGCAGGGTCAGCGGCGATGGCGACAGCGGCTATGTCGGCCTGGTGCTCAAGCGGCAGCAGGGCGATTGGACGCTTTCGGCCGCGATCGGCGGCGGCTACGGGGCCTATCGCATGGACCGGCGCATCGGCATCCCCGGCTACCAGGACACCTTGTCCAGCCGGCCCGACGTCTACGGATTCAACGCGCGGCTGCGCGCGGCGCGCACCTTCGCCTACGACAAGGCCTACGTCAAACCCTACGTGGACCTGGATGCCAGCTATACGCGCATGTCCGGCTACAACGAATCGGGCAGCAACCCGCTGGCCTTGTCAGTGGACAGCAGCGACCAGGTCATCCTGGGTGTCTCGCCCATGGTGGAAATCGGCGGCCGCGCGCAGCTGGGCAACGGTGCGATGCTGCGCCCCTTCTTGTACGCGGGCGTGTCGCTGCTGTCGCGCGACGACTGGAAGTCCAGCGCGCGGCTGCGCGGCGCGCCGGCCGGCATGGGTACTTTCGATACTTCGCTGCCCATCGACGACGTCATCGGCAAGGTGGGCGCCGGCCTGGAAGTGACCCAGGCAGGCGGCATGGATTTCCGGCTGCAGTACGACGGCCAGTTCTCCGAGCATGTGCGCAGCCACAGCGCGACCCTGAAAGTGATGGTGCCCTTCTGAACGCCGCCGGCACGCTGCGGCTAGGCCGGCAGCGAGTCGTCGCCGATGCGTCGATCGGGGCCGGCCGACAGGCCCGCCTCGCTCGGTCGACCGTAGGCCATGGCGCGGCGCAGGCGTTGCGACGCGGCGCGGCCCAACACCATGGGTGCCAGGCCGTTGGCGAAGTTCACTTCGGTCTGTCCACCCGGCCACGGAGCGACATGGGAGATGTGGTCGAGGTTGAGGATGACCGAGCGGGACAGCATGCAAAAGGGCGGTGACGGAAGTTGGGCTGCCAGGCGCTTGAGCGTGACATGGATCAGTTCGTTCGCATGGCCCGGGCCGGACAAGCGCACATAGTCGCCTTGCGCCTGGGCGACGGTCAGGTCCTGGACCTTGATGAAGCGCTTGCCGGAGCGCGTGCGCATGGCCAGGCCGGATGCGCGCGGCCGCAGCCTGGCCAGCGCCTGGGCCAGCCTGTCGGGATCGACAGGTTTAAGCAGGTAATCGACGGCCTCGACGTCGAAGGCGCGGGCCGCATGGTCGCTGTGCGCAGTCACGAAGACCACGGCCGGTGCCGGCGACAGCATGGGCAGCAGGTCGAATCCGGTGCCGCAGGTCAGTTCGATGTCCAGGAAAATGGCGTCCGGACGGCATTCCCGCACGAGCCGCCAGGCTTGTTCTATGGTGGAGGCTTCCCCGGTGACGTGGACATCCGGCGCGGCCTCGAGCAGCCGGCGCAGATAGCGGCGTGCCGGCGCTTCATCGTCGATGATCACCACGCTCAGCATATCCCCCCTGAAGTTTTATGGCGTTTGCAGACATGAACCTTGCCCCCATTTCCACGGCGCATGACCCAGCCCGGCCGCGGCGCTTTCCCATGGCACATCCATGATCTTTACATCCACAGGCCAGACCCTGGCGCAGGGCGAGTCCGCGCGCGGCTTCTGGCGCGCCCAGGCAGCGGGATGGATCGTCTTGGCGATCATCGGTTTTTGCATCCGATTGGCCGTCTTCGGCAATGCCACCGCCGCCTTTTGGCTGACGCTCGGCCTGGAGCCGCTGGCCTTCGCGCTGACCAGCGCAGCGGCCGTGCTGCATGGGCGCCGCCGCCCCAGGCCCGGCTCGCAGGTGCCGGTGATCGCCTGCGCGGTCTTGTCGTGCCTGGCGGCGTCGGCCCTGCTGGCCAGCATCGGATACGCCATCCATCAGCTGCTCGTGCCGGGGGTGCTGGAGGCGGTCCCGCACAACCAATTCAGGCTGGGCTTCATCTACTACATGGGGATACTGTCGATCTGGACGCTGATCTACTTCGGCGTGTCGGCAGAGCTTGCCGCACGTGCCGAACGCTTTTCCAAAATGCAGGCCGAATCGCGGGCCTTGCGGCTGGAGCTCGAGCGCCTGCAGCAGCAGATCGAGCCACATTTCCTTTTCAATTCGCTCAGCACCATCGTCGCGGAAATCGCAGGGCGGCCCGCGATCGCCGAAGAAATGACCCGACGGCTGGCCGGTTATTTGCGCTATTCGCTGGACAGGCGCGGACGGGGGTTGTGCCGGTTGCAGGAAGAGATCGAAGCGGCCCAGGCCTACGTGCGCATCATGGCCCTGCGCTTCGATGCGCGGCTGGAGTGCCGATGCCGGGTCGATCCGGCCATGCTGGACGTGGAGCTTCCCCACATGACGCTGCAAGGGTTGGTCGAGAACGCGATCAAGCATGGCATACGCTCCGAGCATGAATCCTTCGTCATCGACATCAATGCCCGGAGGGATGCGGACGAGCTTGTCATAGAGGTGGCCAACCCCGGTAGGTTGCAGGCGTCGTTCGACCTGGCCCAGGGGAGTGGCGGCCTGGGCAACCTGTGTCGGCGCCTGGCCCTGCGATATGCCGACCGGTGCCGGTTTTCGCTGGACGAGCGAGCCGGCAGGATCGTGGCCGAAATCCGGGTAAGGGGGGTTCCCGATCCGCTGTAGCCGGCCGCGCCGCACGCGCCGCCAGCCACAGCGGATGGGAAAGTCCCGGGTCGCTACAGCGCGCCCGGGCAATCCTTCATGCATGCCGGATGCTTGACGTCCGGCCGCGCGTCGTCGACGAAGCCGTCGCGGTTGGGCATGCGGATTTCGCGTAGCGTCTGCGCATCCAGCGTGGCGTCTTCCTTGACGATGCCGTTTAGGTGCAGCAGGTATCCGGTCACCGCGTACACCTCGTCGTTGCTCAGCGACTGCGGTGCCATCAACGGCATCGCCCGGCGGATGTAGTCGAACAGCGTCGTGGCGTAGGGCCAGAAGCTGCCAATCGTCTTGACAGGCTTGTCGCTCGTGAGCGTGCCCATGCCGCCGACCAGCCGGTCGCCCATGCCGCCTTCGCCCTTGGCCCCATGGCAGGCCATGCAGGCGGATTCGTAAATCTGCTTGCCTTGCGCGACCGTGCCGCTGCCAGGCGGCAGGTTTTCGCCGTCCGGGCCGATGTCGATGTTCCAGCCGGCGATTTGCTCCTCGGTGGCGGGCGTACCAAAGCCAAAGCGCTTGCCCTCGTCGGCGGCGTGGGCTGGGCCAGCCAGGCTTGCCGCGGCCAGGGCACAGCATGCCGCCCAGGCAGGGAAGGCGGACTTGTCAGCGTTAGAGACGCGCATTGGTCACCTCTCCGGTCTCGGCAATGCGCCACGGCGTCATCGCGTTGTTGTGATAGAAGGAGTTCTTGCCGCGCGCTTCGATCAATTCTTCGAGCGTGGGCTGTACGTAGCCGGTCTCATCGGTGGCCCGGCTGACGATGACCGTCGGCGTGCCGTCCCACTCCCAAGGCAGGCGAAACCGCGTGATTGCGCGCGTCAGGACCGGCTCTTGCAGTGTCGCTTCCTGCCAATTGCGGCCGCCATCGACCGAGACGTCGACCTTGGTGATCTTGCCATGCCCGCTCCAGGCGATGCCGCGGATCTCGTAGAAGCCTTTGCCCATCAGCTTCTGCCCGCCAGAAGGCGCAGTGATGATGGATTTGGCTTCCATGTAGAAGGAGAACTTGCGCGCCCGGCCATCTGGCATCAGGTCGGTGTACTTGGACGTTTCCTCGCGTGTGTAATAGGGCTTGTCGGTGACATGGAGCCGGCGCAGCCATTTGATGCTCATGTTGCCTTCGTAGCCCGGCAAGAGCAGCCGCAGCGGATAGCCCTGTTCCGGGCGCAGCCGCTCGCCGTTTTGGCTGTAGACCAGCAGCGCGTCGTCCAGGCATTTTTCGATGGGTACGCTGCGCGTCATGGCCGCGGCGTCCGCGCCTTCTGCCACGACCCACTTCGCCTCGGGCTTGAGGCCGACTTCGCGCAGCACGGTCTTCAGGGGCACGCCCGTCCATTCGGCGCAGCTGACCAGGCCGTTGGCTTCGGCCGCCGTTTTGCCGTAGACGTTGAATCCCGGGTTGCCCGAGCATTCCAGGAAGTAGATGTGGGTTTCCGAGGGAAACCGGCGTAGCTCATCCATGGTGAAGATGAGCGGGCGCTCGACCAGGCCGTGGATCATGAGCCGGTGCTGCGCAGGGTCGATGGCCGGCACGCCGCCGTGATGGCGCTCGTAGAACAGTCCGTTGGGCGTGATGATGCCGTCGAGCTCTTGCAGCGGGGTGCGGGTCGACGACGAGAAGTACTGCTTATCGGTGGGGCGCAGATGGCGCACCACGTGCTTTTCGAAGGCCGAGGGCTTGCCGTAAAGCTCGCCGCCGGTGGGCGCGCCTTGTACCTTCATCCAGGGCGGGACGTTGGGCGGCAGCGCCGAGCCTTCGGCAGCTGGCGCCGACGCCTGCTGGGCCAGCGCCCCTGTCGCCGTGGCGGCAGCGGCCGCACCTACCAGCGCGCCGCTGCGGCGCAGGAAGCGCCGCCTGTCGGGTTCGGCTTCATCGCGGCCCGCGGGCGCGATGGCTGTGTCGTCGTCTTGCCGGTGGTCGGCCGGCCCGGGCGCTGGCGCGTGGCGCATAGAGCGTCTCCTCTTCCTGGAATTGATCTTTCCATGCAGACACGGTGACTGCGCCAGCGAGCATACCGCCGAATGGCGCGCGCGGCCAGGGCGCGATTGTTCAAATGTGCAACGCGCGCCCCATGGCCGACAGGGCCGATTCGTGCAGGGCCTCGGCCAGCGTCGGGTGGGCGAACACCGCGTGTGCCAGGTCTTCGTCGGTGGCTTCCATTCCCTTGGCCACGCCATAGGCGGCGATGAGCTCGGACGCCTCGGGGTGCACGATGTGCGCGCCCAGCAATTCACCCGATCGGGCATCGAATACCGTCTTGACCAGGCCTTCGGCTTCGCCCATGGCCAGGGCCTTGCCGTTGCCGACGAAGGGGAAACGTCCGACGCGTACGTCCCAGCCGCGGTCGGCAGCCTGGCCGCGCGCCTGCGCTTCAGTCAGGCCGACGCTTGCCACCTGCGGATGGCTGTAGGTGCAGGCGGGAATATTGCCCACGTCCAGTGGCTGTACGGGCCGGCCGACGATGGCCTCGACGCACAGCACGCCTTCGTGGCTGGCCTTGTGCGCCAGCCAGGGCGGCCCGGCCACGTCGCCGATCGCATAGATGCCCGGCTCGCCGGTGCGGCCCAGTCCGTCGGTGACGATATGCCCCTTGTCGATTTGCACGCCGGTGCCTTCCAACCCAAGGCCTTCGACATTGCCCACGATCCCGGCCGCGACGATCACGCGCTCGACTGCGATGTCGATGTCGCGGCCGTCGTGCCGCAGCGTCACGCGCACGCCGGCGCCGGTGTCGACGGCCTTCGCAACGGCGCAGCCAGTGAGCACGCGCATGCCTTGCTTTTCGAAGGCCTTGCGCGCCAGGTCGGAGATTTCCTCGTCTTCCTGGGGCAGGACGCGAGGGGCCACGTCGATGAGTGTCACTTCACTGCCGAGCGTGCGGTAGAAGCTGGCGAACTCCGCGCCGATGGCGCCGGCGCCCACCACGAGCAGCGAAGCCGGAACCCTGTCTGGCGTCAATGCTTGGCGGTAGGTCCAGATCCGCTCGCCTGGCGGCAGCGCGGGCAGTTCGCGCGCCCGGGCGCCCGTGGCCAGGACGATGTGACGAGCCGACACCGTCGTGCCGTCATCCAGCGCTAGCGCGCCCGGGCCGGCCAGGCGGGCGCTGCGCGGAAACACCGTCACGCCGTTCTTCTTGAGCAGGTGCGCCACGCCCCGGCCGAGCTGGCCGGCCACCTTGCGCGAACGGGCCACCATGGCTGGCAGGTCCGCTGCGGCGTTTGCCGCGCCCGTCACGCCCATGTCGGCGGCGGCGCGGCAGGCGCGCAGCACCGCGGCGCCGTGCAGCAGCGTCTTGGTGGGTATGCAGCCCCAGTTCAGGCAGATGCCGCCCAGTTCGGCGCGTTCGGCCAGCGCGGTGCGCAGGCCCAGTTGTGCTGCCCGCAGCGCGGCAACGTAGCCGCCGGGGCCGCCGCCGACGACGGCCACATCGAAGGTCGATCCGGTCATGCGAGCCTCACAGCAGGATGCGCACGGGCTGCTCAATCAGCGTGCGGAAGGCGGCGAGCCACCGCGCGGCCACCGCGCCGTCGATCGTGCGGTGGTCGGCCGACAGTGTGACCGTCATGACCGAGGCGGCGCGGATCGTGCCGTCATCGTCTGCCACCGGCCGGCGCTGCACGGCGCCGACGGCCAGGATGGCCGCCTGCGGCGGATTGATGATGGCGGCGAAACGATCGATGCCGTACATGCCCAGGTTGCTGACTGTGAGCGATCCGCCGGTGAACTCCTCGGGCTTTAGCCGTCCAGCGCGCGCGCGGGCGGCAAGTTCGGCGGTTTCTGCGGCAATCACGCCCATCGGCTTGGCGTGGGCGTCACGCACGATGGGCGTGACCAGCCCGCCGTCGGTGGCGACCGCCACGGCAATGTCTATGCCGGCGTGGTATGCCACGGCGTCCTCTTGCCAGGACACGTTCAGCTCCGGCACCTCGCGCAGCGCGAGCGCGGCGGCGCGCACGATGAAGTCATTGATGGTCGGCCGCGCCCCGCCTGCGTCACCCGCCTGGGCGCGCAGGGCCAGCAGTGCGTCGGCACGGCAATCGACGCTGAGGTAAAAATGTGGGATCGTTTGCTTGCTTTCGGTCAGCCTGCGGGCGATCGCGCGGCGCATGCCGGTATGCGGTACCCGCCGCGCCGGCGCCGGACTGGGTATTTGCGTTGCCGGCACATGACCGGCAGGCGATGCGCGGTCGCGCGCGGCGCGTACGTCGCGGCTGACGATGCGCCCGCGCGGGCCGCTGCCCGTCAGCAGTGCCAGGTCTAGTGACCATTCGGCGGCAAGCCGCCGGGCAAGGGGGCTGGCCAGGATACGTCCTTGCGGGCCCTGTGTGGCCTGCGGCGCGGCCCCGGGTGCGGGCACGCCACCGGTGGCCGGCGCACCGTCGCCGTCCGAGGCTGCGCTGTCTGCGGTTGGCTCCACGGCTTGCGCGCCTTCGGCAGCGAGCGCCGCGTCGATGGCCGATGCGTCTTCGCCCTCGGCCAGCAGCACGCCCAGCACGGTGTTGACCGCCACCGGCTCGGGCCCGGCGGGCACGACGATGCGGCCGAGCACCCCGGGATGTTCGGCGTTGATTTCGACGATGGCCTTCTCGGTTTCGACTTCGGCCAGCGCGTCGCCGGCGGCGACCGGGTCGCCTTCGCGCTTGAGCCATTGATGCAGGACGCCGCCCGTGGCGTCGGCCGCCACCGCGGGCAATCGGATCAAATGCGCCACGTTAGGCTCCTTTCGCGGCCTTGGCCAGGTCGGGCCGGTAGGCGGCGATGTCGTCGTATTCGACAAGCTCCAGCACGTTGCCTTCCGGGTCGCGGAAGAATGCCAGCCAGGTGCCGGGCCGCACCTCCATGGGGGCGGGATGGCTGTCGAAGGCCACGCCGTGCTCGGCCAGCCGGCGCACCGTGCCGGCCAGGTCTCGGACGATGAATGTCAGATAGCTCGCGTTGCGCCGGTCCAGGATCGCCTGCGCCGGCGGCTGGGCCTGCGGCGCCGCATTGGGCTGCAACAGCTTGATGCGCTCGCCGTAGGACGTCTGCAGGCGGGCGACCTCGTAGCCGTGCCGGCTCAGCCCGGTGGCGGCGGCCTTGTCCGCCGGTACCGTAACGCGGCTGACCAGCGTCATGCCCAGGACATCCACGTAAAAGCCGAGCAGCGCATCCAGGTTCGCGCAGCAAATGCCGACTTCCATCGGCGCGGTCATGTCGAGGTGGACGGTGGGATTCATGCGCGTTCTCCAATGTCGGCCAGCACATCCCGCAGGCCAGTGATGATTTCCTCAGTTCCGGCGAAAGCGGCCCGCTCGAGCACCTTGGAGATGCTGGGCGAAGCCTCGCCACCGGTGACACGCTTGACTGGTTGGTCCAGCCAGTCGAAAAAGCGGCGCTGAATCTCGTCGGCCAGCATGGCGCCGTATCCGGTGCCGCGTGCCCCCTGCTCGACGATGAGCACGTTGTTGGTCTTGCGGATGCTCGCGCCTATGGTGTCCCAGTCCAGGCTGGCGCGGTCCAAGGTGCGCAGGTCTATGACCTCGGCGTCGATGCCGGATTGCTCGACGGCTTCCAGCGCCCGGTGCACCATGGACAGGTAGGTCAGCACTGTGATGCGGCTGCCCGCGCGGCGCACCCGCGCCTTGCCGAAGGGGATGTGGTAGTCCAGGTCGTCGCGCGGGATCTCTCCGGACATCGCGTACAGGTCGACGTGCTCGATCACCAGCACGGGGTCGCGGCTGGCCAGCGCCGTGTTCATCAGGCCCACGTAGTCGTAAGGCGTGGCCGGTGCGACGATGCGCCAGCCCGGCGAAGTGGCGAAGATGCCGGCCGGGTCCATCGAATGCTGCGAGCCGTAGCCCGTGCCGATGGCCACCTTGGTGCGCAACACCAGCGGCACGTCAATGTCGCCGCCAAACATGTGGCGCGCCTTGCCGATCTGGTTGAAGACCTGGTCGGCGGCCACCCACATGAAATCGGGGTACATGAATTCCACCACCGGCTTGTAGCGCCCGTCCATGGCCAGGCCGCCAGCCAGCCCGGCGAAGGCGTTCTCGGAAATGGGTGTGCCCAGCACACGATCGGGGTAGCGGTCCTTCAGCCCGCGCGTGGCGCCGTTGGTGCCCCCCTTGAGGCGGTGGACGTCTTCGCCCAGCACTACGACGCCGTCGTCGGCCTGCATGCGCCTATCCAGCACGTCGGCCACGGCATCGACGAATTTGCGCGCGATCATGGGGCCGCCGTGTTCGGGCTGCTCGACGTAGCGCAGGCCCTGTAGTTCGCTGCCGTCGCTGCGCAGCCCCACGTCGCGGAAGTCCGGGCTGGGCCACAGCGATGCGCGCACCTGGCGCTTGCCGCCTGCGGCCGGCTCGGTCAGGCGCGAGGCGATGTCCTTCATCGCGGCTTTGCATGCCTGGCGCAGCGCGTCGACATCGGTTGCCGACAGTAGGCCGGCGGCGACCATGTGCGCGGCGGCCTGGTCCAGCGGATCGCGCTGCCGCCATTGGGTTTCCTCTTCCTTGCTGCGGTAGCCGAAGGCGCTGCCCGGGAAGGGGCCGTTCTGGTGGAAGTAGCGGTAGACGTCGGCCTCGACGATGGTCGGGCCGTTGCCGGCGCGCATGTGCGCGACCGCTTCGCGCATCGCCAGGTGCACGGCCAGCGGATCCATGCCGTCGACCTTCCAGGCGGGGATGCCAAACCCCTGGCCGCGCGCCGACAGCCGCGGTTCGGCCGTGGCTTCCTCGACAGTGGTCGACACCGCGTAGCGGTTGTTCTCGATGAAAAAGCACAGCGGCAGCTTCCACGCCGCGGCCAGGTTCATGGTCTCGAGCACGGAGCCGATGTTGACCGCGCCGTCCCCGAAGTAGGTCACGGCCACGCGGTCGGTGCCTGCGTGCCGGTGCGCCCACGCCGCGCCGGCGGCCAAGGGCACGCCGCCGCCCACGATGGCGTTGGTGCCGAGCGCGCCGGCTTCGAGCCAGCGCAAGTGCATGGATCCACCGCGCCCGCGGCAATACCCTTGCGCCAAGCCCATGATCTCGGCCAGCGTGCGCTGCAGGACCTCGTCTATCTCCGGGGTCAGCGGCGCGAGCGGATCCAGGCCGGACGGGGCGACGTGTTGCAGCGCCTTGGCCAGGAACTGGTGGTGGCCGCGGTGCGACCCGTTGACCTGGTCGCCCGGCCCCAGCGCGAGCACCGAGCCGACCGCCCCGCCTTCCTGCCCGATCGAGGAGTGCGCCGGACCGTGGATCAGCCCTTCGGCGGCGAGCTCCAGGACGGTTTCCTCGAATGCCCGAATCCAGTGCAGCTGGGTCAGCATGGTGCGCAGCAGCGCCGGATCGGCGCGACGCCAGTCTTCCTGTTCGATGCGCAGTTCCCGCCAGGGCGTCAGCGGTGCCAGCGGCGTATGTGTGGCCATCGGATGTCTCCAGATAAAGTTCTCGCTACAGGTAGCCGTAGCGGCTCCAGCCGCCGTCGGCGACCAGCGTGTGTCCGGTGATGTAGGCAGCCTGGCGCGAAGCGAGGAAAACGACGAGATCGGCCATTTCCCCGGGCTGCCCGAGCCGCCGCAGCGGCGTGCGGCGCTGCAGCTGGCGTGGGTCGATGCGGCCGCGCTCGGCCAGGTCGCGCACCAGGTCGGTCTCGACATAGCCGGGAGCCAGGGCGTTGACACGAACGCCCGACGGCCCCCACTCCACGGCCAGGGTTTCGGTCAGCAGCACCACGGCGCCCTTGCTCGCACAGTACGCGGCGCGGTCGGGCGCAGCGACCACGCCATACATCGAAGCCAGGTTGATGATGGCCCCTTCGCCTTGCGGCACCATGCGGCGGCCGGCCGCCTGCGCGCAAAGGAAAACGCCGGTCAGGTTGATGTCGATGGCGCGGCGCCATTCGTCGGCGCTGACTTCCAGCGTGGGCTTGTTGGCCGAGACGCCCGCGCTGTTGACGAGGACGTCGATGCGCCCGTAGGCAGCCTCGGCGCGGGCGAAGGCGTCTTCGACCGCCTGTTCGTCGGTGACCGACGCGGCAAACGCAAGCGCCTGCGCGCCTTGTGCGCACAGTGATTCGGCAGCGGCGGATACGCCGGCTTCGTCCGTGTCCAGCAAGGCCAGGCGCGCGCCTTGGCGCGCGAATGCGCGGGCGCATGCCAGGCCGATGCCTTTGGCCGCGCCGGTGATGACCACGCTCTTTCCCTCGAGATCGGCGTGGGCGGCCGGCGCGCCGGAGGGTCCTTCTGCAATCTGGTTCAAAGTCAAAGTTTGATCCATTTTGGCAATTCATGGCGGCCGCGCAGGCTGGCCGCCGTCATACCGCCAGCCACTCCTGTACGATGTCCTGCCGTTCCTGCAGTGCGGCGGGCGGACCTTCGAACACGATGCGGCCATGCCCCATCACGTTCACGCGCGAGGACACCTTCAAGGCGATGGTCAGTTTTTGCTCTACCAGCAGCACAGACACGCCGCGCCGGTGAATGTCGGAGATCACCTCGGCGATGACTTCCACGATTTTGGGCGCCAGGCCTTCGGTCGGCTCGTCGATCAGAATCACCTTGGGGTTGCCGAGCAGGCTGCGGCAGATCGTCAGCATCTGTTGTTCGCCGCCGGAAAGGTTGCCGCCCTTGGTGTCACGCCTTTCCTTGAGCCGCGGAAAATAGGTGAACATCTGTTCCACGTCCCAGGCGGGTGCACCCGGCCGCGGCGGCTGCTTGCCCATGCGCAGGTTTTCCTCGACGGTCAGGTTGGGAAAGATCTCTCGCTCTTCCGGCACGTAGGCCACGCCGGCGCGCGCCACCTGGTAGGGACGCCAACCCGTCGTGTTTCGGCCGTCGACGACGATGCTGCCGCTGGCGGCAGGCGCCAGCCCCATGATGGTTTTCATCGTCGTCGAACGGCCCGCGCCGTTGCGCCCAAGCAGGCTGACCACCTCGCCGGGCCCGATCGACAGATCGATGCCGCGCAGGATGTGGCTTTTGCCGTAGTACGTGTGCACGTCGCGCAGCGTCAGCAATGCGGGGGCGTTCATACTGTCTGTTCTCCCAGATAGGCTTCGCGCACCGCGGCGTTGGCGCGGATTTCGTCAGGCGTGCCGGTGGCGAGGATTTCGCCGTAGACCAGCACGCTGATCCGGTGGGCGAGCGAGAACACCACTTGCATGTCGTGCTCCACGATGAGCAGCGTGCAGTCGCGCGTGACATCCTGGATCAGGCCGACGGTGTAGTCGACTTCGTGCTGCGACATCCCTGCCATCGGTTCGTCCAGCAGGATGACGCTGGGTCGCGAGGCCAGCGTCATGCCGATCTCCAGCGAGCGCTGCTCGGAGTAGTTCAGGTCGCCGGCGGCGACGTCGCGGCGCGCCGCCAGGCGTACGGTCTCGAGCAGGCGGTCGACGTCGTCGTTGACGGCGAGGTGGCGCGCGACCGGGCGCCAGAAGTGGTAGCTCAGCCCGTGCATGCGCAGCACTGCCAGTCGCAGGTTCTCACGCACCGTCAGGCGCGGGAAGACGTTGGTGATCTGGAACGATCGCGCCAGGCCCATGCGGTTGACGCGTTCGGGGGGCAGGCCAGCGATGTCTTGGCCACGCAACCGGATGCGCCCGGCAGAGGGCGCAAAACTGCCCGAGATCAAATGGAAAAGCGTCGACTTGCCCGCGCCATTTGGTCCGATCACGGCGTGGCGTTCGCCCTGGCGCACCTGCAGGTCGACGCCGCGGATGATCTCGGCGCCACCGAACGACTTGCGCACGCCTTCCAGGGAAAGGATGGTTTGGTTCGCCGTCATCGCGTGGCCTCCGTCGTGGCGGGGTGTTGCGCTTCGGGCTCGCGCCACATCACCGCGGCGCGGCGCGCCGCCAGCAGTCCGGCGACCAGCAGCGCCGCAGGCAGCCACCAGGTCGACGGCGACAGTGGCGCCCATGGATGGCCGAACAGCTCGATATCCGGCCAGGGCGAGCCAGGGTTCATCGCCAGCAACGAGCGGTAGTCGCGCGCGAACATGCGCTGCAGCAGTTCGACGGTGAAAACCGTGCCCGCCGTAATCGACAGTGCGCTGGCGGCCGACACCGCAAAGGGAGGCAGCCAGCGCGCCAGCCCCCGGTCGCGCAGCGACTGCGCGGCGCGCCGGACCAACCCGGCCAGGCCATCCGGGAAGAACAGCATCACCAGCACGAACAGGATGCCCTGGTACAGCAGCCACGAACGGGTCAGGTCCGACAGCGTGTGGCTCAGGAAGGTCAGTACCGCGGCGCCCAGCACCGGGCCCAGGAAGGTATTGACCCCGCCGATGTAGGCAAAGAGCACTGCGTCGGTCGACAGCTTGATCTCGAACAGCACGTAATTGGCTGCCTCGATGTTCATCGCCTGCAGGCCGCCGGCGATGCCGGAAAACATGGCCGACAGGGCGAACACCAGCGTCTTGAGCGTGTGCGGCCGGTAGCCCAGGTAGCGCAGCCGCACGGCGTTTTCACGCAGGCCCAGGGCCAGGCGCCCCAACGGCGTGCCGGTCAGCGCATAGAGCGCGGCCAGGCAGGCACCCACCCATACCAGCACCAGGTAATAAACCTCGGTTTCCGAGCCGAAGGTGAATCCCCAGGCTGGCATGCGCATGGCGGACACGCCCGCCTCGCCGCCGAATACGCCTTTGAGGTGCGGGGCGAGCGCGTGCAGCAGTTCGGCCAGCGCCAGCGTGATCATCGAAAAGTAGACCCCGGCGCGCATCGTCGCGAACCAGCCGGCGACCACACCGAAGGCCAGGCCAGCCACGCCGCCGGCCAGCGGCATTAGCGGCGTGGGCAGCAGGCCGGCGCCGCCTAGCGCATTCATGGCGTGGATGGTCGCAAAGGCGCCCACGCCGAAGTAGGCGGCGTGCCCGAACGACAGCATCCCAGACTGGCCTGCCAGCAGGTTGAATGCGCAGGCGAACAACGCGGCGATCAGCATTTGCGTGGCGGCCACGAGCTGTCCGGCCGGAAGGATCCAGGGCAGGGCGACGATGCCGATGCAGGCTGCTGCCAGAACGATCAGTCGCGGGGCGCTCATGCCTGCTCTCCCCGCAGGCCGGAGGGCCTGGCCAGTAGCACGACCAGCATCAGCACGAAGGGCAGGGTGGCCGCCAGGCTGGAGACCTGCACGGTCATCAGCCCGCCGATGCCCTCGGCCCAGTCGCGCAGGCCGACCAGGCCGAAGAGATCGGCCAGGCTGGCGTCCACGCCTACCGAGAAGGAGCTGATCAGGCCGATTAGCAGCGATGCGATCAGCGCACCTTCGAGCGAACCCAGGCCGCCCACGACCACGACTACGAAGACCAACACGCCCAGCTCCAACGCCATGTTGGGGCTGGTGGTATAGAAGGCGCCAGCCACCGCGCCGGCCAGCCCTGCCATGGCCGCGCCCACGCCGAACACGCTCATGAAGACCAAGGGCACGTTGTGGCCGAGCGCTTCGGCCATGCGGGGACGGTAAATGGCCGCGCGCACGACGATGCCCACCCGTGTGCGGGAAAGCAGCAGATAGATGACCGCGAACATCAGCAGCGCGACCACGCCCATCAGCAGCCGGTAGAAGGGATAGTCCGCCGCGAACACGCGGAACGCGGCGAAGCTCAGGAATTCGGGCACCCGGTAATCGACCGGGAAATCGCCGTAAAAAAGCTTGATCAGCTCGGTGATGATGTAGGCCAGGCCAAAGGTCACGAGCAGTTCCTGGGCGTGGCCGTACTTGTGCACCCGCCGCAGGAAGTACCGCTCGACGGCCATGCCGAGGATCCCGGCGATGAGGGTGGCCAGCGCCAGCGCCAGCCAGAACCCGGTCAGCGGGGCCAGCGTGTAGGCGGCATACGCGCCTGTCATGTAGAAGGAGGCATGGGCGAAGTTGAGCACGCCCATCATGCCGAAGATCAATGTCAGGCCGGCTGAAACCATGAACAGCAGCAGGCCGTAGATCAAGCCGTTCAATAGCGAGACGGTGAAATATTCCATGTACGCTCCGCAAAGCCGTCGGCGGGCTGCGGACCCGGCGACGCGGGCCGCTGGCCGGGCCGCGCCGTCACGGCGACGCAGCCCGCCGGGGTCGGAAGGCCGTTGCCCTTAGCTGGGACGGTTCATCTTGCAGGTCGCTTGCACGGGCGCCGCGGCCTCTTGCGCGCTGAGCACCTTGACCGGCTCAAAGCCCATGTCCGTGCCGTCGGTCTTGTATTTGGCGGTCTTGGTGACCTTGGAAACCACCATCGGCAGCAGCACCTGGTGATCTTCGGCGCGCATGGAGTACTCGCCCAGCGACGTCGTGATCTTGACCTTTTCCAGCGCCAGCGCCAGGTCGTTGACCGGTAGCTTGCCGTCCTTGGGCTGAACCATTTCCAGCGCCTTGCCCAGGAACTTCATGCCCATGATGGTCTGCGGCTCGACGTAGGCGGGGTAATGGCCGGTCTTGGCGCGGTAGTCCTCGGCCAGCTTGGCGGTTTCCTCGCCGCCGGCTTCGGCGTTGAACGGGTGGGCGATGTAGTGGCCCAGCGCGACTTCGCCCGCATTGGCCAGGTTGCCGACCTGGTCCAGGAAGACCGTGGCAAAGCGCACCTTCAGGCCGCCCGTCTGCGTGGCCTTCATCAGCAGCAACAAGTCATTGGACCAGTTGCCGGTGATCACCGTATCGGGGTTGGCCGCACGGATGCGCTCGACGTAGGGCGAGAAGTCCTGGATGCGGTTGACTTCGTGCAGGGTCTTGCCGACGACCTCGTAGCCGAACTTCTGGGCGTAGCGCTCGGTTGCGTTCTGCATGTCCTGGCCCCAGGAGTAGTTCTGGTTGATGGCATAGACACGCTTGCCCAGCACGCCGTCGGCGGACATCACGGTAGTCAGGGCGTTGACACGCAATTCGGCGTTGGTGGTGAAGCGGAAATGGTGGAAGTTGCACTTTTCGCCGGTCAGCTCCAGCGCTTCCCCACCCATGTTCAGGAAGAGGATTTCCTTGCCGGGATTGCGCAGGTTGTACTTGCGTACGTCCTCGGTCAGCTGGCCGGAAATCGCCGAAGAGGCACCCTGGACGATGATCTGCACGCCCTCGGCAGCGGCCGCGCGGAAGCGGTCAGAGGCGCCGACCGGGCCGCCTTGGTTGTCATATTCGACCAGTTCGATCGGCTCGCCGTTCCAGCCGCCCGCTGCGTTGATGCGGTCGAGCTCGTACTTCATCGCCGCACGGAACATTTGCCCGGTCGATGCCTGGGACCCGGACAGCGTCTCGATCAGGCCGATCTTGATGGGCGCCGCGTGGGCGGCGAGGCCGGCCATGCACAGTGCGCCGGCGGTGAGGGTTTTCTTCATTGGCGTCTCCTTCGGGGATGTGGTGGTTGTCAAAGCCCCGCCCCGGTCAGTCCGGCGCGGCTATGCCCAGGAACCGGGCAATTTCGGAAAGCTGTCCTTCCAGCATGTGCCGGCCGGGATGGACACGGCAGCCGCAGGCCAGGGCGGCCGCCAGCAGTGGCGTATCGTCGCGACGCATGACCGCGTCGGCCACCAGCGTGCCGGGCGCGAGCGCCTGCGGCGCAAAAGGCAGGGGATCGTCGTCCTTCAGGCCGAGCGAGGTCGCATTGATGGCGATGTCGCAATCGCCCGGGATGTCGTCGACAACCGTCACCGGCACATGGGGAAACCGGGCATGGAGCTGGGACGCGACGGCTTGCGCCTTGTCGCGCGAGCGGTTGTGCAGGGACAGGCCGGCCACCCCGGCCTCGGCCAGCGCGTGGGCGATCGCCTTGCCCGCGCCGCCGGCGCCGGCCAGGTAGACGCGCCGGCCCGCCGGCTCGTGTCCTTGGCGGCGCAGGCCGGCAACGAAGCCGATGCCGTCGAAGTTGCCGCCGGTCAACCGGCCGTCGGCTACCCGCACCGCGTTGACCGCGCCGATGGCGCGGGCCGCCGGCGTCAGTTCATCGCACAGCGCGGCTGCGGCCTCCTTGTGCGGCACCGTTACCACCAGCCCGTCCAGGTTGCGGATGGCCCGCGCGCCAGCCAAGAACGCCGGCAGCGCATCCGGCGCCACGTGGCAGGCCACCATCACCGCGTCCGTGCCCAGCCGTTCCAGCAGGGCGTTGAGCCGCTGCGGCGTTTTCACGTGCGCGACGGGGTCGGCAACGATGGCCAGCAGCCTGGTGCTTCCCGTGATCTCCACCCTGCGCGTCTCCCTTTCCCGTTCCGCCTGGGCGCCGGGGCGCGCCGGCGGCCGGCGTGCCATCCGTCACGGGGCCGCTGCGCGCCGCGCTTGCAGCCGTCCGTCCCCGCTCCAGGCTGACATGTCGTTAGATGTTGTCCGATAACTGATCAAAGTTATCTGATAAATTATCGGCGACGGTTTTTTGGCCTGTCAAGGCGGTTGTCCCCGGCGGCTGCCGGCGCGCCGGGTGCAAGAAGGAGGAGGCATGATTTCGTACGCGGGCAAGGCGGCGCTGATCACTGGCGCGGCCAACGGTATCGGGTTGGCCACGGCGCAGCTGATGGCGGGCCATGGCGCACGGCTGGCGTTGGCCGACCGCGATGGCCAGCGCCTTGCGCAACTGGCCGCACAACTGGATCCGGCGGGCGAGCGCGTGCTGGCATGGGAGCTTGATGTGTCCTCGCCCCAGGCTTGCGAGACAGTGATCAGCGAGGCAGCCGATCGCTTCGGGGCGTTGGACCACTTGGTCCACTGCGCCGGCATTTACCCGGAAAAACTCGTCAAGGACACGAGCGATGCCGACTGGCAGGCACTGATGCGCGTCAACCTGGACGGCACCTTTTACGTATGTCGTGCGGCGGCCGGCCGGCTGCGCGAAGGCGGCAGCATCGTCCTGCTCGCGTCGGTGGCGGCGCACCGCGGCAGCCATGGCCACGCGGCCTACGCCGCGTCCAAGGGGGCCGTGCTCAGCCTGACGCGCAGCCTGGCGTTGGAGCTGGCGCCGGCGGTGCGGGTCAACGCTGTGTCGCCGGGCATCATCGCCACGGACATGACGCGCGACCTGATCGGCCAGCAGGGCGACAAGTTGCTGCAGAATACGCCGCTGCGCCGCTACGGCAGCGCCGCCGAAGTGGCCGGCGCCATCGCTTTCCTGTGCTCGCCGCTGGCGTCGTTCGTCACCGGTGAAGTCTTGCACGTCAATGGCGGCCTCTATATGGGATGACCGCCTGTCCTGCCTCTATACTTCCTCCCCATTGTGAGCGACGCCATGACCGATCTGCCGTCCAATACCGGATCAGCAAGGGAACCGAATCCGGCCGGCGCAGGGCGCGGTTCTCTGTCGGCCGAGGTGGCCGACGCGCTGGCCGAACAGATCCGCCAAGGTGTGCTTGCCCCTGGCGACCGCCTGCCCACCGAAAAACAACTGACCGAGATGTACGGCGTCAGCCGGGCCGTCGTACGGGAAGCCATGGCGCGGCTCAAGTCCGAGGGTCTGGTCGTGTCCCAGCAGGGCAGCGGCGTATTCGTCGATCCCAACCTGCACAAGAACGCTTTCCGCATTTCCGCGCTGACTGCCGACGACACGCAGGACCTGGAGCACATCCTGGAACTGATGCTGTCCATCGAGGTGACCGCTGCCCGCTATGCGGCGGTTCGCCGGACCGAAGCCGACCTGAAGAAAATCCGCCAGGGGCTGGTGGGGATGGAGTACGCGCTGCTCAACGACAAGTTGGGCGACGAAGAGGACTACCAGTTCCACCGGGCCATCGTCCTGGCCACGCACAACCCTTACTTGGTTTCGCTCAACGACTACCTGGAGGCCAACGTCAGGCGGGTGATACGCAGCGCGCGCAACAACACCGCGCGGCATTTCGCCGAGCGCATGACCGCCGTGCAAAACGAACACCAAGCGATCTTCCAGGCCATTGCCGCGGGCGACCCGGATGCGGCGGGTCGCGCGGCCGAGGAGCACCTGCGCAACGCCGCCGCACGCCTGCGGCTGTTCCAGGCGGAACGGCCCAAGGCGGGCGGTGCCCGCGCCTACGCGGCGCGCGCCGGCAGCGCCGGTGCCGGCGCGCACAGCCGTTCCATCTCGCGGCGTAGCCGCACCGCCGGCAAGTCCGCGTCGTAGTCGACGTCTGCCCAGCCTATCGTTTCGCCTGCGGCGATGCGGCGCTTGAGCTTGACCTTGTGCGCCAATCCCAGAGGCAGGCAGCCCGCGGCCAGCGAATCGGCCGCGGGCATCAGGCGGCCGTACACCGTATACCCACCCTCGCCGTCGAGCACCGTGCCGGGCGGCAGGTCGCGCTTGGCCGTGGCCACCACGTCGGCCTGCCAGGACTGCGCCGCCCCAGTGGGTTCGCCGCGCAGGCCCGCGCTGGCCACGCTGATGCCCAGCTCCAGCCCGATCAGGTGATAAGGTTTGTACAGCGACGAGTAGTTGCCGCCGGGATCGGTGACCAGCCCGTACTCCTTGAAGCAACGTCGCACGTAATCACTGTCGGCGGCGAAGGTGACGTATACCCCCCAGCGCAGGTCGCGGAACACCGGCCGGCCGTCGCGCTCGAGCGAGGAGACGACTTCGACCTGGCCGCGGCGGTGCAGTACCCCGCCTTCGTCGGCTGGCCGCAGCACGCGCGCCAGGTCGTCGACGCCGCAGGGCGGGAAGGACAAGCCTTGCGGCGCCGCGTGCAGGCCCGTCGCGTTGGCCACCGCCGCCATTTCGATCGCGCTTTTCGTGCCGTCCAGGAAGCTGTTGAACATCTGCGCATTGAAATCGCCCTCGGCCACCATCTCTGGCGTGAAACCGTAGTAAGGCCAGACGGTGTCGGGGGTGGAGGCGTGGTACTCGGGCAGGTACTTGGTGCCTTTGCCGGCGGCCACGACCTCGAAACCGCAGGTGCGTGCCCAATCGACCATTTCGCAGATCAGCGCAGGCTGGTCACCGTAGGCCAGGCTGTAGACGATGCCGGCCTGCCGCGCGCGCTCGGCAAGCAAAGGGCCGGCCAGCGCATCGGCTTCGACGTTGACCATGATGACGTGCTTACCGTGTCGGCAGCAGGCCTGCACGTGCGCGATGCCGGCCGCCGGGCTGCCGGTGGCGTCGATGACGATCTCGACCTCGGGCGCGGCGATCATGGCTTGGGCGTCGTCGCAGAAGTAGACGGTGCCGTCGCGCGCGGCCTCGGACGCCGAGGCGGCGTGCAGGCGGTCGGCTTCCCAGCCGGTGCGCACCAGCGCCGCGCGTGCCTTGTCCGGCAGGAGGTCGGCGATCGCCACCAGCTGCACGCCGGGCGTGCGCCGGGCCTGGCTCAGGTACATGGAGCCGAACTTGCCCGCGCCGATCAGGCCCACGCGCAAGGGGCGGCCATCGGCCTGGCGCTGCAGGAGCATGCGATGCAGGTTCATTACGCCACCTCGCTCAAGGGTTCGGCCGATGTTTGCGCGGCCGTCGGGGGCGTGCCTTGCGCCCAGGGCAGGTCGACGGGGTAATCGCGCACCAGGCAATCGTCGGGCAGGCATTCGATCGGCGTGAAGTCGCGGTGTGCGATCCATTCCGGGCGCTTGAAGCGCCGGATGTGGTTGGAGACCGCGCACAAGCTCAGGTACACCGCCACGCGGTTCCATGGGCTGAGATTGCTGCCCGAGGCGTGCACCAGGCAGGAATGGAACAGCAGCATGGACCCGGCAGGCCCCGTAGGGGCGACGATGCCGCCCTCGCGGTCGCCCGCATTTTCCACCAACTTGCGGATGTTCTCGTCGTTGATGGTCCAGAGCGGATAGCTCGTGGTGGTCGTGTCGTGGCTGGCGTCGAGCACGCCCAGCTTGTGGCTGCCCGGGATGAACATCAGCGGACCGTTGTAATGGTTGACGTCGTCCAGGAAGATCGCCACGTTCATCGCGCGGGGCTCGGGCATCAGGTCGTCGTTCAACCAAGTGCCGTAATCCTGGTGCCACTGCCAGACGTCTCCGTCGAACGCGTTCTTGCCGTTGATCTTGAACTGGTGCATGTAGACGCGTTCTCCGAAGATCTGCTCGACCGGCTTGACCATGCGGGGGTGGCGCGCCAGCCGCGCGAACGGAGCGCTATATAGGTGGGCGGCGAAATTGGTGCGAACCGCGTCGCTGCCTTTCTCGCGGACGTTTTCCGGCCGGTGCTGCGCGTACAGGCGTGGGACTTCCTCGACCAGCGGGCGGATCTCCTCGCGGCTGAAATGGCCGGGCAAAAAAAGGTACCCGTCCCGGTCGAACTGCTCCAACTGCTGGGCGGTGAGTTGCATGCTCGTCTCCTCTCGGGTTGGTTCGCGACGATGCGGCTGCCGCGGTTGTTGCGCATGCCCGGGGGTGCCCTCGCTGCTGCCGGCACGGCGGGCGGTTCGATGGCGATCCGGTGCGGTCGAGTGCCGCTGCTTGCCCCGCATGGGGCAACCGGCAGGCCGTCGCGTCGCGGCCAACGTCAGGCCGCGCCCAGCTGCTTGGCCAGTCGCGGCAGCATGCCTTGCGCGGCACGCACCGCGTGCTCGCGCGATAGCGCGGCGGCGCGTTCCGTGTCGCCGGTGTTGATGGCCGCGACGATCGCGGCGTGTTCGTCCCACAGCCCCGCGCGCACGGGTGCATCGCGCAGCACTGCCGCCATGACCCGTTCCAGGTGCTTCCATTGCGGCGTCATGGCCGCAGCCAGCACGCGGTTGCCGCTGGCTTCGTAGATGGCGTGATGCAGCAGCGTGTCGGCGCCGATCAACTCGGGCAGGCGCGCGCTGCGCAGCGCCGCCCGGCCCCGCGCAAGCAGGCTTTCGGGCAGGGGCGCGGCCTGGCCTGCGGCGATGCGTTGCGCGGCCAACCGCGCGGCCAGCGCATCGACTTCCGCGCGCAGTTCATAGAATTCCTGGATGGTCGCAGGATCGAGCGCGGCTGCCTGCAGCGTACCCCGGCCGTCGGCGCGCACCGCCAGCCCGTCGCGCTCGAGCAGTGCCAGCGCGCGCAACACCGGCTGGCGCGACACGCCCAGTTGAGCGGCCAGGTCTTCCTGCGCCAGCCGCTGGCCCGGCGCGATATCGCCGGCCACGATGGCGTCGCGCAGTTGCGCATAGACGCGCGTGACCAAGTCGGGAGCGGTGCGGACGGGCTTGAGCATGGCGGATCCGTTTCTGGATTCAGAATACAGAAAACGTCCGCCCGGCGTCACGCCGCGGTGCAGCAAGGTACGCTCCGCGTTGCAAGACCGGCGCTCGGCGTTGACTGTTCAGGGGCGATTACGCGATCGGCGCGGCGGCTCTGGAGGCAGGAAGTACCGGGATTCCAGCATGACTCGCCGGGTGATGCCGATCAGTGCGCTGATGCCTTCGGAGGCTGCAGCCATCGGGTAAGCCGCGCAGATGCTCAGAGGGGCGAAGGGAGAGGCCTGCTTGTAAGTGATGACAGATCCTTTCTGGATTTCGTCGCGCACGATGCACAGCGGTAGCACGCTTACGCCTATGCCCGCGGCGACCATGCGAGCCAGCATCGAAATGCTGTTGCAAGTGCTCACCGCCAAGTCGACCCCCCCTTCCTGCTTCCACCACCGGGTGAGCATCTCGTGGAGCGGCGAGGACTTAGTCATGCTCAGGATGGGGGTGTCGGCCAGCGCTTCGGGCGATACCGTTTGGCCGGGCAGCATTTTGGCTTGGCTGCCCACCCATGCCACCGTCGCCCTTGCCAGTGGCTCGATGCGGTGCTGCGGCAGATAGCTCGGATTGGCCAGGAAGGCCACGTCGAGCCGACCTGAGGAAAGCTCCTTGGCCAGTGCGAAACTGTTGGCAATCGTCAGCTCGATATCCAGCCGCGGGTAGCGGTCGCCGAGCAGCGCCATGACCTTGGGCAGAATGGAAATGGCTAACATCTCGGAGGTCCCTACGCGCAACGTGCCTTGTAGGGGATCGCCCGACCGCAGCCGGGCCGACATGTTGCCAAGCAACTCCAGCACGCGTTCGGCATAGTGCAGGGCAACCATGCCGTCCGAAGTCAGGCGCGCCGTCCGGCCCTCGCGCTCGAATAGCGTGACGCCTAGTGCGTCTTCGAGTTCGCGGATGCGTAGCGACACCGACGGCTGGGTAATGTTCAAGTGAGTCGCCGCAGCTTGGAAGGAACCGAGCTTGCTAATCGCGACCAAGGCTTCGAGCTGGGGAAGCGAGTAGCGATACATAGGATCTTCCTATGATTCTTGAGCGATAACTTTAATTAGATTAATGCTCCAACGCCCGATAGCATGCTCTCCGGTCAGAGGAGACATGCGAAATGACGAAAACGCAGCGATTGCGCCAAGCGATCCAGGCGCCGGACATTCTGGTTCTTCCCGGGGTATTCGACGGGTTTAGCGCTCGGCTGGTTGAACGCTTCGGGTATGCATGTGCGTTCGTGACAGGAAGCGGGTTGAGCGAATCCCGCCTTGGCCAGGTCGACGTTGGCCTGATGGGCATGGAAGAAAGCGTCGCCGGGACACGGGCTGTCGCCAGCTGCACGGACCTGGCGCTGCTCGCGGACGGCGACACGGGTTACGGTAACGCCGTGAATGCGTACCATACGGTGCGTGCGTTCGAGCAGGCCGGCGCGGCCGGCGTGATGCTGGAAGACCAGGTCTGGCCAAAGCGGTGCGGCCATATGCGCGGCAAGGAAGTCATCTCCCAGGAAGAGATGGTGGAAAAGCTGCGTGCGGCATGCGAGGCTAGGCAAGATCCCGACTTCGTGATCAAGGCCCGGACCGACACGCTGGCCACGCACGGCGTTGACGAAGTGATCCGCCGCCTGAATGCCTACGCGCAAGCCGGCGCTGATCTCCTGTTCGCCGATGCGCTGCTCGATGCCGAGCAAATCCGTATCGTGGCGGCCAGCGTGTCAAAACCGCTGTGTGTGAACATGGGTTTCGGCATCCGCAGGCGCTCCACAACACCGTTGTTGTCGGCCACCCAGCTTGAGGAGTTGGGTGTTGCCGTGGTGATCTATCCCCGCCTTCTGACATCTTGCGCGCTCCAGGGAATGAAGACCGGCCTGGAGCTGTTGGGTCAATCGTTGCGCAGCGGTGAACCGGTGGATCGTCCGGACGTCGCAATGGGCTTCGAGGAGTTGAACGACATCATGGGTATGGGCCGCATCCGTGAGTTGGAGGAACGCTATTTGACGGCCTCGCAAAAGGCCGCAAAGTACGGCGCCGGGCAGATCGGTCCTGTCGCGGCGCAGTGAGGACTCGAACATGGCTATCGAGCACGTGCCAACGGTCGGGCAACATCCACTGCCAGCAGGGTCGGCAGACTGCCATGCCCACGTCATCAAGACGGGGTTGCCTCTGGTGCCGGACCGGCATTCACAGCCGGTCGCTGAGGCGCCGGTCGAAGCCTATCTGCGGACGCTGGATGCTTACGGCGTGACCTATGGCCTGTTGACCGCTCCCAGCTTCTATGGTCACAACAACGACGTCTTGCTGGATGCGCTGGCCAAAGGGCGCGGCCGGCTGCGGGGCACGGCCATCGTCGAACCGAGGGTCAGCGAGCAAACGCTTGCGAGCTTGAAGGAAGCTGGCGTATGCGGCCTGCGCCTGAACTGGGTCCGGCGCGCCAGCCTGCCCGATATCGCATCGCCCGAGTATGCATCGTTGTTGGCCAAGGCAGCCAACCTGGGACTGCACATCGAGGTTTACCTGGAAGGCGAGTTCCTGCCGCCCGTGCTGGCGGTCATCCAGCGCAGCAGGGCGCGTGTAGTCATCGACCATTTCGGCCATCCGCCGGGAGGAGACGGGGCCGCGGACAGCGACGGATTCAAGGCGCTGTTGCGGTCAATCGACGCGGGAAACACCTGGGTCAAGCTGTCGGCGCCGTTTCGCCTGCGCGGCGCATCGGCGGCAATGCTTGCACGGGAACTGATCACGCGCAGGGATGGCGAGCGCCTGGTCTGGGCGACGGACTGGCCGTGGGTGGGTTTCGAGACGGACATTACCTATGGGCAGTGCGTGGCCTGGTTGTTCGAGTGGGCTCCCGACGCGCGCGTACGCAAGCGGATATTGGTGGACAACCCGCGCGAGGCATTCGGATTTGGTCCGTGATTGTCGTTCCCGGCCGTGGCCATTCCATTACTGCACGAAGAGGAGACATGACCATGAAAAGGCACAAGTGGCACAAGTGCGCGGTCGCAGCCATGCTGCTTGCCGCGACGCCGCTCGCTGCGGCAAAAGACGTGATCAATCTCATCATCCCAACCGGTCCGGGCGGTGGCACGGACACTCTGTTCCGTGCCATTGCCCGATATGCCGAGCCGCACTTGGATGCGACCATCGTCGTGCAGAATGTTGGGGGCGCAGGGGGCACGATAGGGGTGGCGCAGCTTACCCGTGCAAAACCGGACGGTCGGACCATGGCAGGCGTTTTTATGGGTCCCCTCACGACCAGCCCGCATACGATCAAGACGAGCTATGGCGTCGACGATTACATTCCGGTCATCTACCTGGACAGCGCACCGTATGTCATGTGCGTGCGCCCGGACTTCCCTGCTGACACCGGCAAGGATTTCCTGGATGTGCTCAAGGCCAGCCCCGGAAAGTACACGTACGGTACGGACGGCGTGGCCGGCCCGGCGCAGCTGGCGACGGAACGCATCTTCCGGTCATTCGGGATCAAGGCGCGCGATATTCCCTATCGCGGTGCGGGGGAAACGATGCCCGCCCTGCTGGGAGGCGTGATCGACATTTACGTCGGATCGGTACCTCCGGCCGTGGCCATGGAAAAAACCGGCAGCGTGAAATGCCTCCTGGCAACCTCCGCCAAGAAAACTGCCGCCCTGCCCAAGGCGACCAGCCTGGGAGATCTCGGCATTCCGGACAAAGAGTTGCTGCTTTGGCATGGGCTGATCGTGCCGGCGGGCACTCCTGATGACGCCGTGCGCCGCATCGAGGATGCGTTCGCCAAGGCGGCGAACTCGCCAGAAATGGAAAAATTTTTCGAGACGGCAGGCGTTGAGAAAACTGTCCTGCGCCGCGAGGCTTTCACCCAGCATGTGAAGCGGGAATACGAAGAGCTGGGACAGTTGGTCAAGGAGCTCGGTTTGAAGCAGGACGGTTGAGATGGCGGGCCCCAATCGAGCGCCGCGGGATGGACACTTGTCGCCGCTGCGGGCGATCGTGACCGGTGCCGCGCGCGGCCTGGGGAGGGCGATCGCCTTACGCCTGTTGCGGGACAGCGCGTATGTCGCCGTCTGCGACGTCGACCGGGATGCGCTGCGGTCGTTCGCTGGCGCCGCACCAGGCGTGCAGGTGTTTGCATTGGATGTCGCGGAGCCCGAAAGCGTGGGGGAGATGGTACGGGCAGTGCAGGATCAAGCGGGCGGCGTCGATGTGCTCATCAACAATGCGGCCATTACCGGGCCGTACGGTCCGGTCGAGGAGAACGATCCAGTGCACTGGGCTCGCACCGTAGACGTCAACCTCGTGGGTTATTTTCACTGCATACACCACGTGGTGCCACTGATGAAGCAAGCCGGCTCGGGAAGCATCATCAACATCTCTTCGGTCGCCGGGCGCTTGGGCTATCCGCTGCGCACTGCCTATGCATCGTCGAAGTGGGCCATCATCGGGTTGACACAGTCGCTGGCCATGGAGCTTGGGCCATCCGGGATACGAGTCAATGCTGTGTTGCCGGGCATTGTCGACAACGAGCGCCATCGCATGCAGGTGCAGGCACAGGCCGAGCGGCGCGGCATTGAGATCGAAGAAATGAACGCCCGGTACCTGGAGACGATATCCATGCGGCGCAAGGTTACCGAGGAGGACGTGGCGGACCTTGTCGCGTTCCTGGCTTCGCCGCAGGCAAGGAACATCAGCGGCCAATCTCTGGGCGTGTGCGGCAATGTCGAAACGATGCGGCGCCGTTAGCCTTAGGCATAGGGTCCGCGGCGGGCGATGCCCGTGCGCGCCAGCACGCGATAGCGCGACCCGCCCGGAGCGGGTTCGGAGGCCACGAGCGCGTAGCCTTGGTGACGCCACGTCACCGGCGCGAATGCCAGCTCTCCGGTATCGCGCTTGTCCGCCTTGTGCAGCAAGGTCACGTGCGGGCGCAGCGGCCAGACGTCCGGACCTGGCCAGCCCAGGTCGCGCAGCCGCAGCCATAGCTCGTCGGACATGTCGCGCAGCTGGTGGGCGCCTTCGGAATCCGGATCCGGGCCGGCCCAGACTACTTGCGCGCGCCGGAAGCTGCCGTAGCGGTCGATGACGACTTCGCCGGCCGGCGCGGCGATGGCGCGGGTGAGCGCGGCCAGTTCCGTGGCCTGGGCAGCGCTGGCCCGACCCAGGAAGGCGAGCGTAATGTGCAGGTTCTCCGGGCGGGTGATGCGTCCGCCGCACAGCGGATGCGCCGCCTGGGCAGCGGCCGTGAGCGCCTGCGCGACCTCTGGCGGGGGAAAAATTCCGAAGAAAAGCCGCAACGGCTTGTGGCCGGCGCCGCCCGGCGTGTCGCGCGCGGCGTCGGCCTGGGGCAAGGCGCGGATCGTGCGTGTAACCATGGTGCGGCCGTTGTACTACGGCGCGCCCGCCCGTGCCAGCGCCGGCGCGCCGCCTGCCGCTGCGTCAATCGGATCCGAGCTGTAGCTTGTTCGGCTGGCGCTTTTCGATCGCGTACTTCAGCAGCGCCGCGCTGCGATAGACGCCATGGGCGAATTTTCCGTACGGCAGCGTCAGGAACAGCGCCATGACCGCGCCCAAGTGCACCGCCAGCAGCAGGCCCATGACCGGGGTGTCGCGCCAGGCCAGCAGCGCCAGCCCGGTCAGGCTGGTCCAGAAGAGCAGGGCGATGAAGCCGCGATCCATGGGCCGCTGCCCGGGATCGCCGTGCAAGGGATGGCGGCGCAGGTTCAGCCACAGCAGGCCGGCCGGCCCGATCAACAGGCCGATCCCGCCGGCGGTGCCGAGCAGCACCGGCAGGCTCCAGAACGGATACGGCGCCTGCCAGCCGAAGGCGTAGTGGTAGAGCGTGCCCACGCAGGTCGCGGCAAAGCAAAGCAAGAAGCCGTAGAAAGTGAAATGATGATACCGCCGGCGCGCCAGCGTGAACGCGTCGTCGGCTTCGTTGCAGCCTTTGCCGTGTCCGCCATCCAGGTACTTGAGGCGCAGGACGTCGTGCGCGGTTTCGGCCACGGCTGGGGCGCTTGCCGCGCCGGGTGAGACGTCGCGCCAGAATCGCCGTACGCCGAGCGCCAACGCGACGACGGCGAAAACGAAGACCGTGCCGAACATGGCCACCAGGGTGTTGTGCGGGAAGATGGCGTAGAAATCGCCGGCCAGCGGCTCGTGCAGCAGCGATCCATTGTTCGCCAGCAGGGCCAGCACCAGGAATAGCGCCAGTGCGGCGGCCGCGGCCAGTGCCACGGTCAGGCCGTTTTTCTTGTACAGCCCGCCCAGCGCAGCCGGCCAGGCGTAGTCGGCATAGGTCTGCACGCGCACGCGCGCCATGGCCTGGGGCACGTTGATGGCAAAATCATGCGGGGGCGCGTATTGGCAGGCGTGCAGGCATGCCCCGCAGTTGTGGCAGAGGTTGGCCAGGTAATTGACGTCGCCCTTGGCGAATTCCAGGCGTCGCGTCATGGCCGGAAAGACAGCGCAAAAGCCTTCGCAGTAGCGACAGGCGTTGCAGATGGTCATGATGCGCGAGACTTCCTGCTCGGCGCAGGTCAGTGCACCCGGGGCGGCCTGGTCTTGGGCCGATCGGGCCAGTTGTTCGAGCGACTGCACGCTAGGCTCCTTCTCGTTGACGGCGCGCGGCCAGGGCGGCCTGCGTGCCGGCGATGCGGCCGAAGGCCGTTCCGATGGTCATGCCCACGCCGGCGGTGTAGCCTTTGCCGAGCACGTTGCCGGCCATCATTTCGCCGGCCACGAACAGGTTGCCGCTGGGCTTGCCGCCGAAATGGACGGCGGCGTGTTCGTTGACCTTCAGGCCCAGGTAGGTGAAGGTGATTCCGGGGCGGACCGCATAGCCGTAGAAGGGCGGCTTGTCGATGGGCCGCGCCCAGTGGGTCTTGGGTGGGGTCAATCCTTCGGTGCGGCAATCGTCCAGCGTGGTGTGATCGAAGGTGCCCACGCGGCACGCGGCGTTGAAGGTGTTGACCGTGTGCATGAACCGCTGCTCATCCAGCTCCAGCTTGCGCGCCAGCTCGGGCAACGTGTCGGCCTTGATTCCCGGGAAGACCGGCGGCATGAAGCGGCCGATGGCCTTGGCGTCGATGATGGAGTAGGCGATCTGGCCAGGTTGCATGGCGGTCAGGCGGCCCCAGATGGCGTAGCGCTTGGGCCAGAAGTCCTCGCCCTCGTCGTAGAAACGCTCGGCGTCGCGGTTGACGACGATGCCCAGCGACACGCAGTCGATGCGGGTGCAGATGCCGCCGTCATAAAGCGGCGCGCGGGCATCGATGGCCACGCAGTGCGATTGCGACGGGTCGCCGACCACGTCGGCGCCGGCGTCCATCATGAAGCGCAGCAGCACGCCCTGGTTAAAGCGCGTGCCGCGGATCAGGAAGTTGTCGGCCGGCCATTCGCCGCGCTCGTTTTGTCCCCAGGCTTCGCGCAGCCACTGCAGGTTGGATTCGAAGCCGCCGGCCGCCAGCACGCAGGCGCGGGCCGGTATGCGTTCATCGCCGATGCGCGCGGCCACGAAGCGGTCGCCGTCCAGCTCCAGGCTGTCGACCGGCGCGTTGTAGCGGATTTGCACGCCCATCGATTCGGCGCTGCGGTAGTAGGCGTTGACCAGCGCCTTGCCGCCGCCCATGAAAAACGCATTGGTGCGTGCCACATGCAGCGCGCCGGACAGCGGGGGCTGGAAGTTCACGCCGTGCTTGCGCATCCAGTCCCGGCAGGTCGCGGAGGTGCGGATCGCGATGCGGGCAAGCTTTTCGTCGGTGATGCCGCCCGTGACCTTGAGCAAGTCCTGCCAGAACTCTTCCTCAGGGTAGGCATCGACCAGCACGTCTTGCGGCCCGTCGTGCATGCAGCGCAGGTTGCGGGTGTGTTGCGAGTTGCCACCGCGCCACTCGCGCGGCGCAGCTTCCAGCAGCAGCACGCTGGCGCCCGCCTCGCGGGCCATCAGGGCGGCGCATAGGGCGGCGTTGCCGCCGCCGATCACCAGAACATCGATCATTTGGGCTCCCCAGGCAGGCCGGCGGGCGCGTGGCATGGCCGCCGCCGGTGCCTCCTTCCTTCCTCAGGACTGAGTCCGACAGTATACAAAAGTATTCAACTGATGGGCGATCGCCACCATCACCCGCTGTGCGTTCGCACATAAGGTTTCCTCATGGATCGATTGGGTCATTTGCATTGATCGGGCGGGGGGCGGCCCTTAGAGTGCCTCGGCCGCCCGGGATCGGGCGGGCTGAAACCATGGAGGAGCCCATGCTGCGATTCGATCCGAACCTGAGGTGGATGTTTACCGAGCTGCCGATGCTCGAGCGCTATGCGGCAGCCGCGCGTGCCGGCTTCAAGGGGGTCGAGGTCGCTTTCCCGTACGAATATCCGGCGGCGCAGATCGCCGACCTGCTTGGGGAAAACGGGCTGACGCTGGTGCAGATCCTGACGCCGTGCGACTGGGCCGCCGGCGAGCGGGGAATCGCCGCGATCCCCGGCCGCGAAGACGAATTCCGCCGCAGCGTCGACACCGCGGTGGCCTACGCGGTCCAGGTCGGCCGTCCCATGATCCATGCGATGGCCGGCAACCTGCCCAAGGACGCCGACCGCTCCCGCTGCCGGGATACCTTCCTGGCCAACATCGCCTATGCGGCCGAGCAGACTGCCGCCGAGGGCATCACCCTGATCATCGAACCCTGCTGCCGGGCACGCTTTCCCGACTACTACTACAGCCGCATCGCCGAGGGCGTGCAGGCGATCCGCGAAGTGGGGCGCGAGAACGTCAAGCTGTGCTTCGACACCTTTCACGTCCAGAGCGAGGAAGGAAACATCGTACGCACGCTGCAGGAGTGCTTTCCCTACGTCGGGCACATCCAGATCGGCAACGTGCCGGGCCGGCACGAGCCGGGCAAGGGAGAAATCCATTTCCCCTACTTTTTCGAGCAAGTGCAGGCGCTCGGTTGGAAAGGATGGATAGGTTGTGAATTCGAGCCGTCCGGGCGTACCGAAGACTGCCTGGAATGGGCGCGTCCCTACGGCATCGGCGTGCGCTGAAGCGCCGCGCCGCCCGAGACATTTCATCGACTGCACGCACTTCAAGAGATCAAGGAAGCCAAGCCATGCTGACCGCTGCCGACAACGAATTGCTTACCCGCACCGGTCCGGACCAACCCATGGGCCAGTATTTCCGCCGCTTCTGGCAACCGGTGGCGCTGTCGCGCGAACTGCCCGAGCCGGATTGTCCGCCGTTGCGCGTCCAGATCATGGGCGAAAAACTCGTCGCTTTCCGCGACAGCCACGGTCGGGTCGGGCTGGTCGACCACGTCTGTCCGCACCGCGGCGCCGACCTGTACTACGGCCGCAACGAAGAATGCGGACTGCGCTGCGTCTTCCACGGCTGGAAGTTCGGCATCGACGGCCGGGCGATGGACCTGCCCAATGTGCCGCCGGAATCCAACTACCACAAGGAATTGCGCATCAAGGCGTATCCCACGCGCGAATACGGCGAGATCGTGTGGGCCTACATGGGGCCCGATCCGTGGGGCGAGAAGATTCCCGAAGTCCCCATGCTGGAGTTCGGCCAGCTGCCGCCCAGCCACCGCTATGTGACGAAGAAGCGCCAGGAATGCAACTGGGCACAGGCCATCGAAGGGGCGCTGGACACGTCACATTTCAGCTTCCTGCACATGCCGGCGCCTTCGGTGCCGTCCAACGAGAATCCGGACGCGCCTGCCGACGAGAAGCGCCTGGCGTGGATACGCAAGGACCCCATGCCCCAGTTTTCCATCCTGGAGCATGACGTCGGCTTCGTGGTCGGCGGCGCGCGCCGCGCCGACGGCCGCAACATCTATTGGCGCACGACGCAATTTGCCCTGCCTTCGCACAGCACCACGCCGTCGACGCTGCCGGGCGAGAACTATTTCGGTTATACCTTCGTGCCCATCGATGATTATTCCTGCTGGATCTACACCTACGTGTGGAACCCCGATCGCCCGCTGACCGAAGAGGAAAGGCGTCAGCTCAAGGGGGGACACGGAGTCGTGGCCGAGGTCGACGAAAACTTCATTCCAGTGCGCAACAAGAACAACGAATATCTGCTGGATCGGCGCGACCAGAAGGAAAAAACCTATACCGGCGTGCGCGGCGTGGCCGAGCAGGACGCGATGATCCAGGAAAGCCAAGGACCCATCGCCGACCGTACGCGCGAGCACTTGACTGCCACGGATGCGGCGATCGTGCGTTTCCGCCGCGCGGTGATCGGCGGCGCGCGCGCGCTGGCCCGTGGCGAGGAGCCGCAGGAACCGTGGCGGCATCAGGCGTATCAACTGCGCTCGGGCAGCTGGGTGGCCGAAGAAGGCACGCCGTTCGAGGACATCATGCAAGAGCGTTTCGGCGACCGGTACGGGCGGGTCATCCGACAGCCCGCGTAACACGCCGGCCGCCGCTACCGTGCCATTGCGGCGGCCGACAACGATAAATCGACAACAGGAGACACCATGCGCAAACCTGCACGCATCCTGCAAACGGCCGCCGCGGCGGTCCTCGCTCTTGCGGCCTGCGCCGCCGTCGCGGCGCCAGGCGACTATCCCAACAAGCCCGTGCGGCTGATCGTGCCCTACGCCGCGGGCGGATCCACCGACAGCACCGCGCGGCTCGTGGCCAAGGGCCTGGCCGACCAACTGGGGCAATCCTTCGTGGTCGAAAACCGCGCCGGAGCCGGTGGCCAGATCGGCCAGGACGTCGTGGCCAAGGCGCCAGCCGACGGCTATACGCTGCTGTTTAGCGCGGCCGGCCCGCTGACGGTGACCCCGCATGCATATGCCAGCCTGCCGTACCAGCCGATCGACAGCTTCACCCCGGTCAAGCTGGTCGCCCAGGCGCCGCTCGTCCTGGTGGCCAATCCCAAGACCGGGTTCAAGACCGTCAAGGACGTGATCGCCGCGGCCAAGAAGGAGCCGGGACGGATCACGTACGCGTCCTTCGGCAACGGCAGCGCCGCCCATTTGGCCGGCGAACTCTTCAAGTCGCTGGAAGGCGTGGACCTGGTGCACGTGCCCTACAAAGGCAGCGCGCCAGGGCTGGTCGATGTGATCAGCGGCCAGGTCAACGTCATGTTCGACGTGCTGGTGTCGGCGCTGCCCCACGTGCAGGCGGGCAAGCTGACGCCGATCGCGGTGACGCTGCGCGAGCGCACGCAGCTGATGCCGGACGTGCCCACCATGCAGGAGGCGGGCGTGAAGGACTTCGAAGCTGGTACCTGGTTTGGCTTGCTTGGGCCGGCCAACCTGCCCGCCGACGTCGTCCAGCGCCTGTCCGATGCGATGGACAAAGTCCTGGCCGATCCGAACTTCCAAAAGGAAATTCGCGCCCAGGGGGCCGAAGTCGCCGGCGGCACGCCCCAGGACTTCGACGCGTTCTTCCGGGCCGAGTTTGACAAGTGGGGCAAGGTCGCCAAGACGGCGGGGATCAAGGCCCAGTAATCCAACAGCGGTAAGCCGCCGGCTTGCCGGCGGCGCGATGCACCACGATGACGACCGACGCACGCCTTTGCCTACGCATACGCGCGATCCGCGAGGAAGCGCAGGGCATACACAGCTTTGAGCTGGCAGCCGCCGACGGCGCGCCGCTGCCGCCTTTCACCGCCGGCGCACACGTGACGCTGCACCTGCCGGTCGGCCTGGCGCGCAGCTATTCGCTGGTCAATCCCTGCCGGGACGGCGCGCCTTACGTGATCGCGGTCAACCGCGATGCGGCCAGCCGCGGCGGCTCGCGCTATCTGCACGAGCGGGCGCGTGTCGGCGACGTGCTCGAAGCCGACGGCCCCCGTAACCTGTTCGCGCTGCAGGAGGATGCGCCTGCGTCGGTCTTCATTGCCGGCGGCATCGGCATCACGCCCGTACGCGCGATGGTCCGGCGCCTGGACGAGCTGGGGCGGCCATGGCAGCTGCACTATTGCGCGCGCTCGCGCGAAGCGGCCGCCTTCCTGGCGGAATTCGAGGGTGATGCGCGGGTGCAGCTTTACTTCGACCATGGGCCTGGCCAGAGGCGGCTGGACATCGGCGCCGTACTGGCCGGGTTGCCGGCCGATGCGCACGTCTACTGCTGCGGTCCGGCGGCGATGCTGGACGACTATCTTGCCCACGCGGCGTCGCTGCCGCCAGACCGCGTGCATTACGAGCGCTTCGCCGCCGAACAGGCGCAGGCCACTGGCGGCGGCTATCGCGTCCAGCTGGCACGCTCGGGCCGGTCGGTGACGGTGCAGCCTGGCCAGACCATCCTGCAGGCGCTGCTCGACGCCGGCCTGCAGCCGCCACATTCCTGCATGCAAGGGGTGTGCGGCAGCTGCGAAACCCCGGTGCTCGCCGGCCGGCCGGATCACCGGGACCAAGTACTGACGGAAAGGGAAAAGGCGCAGGGTCGCACGATGATGATCTGCTGCTCGGGCAGCTTGGACGAGGAGCTGGTGCTCGACATTTAGGGCGCCAGGCCGTTTACCGGGCGGGCGTCACGCCTGTGAAGCCGTGAACTCGTGAAGAAAATCGAGCAGGCTCGCCGCGGCGGGGGAAAGGCTGTGACCGCGCTTGGTAAAGACGGAGATTTGCCTGTGGATGACCGGATCGCGCACCGGTACGCCCACCACGCCGAAGGACGACAGCAAGGGCGTGGAATACGAAGGCAGGGCAGTCAGCCCGTGGCCCCACTTGACCATGCCCAGCGCGGTGGTCAGGTAGGACACCGAATGCGCCGGTTGCAGGACCAGGGACTTCGACCAAGCCAGCAGGTCCGCCTGAAGGCGCACGGTGAAGTCCAGCGGCAGGCTGACGAACGGGTACTGCAGGGCCTGGCGCCAGGTCGCCTTGCCGCGTTGCGCCAGCGGATGGTCGCTCGGGCAGATCAACTGGATGCGGTCCAGGAACAGCCTTTCCTGCACCAGGCCGACCGGCGTCGGCCGTTGCGGCGCCACGCCGAAATCGGCCTCTCCGGCCAGCACCCGGGCGAGCACCTCCTCGTTGGGCAGGTCCAGCATTTGCACGGTAATCGCCGGATAGCGGTCGCGAAATCGCGCCAGGATTTGCGGCATCAGCGCCTGTCCGTAAAGCAGCGTACAGGCCACGCGCACCCGGCCGCGCTGGCGCTCGTGCAGTTGCAAGGTGCTGTTGACCGCGTTGTCGAGCTCGTCGAGCACCTTGACCGCCAACGGATAGAACTCCGCCCCGGTGGTCGACAGCCGCATGCGCCGGCTGGTGCGGTCGAGCAAGCGCACGCCGAGTTCGCTTTCCAGCTCGCGCAGCAGCAGGCTCAACGCCGATTGCGTCACATGCATCCGCTTGGCTGCTTCGGTGAAGCTGCCTGCATTGACCACATTCACGAAGGCGCGCAGCTGCTTGATGGTGACGTTCATAAGGCGATCAGGTTCGACCAGTCTCGGTCCGGTTTCGCGCAAGTATAGGCATGATGCCGGCATCGCGGGCCCGACCCTTTATTCCGAAACGGAGGTAGCAACACGTGAAGCTGTTGAGCTTTGAAACGGACAACGGTCCGTCCTGGGGGATTTGCGATGAGGGCGGCCGCGTCATCGACGGCGTGGCGCTGACCAGCGGGCGGTTTGCCAGCCTGCGCGCCGTGCTGGCCGCCGGCGCGCTGGATGAAGTCGCACGACAGGTGCGCAGCGCCGCGCCCACGCTGGTTCTGGCCGACCTGCGCCTGCTGCCGGTCATCCCCGATCCCGGCCGCATCCTCTGCATCGGCCTCAATTACGAGGAGCACCGGCGCGAAACCAACCGCGAGCCGACTGGCGAACCCACGGTGTTCCTGCGCACTGCGGGCTCCCAAGTGGGACATGGGCAGCCTTTGATCGTGCCGGCCGAGTCGCACATGCTGGATTACGAAGGCGAGATCGCCATCATCATCGGCCGAGCTGGACGCCGCATCGCCCAGGCCGACGCCTGGAACCACATCGCCGGCTACGCGCCCTACAACGATGCGTCGGTGCGGGACTGGCAGCAGCACACCACGCAGTGGACACCCGGCAAGAACTTCGACGGGACCGGCGCATTCGGGCCTTGGATGGTCACGCGCGGCGAGATCGCCGACGGCCAGGAACTGACGCTGACCACCCGGCTCAATGGCCAGGTGGTGCAGCAGGCCAGCACGGCCCAGCTTATCTTCGGCATCCCGCGCCTGGTCCACTACATCTCGCGCTTCGCGACGCTGCAGCCGGGCGACGTCATCGTCACCGGCACCCCGGGTGGCGTGGGGTTCAAGCGCAACCCGCCGTTGTTCCTGAAGCCCGGCGACATCGTCGAGGTCGAGGTCAGCGACGTCGGTTGCCTGTCCAACCCGGTACAGGCTGGCTAAAGCCCGGCGCCACGCAAGCGTGCCGGGCAGCGGCGCCAGCATGCCCGGCATGCCGGGAGGCGGAAGCCCTGCGAGGCCTGTCGTGGCGCCGCATCAGATTGGCGGCTGATCGCCTTGGATGCGGCAGGGGTGGCCTACGCGTCCTGCCAGTCCAATTGCCAGGCGCCGTCGCGCACGTTCTGCAGCCACAGGCAGCAGGAAAGCGTCTTGGCGTCGGTGACGTCGCCTTTGCGGCAGGCTGCCAGCAATTCGTCCACCGGCATCAGGTGCACGTCCAGGAATTCGCCGTCGTCGAGCTTGCGTTCGCCGCCGCGCAGGCCACGCGCAAAGTAGATATGGATGATTTCGGTCGAGTAGGCGATCGCCAGGTGCAAGGCGCCGGCGCGCGCCCACTGGGCCGCGCGGTAGCCGGTTTCTTCCAGCAGCTCGCGCTGGCCGCAGCGCAAGGGATCCTCGCCCGGATCGAGCTTGCCGGCGGGGAATTCCAGCATCACGCGCCCGACCGGGTGGCGGTATTGCCGCTCGACCACCACGCGGTCGTCGTCGGCCAAGGGGATCACCACCACCGCGCCGGGGTGCACCACATACTCCCGCTGCGCCAGCCGGCCATCGGGCTGGCGCACTGTGTCGCGGCGCACGTGCAAAAAACTGCCCTGCAACAGGGTTTCTGAGTTGACCAGGGTTTCGGCCAGCCGGGAATCGGATTCGGATGTCATGGATGGAGCCGAGCTTGGGAACCAGTGCGAACTTTACCCAAGAATGGTTGCGCGGCCGGCGTTGCGCCGGCGGCTGCCGGGCACAGCCGCGCCGCGTGTGGCCCCCCCTTTCGATGGCCCGAGGCCCAACCGTGCGTCATTTCAGCGCAAAGTCCACCCGGGACGCCGGCCCGCCGTCGTCGATGCCGCCGGCATCCAGCTTGGGCGCGACGACGAAGATCCGGTCTGCCGGCCCGGACTCCTGTAGCAGTTCGTAGACCGCCTGGGCGCGCGCGTCGGCCAGCTTGCGCAGCGCTTCTTCGTCCACCGGCGCGGCCGCCAGCAGCATGGCTTCCATTTGGTCCGGCGGCACGGACTTGGCCATGCCGATGAAGTTGCGCGGCTTGTCCTCGATGTCCGTGTCGTCGTAGACGTCTTCGAGGTACTTGGCCCGTTCGGCATCCGAAACGGTCACGCCGGCCGGGTCGACCTTGCGGCTACGGGTCGACTGGTCGCGGGCCTTGGCTTCACGCAGCCGGTGCTCCAGCCATGTGCGCCGCAGCCCCTGCTCGTCGGCCTGCGGGTCGACGCGCCCGACGATATCCAGGCGCAGGGACGGCCGGTCGTTGAGCGCCGAAGCCAGCGTGGTGACCTGCTCGCGCGCCTTGTCGTCCAACTCGGCACTGCCGGGTTCGAAGCCGACGTAGGACAGTTCTTCATCCGAGCCGAAGGCGGAGGCCAGCAGCGAAAATGGCGCCGTGACGGCCTTGGTGATCAGGTTGACGAACACCCGCAGGATGATGCCGCCGATGGAGAACTGCGGATCGTCCAGCGAACCTGAAATCGGCAAGTTGATGTCGATGTTGCCGCGCGCGTCCTTGAGCAGGGCGATGGCAAGCGTCACGGGCAGGTTGATTGCGTCGGGGCTGTCGGTGCGATCGCCCAGCGTCAGTTGGTTGAGCACCACGCGGTTGCGCGCGGTGAGCTGCCTGTCCTCGATGCGGTATTGCACATCCAGCGACAGCTTGCCGCGCGTGATGGGATAGCCCATGTACTTGGCCGAATAGGTCGTGAACCGCGGCAGGTCGACGCCTTGGGCGCTGGCCTTCAGGTCCAGCGACAGGTAGCGCGCAAATGGCTGCACCGTGCCGCTGATCGAGAAGGGCGCGGTGCCGTAGACGCGCCCAGCCACGCGCACGTTGGCCGGACGCGGGTTGGTCGAGGACACGGCGCTGACCGAGCCATCGATGGCCGAGAGGTCAGCCGTGTAGTTGGGTTTGACGAAGCGGTCGGTAAAGACCACGCGGCCACGGCGCAGCGCGACCGAATCGACGGAGATTTCCGGCGCCGGGCCCGCGGCGGGCTTGGAAGGCGCGGCGCGCGTCTGGGTGTCCTGGGTGATGGAGCCGCCGGCGGTGCCCGGCTCGGCCACCAGGTCCATGACGTTGAGCCGGCCTTGCGCGTTGAGGATCACGAGCCCGAAGAAGTCATCCAGCACGACCTTGCCCAGGTGGGCGCTGATGCGCTCGCCGTTGATGGCGATCTTCATGCCGGCCAGTGACAAGTTGCGCCACTTCATGAACTCGGCCCGATTGACGCGATCCTGCAGATCCAGGCCGGAGACGTCCACGGCGCCCGACCAGTCCAGCCGCATCGGCGACTTCTGCGCGGCGGGCGAGAACGCCACCTTGCCTTTGGCGCCCACGGTCATGGCGCGCACCGTCGCGTTCAGGCTCGAGGCCACATAGGGTGCAAACGAGGCAGCGTCCAGCCCTTGCAGGTCCACGTCTGCCTGGACCGACATCGGTTGCTGCGTGTAGCGGCCTTTGACCGTGAGTGCCCCTTTGCCTTGGAGTCCATCGGCCTGCAGGGCAAATGCGGTGTCGCCGCCAGCCAGGTCGTAGCGGTCCGCCGTCAGCGCCAGCTTGGACGCGCGCAGCTTGACCGCCGGCTTGACCGAGTTGTCCTGCAGCGCGGTGTCGGTCAAGGCGGCATCGATGTCACGCACCGATACCTCCATGGCGTCGCCGCGCTGCACGGCGAGCAGTTTCGCGGCGATGCCGGCGCTGCCCGAATCCAGCTGCAACGGCGAAGCCTTGCGTAGTGCCGCGTCGAATGGCTTTAGCGCCACGGCGTCGGCCCGCACGTCCAGGTCCAACGAAAGCGGCGAAATGGCCAACTTGCCTTGCGCGCTGAGCTTGCCGCCGGCATCGGCATCTGCCGCCAGGGACAGCGCGACCGGTTCGCCTGCCGGCTGCGGCAGGGCGATGGGGCCGGCTTGCAGCGTCAGGCCGCCCAGGGCGTACTCCAGGGGTAGGGCAGCATCTTGCCATTGCAAGCGGCCGCCCGTGACGTGCAGCCAGCCGATGCGCAGGTCCCAACCAGGCGGCGTGGCCGGCCTGGCTGCGCCGGCAACTTGCCCGCCGCCGTCGGTCTTGCCTGCGTCTGCGGCGTCAGCGGCATGAACGGTATCAGCGGTCGCGGCGGTATCAGCGGCATCAGCGCCGTCATCGACTGGTTGGGCGCCGGTGCGTGGGTCGCCTGCACGATTGCCGGACTCGGCCGGGCCTGCCGGCGCTGCGGCCGCTTGTTGGAGCGCCTGCAGCCAATTGATGCGGCCTTGCGCATCGCGCGCGGCATGCACGTGCGGCGCGCGCAGGTCGATGCCGGCCACGTGCAGGCGCGAGGCCAGCGGTTCGGCATCGACGCCACGCACGGTCAGCGCGTCCCATTGCAGCAGCGCCGCGCCCTGTCGGTCGCGCAGGTCGAGTTCGCGCAACGCCATGTCGCCCGTTACCCGCAGGCGGGCCGGGCCGTCGCGCGGCTGCTCGAAGGCCAGTTGCAAATTGGCGTCCAGCAGGGCGCGCTGCACGGCCAGCGGCAGCGCGCCCGGCCATGCATCGGCAAGCTTGTCCAGCTCCAGCTGCAGGAATGCCAGGTTCAGCGTCGAGCGTGGTACGTCGTCAAAGGGCCGCGCCGTGCCGTCCAGGGCGAAGGTGCTGCCATTGACCCGGGCGTGCAGGCGCGGCTCCACATCGATGTCGGTGGCATAGCCGAAGTTGGAAATGAATGGGATGCCAAGCCCGATCTGGTCGATGACGTGCTGCCGCCCGGTGACCTGGTCATCGAGCGCGACCGCGCCCTCGTCCAGGACCAGATTGTTGAGCGAAAAGCGCGGCAGGCCCTCCTCTTCGGGCTCCTCGGGGGCAGGTTTTTCGGCCGCCAGCTTGGCCACGCGCTCGACGATGTCGGAGAAATTGAAATGCACCGGGCCATCGCGCACCAGGGCCAGTTGCGGGCGATGCACGTGCAGGCGGTCGACGACGGGGGCAAGGCGCACCAGTGAGGACCACGCCGCGCTGACTTCCAATCGCTCGACGCGCAGCAGCGGATCGGCTTCCGGTTGGTCGACCGCCAAGTCGTGCGCACGCAAGGTCAGCGTAAAGGGATTGAAGGAGATCTCGCCCACGGCGATGTCGCGGCCGATCATCTCGGCCACCTGGCCAGTCAGCGCGTCGCGCACCAGGCGGGGAACTTGCCACGCGGCCAGCCCCATCAATAGCGCCACTGCCGCCACCACGCCGATTGCAATCTTGGCGGGCCTGCTGCGCAGGCGAATCCGTGGCAGTCTCGCTTGCATGCTCGTCTCCGGTGAAGCCGCGGGCATTATCGCCCAGCGCGCCCGCGCGACCAATACAGGAAAGGTCAACCCGTGCCGCGCCGGCGGGCATTTGTGTTGCAAGATGATTCGGATGCCCGATAGAATCCGGGCCGTTGCAGCAAACCGTTTCCCGGGACTTTTCCATGGGCATGAGCCTGTCGGCACGGCGTCGCGCGTGCTGGCTCCTTTTGGTTGCATTGCTCTATGCCGCGCTCATGCCCTCATTGGGATTGGCAAGCGGCAAGGCAGCGGCCGCCCGTACGGTGCTGCTGCAGCTGTGCGGCGGCGACGGACACACCTCGCTGTCGGTAGACCTTCCGGACGAATCCCCCCAGGCCGGCGCGGGAAAAATACTCGCAGGCTTGTGCCTGCTTTGCGCGCACCCGGCCGTTCCTCCCCAGCTAGGCGATGGCCCGGCATTAGCGCCCGCCGTAGGCTTTGCGCCTTCGCGCGTGACGCAGGCGCTGCCGCCGCGGCAGGCTGACGCCTGGGACCCGGGCCTGGCCCGGGCACCCCCCTTGACCGCCTGACAGTCGGCTTCATGCGCGTGCGCCTACCCGCGCGGTAGCGTCGGCACGCCTGCTCACTGTTTTCGGCATGACGACGGCAGCAGCGAACAGCTGCCTGCCTTCTCGCGTTCGTCCTTGTCCACCGTGCCGCGATCGCGTGGCAAGCCCTTCGGCTGGTGTAGCGGCAACCGATGCCGTCGCCTCGGGCTGTACGGGCCGGCGCGATGGGGGCAGGGCGATCGGCGGTCGCGTCCATGCCGCATCCGGGACGGTTTCATGCGTACTCATCATTGCGTTGCGCGCAGTCGCCTGCGCGCCATCTTTCGTCGCGCCGCCATGCTGCCGGCGCTTGCCTTGCCGGCAGCTGCAACGGCCCAGCAGGCCGCCACGCTGGCACCCATCGTCGTCGCGGCCGAGCCGCCGACCATGCTGGGCGAACCGGCGTCGACCGGCTCCAACCTGGGCCTGACGCCCATGCAAACGCCGGCCAGCGTCGAGGTCATCACCCGCGAGCAGCTGGAGGAACGGGGCGATGCCGACATCGTCGATGCCATTGCCCGGTCGGCCGGCATCAGCGCCATGCCGCATCCGGGCAACGGGTTGGGCGCATTGTCCATGCGCGGCTTCACCGACTCGACCTCGGTCATGCGCCTTTACGACGGCATGCGCCAGTACGGCGGCGTGGGAGTGACCTTTCCCTTTGACACCTGGTCGGTGGCGCGCATCGAAGTGCTGCGCGGGCCGGCCTCGGTCATCCATGGCGATGGCGCCATCGGCGGCGCGGTCAACGTCATCCCCAAGAAGCCCGAACCTGGCCCCATCGAGAACGAAATCCAGGCCACGGTAGGCACGGACGACACGCAGCGCTTGGGCCTGGGCAGCGGCGGCGCGCTGACCGAGCGGCTGTCTTACCGGCTCGACGTCAGCGGCGCCCACAGCGCCGGTTGGGTGGATCGCGGGGACAACGGCAGCGCGACGTTTTCTGGCGCCGTGCGGCTGCAGGCCAGCCGTGACCTGGCGTTTACGCTTAGCCACGCATACGGCTACCAGCGCCCGATGCGCTATTTCGGCACGCCGCTGTTGCAGGGCCGGCAAAGCGACGCCTTGCGCAACAAAAACTACAACGTCGGCGACGCATTCATGCGCTTTCGCGACGACTGGACCCAGCTCGATGCTGCCTGGACGCCAGGCGTGGCTACGGTGCGCGCGCGCCTCTACCACGTGGGCAGCAAGCGCGATTGGCGCAATGCCGAGTACTACGCGTACGACCCGGCCACAGGCCTGATCGACCGGTCGGGCAACACTGAGATCTCACACGACCAGCGACAGACCGGGCTGACCGTCGATGCAACCGTGCGCGGCAAGCTGGCCGGCATGAATAACACCTTCTCGGTGGGGATGGATGTCAGTCGCAGCCGTTTCACCCATAGCAATAATGGCTACAGCGGCAGCTCGGGACCGGTCGATCCCTACGATCCCGATCCGGGCCACTTTCAAAGCGACCAGCCCTTCGTGCCGCGCTATCGCAATCGCCTCGTGCAGTACGCGCTGTTCGCGGAAAACCGGATCGTGCCCGCTCCGGCCTGGTCCCTGGTCGCCGGGCTACGCTACGACCATGCGCGGCTGTGGCGAGAAGAACTGCCCGCCGGTGAGCGCAGCGTGAACCGCACGTACTCGGACGCAGGCTGGCGCGTCGGCGTGGTCTACGACGCGACGCCCGAGACGGCCCTGTATGCGCAATATGCCGAGGCGGCCGACCCCGTGGGCAGCCTGCTCATGATCAGCCCGGCCAACGCGCCGTTCGACATGTCCAAAGGGCGCCAGGTCGAGGCGGGGCTCAAGCAGGTGTTCGCGCAGGGACGCGGCGAATGGACACTGGCGGCGTATCACATCCGCAAGACCGATTTGCTGGCCCGCGATCCGGCCGATCCCGGCCGTCGCGTGCAGGTCGGCGCGCAGTCCTCGCGCGGCGTCGAACTCACCCTGGCGTGGCACCTTGCGCGCGGCTGGAAGGTGCAAGCCAATGCCACGGCGCTGCGCGCCCGCTACGACGATTTCACCGAAGCGGTCGGTGCGCCCGCGGTGGCCGTCTCGCGCAAAGGCAATGTCCCGCCCAATGTGCCGCAGCGCCTGGCCAATCTGTGGCTAAGTTGGACGTTCCAGCCCGGGTGGACGGCGATGGCCGGGCTGCGTTACGTGGGCAAGCGCTACGCCGACAGCGCCAACGAAGTGGAGCTGCCTTCGTACACCGTCACGGACCTGGCGCTGCGCTGGGAGGCGGACACGCGCACGGTGCTGACCGCCCGCGCGTACAACGTGTTCGACAGGGCCTACTTCACCACGGCTTACTACAACGTGGACCAGTGGCTGTATGGACCGGGCAGGCGTTTCGAGTTGACGCTGGATCACCGCTTCTAGGCCGGGGCCGACATGAGTGCTGCAATGCGCGCCAAACGGCTGGTCTATCTCGCCCACCGCTGGACGGGCGTGGCAGGCTGCCTGCTGATGGTCCTGTGGTTCGCCAGCGGCGTAGTGATGTTGTTCGTCGGCTATCCCAAGCTCACGCCCTGGGAACGGTTGGGCGCGCTGCCGGCCTTGCCGGCAGTGAATTGCTGCGCACCGCCGGATGGCGTCGTCGACGAATGGCACGCGGCGCAGGTAGGGCTCGTGCTGACCACCATTGCCGGGCGGCCGCAGTTCGTCCTGCAAGACGGCGGGCGGCCAAGCGCCGTGCCGCCAGGTGGCGCGCGCGAGGGGCCGATTACGCTGGCGCAGGCGCTGGCCGAGGCGCAGGCCTTTGCGCCGGGCGCGCCGCTGCACCATGCGGGCATGGTTTACGAAGACCGGTGGACGCATGCGCGCAGCCTGGATCTGCATCGGCCCTTGCACCGCATCGCGGTCGGCGGCGACCGCCCGGGCGACCTGTACGTCTCGTCGGCCACCGGCCAGGTCGTCTTGGATGCCCCCCGCGCCCAGCAATATTGGAACTACGCCGGCGCCTGGCTGCATTGGCTGTATCCGCTGCGCGACCGTTCGGTCGATCCGCGCTGGTCGTGGATCGTCATTGCTTTGTCTGCCGTATGCACCGTTACGGCGGCATCGGGCCTGCTCGTCGGGGCGTGGCGATGGCGCTTCCGCGGGCGATACAAATCGGGCGCACGCACGCCTTATCGCCAGGCGTGGATGCGCTGGCATCATCTCTTTGGGCTGGGTTTCGGCATCGTGGTGTGCACGTGGATATTCAGCGGATTGATGTCGATGAACCCGCTGGAAATCTTTGCGCCGGCAAGCCGACCGGACATCGCGGCCTATCGCGATGGCGTCCGTCCAGCTACACCGCTGCAGCGCGGCTGGCTGGCCTCGCCTGGCCAGATCCTGCACGCCTTGCGCAGCGATGGCTTTGCCGCCGTGGAGCTGCAATGGAAAACGTTGGGCGGGCGTCCCTACGCCATCGCCTACGATGCGCAGGCCGATAGCCGCGTGGTCAGGATCGCGTCGGCAGCGCGCGTGTCGGTGTCGCCATCCTGGTCGCCTGACGACGTCATGCCGGCGGCATCGCGCCTGCTGGCTTGGCCCGTGGCGCAAAGCCGCGTCCTGCATGCCCATGACGCGTATTACTACCGCCGCCATGCCGAGGCCATGAATGGCGCGCTGCCGCGCAGCCTGCCCGCCTTGCGCGTGGACTTTGCCGACCCGGCGCGCACGCGCATCTATATTGATCTACGCACTGGGGAAGTCGCTGCCAGCCTGGACCGTTCGCAGCGCCTGGGGCGGTGGCTGTTCTATTTCCTGCACAGCTGGGATCTGCCGGCGCTGCTGCGTGCGGGACGCGCGCGGGACGTGGCCATCATCGCGCTGAGCCTGGGCGGGCTGGTGGTGTCGGTTAGCGGCGTGGTGATTGGGTGGCGGCGCCTTGGTAAGCCCTGGCCGACCCGGAATCGGAAATCACAAAGCTGAGCTTGTGCCTATAGAAAGACGACACGGGGGCGGAAAATGGTACACCGGATCGATGCCGGGCCCCGGCGACTCGGACTGTGCAGGCTGAAACAACACGAAACGGTCGCCATCGACGGCCGCATCGTGGTCGAAAAGGGAACACTGGCCAAGTAACGGGCAAGCCCGCTACCGATCGGTGCGCAACGCCGGGGTGCCCGCGGGCACTAGCGCGCGGCACAGATCGCCGACGTCTGCCAAATCATCCAGGTGGTGTACAAGCCGCACTATCTGGTCGGCGCGCTCGCCACCCAGTACAGGCACGGCTTGTGCCAGGAATTTTCTTTCGATGTCAGCCTGGCCCATGGGGCGGCGCGCATCGCCGAGCGGGGTTTCAACCAGCGTGGTGCGCGTCGTGCCATCCCGCAAACGCACTGTCACGCGTGCCGGACGACCGGTTGGGCAGCGTGCCTGCAAGTCGGGCGCGGCGCGAACGTGCACGCGTGGCAACAGTTGCGTGACATCATCGTCGCGCCAGCGTCCACCGTCGAACTGGCCGGCGTCCACCTTGCCATCGAGCCATGCCAGGGCGACACAGCACGGCAGGCTATGATCGGCAGTTTCGCGATTGGCCGGCCGGAATTTTTCTGGATCAGCGGTGGACTGGCAAACGCGTTCTGGAACCTCCACCTGCAGCGCGTCGACCGCTTTCGGGTCGCCATGCATCTCGGCGCGCAGCGTCAAGGTGGCTTCGATTGGCGCTTGCAGGGCGAACTGCACCGGGAATTGCTTCAGGCTAACCCGGCCGACGCTGCCGGTCCCGGGAGCCAGATCCAGCGCTTCGCGAAGATCAGCGGCATGATGTGCGTGGCTTGCTCGCCATAGGCTTTCCAGCGCCAGCAACGGACCGGTGAAGCCCCTGGCTGCTAGCCGCGTGGCCAGGACACACTCGGAGGCTGGCAGGGGATAGCCGACTGCCTTGGCCATGCTAAGTTGCCCCTCGACCAAAGCTGCCAGCGTCAGGTGCCGAAACCCTCCGAGTGCGCAGGCGTGCGCGAGCTTGTCCGCAGGCAAGTCCCACAGCTTGCCCAACAGCAGCGGCACCACGAAACCAGCTGCACTGACGTGGTGCATGCACATGTCCTGAAGAGAGAATGCGTCCGCCAACCTGATCTGCACCTCATAGGCGACGGCGATGGCCTCCATGAGCTTGCGGCCATCGCAGCCAGCCGCTTCTGCGGCAGCTAAGGCGACAGGTATGTTTTCGCTGGGATGGCAGATGTCACGTGCCCAGTAGACATCCATGTAATCCAGGTAGCGAACCAGGCAGCCGTTGTACAGGATGGCGCTGTCGAGCGACACCGAATGTGTGCTGCCGATCAGTGTCGCGCGATCACCCGGACCCGAGGCAGGCCTTAGCATGTCCTGCAGCATGCGGGCGGGCTCGCAGCCGACTGCCCCCAATGCACAACCAATCGTGTCGAGCACCAAAGCGCGAATGCTGGAACGGTCTTGATCCGGGATGTCCGCGTAGCGCACATTCACGGTAAACCGCGCGATGTCTTCGATGAGGGTGCTCAAGCCAGTGCTCCGGGTCGGTGGGGTGTGAAGCAGGATAACCTTCAGTCGTGCTTGATGCCTACCGATTGGATTACGTCCCGCCAACGCTTGCGGTCTTGCTGCAGAAACTTTTCCATCTCGTCGCCGGCCAGCGTAAGCGGCTGATCGCCGACATCGGCCATGCGCTTGAGCAGGTCCTGCGATTGCACCGCAGCTTGGACCGCTTTGGCCAGCTGCTCGACGATGGGTTGCGGCGTGCCTGGCGGCGCAAACATGCCCGTCCACGATGCTGCATCATAGCCGGGCAGTACCTCGGAAATGGAAGGCACGTCCGGCAACTGCGGATTGCGCTTGGCGCCGCCAACGGCTAGGGCGCGCAGCTTGCCGGCTTTGGCATGAGGCAGTGCGGAACTGAAGGCAAAGAACGTCAGGTCAACTTGGCCGCCCAATGTGGCGTTCATTGATTCCGAGCTGCCTTTGTAGGGGACATGAACCATCTTGATCCCGGCCATGGACTGAAACAGTTCGGCCGCCAGGTGTGGCGCGCTGCCAACGCCGCTGGATCCATAGTTGAGCCTGCCGGGGTTGGCCTTTGCATAGTCGATCAGTTCCTGCAACGTTTGCGCTGGCACCGTGGGGTTGACCGCCAGCATGATGTCTTGCGATGACGCGAGCGAGACCGGTACGAAACGTTCTGGCTCGAAGCTGAGCTTGTCGTACAGCCATTGGTTGACCACGATGGGGCCGGGCTGCGTGAATAGCAACGTATTGCCATCCGGCGCCGCGCGGTAGACGATATCCGCGCCAATGTTGCCAGCCGCGCCGGCGCGATTTTCCACGACCACGTTTCTATTGAGCGATTCGCGCATCTTGCTGGCGATGATGCGTGCCAGCGTATCGGTCCCCCCGCCGCTTGCCAGCGGAACGATCACGTGTATGGGCGCATTGGATGCGTCTTGGGCATTCGCGCCGGCCGCTGCGGCAAGTAGCCCCGCCAGGGCGGCCGCGATGATGGACTTGATGGGCATGGTTTGTCTCCTCTTGTGCTGAGTGGTTCGGGTGCCGTGATCGACGCTGTTCCAGCCCCCAGATATGACCGCAATGTAGCTAGGAAAGGGCAGCGTCGCTGCCAAACAGGACGGTGCACTGGCTCGACAGCACGACCCCGTTGCCATGAGCCAGGCTGATGTCGCAGCCAGCCACTTGCCGGGCGCCACATTCACCGCGTACTTGCCGCACCGCCTCTACCATGGCGAGCAGCCCGTACATGCCCGGGTGGCAATATGACAGCCCACCGCCATTGGTGTTGACAGGCAGTGAGCCGCCAGGGCCGATCGCGCCGTCCTGCACGAAGCGGCCTGCTTCACCCTTGGGACAGAAGCCTAGGTCTTCCAGAAACAGTAGCGGCGTGATGGTGAACGCGTCGTACAGGGCAAGCATTTGCACATCGCTGGGCTTGAGTCCGGCGCGGGCGAAGGCCATGCGCCCGGACTCGCGCGCCGGGGTGACGGTCAGGTCGGCCATGTTCGATATGGATTGGTGGCCGATGGACTCGCCTATGCCTAGGACATACACGGGAGGGTTGCGCAGCGACTTGGCGCGCGCGGCGCTGGTGACCAGGATCGCAGCGCCGCCGTCGCTGACCAGGCAGCAGTCGCGCACGGTCAATGGCCAGGACACCATTCGTGCGTTCAATACTTCCTGCACGGTAAGGGGGTGTTTCTCCCAGGCGGCTGGATTGAGAAGTGCCCATTGGCGTGCCTGCACAGCGACTGCGGCAAGCTGCTCGCGCGTCGTACCGTATTGGTGCATGTGCCGCGCCGCGGCAAGCGCGTATGCGCTCACGGGCAGCAGGGGCTGGAAGGGCGACTCGTACGGGTTCGGCTCGGGTGGAGAAGCTGCCGCACGCGATACCGACCGCTGCGTGCTGCCGTAGGCGATTAGCGCCACCTCGCACATTCCGGCTTCAATCGCAAGCTGGGCGTGGGCCAGATGCGACATGAAGGATGAGCCGCCGATCTGCGTGCCATCGAAATAGCGCGGTTGCAGTCCCAGGTATTCGGCCAGGGCCAACGGCCCGAACCGGACCTGGGCGCTGGCGCAAAACAAGCCATCGACGTCGCGCAACGACAAGCCGCTATCATGCAGCGCCCGGACGGTGGCCTGGGCCATCAGGTCCAGGGGGCTCATGCCATCTGCGGCATGCCCGAGGTCGGACTCCGCCACGCCGACCACGGCTACGTTGGCGCGCCTGCGACGGATGCTCATGGTTGCTCCGCGGGCACGAAGACAGGGCACGGCTGCCCCTCGCCATCACGCGCCACGCGAAAAACGACGCGCATGCCTATGTGCACGGCCTCGGGCGCGATGTTCTCGACACGGCTCATCATGCGAAAACCTTCGTCCAGGTCGATGAGCGATACATTCAGCGGCGCCTCGCCCTTGCGGTAGATGATGGTCGACGAATACACGCTGCCGTGGCCATCCGATATCCGCCAGGACAGCCGACCACCGGATCTAGGGGCGATGAGGCGCGGAAAAAAAACGGCGTGCCCGTCTTCGTCCACTTGGTAGGCGAGCTGGCCGCGGGCCAGATGGGCGCGATACACGGCAAGCGGGGAATACGCGACGGCAGCATCGATGTCCGGGTTCACGTCGTGGGCGTGGTTCATGGCACGGTAGCTTCCCGGTCGTAGGCTTCACGCAACAAAGAAGCATCCTGCTTGAGCTGAAACTTGGCTACCCGTTGCGAAGCCGTATGGGGCAACTCGTTGCGATAGACGAGGTAGCGCGGCACCTTCATTGCAGCGACGCGCTGCGCACACCAATCCAACAACTCCTGGGGATGTGGCGGGGGATTGCAGCGCGGTACGACCACCGCGAGGATGTCCTCGTCGCCCAAGGCGGCCGGTACGCCCAGCGTGGCTGCTTCGATGACGTCGGGATGGCCGGACAACACGCGATCCAGCTCGGCACCGGAGATGTTTTCGCCGCGCCGGCGGATAATGTCCTTCTTGCGTGCCACGAAGTAGTAATAGCCGTCTTCGTCACGGCGAACCAGGTCGCCCGTGCGCAGCCAGCCTTCGTCGAACGCTTGGCGGGTTTGCTCCGGATCGCGGAAGTAATGCAGCATGGCGATGGGCGTACGTACTTGAAGCTCACCGATTTCGCCCGGCGGCAGGACGTGACCCTGCTCATCGACGATGCGTGCTTGCACGAAATCGCCTGGCAGGCGCGGATGGCGGGCCGGCAATCCAATACTGCCCACTTTGCGAACGCCATCGAAAGGGTTGTTGAACGCGCCGGGAATTTCCGACATGCCGTAGCCTTCGATCAGGTCGGGCACGTGGAACTCGCGCTGGAACGTCTGCATCATGTCCGCGCTGATGGGGCCGCCGTAGATCTTGCGGATACGGTGGCCGGGTCGGTATTCACTGCGTGGGCGCCGCATCAGGATGTTGCCGACCGCGGCAAGGATATTCAGCTGCGTGGCGCCGCTGCGCTCGGCCAACTCCCAAAAGCGCGAGGCGCTAAAGCGCGGCGTGGTGACGAGTGCTCCGCCGCAGGCCAAAGCGCCGCCCAGTGAGTAGAACAGGGCATTGATGTGAAAGAACGGCAGGATGGCCATCAGGCGCTCGCCTGGCTGCAAGTGCATGCGCTGTACGAAGGCTTCGGCTGACCAAACGAAGTTGCGGTGACTGTGAACCACGCCCTTGGGAAAGCCGGTCGTGCCTGACGTATAGATGATGACCAGCGGGTCTTCCGGCGACGGGCTGGACAGCTGGCAATCCGGCGCATGGCCCATGGCGAGCAAGGCATCGATCACGCCTCGTGCATCGGCTGCGTCGTCGCCGAGCTGCCGGGTGTCCAGCACGGTCGCGGTACCGGCCAGGCCGGTCATCCGTTCGGCGTATTCGGGTTGTGCGACGACGATGCGGGGCTGGCAATGCCCGACCAGATAGGAAATCTCTGCATCGGCCAGCGCGGGATTGATCGGCACCAAGACGGCGCCCAGATGGCCCGAGGCCATAAGGAGCAGCGCGCCAAGATCGCTGTTGAGCGATGCCAGGACGATGCGGTCGCCCTTGGCGGCACCCAGCGCGCGTAGATGACAGGCTAGCAGCCGGCTGGCGAGCCACGCCTGGTCGTACCGCCATCCGCGTATGTCGCCGGCCAGCCACGGTGCGTCCGGGATGCGCGCAGTGCGGGACCGCAGCAGACCCGGCGCCGTATCGCCGTGCGGCGGAAACGATTGCAGCACGTCGAGCGGAGACATGCGCGCATGGATCCCCGGCATCGCTCAGTCCTCAGGTTCCTGGATCTCCACCCCTTGGCCGCGCAGTTCCGCGACAATGTCCTCCAGGTGGTGAAAAGCGGTATTGGCAATCGGCAGTCCGCAATAAATGGCCTGCTGCAAAAAGATTTCGCGTATGTCGGCAAGGGACATGCCGTCGGCCAGCGCAGCGCGCAAGTGCATGCGGAACTCTTCCCAGCGTCCCAGTCCCATCATGGTGCCCAACACCAGGATGCGGCGCGTGCGATAGTCAAAGCCCGGGCGCGTCCAAATCTCACCCCAGCCGTATCGTGTGATCAGATCTTGGAAATACCGGTTGACCGGCGTAATGTGCGCGTTGGCGCGGTCGACGTGGGCGTCGCCCAGGATGCGGCGGCGTACCTTCATGCCGGCTTCGTACTTCGGATCTGTCATGTGTGTCTCCAGTCAGGCGGGTGGGAAATCGGGCTGCAGCCTCAGTCGTTTAGAAACTCCAAAACTGCGCGGTTGAACGCTTCCGGGTGTTCGACATTGGAGATGTGCCCGGTTGGCAACAGCGCAAGTCGTGCACCAGGGATGGATTCGTGCAGCAGCTTCGCGTGCGGATCGGGCGGCGTAGCGGCGTCGAATTCGCCGGCGATGATGAGCGTTGGCACGCTGATCTTTTTCACGTCAGGGCGGAAGTCGGCGTCGCGTACGGCGGCGCAGCATGCCGCATAGCCTTCGGGAGGTGTCGCCTCGAAGGACGTGCGCATGGAATGAAAAAAAGGTTCGTCACGGTCGCGGTACCGCTGCGAAAAAAACCTGGGCATGACGGCCTCGGTCAGGGCCGTCATGCCGTGCCGGCGAACCAGTTCCATGCGTTGTGACCACGATTCGTGCGAGGGTAGATGCGCCGACGCGTTGGACAGGACCAGCCGGCGCACGCGGTCTGGCGCATGGATGCCGAGCCACTGTCCGACCATCGCACCCAGTGAGACGCCGCAAAAATAGAAATGCCGCACCTGCAGCGCGTCGACGACATCCAGCACGTCGCGTCCCAGGTCGTCGATGCGTGCTTCGCCGGCAATGACATCACTTGCGCCGTGGCCGCGTGTGTCCATGCGCAGCACACGAAAGTGCGCGGTAAAGGCATCCATTTGGCGGTCCCACATGAACACGTCCGTGCCCAGCGAGTTGCCCAACACCAACAGAGGCCGGTCGGATCGCCCGTCGATCCGGTAGTACAGCCGATTGCTGGCTTTACACAGAAAAGGCATGGCTAAGGTTTCCTGATGTCTGCCTGCTGGACGATGTCGGCCCAAAACTTCAACTGCGATGCCGTGTATGCGGCCAGTTCGTCCGGTCCCATGAAGGTGGCATATGTTCCGGCCTGCTCGGCACGTTGGCGGAAATCGTCACTTTCGACGACCGTGCGCGTAGCCTGGGCCAAGCGGTCGATCGACTCGCGCGGCGTACCGGCGGGTGCGTACAACGCGAACCAGGCATCGAGCTCGACGCCTGGAAGGCCAGCCTCGGCGGTGGTGGGAACGTCTGTAAGCATCGGATGGCGCCGCTTGCTGGCGATCGCCAAGGCACGCAAGGCGTTGTTGCGCAGGTGCCCCACGACGGCCGGCGGCGTGGTTACGAGCAAGTCGACTTGGCCGGACAGCAAGTCGGCCATCGCCGCCCCCGCGCCCTGGTACGGTACGTGGGTCATGCGCGTGCCGGTGCGCAGCGCCAGCAGCTCGGTGCCTATGTGCTGGATCGTGCCGTAGCCGGACGAGGCATAGTCGATCTCGCCCGGTCGCTGCCGGGCGTACTCGATCAGGCCTTTCAAGTCCTTCATCGGCAAGTCCTTGTTGACCACGATGACGTGCGGTGCGGTGATCGCAAGCGCCACCGGGGCATAGCTTTTGACCGGATCCCATTGCCTGTCCGGATATAGCGTCGCGTTGGCGACGTGGGTGCCGGAATATGCCAGGAGCAGGGTATAGCCGTCGGGTTGGGTTCGTGCTACATATTGGGCCGCAATATTGCCGCCTGCCCCAGCACGGTTTTCTACGATGACGCTTTGGCCCAGCTGTTTGGCCAGGCCGTCGGCAAGCAGGCGAGCCGTGAAATCGCCACCGCCGCCGGGCGCTGCCGGCACGACGATGGTTACGGCACGTTCGGGATAACTTGCGGCATGCGCAGGCAAGACGGCCATGCCCACGCCCAAAGACAGCGCTGCGATACAGTCTCGCAATGCTTGCATGTCGCTTCCCCTGCTGCGATGAACGGAAGGGGATGATAGGAACCGGTCCAAACCGTGGCAAATGATGAATTTCGTTCGGCACCATCGACGCCATCGATAGCGGGCGCATCTGGGATTCGCGCATGGAACTGAGGCATCTCAGATACTTTCTCGCCCTGGCCGAACGGTTGAATTTCACGCAAGCTGCCGCCCAGGTGCACGTCACCCAATCGACGCTGTCGCACCAGATCAGCCAATTGGAGGAGGAGCTGGGCCAGCGGTTGTTCGACCGTTCAGACAGGCGGGTGACCATCACTGCGGCGGGCGAGCTGTTCTTGGCCAAGGCCATCAATGCCCTGGCCGAGATCGACAGTGGCATAGCGTTGCTGAACAACCTGAAGAAAGACCTGCAGGGTCACTTGCGCATCGGTACGACGCCAACGCTGAACATGGAGTTCGTGCCACATTGCATCGCGCTGTTTACCCAGCACCACCAGTCCATGCATGTCCTGGTGGAGGAGGACACGGCCGACGAGCTCATCGCCGGCCTGCGCGATGACAGGCTCGATGCCGTACTGGCATACGGCCCGCTTGCCCATGAGGACATCGTCTTCGAGGGGCTCTATACGGAAGAAATGGTGCTGGTCGTCGGCGAGCGTCATCCCTTTGCCAGCCGCCGTCGCGTCCGGGTGGCCGAATTGCACCGGCGCGAGCTAGCGTTGCCGCCGCGGAAGTTCACCACGCGGCGCCAGATCGACGAAGCCTTCAAGGCGGCGGGCGCCGAGCCTTTCGTGGCGATAGAGATGGTGTCGCTGGCCGGCATCCTGGCGTTGGTCGAACGGACCACCATGGCGGCGATCGTCTCGCGAAGCGCCTGGCGCGGCAGGGAAGGCTTGCGGGCAATACCGCTGGAGGCCCCGACGCTGACTCGTACGCCGGGGTTGGTGTGGATAGACGGTAGGGCACGGTCGCCGGCGGTGGCCGCCTTCGCGGCTATCGTGCGCGGTGTGGCGAAGTCTTCGGCACGCGAACATATGGAATGGGCGCGCAGCACCAAGCAGCCAAGCAGGAGAAATCATTGAGGGCAACGCAAGGGTCCCGGGCCGTTTCGGATGCGCCGCCGCGGCAACCGACCTCGCAGGCAGACGCCAACTCACGCCGGGCAGCAGCCACGCTGGCCTTGACCTTGCCCAGCGACACCGTGCTCTACCTGCTGTTGCCCATGTACGCGCCGTCCTTCGGCGTGTCGCTCGCCGAAGCCGGCGTGTTGCTCGCGGCCAATCGCCTGGTGCGCATCCTTGGGTACGGATGGGTCGCCCGCTTTTACGCCCGCAACGGTGATCGCCCCGCCTGCATGCTGGCGGCCGCAGCCACCGTGATCTGCGCGATCGGCTACGCGACGTTGTCGGGGTTCTGGGCGCTGCTACCCATGCGCTTGCTGTGGGGGCTTTCGTTTGCGGCGCTGAACCTGTCCACCCAGACGATGTCGACGTCGGACCCCAATGGCGCGGCGCGCCGCAACGGCCGCTCGCGTGCGGTCATTTCCATCGGGCCGGTGCTGGCCTTGCCGGCCGGCGCCGTGCTGGCGCAACTGTGGGGGCCGCGCGCCATTTTCCTGGTGCTGGCGGTGACGGCGCTCATCGCGGTATGGGTCGCTCACCGCTTGCCGGGCGAGTCCCACCCCGCGCCGGCGGCCAAGCGCCGGCTCAGCCTGCCGGGCAGCCTGGACCTCTGGTCTTTCTTGGAAGGCTTCACCATGGACGGCCTGTTCATCATTGGCCTGTCCTACCTGGGCAAGGACGTCCTGCCGACCGGTTCGGTCGTCGTGGCCGGGACAGTGCTCGCCCTGCGCTATCTGGGCGAAATCACCCTCAGCCCACTGGGCGGCCACCTGGCCGACCGGCTGGGCGCCGAGCGCATGCTGCTATGGCTGTCCATGGTGACCGCCGTGGCGCTCATCGGCTTTGGCGCGGGGTGGCTATGGAGCTGCGCGGCGGCCATCGTCGTGCTGCGCGCGCTGCAGCTGCCGTTGTTGCCGCCCATCGTCGCCCGCCGCACACCGGGACCGGGACGGGTGCAGGCCCTGGCCAAGCGTTCGGTCTGGCGCGACATCGGCGCCGGCACCGGGCCGATGCTGGCCGGCCTGGTGCTGCCGGTGGTGTCGCCGTTTTGGGTGTACTTGGTGCCGGCGGTATTGCTGGCAGCTGCGGCGGTGGCGTGTGTCAGGACGGCGGATTAGGGCGTCGTTTGGTGCCCGGGTGTCAACGCCGGTTGAAAACTGACCCCTTTGTCGGCGCTCGCGCCGAAGTAAATTTGACCCCCTGGGGTTGAAGGGTTATTGGGCAGCAGTCCGAGCCCGAGCCGGGCTGTTGCCGGCTTTGCGCTTGTCCTTGAGCCGATAGCTT
>Ga0207866_1000061_pt1 | contig 172756 bp, 142 predicted proteins | sample HigsolmetaAR203D_FD_184835 | JGI IMG/M metagenome (GOLD analysis project Ga0207866, IMG submission 184835) | Ionic liquid and high solid enriched microbial communities from the Joint BioEnergy Institute, USA - AR20-3-D (SPAdes) (version 2) ...
TCTACACCTCTAATCCAGGGGGCTGGCCCCCAGCGATATATCGCGAAAGAATGTTGTCACAAGCAGCTTAATAACGGGGTTTCAGTATGAGGGTGTTTTCAAACTGCACTTTTCTTGACAACTCCAATATGAACGGTGGAAGATTCAATGGAGCATTCATGGGGAATACTCGGGTTGCCCATGAATGCTTTTTCATGTTATATAACTCCACTCCGCAGGTATTACAATGGAACTTTCGCATATCGGAATAAACCGTTATATCTAAAGTCGAACTTGTACACCATCGCCCCAATCATTGTAAAGTAGACTAATAAGGAGAGTTCCCGTTCAGCATTTGAAAACCTGCTGTATTTTAAGTAGGGTTAGGGTGCAAATGGGATACTTCATATCAACGGCCGATCAATACCCGGATTGCGGCAAGTACGACATGCTTGAAAAGCCGCAGGGAGGATCGAAAAAGCCTGCTGCCGATCATTCGCCATTCGTGATGAATCTGAGTGGACTATCAGTTAATGATGTTATAAACTTCTTCAATGGATAAGTACAAATTGATTAAGGAGAGTTATATGGGAATCGGAAAGAAACGGCTTATTATCATCGACGGCATGCCGGGATCGGGAAAGACGACCTGCGTACCATGATTTCAAACACCTTAACGTCATGGAATATCCGGAACCGATGCATCCTGGAACTGGAGCCGAACCATCCGCTTTTCATTCATGGTCACAGGTTCAGTTCTTTGAAGGATGACGAGCAGGCCGATTTGTATATCCGTCTGCTGGAGTCCCGATACCGCGATTTCGTTCATGAACGGCTGAACAGTTCTGACGATGTCACGATTATCGAAAGCGTGATGTTTCAGGATACCATTAACGTTGCCCGCCATATGGGGATGAGTCATGATCAGCTGCGCCGGTTGTCCCGGAGCCTCATGAGTATACTGGAACCGTTTGGACCCGTGTTGATTTACTACTACCAGATCGACGTGGAAGGACATTGGCGTTTCATCTGCGGTGTTCGCGGGAACGAGTGGGGGCCCGTTTCGCTGCACACGGATGAAGACTTCAAGGAAGCGGGAAACCTGTGGGGAAGCAGTCAGGCATTTGTGCGTTCGATGATCGATTCATGGGCTGTACCCAAACTGGTGATTGAAAATAAAGATTATTGCTGGGATGACTATTCGGACCGGATCATTCGATTCCTGGATGAGCATATCAGGGGAACGGGACGGACAGAAGGATAATCAAATGATCAAAAACCACTCGGGCGAGCTGCCGCTAAGATAAAGATCAAACGGAGATGAACCAATTGACTAATCGTCAAGCAGATCTCAATCAAATCGCAAACAATCAAAACGGTGAGGACCGGAAAAACGAGAATCCTCGGAACCTGTGCATGAAGGAGCATGCGGCTGTTACGTTAAAAGCCGTCGATCATACGAACTGGTTCGCATGCACGCAGCTTGAGGTGACGGAAGAACAGAAGCGGGTGTTTCCGGTTCCGGCCGTGTATTGGCTTGCGGAATCCGCCTATTGCGGATATACACCCTTGGCCATATATTGCGGCGAGCAGTTGGCGGGATTGGCGGTTTATGCTGTCGACCCGGATGATGGCGCTTATTGGATTATGGCCTATATGATCGATTACCGGTTTCAGCAAAGGGGCATCGGACGCGCCGGCATGATCGAACTGATACGGTATATGCAAGAACGGTACCATTGCGGCAGGATAAAACTCGGACACCGCCCAGAGAATGAGCGGGCAGCCCGCTTATACGCCTCATTGGGGTTTCAAGAAGCGGGCCGGGACGATCAGGAAATCATCCGCGAACTCGAACTCAACCTTGCGAATTGAGAAGAGAAGATAAGCAGGAATACGGCGCCTTCACTTCCGCAAGATGGACGCATTCCGTCGTTCCGCTCATTTTGGGTCGCCAATTCAACCGATTCATGAGTTCTTCTGCGAAAAAATGCGTTATGATTATGATAACGCCGCTTGCCGCAAGTCCGGGAAGAACGGAATCGGGATCAGCTTCCGATAACCAGGCTCGCCCGCGGTTCCAAAAGAACGGGTTACGTAACGCATCATGGAGGGAAGGAACAATGGCATATCAGACGATAGACGGAGTGCGCGTATGGGGAAATCCTGATAAAGATGCGCTTGCACAAGCAAAAAGGTGCGCGGAAACCGGAAATGTGGTGCAAGCGCTGCTCATGGCGGACCATCATAAAGGATACAGCCAGCCGATCGGGGGAGTCGTCGTGTATGACGGACAGATCTCTCCGTCCGGCGTCGGCTACGACATCGCATGCGGCAACAAGGCCGTTCGGACGCCGCTGCGCGCGGAGGACATCAAGCCGCGATTGCCGCAGATCATGGACGAGATCGCGCGAAAAGTCTCGTTCGGAATCGGCCGCGTCAACAATGAAAAAGTCGATCATGAACTGTTCGACGATCCCGACTGGGACGTCTACAAGAGCATAGGCAGGCAGGAGCACGACAAACTGAAGAAGCTGGCCCGCGATCAGCTCGGCACGGTCGGAAGCGGAAATCATTTCGTCGATTTGTTTGAAGAAGTCGGAACGGGCTATGTGTGGGTGGCCAATCATTTCGGCAGCAGAGGCTTCGGACATAAAACGGCGAGCGGATTCATCAATCTGGCGGCCGGAAGAGAGTTTCTGGCGAACGCGCCCGGCGAAAAAATGGATCAGCCGCCCGTGTTGTTCGATCTGGACAGCGAGCTTGGCGACATGTATTATCGCGCCATGAAACTGGCCGGACGATTCGCCTATGCAGGAAGGGATTATGTCATCCGGCAGGTGCTGGCGATCCTGGGCACGGAAGCGGATTTCGAGGTGCACAATCATCACAATTACGCGTGGAAAGAGACGCACAACGGCCGGGAGGTCATCGTCGTACGCAAAGGGGCGACCCCGAATGCGCCCGGCCAGATCGGGTTTATCGGCGGCAGCATGGGCGATATCTCCGTTATCGTCAGGGGAAAGGACAGCGCTGAAAACCGGGAAGCTTACTACAGCACGGTTCATGGGGCCGGACGGATCATGAGCCGCACGCAGGCGGCGGGGAAAATGAACTGGAAAACCCGCACCCGTACCGGAGGGCAGATTTCGGTGGAGCAGATGCTTAAGGCCGTTAAGGAATTCGGTGTCGAACTGCGCGGTGCGGGGACGGATGAGAGCCCGTTCGTATACCGCAAACTTCAGGAAGTGCTGAATGCGCATGCGGAGACGATCGAGGTGCTGCATGTGTTGAAGCCGATCGGCGTTTGCATGGCGGGCGCCGACGAGTACGATCCGTACAAGGATTGATGCGGGAGCCGCCAATGTCCAGATGAAAACCCAAGAGGCCGGTGGTGATATGCTCCCTTCAAAGCAGACACCTGCAAAAACAGGGTTGCCTTGAAGGGAGCATAATTTGGCACGGCCCTCTTGGGTTTTGACTTTCATCGCAAATTTGGCTGCCGTATTCTTGCTGTATTCGGTTACAGAAAGCCCCTCCGTCATATTTTCAGACCGTCCATTCATGCTTGGCTGTCAGTCCGTCCGAATATGACAGTACGTCCATTGCCGAGGATAATCCGAAGTCTTCGGCGATCAAGGGCATGACTGGAATGAAAGGGAAGGCCTGAAAACGCGTCGGCAACGTTCAGCGCCGCCGGCTTCATTGTTGCGCCGAACCGGAACTTACAGGCTGAAAGCCCCGGAGCCGGCCGGCCGCCGTAAATATCGCCAAAGCGCATACGGTGAACATAAAGATCGTGTACGCGATTCCCGATACATAGCTTGTCCAGCGCAACGAGCCGATGAACATGCCCAGGCTTCCGAGCATGGTGAATCCGAAATTCATCATAGCCGATGCGGCGCCGATGTTTTCTTTTTGCGCATTGAGCAACATTTCAGCCGTGTACAGCCGGATATACGTCGACATCACTGCGAACGGAATGTAGCTCAGCATGAAGAAGACCGGGCCGATTTTTCCGACGGTTAATAATAGAATACCCACCGCGAGCGCAATCCCGCCGCAAACCAGCAATGCCTGTTTATACGCCGGTTTTTTCAGCCGGCCATACAGCAGCGTTCCCGTCTTCAGGAAGATCGAGGAACTCTCCGTGCAGCTGCTGAAATCGGATAAGCTGAAAGACGAGTTTCTGGCGAGAACTTCGCATGAGTTCAAGTCGCCGTTGCACGGTGTCATGCATATTTCCAGATCGCTGCTGGAAGATACCCGTCATCCGCCGACGGCCGAGCAACGGGAGAAGCTCGATTTGATCTTAAGCATCTCCGGCAGGCTTTCCAAGCTCGTGTATGACATCCTCGATTTTTCCAAGTTGAAGCAGGGCGAGCTGGCCATCGAGCCGATGCCCGTCGACGTCCGTTCGGCGGTCGAGATGCAGGTGCGCATTTATTCGTTTTTGGGCAAAGATAACAATACTAGATTGGAAAACCGCATTCCGGAGCACTTGCCCTACGCGCTGGCGGATGAAAACCGGTTCGGGCAGATCGTCGGCAATCTGCTCGACAACGCGGTCAAGTATACGAAAAACGGCATGATCGTCGTTTCGGCGGCGGAAAAGGGCGGCATGGTCGAGATTTCTGTCAGCGATACGGGTGAAGGCATTGACCCGCAGAACATTCCGCACATATTCGAAGCGTTTCAAACGTTTGACGATGTAAAGGAAAACCGCGGCTTTGGACTCGGCCTGCCCATCGTCAAGCAACTGGTGGAACTGCAGCGCGGCCACATATCGGTGTCTTCCATCAAAGGCGTCGGCACGACGTTCACCTTCACGCTGCCGGCCGCACCCGGCCGCGGAACCGGGGGGAGAGCAGCACCGCAGGCGGCCGCCGCACGGGAAGCTGTCCGTCCGATTTCCAAAACGCCGGAGTATGTGATTGAGACGCCGTATTTGCTGAATCAGAAAGGCAAGCACACGATCCTGATCGTCGATGACCAGCTCTTAAATCTCAAGGTGCTGATGGATGCGCTGCAGCCCCTCGACCATAATGTGATCGCGGTCAAGCTATACGGATGTGGAGCGTTCGCGCAAGCTGACGGCGGATCTGGCCGAGTATTTGCGCGGCAGTTTCCGGTTCAGCCATACGGAGAAGCGGATTTTATTCGAAGAAGAGTTCAGCCTGATCCGGACCTATGTGGAAATTGAAAAGGCGCGGTTCGAAGACCGTCTGAATTTCGAGTACGACATTGCGGAAAGCATGTTTTCGGTGCACCTTCCTCCGCTTTTGATCCAGCCGCTTGTCGAAAACGCGATCCGGCACGGGATCGGCCGCCGGATCGAGGGCGGGACGGTCAGATTGACGGCTTACGAAGCGGAGGGCGATTATTGGTTTGTCGTGGAAGATGACGGCGTCGGCATGGAACGCGCTTCGGTGGGTGAACTGCGCAGCTTCGGAACGGAGACCCGCCAGGGCGTCGGACTGCTGAATATCCACAAGCGTTTGAAATATGAATACGGCACGGGGCTGCAGCTGGAAAGCGAGCCGGGACGCGGGACGAAAGTGACGGTGCGCATTCCGGCGGTACCAAACGGAGCGGAGTGAAGGGTTGTACCACGAAGAAGGATGAAGGAGATGGCGTGTGATGGAAGAAACGATCCGTCGTGCGGCAATGCTCATAAAAGGAGCCCGCAACATGGTGTTGATCTCCGGCGCGGGGCTTTCGGTCGATTCCGGTGTGAAAGACTTCCGCTCTTCGAGCGGTTGGTGGCGCAATATCGATCCGCGGACGGTTGCAACGGTGGAGGCGTTGGAATGGAATTACGATCTGTTTCATGAATTTTACGCGACGCGCGTCACGCAATTGAAAGAAGTGGCCCCTCACCGGGGACATTCCATTTTGGCGGAATGGGAGAAGCGCGGCATGCTGGCGTGCGTGAGCACCCAGAATGTGGACGGCCTTCATCAGATCGCCGGAAGCCAAACCGTCCACGAACTGCACGGAACGATCCGCGAATTCCGTTGTCACGATTGCGGAAGACCGCACGGGGAAGCGGCGTTCCTGAAAAAGGAGACCTGCCCGTGCGGAGGCAAACTCCGCCCCAATGTCGTGCTGTTCGGAGAATCGTTGCCGGAGGATGCATGGCAGTGCACCATAGACGCTCTTAAAGAGGCGGATCTGGTGCTGGTGATCGGCACGAGTCTGCAGGTGGCGCCGGTGAACCAACTGCCTTTCCTGACCAGGTGCAGGCGTATATTCATCAATGCGGAAGAGACCGGATATGAAGACCGTTTCGATGTGTTTATCAAGGGCAGAGCATTGGACAGCCTGGTTGCGATACAAGAACGGCTGGATGCCGAATAAGGGTTATCCAGTATAGATCCGATCCGAATCAATTGAACAATCATCAATCGGGGATTTCACCCGCTCCGTCAGGGGCGGGTTTGTTTTTTTGGCGAAGGTTGCGGATGGTGAACGATCATTTGGCGGCAAAAAAAACAATAGATGGCCGGCGGACACTTGCTTATGCGGGAGCATTTGACCTGCGGCATCGCCTTCCATGTTAATGAAAGCCTTTTATTGTATAACCGATCCTCTTATAAAGATCAAATATTATATTTCTGTGAAAAGAGAAATTTTATTGAGTACCCTATTTACAGAAACAATTCGCGGGACTATAATAACGTCAACGGTGATTGATGCATCAATTCATAGTTATCGCATAGGGATTATATTATTACTTTCAAAACCAATCAACACAAGAAAAGGAAAAGGTGGTCACTTCATGAGAAAGCAACATGTCCAATCGCTGCTTTTATTATTGCTGGTTTTCACGCTTGTTATTTCCGCGTGCGGCAAAAACGATCCGGAAACGAACGGCGGTTCGTCCGGCGTTTCGGAAGGCAAAATATCGGACTCATTCACGGTTGATTTGTCCAAGCTTCCGGACCGGGCAAAGCAACGCACGGATACGATCATCGTCGGGCTGACGAATCCGAGCGGCGCCTTCACTCCTTATTTCACGCAGGTCGGCTACGACGGCAACGTCAACTCGATCCTGTTCACGCCGCTCGTCCGCGTGGATCCGAACGGGGTTCCGGAGCCGGCCCTTGCGGAGAAATGGGATGTGTCCGATGACGAACGGACGTATACGTTCTATCTTCGCGAGGGCTTGAAGTTCAGCGACGGTTCTCCGATGACGGCGGAAGACGTGGCCTTCACGTGGACCTTGCTTCACGATCCGGCTTATGACGGCCTGAACGACGTGGTGGAAACGAAAATCGTCGGCGGACAAGCCTACAAGCAAGGCAAGGCCGACTCGATCTCGGGTATCCGCATCATCAACGACCGGACGATCTCCGTGACGCTGGAATCGCCGAACGCCACGGCGCTGACGGTGCTCGGCGGGCAAATCTTGTCCAAGGCTTACTACGGCAAAGACTACAAGTTCGGAAATCTCGATTACATCAAAAACCTGCACGCCAAGCCGGTCGGCAACGGTCCTTACAAGCTGGAGAAGTTCATTCCGGGCCAGGAAGTCCGTTTCGTCGCCAACGAATACTACGCTTTCGGCAAGCCGAAAACCGAGTATTTCATCTACAAAACAACCGAGGGCGACACGTGGCAGTTCATCGAAACGGGAGAGACGGACTACGGCAGTTTCTCGGCCACGCAGGATAATATCGACAAACTGGAGAAGCTCGGCTTCCTGAATCTCATTCCGAACACCGCAAGCAACTACGGGTTCATTCAGTTCAACCTGGAACATGAGCACCTGCAGGATAAGCGCGTCCGCCAGGCGCTGACCTACGGTCTGAACCGCCAGTTGATCTACGTCGATTCCCGTCAGGGCGCCGCCCGTCTCGCGAACATTCCTTCTTCGCCGATTTTGTGGTCCTACACCGAAGAAGACATTAACCCGTATCCGTACGATCCGGAGAAGGCGAAGCAGCTGTTGGACGAAGCGGGCTGGGTGGTTGGTTCCGACGGCATCCGCGAAAAGAACGGCAAGAAGCTGGAGATCCATTACCTCGGTTCGAAGAGCGCGAATACGGACGTATTCATTGCTGTAGCGAAAGAAAACTACGAAGCGCTCGGCATCAAATTCGTGCCGGAGCAATTCCCGGACTTCAACACTCTCGTGTCCAAGGTGGAAAGCGGCGATTACGACATGGCTTCCTTCTCCACGACGATCATCAGCGATCCGTCGCAAGGGGTCAGCCAATTCGTGAAAGGCGAAACGAAGGGCTACAGCAATCCGAAGCTGGACGAGCTGTATGAGAAAGGGTTGGCGACCAGCGACATCGAGGAGCGCAAGAAAATTTACCATGAAATGTTCAAAATCCTGAACGATGAATTGCCCGTCATGTTCACCAACTACACAAAATCGGTCATCGCGATCAACGGCCGCATCGACGGGTTCGTGCTGAATCCGCTGGCGGGCATCGCCTACAGCTTGCCGGACTGGGAACTGAAAGACTGAACCGTTGACTCGGAACCTGGAACCGAAGTCATCCACTACGACATCTCCTGCCCGAAGATGATTCGGGCGGAGATGTCTGATTTAAGGTGAAAAACATGAGAACCTACCTGCTCCGAAGATGTTTGTATATGCTTCTGATCCTGTTTGGCGCATCCATCCTGATTTTTTTCCTGTATTCCTTAACGCCGGGGGATTACGTCGATAACAATCTGAACCTGAGTGAGCAACGGAAGGCGGAACTCCGGGAGATTTACGGGCTGAACAAACCGATTCTCGAACGTTACGTCATCTGGATGTCCAATCTTTTGCGGGGCGATTTCGGCTACTCGTTGGCGCAGCAAAGACCTGTCCTCGATCTGTTTCAGGATTACATCTGGAACTCGTTCCTGCTCGCGTCCGTGGCCACGTTTTTCACCTGGCTTCTGGCGGTTGTGATCGGGGTGTTCACGGCGTACAAGCAGTATTCGCTGTTCGATACGATCGTGATGATCGGCATTTTTGCGGCCATGTCCATCCCTTCGTTCTTCATCGGGCCGCTGTTCTCGCCTTACGCCGACGGAAAGATCAATCCCGCCAAGATGTACCAGCCTCCGAGCGTCGAACATTGGCTGGGCACCGACCTGCTGGGCAGGGACGTGCTCACCAGACTTCTGCAGGCCGGAAGAATCTCGCTGACGGTCGGCCTGGCGTCCATGGTGCTGTCGATGACGATCGGCACCTTGCTCGGCATCATCTCGGGCTACTATCGCGGCGTGGTCGATCAGATCATCATGCGGATCGCCGACCTGCTGTTCACCATTCCGAGCCTGCCGATTCTGTTCATCATGGGGGCGCTTATGTCGGAGTGGAAGGTCCCGACGGATTACCGGCTGTATATCGTCATGATCATGCTCAGCCTGATCGGCTGGCCGGGCGTCGCGCGCCTTGTCCGCAGCCAGATGCTCTCGCTGCGGGAGCGGGAGTACATGCTGGCGGCCGATGTGCTCGGCCTGCGCGACCGGAGGAAGCTGTTCGCTCATCTGCTCCCCAATGTGTTTCCGCTGTTGATCGTCATCGGCACGTTGAGCACGGGCGGGGCGATCCTGTCGGAATCCGTGCTCAGTTTCTTCGGGCTGGGCGTCATGCCGCCGACTCCGACGTGGGGCAACATGATCGACGCGGCCAACAATGTCATCGACTTCGAGAAACGCCCGTGGCTGTGGATCCCGCCGGGTCTGGCCATTTTTCTGACGGTCATCTCCATCAATATTTTCGGCGACGGATTGCGGGACGTACTCGATCCTAAACAGAACACAAGCAGGTGACGCATAAAGATGAACGCATTACTTGAGGTCAATCATCTGAGCACGCATTTTCATACGGGAGCCGGCATCATCAAAGCGGTGGACGACATCAGCTTCCGCATCCGTGAAGGCGAGACGGTGTGCATCGTGGGCGAGTCCGGATGCGGCAAGAGCATCACGGCGATGTCGATCATGCGGCTGATCGAAGGGCCGTACGGGAAAATCGCGGGCGGCGAAATTGTTTTCGGCGGCAGGGATCTGCTGAAGATCAGCAAGGAAGAGATGAGGCGCATCCGCGGCAACGAGATTTCGATGATTTTCCAGGAGCCGATGTCCTCGCTGAACCCGGTCATCACGATCGGCAAGCAGATCATGGAACCGTTGATGCTCCACAAGAAGATGAGCAGGAAGCAGGCCTACGCCAGAGCGGTCGAACTGATCGAAATGGTGGGCATTCCACGCGCCGAGCAAATCGCGAACGCGTATCCGCATGAACTGTCCGGCGGCATGCTGCAACGGATCATGATCGCGATCGCCATCTCCTGCGGGCCGAAGCTGCTGATCGCCGACGAACCGACGACCGCCCTCGATGTGACGATTCAGGCGCAGGTGCTGGAGATTTTGCGCAAGAGCAAGGAGCAGTCCAACATGTCCATCATGCTCATCACCCATGATCTCGGGGTGGTGGCGGAGATGGCCGACTACGTCATCGTGATGTATGCGGGGAAGATCGTGGAAAAGGGCGAGGTTGTGGAACTGTTCGAACGGCCGAAGCATCCGTATACGCGCGGATTGCTGAAATCGAAGCCGGTCATCGGACAGCGGCGGGACGAGCTGTACTCCATCCCCGGTCAGGTTCCGAACCCGCTCGAATTGACCGAATCGTGTTATTTCCACGACCGGTGCGAACATTGCATGGCGGTCTGCGAAACCCGGCAGCCGAAGCTGACGAAGTTGGAGAACGGGCATCAAGTGGCGTGCTGGTTGTATGAAGAGGAGGGACGGCAACATGGGTGAACCGCTGTTGGAAGTTCGTCATCTGAAAAAATATTTTCCGATCACCGCGGGGCTGCTGAACAAAACGGTCGGATATGTCAAAGCCGTCGACGACATCAGCTTCACGATCTATCCCGGCGAGACGTTCGGACTCGTGGGCGAATCCGGCAGCGGCAAGAGCACCGTCGGGCGGACGATCCTGCGGCTCCATGAGAAAACCGGCGGGGAGGTGCTGTTCAAGGGCATTTCCATTCACGATCTGCCAAAACCGGAACTGCGCAAACTGCGGCCGAAGATGCAGTATATTTTCCAGGACCCGTACAGTTCGCTGAATCCCCGCATCCGGGTCGGCGACGCGATCGGGGAAGCGCTTGTCGATCACGGATTGGCGGCGAAAGAGGAAGTGCGCGACCGGGTGCTTGAGGTGATGGAGGCGTGCGGGCTTTCCGCTTATCATTACCACCGTTTTCCGCACGAATTTTCTGGCGGCCAGCGGCAGAGAATCGGCATCGCCCGCGCTCTGGCGCTCAATCCCGATTTCATCATCGCGGACGAACCGGTATCGGCGCTCGACGTTTCGATCCAGGCGCAGATCATCAATCTGTTTCGGAAGCTGCAGCAGACGCGCGGGTTGACGTATTTGTTCATCTCCCACGACCTGAGCGTCGTGGAGCATCTGTGCACGCGGATCGGCGTGATGTATCTCGGCAGCATGATGGAGATGGCGCCGCGGGACGAACTGTTTCTCCGGCCGCTTCACCCGTACACGAAGGCGCTTCTGTCGGCGGTTCCTGTTCCGGTCCCGAAGCTGAAACGGGAAAGAATCGTTCTGGAAGGGGATATTCCGAGTCCCGCCAATCCCCCCGCGGGCTGCAAGTTTCATACCCGCTGCCCGTTCGCCGTGGCGAAGTGCAAGGAGCAAAAACCGGAGTTTCGCCATGCCGGCAACGATCATTACGTCGCCTGCCATCTGGCCTGATGGCCGCACATGGCTGTCCGGCTTGACCGGTTTGCCGGCTCGCGGCGGTTTGCGGTCTTCCTTTACTGAATGGAGAAAAGGATTTCAGGAAGCGGCGTAGAATTTATACGTTTCAGTATGGGGAGATATTCTAGGTCGAGAAGGAGTGCAGCTTTTGACTTATCAATTGGAAATCACATTCAAGCCCGTCCATGAACTGATCATGAGTTTGCATACGTTTTTGTGCAAAAGCTGGCATAAGAAAATTGATCTGGGGATGGAATGGCCGCAGAAAATTCAAAACGCCTTGTCCCCCGAGTTGGCCGCCAAACTGGAGGAGGTCGACGATGAACTGGAGTGGAGGTTGCTTCAGCTGCTGGCTTACGTGTGTCCGGACAATGACACCGTTGAAGGTTTTTTGCTCTGGCTGAAAAGCCTTTCCATCGGGGAACTGTTTGAGACGCTTTCTCCCTATATCCGGACGTTTCCCGAAGATTTCCGTGCGGCGCGCGACCGGCTTCACGACGTGATAGCGGAATGGAATGACGTGTATTTCCGGCATGCGGACCCGGGGATCGTTTCCCGCCTGCGGGCCATCGCGGAGGAAGGCCGTGCGGCGGAAGAGGGCAGCGCATACGAACGGGCCGCGCACCTGACGAACGGTTTCTGCTTCGAGCCGGTGAACGGGTTGAAGAAGCTCGTTCTCATTCCGCAATATCATTTTCAGCCGGGCAACGTCGTCTATTCCTTCGGCGCTCTCACCATCTGTTACTACGCGGCCAGGATCGATGCCGCTTCCGACGAGGATGAACCTTCGCTCGAAATGTACCGGGTGCTCCGCAGCCTGAGCGAGAAAAGCCGCCTGAAGATTTTGCGCTTTCTCCGCAACGGACCGCGCAGCTTCATCGAAGTCGTCCGGCATCTGGGCATTTCAAAGGGAATCACCCACGACCATATCTCGAATCTTCGTTCCGCGGGACTGCTGAATGCGCATATCGTCGGGGAATCCATTTCCGGCTACAGTTTGCGCGTCGAACGCATCCGGCAGATCGAGAGCGAATTGCTCGAATATTTGGGCATGCGCTGATTGAAGGCGGGTTGACCGCTGATCGATGGATGTATAATGAACGGGTTTCATGAGCCACAGCCTCTTCGGGTTGTGGTTTTTTATTTTCGGGGCATGTGTGAATAAAACACGGGGTTGTCCGTCTTCCGCCGATAGCGGTCTGCCGACGGAAAGCAAGCAGACTGTCAGGAGATGAAATGTCGAGCCGACAAGGCATTTTTGTGGTAAGATGAAGACAACAACATCCTGCAAACCTGTGCAGACCGAGGTGATTTTTTTCACAAACAATTCAGCCTCATTATGATACGCTTACAAGACAAGACGGCGGTATGTGGAATGACAATACTACAAGACGAAGGATGACTGCAACATGAAAACGAAAAACAGATGGCTCATTGCCTTGTCAGCGATTGCGATTCACCTGTCCATTGGTTCCGTATATGCTTACAGCGTGTTCAAAAATCCTCTGATGGATCAGTTCGGATGGGACAACAAACAGGTCACCGTATCTTTTACGATCGCCATCTTTTTCCTCGGGATGTCGGCCGCTGCGTTCGGTAAATTCGTTGAAAAGAACGGGCCCAGAAAGTCGGCCATGGTGGCGGCGATCTTCTTCTCTTGCGGGATGTTGGGTACAGGGTTGTCCGTGCAGCTCGGATCTCTCATAGGATATTACCTGAGCTACGGCGTCATCGGCGGCATCGGGTTGGGAATCGGGTATATTTAACCGGTATCGACGTTGGTGAAATGGTTTCCGGACCGCCGGGGGCTGGCGACAGGCATGGCGGTGATGGGCTTCGGAGCCGGGTCGCTGATCTGCAGTCCCATAGCAGCAAGACTGATCGACGCGGTTGGCGTATCGACCACATTCTACGTACTCGGAGCTGCATATTTCGTCCTCATGATGTCCGGGGCATTATATATCGCAAGACCGCCGGAAGGCTGGATGCCGAAAGGCATGCTGGAGAAGCAGGCAACATCCGGCGAGAAGAAAAAAACGGAGGATCTCGCCCAGCTTACGGCTCCGGAAGCGCTGCGAACGGGCCGGTTCTGGATGCTGTGGCTCATGATGTTCGTCAATATCTCCTCCGGAATTATGATTATTTCCGTCGCTTCGCCGATGGCGCAGGACAAGGTGGGGATGACGGCGGCTGCTGCGGCGGCGATGGTCGGCATCATGGGATTCTTCAACGGCGGCGGGCGCATCGGCTGGGCGGCGCTGTCGGACTATTGGGGAAGAACGAATGTGTTCACGATTTTCTTCTCGCTCCAGCTGATCTTGTTCCTGATCTTGCCGAGCATCACCAATTGGCTCGTGTTTGAAATCTTCATTCTCGCCATCATGACTTGCTACGGCGGCGGGTTCGCTTCGCTTCCGGCATATATCGGCGATTTGTTCGGAACGAAGCAACTCGGCGCGATTCACGGATTGCTGCTCACATCTTGGTCCGCGGCCGGGGTCGTCGGTCCGATGATCGTCGCCGCGATCTACGACAGCAGCCAAAGCTACGATACGACTTTCTATGTGTTCGCCGCATTGCTGGCCGTGGCGCTGGTGACGACGGTCTTCATCCGGCTGAATATCTATAGGATTCGCGCGGCCAAAGCGGCGCAGGCGTCCGAACAGACTGTCGGCGCGTGATGGAAAAGCGTCGGGTGATCACTGGCACGGTATACAGGCGAAAGCGGACGTTTACCCAAGCGGCGCGATCTCCCCAAAGGGGTGAGTGAGGAGGCCGCGGAATAGCAGGCGGCTTGCCGGGATGACCGGAGAAGAACGGTCATCCCCTTATCTCAACTGGTCTCCATATCTTCGGTTCTTTCACGGCTTCGATCCGCACGGTCGAAGCTGTTTATTTTTTGGTTCCGAACGCGGGAGGATATTCGGTTTGATTAGACCTGTAGTATAATAATGGTTGCGGTATTGGACTTTGGTCCTATCATTCTTTCATTTCACTCCAAGTAGCAGAGGTGAGAGAATATGAGCGAGGAAACATCCATTTTGCCTGTTCAACCATTCTACTCGCTCGATGATTGTGTCGTTAAGGCGACGCTGTTGCACGAAGAACCTTTGGTCATGATCTTTGACCGGGTGCTTACCGACGACGAATGCCGGCAGTTGATCGAGACGGCCGCTCCGCGTCTTCGGGAATCCAGACTCGTCAACCAGGTGCTCAGCGAAATCCGCACGAGCCGGGGGATGTTTTTTGAAGATGAGGAAAATCCGTTCATTCACCGCATCGAAAGACGAATCGCGCAGTTGATGAATGTGCCGGTCGAGCATGCGGAAGGATTGCAGGTGCTGCACTACGGCCCCGGACAGGAATACAGAGCGCATCATGACTTTTTCAGCGAGGACAGCCCCGCCGCCAGAAACAACCGCATCAGCACGCTGGTCATCTATTTGAACGATGTGGAGGAAGGGGGAGAGACCGTCTTTCCCTTGCTGAATCTTTCGGTCAAGCCGAAGCGCGGTTCCGCGGTGTACTTTGAATACTTTTACCGCAATCGGGCGCTCAATGACCTGACCCTGCACAGCAGCGTTCCCGTCGTGCGCGGCGAGAAATGGGTGGCGACCCAATGGATGCGCAGGCAGCGGATACGGGGCGTGCAAGGGACGGGACTGCCGACGGGCGCATGACAGAGACATGCCTTGCAAGAGCATGAAGCAGGATGGAACTCCGTCATGATAATGAGGCCGGCGGTTAAAGGCATGAAACATTAACGGCATGAAATAGAGACGCAGGAATAGAATGAAAAGGAACAGGGGACGGCAGACAGGCACCCTCATATAAATGGCGCCCGTTTGCCGTCCCTCGTTCGCTTTCTCGCGAATGCCCGGCGCCGTTTCTATGAAACGCCGGTACGATGAATCCGGCCATAGCATCGAAACGCCGCATAAACACAAGATCGATGACGCTGTTGCGTTTTTGGCACACGATCGAAAAGATGAGGTGACGGAATGCGGGCGGCAGTTAAATCTGGCCTTTTGGTATGAAACAAGAAGCGGGATGCGATGAGCTGAAATACCATTTTGTGATGAAAAAAGTGACAAAGGAAGGGAATGTATCTGATTCGATTGTCGCACAAATGTCACAAACCGCACGCTCTTCTCAAGCCGTGGATACTTTGATACAATGATTTTCAATTGGGGATGCGTCCCGTGCACCCGCCCCCGCAGGGTGCACGCAGGGAGGCATCCTTTTCTTTTTTACGGGTTTCCGTCACACATTCTCATCAAGGTCTCGCTGCAAACCATACACCGGCGGCCATGCAATATAGAAATATGCCTGCTGAGGAAGCATGAAGGGAGCGTGAAATTATGTAGGGCGGCGATCGACATATGGCGGTACGCATCGGAAGCGGCATACGCGGCCCGTTGTTTAGAACCCGGCACAATGCGGTGAAGTTCCACCAATATCCATCTAGTGAAACGAATCGGAAACATCTGGCTAGAACTGCATTTGATGAAAGGGGTTTGTTTTCACCATGAAGTATCGGATTTTGCTGGCGGATGACCACCCTCCCATCAAAGAAGGAGCGAAGGTAATGCTGGAGAAGGAGGGAGATTTCGAGGTTACAGTTTGCGGTCCGCAGGACGATATCGTGAACATTGCTTTAAACGGTGCATTCGATGTGATGTTGTTCGACCTGAATATGCCGGGATTAAGCGGCATCGAGCTGTCGAAGCGGGTGCTCGAGCTGCTGCCCGATGCATTGATCCTGATCTATTCCGGATTCGATCTCACTCCCCATTTCGGACAATTGGTGGATCTCGGCGTGGCCGGATTTGTTTCAAAAAGTTCGAACCAGGATCGGTTGGTGCAGGCTATCCGTTGCGTGCTGAACAGGGAAACCATCGTTCCGATCAAGCTGCTTAGGTCGCTGAGAAGGGAGGGAAGCGGCAGGCCGGATTTTTCATCATCGGCGGTTTATCTGACTGAACGGGAAATTGAAATATTGCGCGAAGTGGCGAAGGGCAAAAGCAACAAGATGATTGCGGAAAAAATGCACGTCAGTCAACGGACACTTGAGTATGCGCTTACACAAGTGTTCCATAAACTGTCTGTGCATTCCCGCGTCGAGGCCGTGAACAAGGCGAGATCGATGGGCATCCTGCTCGATGAGCATTTTCTTGTTACATAGTTTTTTTGTTACATAGTTACACACGCAGGATGTCACACGGCATATATTTGGCATATATTTGATGAAGTTGAACGGCTCCCCTCAACAGGCACGCCTGAGCAACACCGGCAGCGTCCGTGAGGGGAGTCTTTTTTGCATTTTTGCAAGTTCCTGATTTTTCATAGATAACCAGTCACGTTGAAAAAATTCACTGCGTGAGTGCTTCTTGTTTGATGCAAAACGGGCTGTTTTCTTTGGTTTTCCTATATGTTCTTGGCGAAATTGAACATATTCGGCACGAAAAATCGTTCACTAGAACTACGATACTGCAACAAAATTTGCGGAATCACGCAAAAAGTTTGCGTGACCACGCAATCAAGTTTTCGGTTACGAGGCTGTAAATTTGAACTAAAATTTTTAGTATACAAGGACTATTTTCGGGTAGGACCAGGGGAGGCGGAAAGTGCATGTAAAACCTCACGGACTGTGACCATAAGGCAATCTGAAGTCAGGCATCATGTGCAGTGGAAGTTCGACTGAATTGATTTTCGCGATTGAATCCCTCGATCCAATCGACAGCGCAGGAAGCTGCTGAACAGAAATGGCAACGCAGAACAACTTCGGACGCCCGGAGAGAACCGCCATGCGCGGATCGGCGGGCAGGGAGGAGGGAGAGGCTTGGAATCCATCACTTCGCAACAATATGTTGTTGTCGAACTTGGAACGGAAAAACATGCACTCAGCATCTCGGAAATCTATGAAATTATTAAAATTCAAAAAATAACGCAGGTCCCCAATAACAACCCTTTTCTTGAAGGCGTCACCAATTTGCGCGGGAAGATCGTGCCGATCGTCAACTTGCGCAAGCGGTTCGGCTTGGATGATACGCAGTTGCCCAAGAACAGCCGGATCGTCATCGTCCGGCATAAGGACGAAATGATCGGCATCATCGTCGACGGCGTCAGCCAGGTGACGCGGTTCAGCGATATTCAACCTTCGACGGATATCGTCTCGGGCATCGATGGCCAATACTTCAACGGAATCGGGCGATCTGAGGAAGGGCTGATCAGCATTTTGAACATCGAACGCATACTAACCTGGACCGAAGTGAGGGAGCGCGCATGAGATCGGAATTGATGGGAGCTTTCCTTGATGAGGTCGAGGAACAACTGCAGTTGTTGGAGATGAACATTTTGCAGCTGGAACAAGAGGGGGAGTCGGAGCAGGTCATCCAGAGCATTTTCCGGACGGCGCACACACTGAAAGGTTCATCCGCCACAATGGGCTTCGAGCAGATGAAGGATTTGACGCATGAAATGGAAAACGTGCTCGATCAGATCCGCCGCCATCGGCTGCCGGTGTCGCAGGACCTCGTGAATGTGCTGTTCGAATGCCTGGATATGCTCGGGGTACTGAAGACGGAAATCGAGCGGACCGGCACCACGCATACAAATACCGACAGGATCGCGGCCAAACTGCGGGCGCTTGCCCAATACGCCGGCGGCGAATCGGCCCCACCCGGCGCGCCGGCAGCATCAGCAGCCTTTGACGGCACTCCCGGGTCCGGTGCTTTCGTCTCCGATTCCGGCGTACGTCAGGCAATCGGTGAAACGCGCGGGCGTCAAGAGGAACGTAACGCCGATGCGCCGATGCCGCAGAACCGCGATGCCGCTTCGCTCGGGTCAGACGGCGCGGCCCCAGGCACAAGTCAGGGACCGGGGCCGGCCGAACCGTCGGCGCGCAGGATCGAGTGCCGCGTCTTGCTTGCCGACGGCTGTGAGATGAAATCGGCCCGGGCTCATGTGATTTATCAGACATTGAGCGGCATTGCGCGCGTGCTATCGACGATGCCGCCGATGGATGACGATATGCTGCAGCAAGGAAACCGCGAGATCATCTTTGTCGTCGAGACGGATCTCGGGTTGGACGAGTTGGAAGCCTTGCTGCTCAAGGAAATCGATGTCGAAGATGTCGAACTGCGCTGCGGCGGCGAGAACGTCCTGGAGCAGGAGCAGGCGGCGGAATCCCGATCGCAACCCGGCGCTCCGCTGGAAGAACTCGTCCGGCAGGCGCTCGTCCGAAACGGTCTTGCACCGAATGAAGCGGACCGGCACGGATCGGCGCGGCCGGAATTTGCAGGCTATGAGCCTTCCGTACAGGCGTCTTCGGCGCAAGATTCTGAAGGACATAACGTACCGGGGCGTGAGTCAGGCAAGCACGAATTCGAAAAGGATGAATACGCAAAGCGCGAGCCCGTCCGTCAGGATTCCGCGCGCGGCACGGATGCCGGGACGGGGCGCAAGGAAGCGGAAACGCAGCGGAAAACCGTGCAGACGATCCGCGTCGATGTGGAACGTCTGGACAATCTGATGAACCTTGTCGGCGAACTCGTCATCGACCAGACCCGGATCGTCCAGCTGAGCAGCATGCTGCGGGATGTGTATCATGCGGATGAAGCGTTCGAGGATCTGGAGCAAATCTCCAACCATATCGCCCGCGTGATCAGCGAACTGCAGGAGAGCGTCATGAAGACGAGGATGCTGCCGATCGACAGGCTGTTCAGCCGGTTTCCGCGCATGGTTCGCGATCTGTCGCAGGAGTTGGGGAAAGAGATCGAGCTTGTCCTGGACGGCAAGGAGACGGAACTGGACCGGACGGTGATCGAAGAGATCAGCGATCCGCTCATCCACCTCGTCCGCAATTCGATCGACCACGGGATCGAATCCCGCGAGGAACGGCTGAAGCTGGGCAAACCGGCGAAGGGGATGGTCCGTCTCAGCGCGATGCACCAGGAAAATCATGTGGTGATCACGGTGGAGGACGACGGACGCGGCATCTGGCCGGACAGGATCAAGGCTTCGGCGGTGGCGAAAGGCTTGATCACGGAGGCGGCGGCAGAATCGATGAGCGACCGGGAGGCGATCCAGCTTATTTTCTCGCCGGGTTTCTCTACCGCGCAGACGGTCAGCGACGTCTCCGGACGCGGCGTCGGGATGGATATCGTCCGCACCCATATCGAAAAGTTGAACGGTCTGATCGATGTCGAGACGAAGCCGGGGCAAGGCACGAAGTTTACGATCAAACTGCCGCTTACGCTGGCGATCGTCAACGGGCTGCTGATCAAGCTCGGGCAGTTCACCTACGCGCTGCCCATGAGCAGCGTGGTGGAGATCGTCCGCATACCGCAGGAGGACATCCAATCGGTGAAAGGACGGCCGGTCGTGCAGATCCGGGAGCAGGTCATGCCGCTTGTATGGATTCACGATCATTTCCGCATCCCCCGCGTAAAACGCCCGAACCGCAATGTGTTCGTGGTCGTCGTCGGGATCGCCGAGCGGAGGCTCGGGCTTGTGGTGGACGAACTGATCGGCAACCAGGATATCGTGGTGAAGTCGATCGGCTCCTATGTCGGGAAGGTGGAAGGAGTATCCGGAGCAACGATCCTCGGGGACGGAAGCGTGGCGCTCATCCTGGACGTTGTGGGGCTGATGAAGCTCGTTTCGATCGCGGATGTGACTTCCATGGAAGACGCGGTATTCGCGGCAGACGAACAAAAAGCGGCAGACGGGCAAGGGGTGTTTGGAAATGGATCGCAACATTGAGCAACTGGTGACGATACGGGTGGATGATGAACATTTCGGCATCCCGATCATGCAGGTGTATGAAATCATTTTCGTACCGAAGCTGACGAGCATCGCCAAGGCGCCAGAATCGATCATCGGCATCATCAATCTGCGGGGACAGATCATTCCCGTCATCGATCTCCGGGTATTGTTCGCCAAGTCGAGAGGACCGGAAACGAAGCGGCAACGCATCGTTGTGACGCAATCCCAAGGCAAGATCATCGGTCTTCTGGTGGACGAGGTGACGGAGGTGCTGCGCATTCACAGCGACGGTCTGGAGCCGCCGCCGGATGCGATTATGACGCACATGACGCGCTATATCGAATCGATCTACAAGCTGGACGACAGGATCGTCATCCTGCTGAAAATGGATCAACTGCTGGATCAGAACGAGATGGATTACCTGCACAATGAAACGATCAATTCATCGAGGTGAGGTCATCATGAGTTTTAGAGCATCATTCGGCAAACGATTGGTCAGACAAACCGAGGAATTCAAACGATGGATGGAACAGTCGCTGAACGGCACGCATTTGCTGGAAAAGAAGCTGATGGAACAAAGCGACCTTTCCAAGCGAATGACGGAAGGCGCGGCTAATCTGTCCTCCTCGTTCTCCGCAGGCAATGCCGTCCTGAAAGAACTGACGGAGCTGATGAAAAATGTCGAAGCACATGCGGACAATCTGACCGCCGGAGCATCGGAAAGTCTGCAGTCCGTAGAGCAGTTGGTCTTATCCGTTCAGAAGGCGAACGGCGATTCGGACAGCGCGCTGCGTTCGGTGGAAGAGGCGCACGGAGCGGTCGAGAAAATGCGGGATTCCGTCAAAGGGGTGGCCGGAAACGCGGTCAATTTGGCGGGACTGGCCGAGGAAGCCGCCGCTTCGATCCAGGAGATCGCGGCATCCGTGCAGCAGGTGGCCGGCAATGCGGAAAGCGCGGCCAAATCCGTGGAACTGATCGCGGCGTCGGTGGATCAGTTGGAACGTTCCGTGCAAGGCGTGAAAGGAAATGCGGAAAGTTTGACGGCTTCGGCGAACGAGACGGCGGCGATCATCCAGGAGACGGCCGCCTCGATCCAGCAGGTGGCCGGCAACGCTTCCAGTACGGCGGGTTCCATCGAGCAAATATCCGCCGCCATCGAAGAGATGAGCCAGTCGATTCAAGGAGTCGCGAAAAATGCGGAAAGTTTGACGGCGTCTGCCGAAGAAGCGGCGAATGCGATTCAGGAGATGGTCGCTTCGGTTCAGCAGGTGGCCGGAAATGCGGCCAGCGTGCAAGGGTCCGTCGAGCAAATCACGGCTTCCATCGAGGAACTGGGCAAGTCGGTGAAAGGCGTGGCGGGCAACGCGGACAATCTGATCCGCATCGCGCAGCAGACAACGGAAGATATTCACGAGTCGGTATCCTCGGTGCAAAAATTGGCCGGCAACTTTGAAGCGACCGCTTCCATGGTCGAGGAAGTCTCGGCGACGATCGAAGAGATGAGCAAATCGATCAAAGGCGTTTCCGACAATGCGGTCAACATGAGCTCCTCGATGGAGGAAACGAGCAGAGCGATCCATGAACTGGTGACGTCGAACCAGCAGGTGGCGGGCAATGCCGCCAGCACCGCGAGTTCCGTGGAGCAAATTTCCGTCGCCATCGAACAGATGGGCAAGTCCATTCAGGGAGTGGCGGGCAATGCGGAAAGTTTGACCGCTTCCGCGCAGGAACTGTCTTCCGCCATGGAGGAAATGGTCGTCTCGATCCAGCAGGTGGCCGGAAACGCGGAAAGCAGCGCCGGTTCGGTCGAAGAAATCTCCGCTTCCATAGAGGAGATGGGCAAATCGATCCGCGGCGTCGCCGCCAGCGCGGATGAACTGCAGAAGACGGCTTCGAACATTTCCGCTTCGATCCAGCAGATGGCGGCATCCATCGAGCAAGTGGCGGGCAACGCGCAAAACGCCAATGAGCTGTCGAGAAAAGTGCAGTCCGACGCGTTCGAAGGGAAACGGGCGATCGAACAGTCGGTGGCCGGCATGAAAGAGATCGGAGATGTGGTGCAACAGGCCGCAAGAGTCATGAACAACCTGGGCAAGAGTTCGGAAGAAATCGGCAGCATCATCGAAGTGATCGATGACATCGCGGAGCAGACGAATCTGCTGGCGCTGAACGCCGCGATTGAAGCCGCGCGCGCCGGCGAGCACGGCAAAGGGTTCGCCGTCGTCGCGGATGAAGTCCGCAAGCTGGCGGAGCGCAGCGCGAAGGCGACGAAGGAGATCGCTGTGCTGATCAAAGGCATTCAGAGCGAGACCGAGGACGCGATCAAGGCGATTCAGGTCGGCGCGATGAAGGTGGAAGAAGGAAACCGGCTGTCCGAAGAAACGGGACGGGCGATCGAAAAGATCGTCGAAGGCGTGGAAAGCATCACCCGCGAAATGCAGCAGATCACTTCGGCGACGGTCGAACAGGCGAAGGGCAGCGAACAGATCGTCAAGGCCGTCGAAGGACTGACGCTGCAGGCCGACAGCGTGACGCGCGCGACGAAGGAACAGACCGCCGGGGTGGAAGAGATCATCCGCGGCGTGACGAACGCCCGCGAACAGGTGCGCCAGGTGACGATGGCGACGGTCGAGCAGGCGAAGCAGTCGCAGGAGATCGTCAAAGTCGTGCAAAATGTGACCGAGCAGGCCGAGCAGGTGACTTCCGCGGTGCGCGAACAGGTCGCGGCCGCGCAAGAAGTCATCAAGGGCGTGGAGAACGCGCGCGAGCAGGTTCGGCAAATTACGGTTGCAACGAGCGAACAGGCGAAGCAGGGCAAGGAGATCGCCGATCTGTCGGAGGGCGTGTCGCAGCAGGTGGCGGCCGTTGCCCGGGCCATGAAGGAACAGGAGGCCGGCATCGCCGATATCGTCCAAAGAATCATGAAGATGCGCGAGCAGTTCAGTGAAGCGACGGCCCGTTTGGCCGAGCATGCGGAACAGGGCGAAGGGCTGCTCAGGTCCGCAAGACAGGTGAACGACCAGGCCGATTTGGTCACGACCGCCACGAAGGAGCAGCTGCTGCAGGTGGAGGAAGTGATCAAAGCGGTGAACAATGTGCGCGAACAGGTTCATATGGTGACGAACGCGACGAATCATCAGGCGAGGTACGGCAGCGACATCGTGCGTTCGGTGGACAATGTGAAGGTGCAGTCGGCGATGGTGGCGCAGGCGATGAAGGAGCAGGCGGCCGGCGTGGAAGAGGTCGTCAAAGGCGTCGTCAACGCGCGGGAGCAGGTGCGCCAGGTCACGGCGGCAACCATCGAGCAGAGCAAGCAAAGCAGCGATATCGTGCGCGCGGTCGAGAACGTGTCGAGGCAGGCGGCCATGGTGACGGAAGCGGTGAAAGAACAGGCCGCGGATATCGCCGAAATCAGCCGGAATATCGCCAATGTGCGGGATCAGGTGCGTCAGGTCAGCGCGGCCACCGTCGAACAGGCGAAGCACAGCAAGGACATCGTCCGCACCGTCGAGAACGTGAAGATCCAGGCCAATCTGGTCGCGCAAGCCGCGCAAGGGCAGGCGGCGGACATCGAAGAGGTCGGCAAAGGCATCAAGGATGCGCGGGATAAGATCGGCATGGCCGTCTCCGTGAGACAAGATCAGGACAAATACGGCCAGTCGGCCGTCAGATCGCTGGACGGGGTCATGAAGCGCGCGGAAGAAGTATCCCGTGCGGCGACTCTCCAGTCGAACGGCCTCAGGTCGCTGGACGGCAGATTCATGGAATACGACACATTCGCGCAGCAGGCCATCCGGGACATGCGGGCGATGACATCCGTTGCCGAGGAATCGCTTGAACAGGTAAAACAACTGAAAAACACGATCTTGTCGTTGAATTGACCGCCAGGGTGATGCCCCATGACGAAAGGATCATTGGACTACGTTGAGCTGGAGCATGATTCTTCGCTCGACCGGTTGGCTGGATTGATCCATGAGCATTGCGGCATTGACTATAAGGGAAATCTGCATTCCCTGGCGGTGAAAGCGGGCGCGAGAATGAAAGAGTTGGGCATGACCTGCCGTCAGTACATTGAGCACCTGGAGCAGCATCCGGCGGAATGGGACGCGCTGATCGAGGCGGTCACCATTAACGAGACGTATTTCTTTCGCGAGGAGCAGCAACTGGAAGAACTGGTTCGCCTATTGCAGGCGTATGACGGTCAGGGCGAAATCCGGATCTGGAGCGCCGCCTGCTCTACGGGAGAAGAACCGTACAGTCTGGCGATGGCAATACAGGAATCGGGCATGTTCCCGCTGTCCAAGGTCCGCATCTATGCCTCGGATATTAACCGGAAAGTGTTGCGGACAGCCAGACACGGATTCTACCCGAAACATTCGATGTGCTTCCGCCGCACGCCGGAATGGTTGCGGGAGAAATACTTCGACGCCGTTCAGGGAGGATATCGCATCCAAGAGCATATCCGCGAGCGCGTGCAGTTTTTCCAGTTTAATCTGACCCGTCAGGCCGCCGGCATGCTGCCCGAGATGGACTTCATTTTTTGCCGGAACGTGCTCATTTACTTCGATACGCCTGTTGTTCAGAAGGTGATCTCCAATCTGGCCGATTGCCTCTCTGCCGGAGGGTATCTGTTTCTCGGACATGCGGAGACGATTCCGGAGCTTCCTCCGGATCTTCGCATGATCAATGCGGCATCCACGTTCTATTATCGAAAGGAAGGTGGAAGCATCTGAAAAGATACGGGGTTTTGATCGTGGATGATTCCGCCTTCATGCGCCGCGCCGTCAGCCTGTTGCTCGAGAAAGATCCGGAGTTTTATGTGGTCGGCATCGCCCGCAACGGGATCGACGCGCTGGAGAAGCTGCACCGTTTTCAACCGGACGTGATCACGATGGACGTGGAAATGCCGGAGATGGACGGGATCGAGACTTTGGACAGGATCATGCGGGAGCGTCCGACCCCGGTCGTCATGCTGAGCAGCCGGACCGGAGAAGGCACCGAGGCGACCATACGCGCCCTGGAACTCGGTGCGGTCGACTTTTTCCTGAAAGACCGTTTGCTCGCAGATCCGGTGGAATCGAGTGTCTTGGCCGATTTTCACTCCCGCATGAAGATCGCCGCGTCGGCCAGGATGTCGGCGGATGCGCCGGGGCAAGAGGGAGATGAGCCGGGCCTTGACCTGATTCGTCCGGCGGATAAGCCGGCGGCTTACGACCTGCTCGTCATCGGTTGTTCCACTGGCGGTCCTTCGGCATTGCAGTCGATCCTTCCCCGGTTTCCCGCCGACTTTCCGGCGGGCATCATCGTGGTCCAGCATATGCCGCCCGGCTTCACGGGGCCGCTGGCGAACCGGTTTCATCACATTTGCCAGATGCCCGTGAAAGAAGCGGCGAGCGGCGACCAGCTTCTTCCCGGCACGATCTTCATCGCGCCGTCGGGATACCAGACGACGGCGAAGAAGCTGTCGGACGGCAGGGTGATCCTGCAGGTGAGGGAAGAACCGGTCATGCTGTACAAGCCGTCCGTCGATGTGACGCTGCAGTCGCTTGCCCCCATTTACCGGAACCGGCTGCTATCCGCCGTGCTGACCGGGATGGGCAACGACGGGCTGGAGGGCTGCAGGGCCGTCAAGGAGAACGGCGGCATCGTGGTGACGGAATCGGAGGAGTCCTGCATCGTGTACGGCATGCCGAAGGCGGTGTACGAAGCCGGATACTCGGATGTCCAGGCGGCGTTGCCGCGATTGTTTTCCTGCATCATGTCGTTTTTGTGACGTATTGGATTTGATCGCTTGATGATCTGTTGGGTCATTTTGATGATCGGATCTGCTTGAACATGATGAACGCTATTCCAAATCCAGATCAATCCGGGAATCCCGACATGAAAGCTACGGCGACGGCAGCTAGTGATCGCATTGCAACAAGGATGGACAGGGAGTGGTACAGTGGTCACGGTTTTGGTTGTAGATGATGCCGGATTTATGAGGTTGGTCATGAAGGACATTTTGGAGAAGAACGGATACGAGGTGGTCGGAGAAGCGGAGAACGGGGCCGAAGCGGTGGAGCAATACACCCGCCTGAAGCCCGACATTGTGACGATGGATATTACGATGCCGGTCATGGACGGCATTGAAGCGGTCCAGCATATTCGGGAGAGCGATCCCGGCGCGAGGATCATCATGTGTTCCGCCATGGGCCAGCAGCAGATGGTCGTGAAAGCGATCAGGGCCGGGGCGAAAGATTTTGTCGTCAAACCGTTTCATAGGGAACGGGTGTTGAAGGCGCTCGAAAATGCGCTTGTTTGAAGTTGAAGTTGATGATTGATTTTATTTTTCCCAAGGTATGTGCTTATTGAACGTTACTTGATACACTCTGGTTCTTGAACGGCCAGCCGTTGTCGGCGCGGCAGCAGAAATCTCGTGACATGAAGCGGTGACGAGCGCTGCGGCGGCGACTGAGCGGCCCGGCACCAGTTCAAAAGCAGAGTGTCTTTTTTTGCAGGAACTGCTTGATTGGTATGTGAGATTTCTTTAAGATAAACATATTATTACAATTTTCTGGTTTACTATTTTTGCGGTTCTATCATGTATTCACTATACTTTCTCAATCGGTTTTATATCGATTTATATAGCCGCTGAGCCGAGGCCGTATCATCAGCGGTTCCCAAGCGGTCTTTCTTCGGTCTTTCATCTAACCAGGTGCATCTGCCATGAAGATTAATCGTGTAAAGGTGGAATTGTGTTGATTCGAATCCTGGATGATGTCCCGTTTACCGTTACGGAGCCGGACGCTTCCGGCCTGGACCGGTCCGGGCTGGAACGGGCCTATGACGAATTGGTCCGGACTTTTCCCAGCCTGTACAGCCTGCTGATCGTGAAAGATGTGCATCTCGTCTTTGAACGTTACAAGGCGCCCGCCGATCCGACTGCCGCGTACAGCATCAAGTCCATTACGAAAAGCGTGATGAATGCGCTGACGGGCATCGCCATCCGGGACGGATTGATCGATTCCGTCGATCAGCCGATCGCCGATCTTGTTCCGTATTGGCCGGAGAAGCGGTTGGCGAATATCGAAGGGGTGACGGTCAAGCATCTGCTCACGATGACGCACGGCGTATATATTGAAGAAAACGGTCCGGTCATGCTGAAAATATGGAAAAGCAGAAATTGGACAGACGCGATCCTGGAACATCCGCTAAGGCATCCGCCCGGCGAGCGCTTTTTGTACTGCACCTGCACCACGCACCTGCTTTCAGCGGTGTTGAGCGAGCTGGTGAGGAAGCCGCTTGCGTATTACGCCTCTCAGCAATTATTTCAACCGCTCGGCATCCGGTTCGGCGCCAGATTGCTGGATTTTCTCGGGATCACGTATCCGGTCAGGTGGGAAATATCGCCGGAGGGCTATAACTGGGGAGGTAACAATATGTTCCTCACTCCCCGCATATTGGCAAGGTTCGGACAGCTGTACCTGTCGGACGGCGTGTGGAACGGCCGGCGGCTTTTGCCCTCCGGTTGGGTGGAAGAGTCGTTTCTGCCTCACGCTGAAGGCTGGCCGGATTATGCCCGTTACGGTTATCTCTGGTGGATCGGCCAGGTAGACGGCATGCGGTATGCTTTTGCCTCCGGATACGGCGGCCAGTACGTCTATGTTGTCCCCGAGATGAACGCCGTGATCGTGCTGACGGCAAACTCCGATGCTTCCATCGCCGAGATGAAGGCGACGACGAATCCGGTCATCAGGGACCCGGCCTGGGTTCTGAGACACTTTTTGCTCGACAGCAGGCTTGCGGGATGAGGGACGGAAATATTGCGGCAAGGATGTTCATGCAACGGTTGTCATGGTCATGATATGATAAGGTGAAATCGGCTCTGAGGGGACTGTATCGGATTGAGTCAACGTCTGTATATCCTGGATAACCTGCGCGTGTTCCTCACAACCGGTTGTTTCCATAATGGTGCTGATAAAGGGGAATCCTATCCAGCAGACCGATCGGCGGGGATCATGATGTATCGGCCGTTAGGGTTAGCCATCCCCTCCCGGAGTGATCTAAGTGAAAGGAGCGGACTTCATGAACTCCAAACACCGTATCTATACGATGAGCTTTGCAAGCGTGTATCCGAGCTATGTGGCGAAGGCCGAGAAAAAAGGCCGCACGAAAGAAGAAGTCGATGAAATCATACGCTGGCTGACGGGATATACACAGGAAGAGCTGAACGCGCATCTGGAGAAAAAGACGACCTTTGAAGCGTTTTTTGCGGAAGCGCCGCTGCTGAACCCCGCCCGGTCGCTGATCAAAGGGGTTATTTGCGGCGTCCGCATTGAGGAGATTGAGGATCCCTTGATGCGTGAGATTCGGTATCTCGATAAGCTGATCGACGAATTGGCCAAAGGAAAGAAGATGGAGAAAATCTTGAGGAGTCCGGAGACGGCTGGAAAATAAGAAGATTGAGGCGGTATCTGAGTCGGTATTTGCCGGAATGAAGCAGAGATGACCGCCTGGAATTGCCGCGGTCGGTATGTATGAACATTAAAAACGGGTGTTTCCGATAAGTTTGCCGGATGTGCAAAGGTCCTTTGCTGGAATTAGGATGTTGGATATGGTATAATGATCTCACATTCAATACTTGTGCTTTAGGGGTAACTCCACGAAAGATGCTGCGGTCTCTCTCCGTATGGAGAGAGTGGATTGAAATTATTCCCATAAAGCAAATTGTTAAGCGCAAATTTCTCTCTCCACACGGAGAGAGCGGATTAAAAGTAAACATCACATTGCTGATCCGGGCGAATTTTCGCCCGGAATTTTTTTATTTTTTTGGCACAGAACATACGTTTGCTGACAAACTGTTGTCATAAGCGGCGTGTAAAATATGAGGCAAGAAACCTGAATGTTGTCATGTCAGGGTGAATCTGCGCAAGGAGGGATTGATCTGAATTTTGCGGCACATATTCGGGAACGGGATTTTGCAGTGCAGACGGTTGCCGAGCATTCGACGGAGACGGCGCAGTCGGCCGGAGAGTTCGCCAAGAAGTTCGGTTTGGAGAACATGGCTGAGCTTTGCGGATTTTTGCATGATATGGGAAAGTGGACGCAAGAATTCGATCGCTATCTCCATCGGGTGGTCATAGACAGGGAACGCGTCGCTCCGTATATCGATCATTCGACCGCGGGCGCGAGATACTTGTATGAACGCTATTATATTCATCCGGAAGGGAAGCGGCTGAACAGTGAGCAATTGGCTCAAAATCTGGTCGTGGAGATCGTCGGCATGGCCATCCTCTCTCATCACACGGGGTTGCAGGACTTCATCGGGGAAGACGGACAATCGGATTTCATCCGCAGGGTGCGGGGAAAGGAGCTTCCTTATTACGAGGAGGTTGTGCGAAATTTCGAACGGCATGCAGACAACATCGCCAAGGTGAATCGGTTGATGCGGGCCTCCGTTAGGGAGATGGACAGTCTGCTGGGAAAATTGACGGGACTGCACGGAAAACTTCGTCATTACCCGATTTACCTTAATTTGAGTTACATCATGAAGTCCCTGCTCAGCTGTCTGATCGATGCCGACCGCAGCAATGCCAGAAGATTTGAAGAAGATGACCGAAGCCCGCTGCGTGAAGATCCTCAGCCTGTATTTGAGCGGGCGTATGCATGCCTGACGGAACAGGTGAAGAAGTGGGAAGCCGAGGCAGGCGGGAACCGAATCGCCGAGCTGCGCAGCCGGATGTCTGCCCAGTGCGATGCTTGGTCCGGGCGGCCGACGGGCATATATACGCTGTCGATTCCGACGGGAGGAGGCAAGACGTTCGCCAGTCTGCGGTATGCGTTGAAACATGCCCTGCGGGAAAAAAAGGACCGCATCATCTACGTCGTTCCTTACACGACCATTCTGGAGCAAAACGCCGATGCGGTCCGGGCGATCATTCGGGATGAGCGGCATGTGCTGGAGCACCACGGGAATGTGATTGACGATCTGCAGCTTGACGCGGAGCAAGATTATTACGGCATGCCGCTGCACAAGAAACTGCAGCTGGCGCGGGACAACTGGGATTACCCGATCATCTTTACAACGATGGTGCAGTTTCTGGACACGTTCTATGCGAAAGGGACGAGAAAAGCGAGAAGGCTGCATAACTTGATGAACAGCGTCCTTATCTTCGATGAAGTGCAGGCGGTCCCGTTTCAGCATTACCATCTGTTTAATGAAGCGGTGAATTTTCTGCACTACGTGGGCAACAGCAGCATTCTGCTCTGCACCGCGACACAGCCGACCGTAGCCGATATGCACTATCCGCTTCATCTGCACGATCCTCATGAGATCATTGCCGACCTGCATCATGTGTCGGGCGCTTTCGAACGGGTGCGGTTTCGCTTGGACGATCATGCGCTGGCGGGGATGAATCAGGAACAGCTGGCGGATTACGTGCAGCAGCTTTATGACCGGCATCATGCTTTGCTGGTGATCCTGAACACCAAGAAGAGTGTGCAGCAACTGTATGAAACGATGGTCGGCAGAGGCGCAGAACACGTGTATCATCTCAGCACGCTCATGTGTCCGGCGCACCGGACGGTCATCCTGAACGAAGTGAAAGACCGGCTGAAGGCCGGAGAAAGGGTGCTATGCATCAGCACCCAGCTGATCGAAGCGGGGGTGGATATCAGTTTCAGGGCGGTTTTGCGGGCGGTGGCGGGGCTGGACTCCATCGCACAGGCGGCCGGTCGATGCAACCGGCACGGCGAGGAAACCAGCGGGTTCGTCTATCTCGTGAACGTTTTGGACGAGCAGCTGCAGCGGCTGCCTGAGATCAGGCACGGCAAAGCCGTCACGATCGACTACATTTTGAACGATCCCGCATATCGGGACCGTTTGCTTCATCCCGACTCGATCCGGCGTTTCTACCAATATTATTATCATCGCCTGCATCAGATGAACCGGATGACGCATCCCGTCCTGCAACGGGAACTGATCGAATTGATCAATGACAACAAACCATACAGGGAGTATCTGAAAACATTCATGCCCGCCATGTACAAAACGTTGGAAGAGCATTTTCAGGCGATCGACTCCCCGACGGTAACGGTACTGGTCCCATATGACAGAGGGAAGGAGATCATTGCCGAACTGAATGAAGAGATTCAGGACTTGTCGGTATTCCATCGCCTGATCAAGGAAGCGCAATCCTACAGCATTAACGTCTACAGGCAGACGTTCGACGAACTTCGTCAGGCCGGGCTGATTCACGATGGATACGGCAAAAGTATCTTCTACCTTGACGAACGGGCTTACAGCCTTGAATACGGATTGGACATCAGCGGGAGCGGCACGGCATCACTATATGCCTTTTAATACGATTCCGGAAAGGAGGTGACTCTTCATGCGCAATCAGATTGAGTATGTGGTCTACGGCAAATACGCGCTGTTTACCGACCCGGTCACGAAAATCGGCGGCGAAAAATTTACTTATCAGATCCCCACTTATGAAGCGATCAAAGGCATTACCGAGTCCATCTACTGGAAGCCGAGCATTGTCTGGATCATCGATGAAGTGAGGGTGATGAATCCGATCCAGACGGAAGTCAAAGGGGTAAGACCGATCAAATACCACGACGGCAGCAACGACCTAGCATACTACACCTATTTGCGCAATCCGTGTTATCAGGTGAGGGCGCACTTTGAATTCAACCGGCACCGTCCCGACCTGAAAGACGACTGGATCGAAGAGAAGCACCATAATATCGCAAAAAGGGCCGTTCTTCGGGGAGGAAGAAGGGACATCTTCCTCGGCACACGGGAATGCCAGGGGTATGTGGAATATGCCCCATTCGGCTCGGGTGAAAGCTGCTATGACAAAAGCGGGGAAATTTCCTTCGGCCCGATGTTTCACGGATTTAACTATCCCGGCGAGACGGGAACGGGGAAGCTGGAAGCGCGTCTGTGGCGTTCCAGGATGGTCAACGGCATCATCACTTTTCCGAGACCGGAGCAATGCGAGTGGGTCCGCCAGGTGAAGGACATGCCGGGCAAGACGTTCCAGCTGGGCAGAAATGTGAAACCGGTCCTCGAAGAAGAACTCGAAGAATAAGGAAGAAAGGAGGGATACGCGTGGCATGGATGCAGCAGCTTCAAGCGCTGTACGATGAGAATATCGGAGAAGTGGGGAAATTTACCGTCCGTCACAACCAGCGCTTCACCCTTTTGCCGGTCGCGCATATGACGCAGGGAGCGCAGGTGACGATTACGGTCACACCGGACGGGGAGTTTTATAAAGCGGAGGTCGTGCCGAAGGAAGAAGCCCGCACGATTACCCCCATGACGCTCGATTCCGCCAACCGTTCGGGAAGTAAAATCGCTCCCCACTATTTGCACGACAAGCTGTTCTATGTTGCGGGTGATTACGTCAAGTACGGAACCAATGCGAAACGGAACGATAACTTCGAACAATACCTGAAGCAGATGGAGCATTGGGCGAACTCGGCTTATTCCCATCCCAAGATCGTCGCGATCAAGAACTATGTGGCCAAAGGCAGAGTGATCGAGGATCTTATATCAGCGGGGTTAATCTATCAATATCCTGACGGGACGATCGTTGAGAAATGGGACAGCCGCGCCGCCCAACATTTCAAAACGGACAAACCTGAGCTGTATCAACTGCTGCAGCAAACGATTTTCGATATCGGCGTGCGGTTCAATGTGCTGAAATCGAGTCCGGAAGAGAAGGATGTCTGGGAAGACACCGAGTTGTTCGATCTGTTCATCCGATTCACGAATGAGGAACTGCTCGGCGACAGACCGAAAACGCTCTGTTATGCGACGGGCGAAACCGGGGTGCCGACGAGCCAGCACGGCGCGAGAATCCGCCATGCGGGCGACAACGCCAAGCTGATCAGTTCCAATGACACCGAGAACTATACGTACCGCGGAAGATGGTCCGAGCCCGAGGAAGCCGTGCAGATCGGCTACCTGGCTTCGCAGAAAGCGCATCATGCGCTGCGCTGGTTGATCCAGCGGCAGGGAACCAACGTCGACACCCGGTATTTCGTCGTGTTCAGAAAATACGGGGAAACGTTCACGGACCCGTTCGCCTCGTCGTTCGATCTGTTGACCGCTTTGGGGACGGTCGACGGGCAGGAAGAAGAACGTCGGAGCAGGGGAACGGGCATCGTGGAAGCCGGTCAGGTGGCCAGGGCGCTTCAAGGGCTTGCCCACAGCTTCGAAAGCAAATACTTCGACCAAACGGTCATTATGGCGCTGGATGCGGCGACGACGGGGCGGTTGTCGATCGTGTATTACCAGGAAGTTGACAGCCGGTTGTATCTGGACAACCTGACGCATTGGCATGAGACGTGCCAATGGCTGCAGATGAACAGGGACGAACAAGGACGTCTCGTAACGTTCATCGGAACTCCGTCCACATATCGAATTGCGCAGGCCGTCTACGGGGAGAAGGCCGACGCCAAGTTGAAGAAGGAACTGTATACGCGGCTGTTGCCCTGCATCGTGGAGCGGCAGGCGATCCCGAGAGATATTGTCTACACCATCTTTGAGCGCGTGAAAAATCCGGACAGCTTCAATAATACGGTGGAATCCTGGGAAGGTACTTTAAATATCGCATGCGCACTGATCAATAAGATGTATGAGAAGGAGGGACTGAGCGTGGCGCTGGACGCGGAAAACAAATCCCGCGATTACCTGTTCGGACGCTTGCTGGGAATTGCGGAAGTGATGGAAAGCCGGATACTGAGAGAACAAAACGAGAACCGCTCGACCAATGCGACCCGTTATTTCAATGCTTTCGCCAATCGTCCCGCGAGGACATGGCTTGTCATTCGCAAACAGTTGCAGCCGTATGTCATGCGGATGGGCGGAAAAGCGACGTTCTATCTGAAGCTGATGCAGGAAGTCGAAGATGCGATTGGTGAATCGGGCATGAATGATAAGGCGTTATCGCCGTTATTTCTCATCGGATACAGCAGTCAAATTCAGGATTTATATAAAAGGAAAGAGGTTGATCGAGATGACAGTGTTGCAGAACAAGATTGATTTTTCGGTTGTGTTCACTGTAACCAAGGCGAATCCGAACGGCGACCCGCTCAACGGGAACCGGCCGCGTCAGGATTACATGGGACACGGGGAAGTGTCCGATGTGGCGATCAAGCGGAAGATCCGCAACCGCCTGCAGGATGAAGGAGAATCGATCTTCGTACAATCCGACGATCGGAGAACGGACACGCATCGAAGTTTGAAAGACAGGGCCGAGTCGGTGGAGGAACTGAAGAAAATGCTGAACGACGCGAGGGCCGATGAGGAGGAAGCCGCCCGATTGGCTTGCCGTCAATGGTACGATGTCCGGGCTTTCGGACAAGTGTTTGCATTTAAGAATAACAAGCTTTCGATCGGCATCCGGGGGCCGGTCTCGATCCATTCCGCCACCAGCATCGAGCCGGTGGATGTGACCAGCATGCAGATTACGAAAAGCGTGAACTCTGTGACGAATGAAAAAAATCCGGGCGAGAAAACATCGGATACGATGGGCATGAAGCATCGCGTCGATTACGGAGTGTATGTGTTCCACGGCAGCATCAATCCGCAATTGGCGGAAAAGACGGGATTCACGGAAGAGGATGCCGAGAAGTTGAAGCGTGCGCTGATCACGCTTTTCGAAAATGATGCTTCGTCCGCAAGACCCGACGGAAGCATGGAAGTGATCAGAGTCGTCTGGTGGCGTCATCCTTCGAAGCACGGGACGTACTCCTCGGCCAAAGTTCACCGCGCATTGAAGGTCAAGCAGACACAGCAAGGTCAACCGCCCGAAATCACGATCGAACAATTGGAAGGCATAATTTGTGAAGTGCATGACGGTATATGATGAAGACGAATGGCTGATGTTGTCCTGCATTCAACTCTTTGTTTTCTGCCGCAGACAGCGGTTGCTCCTTTATATCGGGCAGATATGGCAGGACAATGTGTTGACGCTGGAAGGACAGCAGATTCATGAACGCGCAGATAACACGATGATACGGGAAAAAAGAGGCGAGCTGCTCATCATACGGGCGCTCCCTCTTCATTCTGTCAGGAGTCTATCATGCTTATTTCCAATCACGGCTGTTGGCGAGACCATTTGTTGGATATGGAAATTTACGTGTGGTATAATAGTGAACAATTCGGCATCTTGTGAATCTTCTGGGATCATACACAAGATTTTTCAGTCCCTCTCGTTTGGAGAGAGTGGATTAAAATAGTAGCGCCCCGCTGATAAGTTGAGGGCATGTCTCTCTCTGTATGGAGGGAGTGGATTGAAATATTCGTCTTGTAGCAGCTTTTAATGTCTCTCTCCGCATGGAGAGAGGAAATGAATGCGAATTGTTTTGTTTGGTTGTAATCCATATCATTGAAAACAGCGTCACAAGGATGGTGAAGGAAATGAAAGTGTGGGTGAACATTGATATTCCACTTAAGAAGTATACCGTCCATTATGATGCTTGTCCTTTTGTCGTGGACATGGAGGAAAAGACTAAACAGGGATGGGAAAAGAAACAGGGTACTGGCGGATGGGAGCACTTCCAGTCGAAAGAAGAAGCACTAGATTATTATCGGGTAAACTATGGAGACAAATTAATGCTGAGTGAATGTGGTTTTTGTCACGAATGAATTCTTACACTACCTGAAGTTGCGGTAAGTTGACTGCAATGATAGAACCGATCACACAGACACGAAGTGAGGAGGATAAATCCTTTGAACAAAAAGCGTAAATTGTTAGGTAAACCATTCCTATTTTTCATCCTGATCTTCTGCATGTTGCTGTTTGCATCGTGTGAATCGGGGAAGCCTGCGTCGGAGTCGGATAATTTCGATATCGATATTGCTGACCTGAATATGCAAGATGACGTAACGGGTGAGGAGCAGCTAAAATCAGATAGATTCCTGATCTTGGGGAAAGATCTCAAGATTCCGACGGATTTTATTGTTCCTTTTTTGAACGAAAAATTTAAGCAAGTAAAATTTAGATATGACTGGAATTATGTTCCTCCATTCAGTAAGGGGACCACCGATGGAAGCGTCAAGAATATTTTCGATGTGATAGTGTCCTCCAAAGGTCCGGATCTGATCCTTGTTGATCGAAGGACTCTTTCTGTCTTAATCGAGGCGGATTATTTGGAACCTATAGATTTTGAGTCAATGCTTAACCTTGATCCCGACATCCTAAGAAAAATAAGATCGTATGCTCCGGACCTGCAGTTGTATGCATTGCCCCTGGGAGAAAATAAGACGGGTTTATTTTATAACAAAGAAATCTTTGATGATATGAACGTCGCGTATCCGACTGACAACATGACCTGGAGAGAAGTCATAGAACTGTCCCGTTTCGTATCGAATCCTGGAAAGTGGTCCGGGCTTCTTATTCATGATCTCGGCATTGTTGCAAGCCAGCTTGACATCAGCGAAATGGACGGCGATCCGAATCAACTTGATTATTCGTCGGAGCCATGGGTTAGCATGGAGCATTTTATAGAGTCCCTGAAAGGCATCGGAGGCACGAACGAACGTTCACCACGGTTTGGAAATGGAGATGCGGCCATGTTTGTCGGTCCGGTATTTTCGGCGGGATTAGTGGGACCTTATGACAAACCGACCGTCCAGAGATGGGATGTGGTGACGCATCCGGTGTTTGATGACGGGCATCGTTATGCCCCCGCGCCGGAGATCACGTATGTCGGAATCCCTCGCGGCTCAAAACAAAAGGATATAGCGTATGAGGTTGTCCGGTATTTGCTGTCAAAAGAAGTGCAGACTCAATATATGCAACGGGGATTTGCCGGCTATCGTACGGATATACATGCAGGGTCTTTTGGAGAAGCGACCGCGTTGGCAAATAAGTCTGTCGCTTCCTTGTTTACTCAACATGAAACAGGTCCGTTTGAGCCCGGTATAGTGTTTTACCATGGAGTTAATGTTCTTCATTCATATGCCGAAAAGTGGTATGGAACCCCTCTCACGGACGGCAACCGTGTAGATCAATATTTTGAAAGAGCAAAAAATGTCCTGGAGAAAGACATTCAAAATTTTAACGAGTCAAGACAAAAAGTGCTTAAAATGCTGGGTAAAGCAGAATAGATGAATCGCCTTGGAAAACCTGAAGTGAACATAAAAACCCCGGGGGGTTTCTGAGAGTTTTGTTGCTTGTGCAAAAATTTTGGTGGGATATGAAATCTTTGTGTGTTATTATAGCGGAGAACTCAACATCTTGTGTGTTGAAAATAATTGAACACAAGATATTGCGGTCTCTCTCCGATGGAGAGAGTGGATTGAAATCCTGTCGGATCAACGATGGGCGGCAGTGTATTAGTCAGTCTCTCTCCGTATGGAGAGAGTGGATTGAAATGCAAGACGAATGATATTGCGGGCGAATTATTATATACTTGTAGATAGTCAAACTATAAAAAATGCGGAAGGGAAGTATTCATGGCGTTTACCATTACTCGTGAGACACTGGGCGGTTTGTCGTCAGGGGCATTGTTTTATCAGGAGAAAGACGCGTTCAGCGGCGTACATAAGATCGCGGAGAAGGTCATGCGCGATGTGGAACTCGTTTTCGGCGTTGCACCGAAGGCCGCATCGGACATCGCCGGGCTTGGCGCTCAAGCGGTTCTTTACGGAACCGTCGGCCGCAGCCCGGTGCTTCAGGAAATGCATGAGAAGAAACTGATCGATCTTTCGGAGATTGAAGGCAAGCGGGAAGTGTTTTTATTCCAGGTGGTCGAGCGGCCGTTCGACGGCGTGGAAAGCGCTCTTGTCATCGCGGGAAGCGACAAGCGCGGCACGATCTACGGCCTGTTCCATCTGTCGGAACGGCTCGGGGTATCTCCGCTCGTGAATTGGGCGAATGTGAAGCCTGCGCGCCGATCCTCTTTCACGCTGGATGACGGGTTCAAATATGTGTCCAAGGAACCGTCCGTCCGTTACCGCGGATTTTTCATCAACGACGAATGGCCCGCGTTCGGCAACTGGACGATGAAGCGTTTCGGCGGCTTCAACGCCGCGATGTATGAGCATGTTTTTGAACTGCTGCTCAGGCTGAAAGGCAACTACCTGTGGCCTGCCATGTGGTCGGCGCGTTTCTACGATGACGGCCCCGGGCTGGCGAACGCCGAACTGGCGGATGAGTTGGGCGTCGTGATGGGTGCTTCGCACCATGAGCCGTGCCTGCGTTACGGGGAAGAGTACAAATATTTGCGCGGTAAGGATTCCCCGTACGGCGACGCCTGGAACTTCATTACGAACCGTGAGGGCATCACGCGATTCTGGGCGGACGGCTTGAAGCGGGGCGCCAGATTCGAGAGCGTGATCACGGTCGGCATGCGCGGCGAAGCGGATACGGCGATCCTCGGCAGGGAAGCGACGCTGGCGGATAACATCCAGCTGCTGCGTGACGTCTTGAAGACGCAAAATCAGCTGATCCGCGAATATGTCAATCCGAACCTGAAAGAAGTGCCGAGAATGCTCGCGCTGTACAAAGAGGTCGAGCCGTTCTTCTATGGCGATGAGAATACGCCGGGCCTGATCGGTTCGGAAGAATTGGAAGACGTCATTTTGATGCTGTGCGATGACAACCACGGCAACTTGCGCACGCTGCCGACGAAGGAGATGCGCAATCATCCGGGCGGATACGGCATGTACTATCACTTCGATTATCATGGCGGACCGATCTCGTACGAATGGGTGAACAGTTCGTATCTGCCGAAGATTTGGGAACAGATGTCGATGGCGTACGACTTCGGCATTCGCGAACTGTGGATCGTGAATGTCGGCGACATCGCGACGCAGGAGTTCCCGCTGTCGTATTTCCTTGATCTGGCCTATGACTTCGAGAAATGGGGCGCACTGAATCAGACGGAGCTTTACACGAAGCAATGGATCGAGAGACAGTTTGCGGGCGCCTTCTCGGAAGAAGACAAGGACAAAGTATTCGAAATCTTGCACGGATATACTAAGATCGCGCACATCCGCAGACCGGAACATATGAATGCGAATGTATACCATCCGGTCAACTACAAGGAGGCCGACCGACTGCTGGAGCGGATCGGCCACTTGACGGGACTGGCGGACGAACTGGCGCGGAAAGTGGATGCGGAGCATTATCCCGCTTATTTTGCGCTCGTCTACTATCCGGCGATGGCGAATCTGAATTTGCAGAAAATGTGGGTGCTCACCGGGAAAAATCATTACTATGCCAAGCTGGGACTGCTGGAAGCGAACAGGCTGACCGAACAGATCCGGGCGTGCATGAAGCGGGACCGGGAGCTTGTGGAAGAATACCACACCGTCGACGGCGGAAGATGGTACGGCATGGGCCTGTCCGAGCATATCGGGTTCACCAAATGGAATGAGATTGAGGCGCAAAATCCGATCCTGATGAACGTCCTGCCGGCGAACAAGCCGCGGCTCGTCGTGACGGTCGACGGAACGACCCAGTACAGCGAGGGCAGCTTCTGGCATGTGCACCGTTTGTTCATGAACGACTTCCTGCATCCCGAAGTGGAAGAAGCGAGCTTCTCGATTTTCAGCCTCAGCGAGCAGCCGGCGGAATACAAGGTCATCTGCGAACATCCTTGGCTGACCTGTTCGAGCGAAGGAGGCGTCCTGGACGGCGTCGAAAAAACGTCCGAAACCGTCCGCGTCAAGATCAACCGAAGCCTGATGAACGGGGAAACGGAAGGCAAGATCGTCGTCAAGCTGCCGCTCGGTGCGTGCACCATTTTCGTTAGAGCAACGGCGAAAGATTACCGCGAACTGCCTGCGATGACGTTCGTCGATACGTTGGGATATATCTCCATTGAAGCGGAGCATTATGCGGACCGGCAGGATGCCGCGCTTCCGGACGGCGGTGTCAGCAGATTTGAAGTGATCCGTGGCTACGGCAAGACGCTGTCCGCGGTGAAAGCTTACCCGACGACGGAAACGTACACGGCGGGGAAAGACGCCCCTTATGTCGAATACCGGTTCGCGCTGAACGAAGGCGGGCGCTACGAGGTTGAGCTGTATATGCAGCCGTCCAATCCCGTCACAAACCGCGGCACGATCTTCTGCTGGATTCAAGCGAACGAAGGCGAGATCCAAAAAGTCCAGGCGGTGCCGGACGGTTACCGGGTCGACGACTTCACGTGGGCGCAGGGCGTGCTGAATCATATCCGCAAGCAGGTTGCGAAGATCGAATGCGCCGCCGGTCTGAATACGCTGCGGATCTACGCGGGCAGCCCGGGATTCGTTCTGGAGAAGATTGTGATCTATCCGGAAGGCAAGAAGCCTGCGGAAAGCTATTTGGGACCTACGGAAACATACTTCGCGTCGGAACGTTGAAATAAAGAGCCTTTCGGAAACCGGTAATCCCCTCGGGTCGGAATCCGCGAGGAACCTTGGGATGAATGCTTGACGGTTGAAGTTTGGCTCGAAAAGGCCATCCCGTTATGGGACGGCCTTATTTTTTTCCATGGCTGCGCTTCCTCCAACATTTAGTCATTGCATGGGATCTGCAAAATTTGTATATTTATTCAGTATATAAGTATATAAGATGCATGAGATTGCTAAGGGAGAGAATGAGGATGAAGAAACTGGGGCTTATCGTCATGGCCGCATTGCTCGCGATCGCCGTTGCGGGTTGCGGTTCCGGCAATACCGCGAAATCCGGCGGCGAAACAGGCGTGAAGGTGATCGACATCGCGCTGACCAATGAAGAATATGCTTTCGGTGTGGCCAAAAATCAACCTGAACTTTTGGCTGAGGTCAATCGATTCATCGCTCAGATCAAATCGGACGGAACGCTTGATGCGATCCTGAACAACTACTTTGGCGACGGAGAGCCTCAGGCAGTCGTTTCCGCGAAACTCGACAGCAGCAAAGACCAGCTGGTCGTTGCGACGAACGCCGCATTTGAACCTTTTGAATATATGAAAGGCGACAAATATTACGGCGTCGACATGGAGATCGCGGCGAAGCTGGCGGAGCATCTCGGAAAAGAACTCGTCATCAGCAACATGGACTTCGACGCCGTCGTGCTTGCCGTCGGACAAGGGAAGGCGGACATCGGAATGGCGGGACTGACGATCAAGGAAGACCGCAAGCAGTATGTCGACTTCTCGGATAAGTATTATGACGCCGCGCAGAAACTCATCGTTAAGGCTTCCGACACCACGTTTGACGCGATGAAGACCGCGGAGGAAGTGGAAGCGTACCTGTCGGGTCTGGACAGTTCCACGAAGATCGGCTTTCAGACGGGCACGACCGCGCAATTTTATGTGGAAGGCGACGAGGAATGGGGTTTCGACGGGTTCCCGGTGAAGGGAGTCGGCTATAAGTCCGGTTCGCTGGCCGTCCAGGATATGCTGAACGGCAATATCCATTATGTCATCATCGACGAAGCGCCCGCCCAGTTCATCGCCAAGGCGTTTAACGATCTGCGCTGAGAGAGCCGCGGGATCGAAAACTTCATCATACCAGCGATACTCCGCATGCATGTTGGCGGAGTATTGTGATATCGGGAGAAGGTTATGGGAAACTTCGATAAGAAATGGGAACGGTTTTGGGAAATTTTTATCGAACATGACGGCTATGTGAAGGTTCTCACGGGACTCCAGAACACGCTGATCATCGCTGTCGGGGGGCTTGCGATCGGGATCCTCATCGGCACGATCATCGCCGTCTCCCGCGTTTACCCGCGAAAGCATCTGTTGCCGAAGATGCTGTACGGGCTGAGCACGCTGTATGTCGGGCTGTTCAGAGGCACGCCGATCGTCGTGCAGCTTTTGGTCGCTTACTATGTCATACTGCCTCTCCTCGGCGTGAACTGGCCCGCGCTTCACGTGTGCGTGCTCGTGTTCGGATTGAACAGTTCCGCTTACGTATCGGAGATCATGCGGAGCGGGATCATGTCCGTCGATCCGGGACAGATGGAGGCGGGGCGCGCCCTCGGGCTCAGTTACCGCACGACCATGATGAAGATCATCGTGCCGCAGGCGGTGAAAAACATCTTGCCCACGCTGGGCAACGAGTTTATCTCCCTCATCAAGGAAACGTCCGTCGTCAGTTTCGTCGGCGCGGCCGATCTGTATGTCGCCTTTAGCTACATCGGATCGAACAGCTATGAATTTATGGTGCCGTATCTGGTGATGGCCGTTATCTATATCGCTTTGGTCGCTCTTGCGGCGACGCTCATCAAGCTGATGGAAAGGAGCCTGAGACGAAGTGATCGACGTCATTAATCTGAAGAAAAGCTACGGCAAGCTGGACGTGCTGAGCGGCGTGACCACTTCCATCAGGCAGGGCGAGAAGATCGCGATCATCGGCCCTTCGGGAAGCGGCAAGAGCACGTTCCTGCGTTGTCTCAATCTTCTGGAAGAGCCGACGGGCGGGTCCATCCTGTTCGAAGGCCGGGATATTACCGATCCGAAGGTGGACATTAACGATCTTCGGCGAAATGTCGGGATGGTGTTTCAACATTTCAACCTGTTCCAGAATAAAACGATTCTCGAAAATATCATGCTCGCGCCTGTTCATCTCGGCATCCGCGACTTGCGCAGGAAGCGGATGCAAAACGGGTGGCACAAGCTTCTCAACGCGGTGAGCCGCCGTCCGGAGCCGCTTCATCCGATCGATACCGACGCATCCCGCATCAAGGAAGACGCGAGACGGAACGCGCTCGATCTGCTCAGGAGAATCGGCCTGGAGGATAAGGCGGATGCTTATCCTTCGATGCTGTCCGGAGGACAGAAGCAGCGCGTCGCAATCGTGCGTGCGCTCGCCATGAATCCGAAGGTGCTCTTGTTCGACGAACCGACTTCCGCGCTTGATCCGGAGATGGTCGGGGAAGTGCTCGATCTGATCCGGCAGCTGGCGGATGAGGGGATGACGATGGTCATCGTGACGCATGAGATGGGTTTCGCCCGCGAAGTGGCGACAAGGGTGTTTTTTATGGATGGAGGGAATATCGTCGAGGACGGTCCGCCCGATCAAATTTTTTACGATCCGCAGCATCCGCGGATGAAAGAGTTTTTATCTAAAGTCTTATAGATCCGCCTATATTTATCCAATAATGATTAATTATTAAATATTGATAGAAGATAGAAAACATGGGATATGTTCCACCGTGGTCTGCACGGCATATGTATGATATAATTTATATACCTAACATTATGGTTAAACATAAAACATAACCTAATAGATCGGCAAACTTTTCGAAAGAAAAGGACGCAAAGCTATAGGGGCTAATCATGGGATCATGAATGCCAGCCAGTTGCGCTAATAAGGGAGAAAGAAACCTTGGAGGCGGGGGTTTCTTTTATTTTTTATCAGGACACCATTCTATAAGGCAGGTAGGATCAGCAATGATCATCTATCAAGTTTTGTACATCGTATCGACGTTCATCCTGATCTACGGCGCTACCGACATCTATAATGGAAATCGGCAAAGCGCAAAACACCGTGCCTTTGCGCTGTTGTTCCTGGTTATGGCGATGTGGCAGCAGGCGGCGTTGGTGATTACGTTGCTGCCTGCCGAACAAGCCGAGTATGTATTTATATACGGCATGATCCCTATCATTATGATCGCCTTCATGTTGCTGCTGCATGCCATCTGTCTCTTTACAGGTGTCTATACGCGCAAGTACTCGCTGCTCTTCAAACTGCTCTTCATTCCCCCACTCGTAAACATCGCGCTTTTTCCACTGGACGGTTGGTTATATGCAGGAGACATCGTCATGTTCGAACATCATGCGCTTCCGGGTCCCGGAGGATATATCAATTTCGGGTGCATGTTTGTCTATATGATGATCATGATCGTGCTTCTCCTGCCGAAGGCGAAGCGGAAGCATCGCCCGAGCCAGATTCTGCTTTTCGGCATTCTGGCTCATGTGACATGGGTGCTGCTGCTTGTTGTCGCCGGGGAATTGCTGGCGACGGTCCATTTCTTCTATGCTGTACCTTTAGGGATCAATTTCTGGGCGGTTGCGGTCTATATCGCCATCTATAAATACGGTTCCCTGCCCTCTTATGAGAAAAAATACCGCATCTTGTTTGAACATGCGCCGATCGGCATCCTGAACGTCGACAAGGACGGAATCATCCATGAAGTGAGCCCGCGGGCGGCGAAGACGATGGACAGGCCTGTCCAGCAAATTATCGGCCGTTCGCTGTTCGAATGGTGCGATGAGAAAGATCGGCAGGATCTGTTCGAACAATACAAAGAGCATTACCGGATTCGAAAGCCCTTTCATCAATATGAAATGTCGTTCGCCAATTCCCGCGGAGAGCTGAGGCATATTTCGATCAGTTCGGATTTTATTGAGATGAGCGGGGAAGTGTATCAGCTTCTTATGATCGTCGATATCACGGAGGCGAAACAAAGGGATGAGCAAATCCGCAAGCTGGCGTATTACGACTATCTGACCGGCTTGCACAACCGCGTATCGTTCCAGAACGCCTTCGAGCGGTGGAAGAGGGAAAAAGCGGAGTTCGCCCTCATTATCCTTGACCTCAACGATTTCAAAAACATCAACGACCGCTATGGACATTTGGCCGGAGACGAGACGCTGCGGCATTTTGCGGATTGGTTGCGGCGATGCGTCGATCCGTCGGATTTTATTGCCCGTCTGTCCGGGGACGAATTTGTCATCCTGACGCCGAAAGCCGATGAACATGAACGGCTGGTTAAGTCGATCCGCGAAGGACTCCGCCGGTCAATCGAACTCGATGGCGTGTTGCTGGAATTGTCGGTCAGTATTGGAGTTAGTATATATCCGCATGACGGGCATAATATGGATGCCGTGTTCAAGGCCGCCGATGACCGGCTGTATGAGGACAAGCGTGCATATCACGACCGCCGCCGTTCGTGACTGCGCGCATCGCCAGAGCAGGCGCCGCTGTGACCATATGCGCAGCGTGAGGGTTAAATATGCACAGTTTGTGAACATTGATTCGGGTCATTTGACAAACTAAATTAGAATTAGTATAAATAAATATAGACACCAATCTAAAACAAAGAATAAGAAAAGGAGAGAAGTCGAATGCCATTGGTAGGTAGCAAAGTATTGCCCTTCAAAGCGGAAGCTTATCAAAACGGAAAATTTCTCACGGTGACCGATGAGGATTTCCAAGGAAAATGGAGCGTTGTATGCTTCTATCCCGCTGACTTCACCTTCGTATGCCCGACGGAACTGGAAGATCTTCAATCGCAATACGCCGAACTGAAAAAGCTGGGTGTGGAAGTGTACTCCGTTTCGACCGACACGCACTTTGTGCACAAGGCATGGCATGACAGCTCGCCGGCGATCGGCAAGGTGGAATATATCATGATCGGCGACCCGTCCCACACGATTTCCCGCAACTTCCAGGTGCTTGATGAAGCATCGGGTCTTGCGCAACGCGCAACGTTCATCATCGATCCGGACGGCGTGATTCAAGCTGTTGAGATCAATGCGGACGGCATCGGCCGCGACGCAAGCACGCTGATCGACAAGATCAAAGCTGCCCAATACGTGCGCAACCATCCGGGCGAAGTATGCCCTGCGAAGTGGAAAGAAGGCGCGCAAACGTTGAAGCCGAGCCTGGATCTTGTAGGAAAAATCTGAGGAGAAGCGTGACATCATGAAACTAGACGCAGACATCCGCGCGCAGTTGGAGCAATACCTCCAGTTGATGGAGGGCGACATTGTGATCAAGGCCAGCGCCGGTTCTGACGATGTCTCGAAAGACATGCTGGATCTGCTCGACGAGCTGACCAGTATGTCTTCTCGTATCAAGGTCGAACAGGCAAAGCTGGATCGCACTCCAAGTTTCAGTGTCAACCGTCCGGGGGAAGACACCGGCATCGTCTTCGCCGGGGTGCCTCTCGGACATGAATTCACCTCGCTCGTGCTGGCGATTTTGCAGGTGAGCGGCCGCGCGCCGAAAGCCGATGCGCAGGTGATCGAACGCATCAAAAACATCAAGGGCGAATATCGCTTTGAGACATATGTCAGTCTGTCCTGCCATAACTGTCCGGATGTGGTGCAGGCGCTCAATATGATGAGCGTGCTGAATCCGGGCATCTCGCACACGATGATCGACGGAGCGGTATTCAAGGATGAAGTCGAGAGCAAGGAAATCATGGCGGTGCCGACCGTCTACCTGAACGGCGAATTTTTCGAAAGCGGACGGATGAGCGTCGAGGATATTCTGAACAAACTCGGCGTAACAGCCGGCGCCGACGAGTTCGCCAACAAGGAGCCTTACGACGTGCTCGTCGTCGGCGGAGGCCCTGCGGGAGCGAGCGCCGCGATCTATGCCGCGCGCAAAGGCGTCCGCACGGGCATCGTTGCGGAACGGTTCGGCGGTCAGGTGAATGATACGCTTTCGATCGAGAATCTGATCAGCGTGAAACATACGGAAGGCCCCAAGCTCGCCGTCGCGCTCGAAGAACATGCCAAAGAGTACCCGGTCGATATTATGAAGTCGGTGCGGGCGGTGAAACTGGAGAAAAAGGATCTCATCGAGATCACGCTCGACAACGGTGCCGTTCTCAAGAGCAAGACGGTCATCATTGCGACGGGCGCGCGCTGGCGCAACCTGAACGTGCCCGGCGAGGCCGAGTTCAAGAACAAGGGCGTCGCCTACTGTCCGCACTGCGACGGTCCGCTGTTCGCCGGCAAGAAAGTGGCGGTCGTCGGCGGAGGCAACTCCGGCGTCGAAGCGGCGATCGACCTGGCGGGCATCGCCGAACACGTGACGCTGTTCGAGTTTATGCCTGAACTGAAAGCCGACGGCGTTCTGCAAGACCGTCTGTACAGCCTGCCCAACGTGACGGTGCATAAAAACGCCCAGGTCAAGGAGATCACCGGCAGCAGCAAGATGGAAGGCTTGACGTATATCGACCGCGCCACCGGCGAAGAGCATCATCTGGAGATGGACGGCGTGTTCGTGCAGATCGGTCTCGTGCCGAATACGGAGTGGCTGGATGGCGTCCTGGAGCGCACTCGCATGGGCGAGATCGTCATCGACAGCCGCGGCGCAACGGCGATCCCCGGCGTATTCGCGGCGGGCGATTGCGCAAGCACTCCGTATAAGCAAATCGTTGTCGCGATGGGCTCCGGAGCCATAGCGGCGCTCAGCGCATTCGATTACCTCATCCGCAATTAATATAATTATCCATGATCAAATATCCAACATCACCCGATCAGTTTTTTGGCTCGGCCGCAAAGGCCGGGCCCTTTTTGTCAGCCGTATATTGGCCGTTTTGGCGAGCGTCATGCATACTTCGGTTACGGGCGACTCATACTTACTGTGTGCCGGCCGATCGGCGGCTGCCGTTGCTTTAAGATCGGCAGAACTGTACGCGCAATTCTCTCGCGTTTACAATAGCATATGTGCAATCCGCTCATCGCGTGAAAGCGCTGTTGCGCGAGAGCGAGGAGGAGCAAGCACGGCAAACTTGCACAAATGGTTTCATGCAAAGGAGTGACGGCATGACAGCGGACAAAAACCTGACCAATGTGGTGAAGGATCTGGAGAAAAACGGCGAGACGCGCCATGATGCGCAACAGCTGAACCAGGACCGCAACGACCGGCGGAAAGAATCGACACACGGTCCGGAAGGGTATCAGGAGAACGAGCATTCCTATCAATGAGACAAGCTCCCTGCGGCGAGAGCGGAATCGAAGCGGATCCGGCTCTTCACGCGGGAGCTTGTTTTATGGGCTCAGTACGAACCGCGAATATGCGGGGCGACCTCTTCTTGATAGAACTGCCGCAGACGCGATTTTTCCTCCTCGGAAAATCCCGGGGTGTCCAGCGTCAGCAGGTTTTCCTGCACCTGCGCGCTGTTTTTGAATCCTGGGATGATGCAGCTGACTTCCGGGAATTCGAGAATCCAGCGCTGCGCCGCGCGGGCCATCGAACCCCGCCCTTCGCCGATCCAGCGCAAACGGTCCGCCAGTTCCACGCCTTTCTCGAACTCCAGCCCGGCGAACGTCTCGCCCACATTGAAGCTTTCACCGTTGCGGTTGAAATTGCGGTGATCGTCCGGTTCGAACTTCCAATCTTTCGTGAACTTTCCGGTCAGAAGGCCGCTCGCCAGCGGAAGACGAACGATGATGCCGACGCCTTGGGCATGCGCTTTCGGGAACAGTTCATCCAGAGGTTTTTGGCGGAACAGATTGAAGATCACCTGCAATGCCTGCACGCCCGGATAGCGGAGGCAGATCAGCCCTTCTTCAACGCTTTCTACGCTCACGCCGTATGCGCGGATTTTTCCTTCCGCCTTCAATTTGTCCAGCACTTCGAAGACGTGACCGTCTTCAAGAATTTTCTTCGCCGGGCAATGGATCTGGTACAGATCGATCGCTTCGCGCTTCAGATTGCGCAGGCTGTCCTCGCAATATTTCCGAACCTGGGTCTCCGAATAGTTCGCGGGATCGTGGATATTGCCTTTGCGGCAAAATTTCGTGGCGATGCGGATCTCGTCTTCACGCCCTTTTGTCGCTTGCGCAAGCAGCCGTTCGCTGTGTCCGTCGCCGTACACATCCGCCGTATCGAAGAAGTTGACTCCGGCGTCGATCGCGGTTTGCAGCGCGCGCAGCGATTCGGCGTCGTCCTTCGATCCCCACGATCCGCCGATCGCCCAAGTGCCGAAGCTGACTTCGCTGACCGTGAAGCCCGTGTTGCCGAGCGGTCTGTATTTCATGTGAATCGTTACCTCCTGCATGTGTGGAATATATCGTTCTGCTCGTGATGCGTTCTGTTCATGATGCGCCATCATGCAACAACTTCATCGTACTCCTCGTTTTGCCGCCCAGTCAAGGAAAGCCGGACGGCAAGTACGAAGACGACTGTGACTACATGCGGACGATCGTTCTTCCCATATGTTGACCAAGTAGGAAAGCCGCTAATACTTCCGGCAGATCATCCAGTGTAACTTCTCTCGTACACAGCTCGTCCAGTGCGGCCGGTTTCAGATCGCCGGCCATCCGTTTCCATACGCGAATCCTCTCTTCCATCGGACAGTATACGGAATCGATGCCGATCAGGCTTACGCCGCGCAGGATAAACGGGTACACCGTCGCCGGAACGTCCGTTCCTCCCGTCAGTCCGCTGACCGCGGCGGCGCCGCCGTACCGAATCGCGCTGAGGATGAAGGCAAGCGATCGTCCGCCGACCGGATCGATCGCCGCGGACCATGTTTGCCGGTCCAGGGGGCGGATCGTCTCAGGCGTCAATTGCCTGCGGTCGATGACCGTGGCGGCACCGATCTTCTTCAGGAATTCGTGTCCGTCGGCTTTGCCCGTACTTGCCGTTACTTCATAGCCGCGCGCTGTCAACATGGCAATCGCGAGACAGCCGACGCCGCCCGTGGCCCCGGTGACCAGAACCGGTCCGTTGCCGGGGGCGACGCCGTGCCGCTCCAGACGGTCGATCGACAGCGCGGCGGTGAAACCCGCCGTTCCGCAGATCATCGCTTCGCGCAGCGTGAGACCCGGCGGCAATGGAACGACCCAATCCGCCGGCACGCGGGCGAATTCGCCGTATCCTCCGTCGCGTGAAACGCCCAGTTCATATCCGGTGACGATGACCCGGTCCCCGGGCCGATACCGCTCGTCCCGCGATTCGGTGACGGTTCCGGCCAGATCGATTCCGGGCACGATCGGGTACGACTTCACAACCCGGCTGTTCGCCCGCAATGCCAGACCGTCCTTGTAGTTTACGCTGGAGTATGCGACGCGGATCGTCACTTCTCCTTCGGGCAATTGATCCGTTGTCCGTTCCGCGATGCGGGCGCGCACGGCGTCTCCCTGCAGCTCTGCGGTCAGAGCGCGATAGATTTGCATGGCGCTGAACCTCCTTTATCACGGGTATTCGTTGGATGAGATAAAAAATTGTCTCCCCGGCATCGGGCGCATACCGCAAGCGCCTGAGACAAGATGCCGGGAGAGACTTTTCGGCTGATCAGTTATGAATATGATTCCGTTGCGACCATGGCCGGTTGCGGATCATGGATTTTGTCACCGGTCATAGATCAGTAAGGACGTGGACCGGATACAGATCGCAGATCCTGTCACAGATCATGGACCAGCAAAGCCATGGAGCCTTAACGAATCACAGTGCCTTTCATAGATAGATCAGGGATCGGTACGGCAAGGATCGCCAACTGATCACGGATCGGTTGCCGATCATGAACCGCGACGGATCACCGACGGATCAGCGGCGTCAGCGAGGAGTCAGCTTATAGAACGCGGACGCATGCGGCCGCAGTTCCGCAGAAACGGCGGCATCGGTTGTGCCGACATTCTCCTTGCGCCACAGATCGCGCACCGTATATTGACCGCTCAAGCCGAGACGGTCCAGCGTGACGGACACCGTGGTTTCATCGTTGCGCAGATTGAACAGCGCCACATATACGCTTCCGTCCTTCCCTTGCGAAGTCCACACCGTCCGGTCGTCTTCACGGTACACCATGCGCGCTCCGCTGCCCTCGCGATGCGCCTCCAGCACTTCTTCGTTCGTAATGAGCGACAGCGTCCATTCGTCGTTATCGCGCAGTTCACCTCCGAACATGAGCGGGGAGCGGAAAATGCACCAGAGCGTCATCATCGTCACTTGTTCGTCCTTCGTAAAGCGCGTCATGCGGTCTTTGCCGCCGCCGTCGACGGAACGAATGCCGATATGACCGAGCGGCAACATGTCGCAGTCGGGCCAATGCCCCGGACCGACATAAGGAGCCCATTTCTCGGCCCGCTCGAACATGTTGTACAGCAGTCCCCATATATCCCAGAAGTCGTCCGTCATCCGCCACATGTTGGCGTTGTCGATCAAATGTTGCGCATACTCAAGCGGCGCGGGACCCGGGGACAGGCTGAGCACGATCGGGCGTCCCGTCTTGTCGATCGCCCGGCGGATCATCGCGATCTCCTCCGCATGAATGCCGTACAGGCGGGAAGCCGCGATGTCGTCCACCTTCACGTAGTCGACGCCCCATTCCGCATACAGCTCAAACAGCGAATCGTAGTACTCCTGCGCGCCTTCTTTGCGCGGATCGACACCGTACATATCGGTATTCCAAGGGCAAATCGAGTTGATGTGCGCGATCTGCCGCGCCGTGACATGCGTTCCTTTGATCGGCGTGTCGGCGTGAACGGCCTGACGCGGTATGCCCCGCATCATGTGGATGCCGAACTTCAATCCGAGGCTGTGCACATAGTCCGCCAGCGGCTTGAAGCCTTTTCCTCCCGCCGCCGAAGGGAAGCGGTTCACTGCGGGAATCAGGCGCGAATATTCATCCATTTCCAGCGGTACAAACGGGCGATAGATGGAGGAGACCGCGCCGGGCTCGTACCACTGAATATCGACGACCACGTACTCCCATCCGTACGGTTTCAAATATTTCGCCATGTACTCGGCATTCCCTCGAACTTCTTCTTCTCTTACCGCCGCGCCGTAACAGTCCCAGCTGTTCCAGCCCATCGGCGGCGTTGGGGCGAATTGATGATGCTTCATGTCATCCGTCCTTTCCGAATTTTTTATTTTCATCCAGGCAAGTGGTCGATTCAGGCACATAAAATTCAGGCGTGGCAAGGAACCGCCGCCGCATCATATTGCCGTGACGATCATAACATTCGTATGAATCTGTTAATATGCCCATTGATGAATCTGCCTATTCCTATTATATCGATATTCCGGCTTTCGTCGATACGGCCTTTCCGTCTTGTCTGAAACCTGTGTATTGGATACACTAACATAATCGGATACAACTGCAAGGGTAAGGGGATCAAGATGCACAATTATAAAATGACGATCCAGTACGACGGAGCGAAATATAAAGGATGGCAGCGGCTCGGCAGCGGCGAAAAAACGATTCAGGGCAAAATCGAGCAGGTGATCGGCGAACTGGTCGGCAAACCGGTGGAGATTATCGGCGCGAGCCGGACGGATGCGGGCGTGCACGCTCTCGGACAGGTGGCCAACGTCAAGCTGGATGAGGACATCGGCGAAACGAAATTGTACAACGTGCTGAACCACCAGCTTCCGCCGGATATTTGCGTGCTGTCGGTCGAACGCGTTCCGGAAACGTTTCATGCCCGGTTCGATGCGATCGAGAAAACGTATCTGTACAAAATATGGAACGAACCGCACAGCCATCCGTTTATGCGCCGGTACAGCATGCATGTGAAGAAGAAACTGAACATCGACGACATGCGCAAAGCCGCCGTCCATTTTCTCGGGGAACATGATTTCACCGCGTATTCCAACGCGAAGGCGAATAAGAAGAAGACGGTCAGGAAGATCTACGCCCTGGACATTTTGCCGCACGACGGGTTCATCGATATTCGCATCCGCGGCGACGGGTTCTTGTACAACATGGTTCGCAAAATAGCGGGGACGCTGATCGAGGTCGGAATGGGAGAAAAGCATGCTGATGAAGTGCCGCTGATCATCGAATCGAGAGATCGCGGGAGAACCGGACGGATGGCGGAAGCACAAGGATTGTATCTTGAGAACATCACGTATTAGAAACGTATCGGGAACGGATGAAGAAACGGTTGGCCGTATGCGTCGGACTGACGATGCGAAACGGTCGGGAAAATGGTGAAATCCAGTTGGATATAATAACGTAAGAAAAAGAGACCGCCTGAAGGTCTCTTTTTCATTTGGGTTTGCGGTTGTGTCTTAACAAAATATAAAGGGCTGTCGCGTACTGAAAAGCCGCAAACAGCAGCCGCGTTGCATCGAGGCCAAAGGCGTCAGACTCGGAAACCGAGCGGCCGAAGCCGGTCCGAACTTGAACCGGATCAAAGCTTCAGTTTGCGCGTCGTCGTCAGATCCGCGTAGGCGTCAAAGTAGAAACGGCGCTTTTCTCGGCTGAACAGCACAACGACGATGTGAACGATCAAGGTCAGCCCGAGCAATACCGAAATACCAAGGCTCAACACGCCGAACCACAGGTACGCGCCCAGCGGGGCGTCCGCAGGGATCGCGACTTCTCCGATCACATATGCGGCGAATTGCAATGCGTACGGCAGCCATAGGGCGAGCGTGCGTTTCAGCAGTTTTTCGATCCAACGGTCTCCGGTGTAGCGGTATCGCATGATGCGGGTGCCGAACGTCTGCCCGTGCGCGATCGCGGGCAGGAAGAAAAGACACACGATCATCAGCGCGGTCAGGATGATGAATTTGCTCCACTCATCCGTGTAGCCGGACAAGGCGCCGAGCACCCGCACGGACACGTGAATCAGGATCAGATCGATGCTTGTCGCCAGCAGAACCACCATATTGCGCACCTCGTCTCTGGCGGCAAGCTGGGCGGCCTTCGCCAGAACGCGCTCTCTCGATGGAAAGAGAGAAAGCACAATCGGAGCAAGGAAGAAGCCGACGAGTCCGCCAAAGCCGTTCAGCATGAGATCGTCGACGTCAAACAGGCGGTACGGGCAGTCGTAGATGCCGTAGATGCCGGTCAATTGCGTGACTTCGAAAAACAGCGTAACACCGCCGATGATCAAGGCGGCTTTCCACCATGCCCTGCGGGTTCCGAAGTAATAGCGGAGATATACCCCAAGCGGCATCAGCAGCAACATATTGAAGAACGCCTGCAGGAAGGCGCGTTCTTGCAACAGGGCGCTGTAGGTGGACGGACGCGACCAGTCTACGCGGCTTTCCCGCAGGATGTCCTCCACGAATTGAAACGGGGTGAGGGAATAGGCGGCCTCCCTCACGAGTCCCGTGCAGTTGTGCCGCGTTTCCGGAAGGGGAAGCAAGGTCAGGAAAAATGCGGCCAATATATAGAATAGAAAAGAGAAAAACACGAACATCGTCGAAACCGGAAAATATCCGAATCTGCGGTAAATATAGAATAACCACGGGATAAAAATCATAACGGCGATGAAAGCAAAAACGAACAAAGCGATGAAGATCGGCTGCAAGTAGTCTGACACGGCGGACGAATCCTTTCTATTGCGATCACTGAAATATGAACGTCATGAATATTTAAGCAGACAAACAACGTACATCACGATGCGCGTATCAACGCGAATCAACAGTACGATTATACGCGATCGGAAACCATCTGCCTATCATTTTATCGTGAATACTTGCGTTGCCGCCAGATCGAACAGTCGCGTCTATGCCCAGTCCTTCTCGCCGGTTGATCGAACCATTAACGTGAATGCCTGCATAGCCGACATGAGATCGAATCTTAGATCGAATCTATGTTCTTTCATTGTTTCCGGCTGATCGGCCTGCCGTCATTCATGCCGCATCGTTGCAGATTGATCCGAAGCGGCCATTCATTTTTGAAGGCGTCGATACAGCCAGGCGGCGGCTTCAAGGATGATGCCCGCGCCGAGCCCGAAGGCGGTAAAGGTGATGAACGTGAAAAACCCGATGAGATCTTCCCAGCCGCTCTGCTCGCCTGCCACTTTGAACATGAACGCGAGACCGATGATGATCCCCAAGGTAGAGAAAAGCCATATCAGGCGGGCGCCGGCCCATCCGGCTCCGTTCACGATCAGGGTGAAGATCAGGCTGAGGAGAAGCAGGCGCAACGCGAGCGAAACGTTCATCGATGTCGTCAGCACAAACGAACGGTTCAAGAGAAGCGCGTCCCACAACAGCAATAAATACAATCCCCCGACATACAGCCAGCGGACGCTCCACCGTCCGGGAAGAAATCTCAGCATGTTCATCATCCTTTCTGCAAATGAGTGCGGGTTGCCGCCGATTTCTATATCGTTAGACGAAACTGAAAAAGGTTATGTTCCTGGCCCGCCTTTGGAATATGTTACAATCAGGTCGTAAAGCAAGACGAGGCGATGCGCGCCGTTCGATGATGGAGCGGACGGAGCATCATGTTGGGAGGATACGCTCGGTGAATGAAAAAGAAAAGAACGAATTGCTGTTCAAATTGATGCTGGTGCTCGTGCGGGACCGGCAGGCGATGCGCGGCCGCATACGAAGCGTCGGCTACACGCGCGAGTACGGCGAACTTCCGCCCGATTTCGGCGTCTATACGCTCAGCCGTCTCCAGGATGACGAGATCGCGTCTCTGGCGGACAGGATCGGCATCCGCAGGACGCGGCCGCACGGAGCGAAGAGCGATATTTATCTGAATGATATCGGCTACGCGATCTACAATTTCGCGCAGGACAAGCCGGTCATTCTCGACGGCGTCACGCGGGAAGCGCTGCAGACGCTGTGCCGTTTGGCCGGTGCTCCGTTCGAAACATTGGATGAACATGTGAAGGAGTTTCTGATAAGGCATCAAAACGGACAGGCGGGTGAAAGCATTGCGGTCAGCGATCCGGATTCCCCGTTTTCCGGCGCCAAACAATCGCTGGCGCCGGTCCTTCGTTACGTGATGTTTGAAGGGTCGGTATCCGGTCCGTCGATGTTTCCGGCGGAATGCGTGCTGCACTACACGGACCCTTTGAACACGGAAACATGGAGCATTTATGAACCGGACGAAACGATCGATGAAATATGGGGGAAACTGGTGCTGAACGTGCGGGAGATGCCGTATGACGGAACGGGAGCAGGCTGGACGCTCGACGGTCATCCCGGAACGCAGGCGGCATTGACGATACGGGTTGAAGCGCCGTAAAGCATCGTGCACTATGACATGGCGCTATGGTTCGGTCCGTCAGCCGGCAGGAGCACCTTCTCATAGTATTCGCATCTTTTGCTGATTCGAGCATGCTGTAACGTTAGAACGTCCGGTTGCGCGGAGCGCAGATGAACGGAACGGTTGGAACATGGCTTCAGGTTCGGCGTCAGGCGCCCAAATGCGGAGTATACTGTCGCCCATGAGCACGGGCGAACATAGGATAAAGGGAACATGCGTAACGATGGAGGAGAAGATGAGATGCATCCTTACTATGGATATCCTTACCATGCCTTCTATGATTGGTGTCATCCGGCGCATCGCGGAAACTATCTGCGGCCGGGATACGTTCACGCGCCCTATCCGTATGCTCCGTATGCCGCGGAACAGGAAGCAAGTCTCTCTTCGTTCCGGTCTGAAACAAGGGATCAGGGGCCAAACCCGTACGTGTTGGATATCGAGAAGGAGACGGAGCGGAACAATTTCTTCCGCGTCGCGATCTGGACGGGCAACCATCTGCAGGTGACATTGATGAGCATTCCGGTCGGGCAAGATATCGGGCTGGAGATTCATCCGAACGTGGATCAGTTCCTGCGCATCGAAGAAGGTGAAGGGCTCGTGCAGATGGGACCGGGTCCGGACCGGCTGGACTATCAGCGGAAAGTGGAAGACGGGAGCGCAATCCTCATTCCCGCCGGGACGTGGCACAACCTTACGAATATCGGGAATGAGCCGCTGAAGTTGTACTCGATCTATTCGCCGCCCCAGCATCCGCACGGCGCAGTGCATCGGACGAAGGCGGAAGCGATGGCGGCGGAAGGCGCGATGTCCTGACGTGAATCGTTGCCGTACCATTTCGTCGGGTTAACTTTTTCCCCCGAATAATAGGGGGGGCGCGCACGAAAGTTTGTCCGCAAGACGCATCGGCCGGCAGAGGGTGCCGGCACGGCAGAGGTTGGTTGTCAGTTTGCGGGATGCTCCTTAAAGGGAGTGTCCCTTTTGTTTTTATATCGAAACACCCGCATCGATCTTTCGTCCTGGGAAGGATCGATCACATTCATGTCGAAATATAGGAAATGGTGGAAGCCGAGTGAAGATGAGGGGTCTGTCTCGGGTGATTTTACAAACCATGGTTGGAGGTTTCGGCATGGAGAGATTTATCCGACTGATGACGATTGTGACGGCGATCCAGGCGAGACCGGGCATTACCGCCAAGGAACTGGCGGAACGGTGCGAGACGACGACGCGAACAATATATCGGGATCTTGAGTTGTTGGATTCCATCGTGCCGATCGTGCGCGGCGATTACGGAAAAGGCTACCGGTTCGGGGGCAACTTCGCGCTGTATCCCCTTAACTTCGACAAGCAGGAGGAGATGGTGTTCTCCATTCTGCCGTCCGTTATCGACAAGAGCAAGCTGCCGCCCGGCTTCGATACGGCATATGAAAAAGTGATGGCCGCGCATTTTCGGGATGCGCGCAAACGTTATGAGACGCTGGAAAACGTGGCGAACATCATTCAGATGGGGATGCCGGCTTACAGGGAGGAGGACGGCGGCAACTTTCTGCTGCCGATCATGGAAGCGGCCATCGAGCAGCGAACGATCCGGACGGTCTACCATACGCAGATGCGCAATGAGGTCACGGAGCGGGAGATCGATCCGTATTACCTTGTACCGCGCGATCAGCTTCTGTACCTGATCGGGTACTGCCATCTGAAACAGGATGTGCGGACGTTCCGCATCAGCCGTTTCCGGCAAGTGGAGAAAACGGACAGAAAGTTCGATAAAAGTCAGTTCGATCTGGCGCAATATATGAAGCATACATGGTCGATCCGCCGCGGGGACGAATTGATCAAGTTCAAGATACGGTTCGCGCCGGAAGTGGCCAGATACATCAAGGAAGAGGAAATGTTCGTGCGCCCGAAGCTGACGGATCTGCCCGACGGCAGCCTGCTGTTCGAGGTGACGGTCAATCATGAACAGGAGTTTATGGAATGGGTCGCGAAATACGGGCCCTCCGCCGAAATTCTCGAACCGGCGGAAGCGCGCAAGCGGTTCAGGAAGAGGCTGTCGGAGTGGATGGCGCTCTATGAGCTGGACGAAACGTAGCAGAGCGTCACGGCTTGCGTGGCCGTTCATGTGGCGCAATACGTTGCCGTTGCCGGACGCATAACAGTTGACCGAACTTCAGACGTACATAGACGGTCCGGAAGATGGCCGTATCCCGGATAAACCCGAAGCGTCCGCCGATCTGGCGGGTGCTTCTTTGTTTTTTCGCATACCTTTCTGCAAGCCTCCATTAGTTAGTCATGGAACGCGTCCATCAACATTTGCCAAAGACTGGTCCGCACCGTCAGGGATTTTATGAATTTGTCCATTTCGATCGGGATCAGCAGCGTGGTGACCGGCTACTCCTATATCCGGCTGGCTTATCATGAAGCGGACATCGCGGTGCGGCATCGTTTCTTCGAGGGGGCGGGCAGCGTGCTGTTTTTCGAGGACTTGTCCAGGGAGCCCGTCCGCGACGGACGGCAGATGCCGCTCGGCCGCGAACATGCGGAGCAATTTCAGAATGTGATGGAAAGCGGGAACCGGGCGGGATTGATGGCCTTTCTCTCCACCGTCCGGCAGGTGCTGCTCAAGGAGCGGTGCGATGAAGACGCGGTGCGCCAGACGTATCTGTACCTGCTGGAATTGGCGAACGCCATGTTTTACGCCGGAGCCAGATCGCGCACTCCGCCGGGCATCGGCACGTATGAAGCGCTGTTGCATGCGGAGACGTGGGCGGATATGGAGCAGGTGATCGCGGAGCATGTGCAGGCGTGCATGGACGCGGATCAGGACCACACGCACCGCTCCTACACCGATATGGCGATCGAGCTGATCAACCGGTATTATGCGGAGGACATTTCGTTGCAGAGCGTCGCCAGCCAGATCAATGTAAACGCTTCATACCTGAGCCGCATTTTCAAACAGGAGACAGGCGAAAATTTCACCGCTTACCTGACGCGCGTCCGCATCGAGAAAGCGAAGCACTATCTGGCCAGCGGGCGCCTTCGCGTCTATGAGGTCGCGCATAAAGTCGGCTACCACAACTACACGTACTTCAGCAAAATATTCAAGAAAGTGGTGGGCATGAGTCCGGAAGATTTCCGCCGCTGAGGTGAAGTGAAGGCTCGTTACGCACGGTGAACGCCGCGGCCTTACGAGAGATGAACATGCTGTGCCCTCCTATGGAAAGAGAGAATCCTGCCAGAAGGAATAGTGAAGGAGACGATGGGATGAACAGATTCGGCCGATGGATCGCCGCCGCAGGCGCGGTCATGCTCATCATGCTGTCCTCCTGCATGTATCCGGACGCTTCTTCCGGCGAGCCGCCGGAGCCGGAGAAGGAACCGATCGTTCTGAGATATTCCAGCTATCTGCTCGACTCGGCGCAGGCGGGGAGAGTGTATCACAACGCGGTCGCGGAATTCGAGACGCTGTATCCGCACATTCGGATCGACCGGGATTTTATCCCGAACAACAATTACACGGCGGGGATCAAGACGAGGCTTCTTGGCGGAGAGAAGCTGGATGTGTTCGATGTGTGGTCGCCCAGCCTGTTTGAAGAGTTCCGCAAACTGGATGAACAGGTGTACCTCGATCTGAGCGGCGAACCGTTTCTGGATGAATTCCGTGCTTCCTCGCTCGCCCCCGTGACGATCGGCGGCAAGGTGTACGGTGTGCCCGAGGTGATGCACAGCGACGGCATTCTCTACAACAGAACGATGTTCAAAAAGCTCGGCTTGCGGGTGCCTGAAACGTGGGAGGAGTTCATCGAGCTTTGTGAGACGTTGAAGAGCCACGGCATCATTCCGATCGCTTTTGATTCCGAATGGTGGGGGCCGCAATTTTTCTTCGGTTCGGTCATGTCCAACAACGGGGCGGATGCGGCATGGACGGAGAAGCTGGAGCGGGGCGAGGTGACGGTGCGCGATCCGATTTTTGTCGATGCGATCACGAAAACGAAGGAGTTGATCGACAGAGGATATGTTCCGCCCGATTGGCTAAAATTGAAGCGGGAGCAGGCCAAAGACCTGATCGGAGAAGGGAAGGCGGCGATGATGATCGCCGGCACGTGGGATATGCCGAGCATCATCGCGCGCAACCCCGACAACGACATCGATTTCATGATGGTGCCGGGAGAAGAGAGGACCGTGCCGAACATCAATATCGGGACGTACCGGGTCATCCACGCGGCAACGAAATATCCCGAGGAGGCGAAGCTGTTCGTCGCGTTTATGAACGGCAGAGCGAATCAGGAGAAGCTGGCGCTCGGGGCGCTTGCCGTGCCGTCCGTGAAGCATTATGTGGTCGATCATCCGATCGTCGAGAAGATCGCGGCAGTCGTCACGCGCGAGGACGCAACGCTGTATTGGCCGCATACGGTGTCCACGGAGTCGCTGCAGGTGAGCATATTGGAAGGCGTCAATCACTATTTGATCGGCGAAGAGCTGGACGCGGTGCTGGACCGGATTCAACACGCGATAGACCGGGCAAGAATGAATCGGTGAATGCAGACAGCGGAATCGTTTTAACCATCGCCGGATCACCTTTCTTGGAGGTCTGGCGATTTTGATTCATCAAGAAAAATGTTGGAATTTGTCGATATATGTCGTAAAATGGATGAAAAAGCGTTATCAATCAACCAAAGGGGGAATAGCGTCCAGATAGACAGAATTTGAGACCGGATCTGCAAGTTGTTTAGTCGCTCGAGGTTTTTGACCAACATGATTCAGAAAGGTTGCTGCATTCATTGATGACTTCCATTTCAAAGAAAATCCCTGCATTGGAGGCAGCGTCGGCCGTTGGGCACGGCAATCCGCGGCGCTCAACGTTCACTACGGCATCTTCCAAGGTTATCAGCAAGCGTTGAGACCGCAAGATTCGATCTCCCGTGCGGAGACCGCGGCGATCATTCAGAGATTGCTGCAGCAAGCGGATCTCATCAACTAAGTCGAATCATGAACGTAGAGATGACGGAGCGTAAGGCATAGCGAATGAATCGGAGCCCTGCGGCAAACGGTTTTGAACAGAGCAAACGAATACGGACACCTTGGAGCGATGAAGATCGCTCCGGGTGTCTTTTTTATTTCCATAAAAAAACACATGATCGAGTAAAAAAATTGCATCATGCGCCGACATGACAACCGACAGTAACCGACAGCCGGTAAAGAAAGCAACAATGGTTGTAAAAAACGGTGATTTTTTTAATGCGAAGTTGTGTTCTATCATGTGGGGGACGATGGCATTTTTCATTTTGGAGGAGGTTCATGATGAGGCAACGATGGTTATTCGGACTGCTCATTGGTTTGTTGGCGGTCATGCTCGCCGCCTGCGGTTCGGGCGGAAATAACGGCGGCGATTCCGGAGACGGAAAGGGGGATTCGGGCAAGAAGGCGACGCTCCGTTTCGCGCTGTGGGATTCCAATCAGGCGAAGGGCCTGCAGGTGATGGCGGATGAATTTATGAAAGCCAATCCGGACATCTTCATCCAGCTCGAAGTTACGGGATGGATGGATTACTGGACGATGCTGGAAGCGGGGGCGACGGGAGGCTCATTGCCCGACGTCTTCTGGATGCATTCCAACGAAATCTACCGGTATGCGTCGAACGGAATGCTGCTCGATCTGACGGACAGGATCAACAAGAGCAGCAAGGTCGATCTGAGCAAGTTCCCGCAGGGAATCGTCGAAATCTACAATCATGAGGGCAAACAATACGCGGTGCCCAAAGACTTCGATACGATCGGGCTGTGGTATAACAAGAAGCTGTTCGATGAAGCGAACCTGAAGTATCCGAATGAAAACTGGACGTGGGACGACCTGTACAACGCGGCGAAGGTGCTGACGAAAGACGGCGTGTACGGTTTCCTCGCGGCTTTCCACAATCAGGAGGGTTATTACAATTTTGTTTATCAAAACGGCGGCACGATCATCACCGATGACAAAAAATCCGGATATGACGACCCGAAGACGATCGAGGCGCTGGAGTTTTACATCAAGTTCATCCGCGACGGGCTTTCGCCGCAGATCTACGGCGACGCGGAGCGCGCAGAGGCGCTTCAGAACGGCCTTGTGGCAATGGGACTGTTCGGTTCATGGAACTTGTCCGGATTTTCGGCCAACGAATTCATTTCGGAAAATTTCGACGTCGCCGTCCTGCCGAAAAAAGCGACGCGGGCTTCGATTTACAACGGGCTCGGTTACGCGATCGCGCACAATACGAAATATCCGGACGAGGCGTGGAGATTCGTCGAATATCTCGGCTCGCGCGAAGGCCAGGAAAGACAGGCGGAACTCGGCGTGGCGATCTCCGCGTATGAGGGCACGGCGCAGAAGTGGATCGCGTCCAACAGCAAGTTTAACGTGAAAGTGTTCGTCGATATGGTGGAGTACGGTGTGATCAGACCGTATTCGAAGACGACCGCGGTGTGGGAAGACAGGGCGTACGAAGCGCTGAGACCCGCTTTCACGGGTGAACTATCGGTTGCGGAAGCGGCGCGGAACGCGGCGAGAATCATGAACGAGAGCCTGGCAACCGAATAACCGAGTGCAAGCGGCGGCCCACAGGCGCATCCGCAAGAAGCCGAATCGGGCATGCGAAGAATGGCATACGTAAGAGAGACGTGCGAAGACAGGCGCACGGAGAAAGCCATACGAAGCCAGGCATAAGAAGCCAGGATACGAAAATATGCATATGAAGACAGGATTTGAAGTCAGGCTTCAGAAGTCAGGCGCGCGACGACGCGCAGGGGAAGGCGTGCGACATCCGAGCGATAGGAGCGGGAATAGGCATAAGCGGATGTAAACAAGCGGGCCTGGAACGGCCGTTTGCTACGGCGTAAATTGCGGCAACCAATCCGGTTGCCGCAATTTATCGCAATTTTTGCGTCGGCCAGTGGTGCTGCGAGCCGTGCAATAAGCCGATGGTGACAAAGACAGGCGACGGAAGACTTGTGCTACGGAAACCGAATGGGAAAGGAGGCCGCAGGATGGCGAAGGCGGTGAACAAGGTGTCGAAGCGGACATGGAATGAATGGATCTGGGCCTGGTTCTTGATCGCGCCCACCATCATAGGTCTGATCGTGCTGAACATCATCCCGATCATTCGCACCGCCCATATGAGTCTGTTCAAAAGCGGCGACTTCGGCCGCAACCATATTTTTGTCGGTTTGGACAACTACGTGCGGATGGTCAATGACCCGCAGGTGTGGCAGGCGGTTGTGAACACACTGGTCTACACGTTCTTGGTCGTTCCGGTCAGCATCGCGCTCGCCATGCTGATCGCCGTGCTGTTGAACCGCCCGCTTAAAGGAAGGTCGATCTACCGCACGATCTATTTCATCCCAATGATTGCGGCCCCGGCCGCCGTGACGATGGTATGGAGATGGCTGTACAATTCGAACTTCGGTCTGATCAACTATCTGTTGTCGCTGGTGGGCATTCCGCCCGTCAACTGGACGACCGACCCGCGGATCGCGATCGTCTCCATCGCGATCATCGGCATTTGGAGCATCGTCGGATACAACATGGTGCTGCTGTTGGCCGGATTGCAGGAAATCCCGAGGGACTATTACGAGGCGTCCGAGATCGACGGCGCGGGGAAGGTACGGCAGTTTTTTACGATTACCTTGCCGCTGGTGACCCCGACGTTGTTTTTCGTGATGGTGACGACGATCATCCAGTCGATGCAGGTGTTCGATGTCATCTATATGATGATCGACATCACGAACCCCGCGTACGAGAAAACGGTGTCGCTCGTTTATCTGTTCTACAACAATTCCTTCAAGTATTCGGACAAAGGCTACGGTTCCGCGATCGTCATGCTGCTGCTCGCCATCATCATGGTGCTCACCGTGATCCAGATCAAGGTGCAGAAACGATGGGTGAACTACGGTTGAATGTCTTGGATAAACAAGTTGCGGAAATGCAAATAAAAAAGCCGGACAAATTTCTCAGGAGCTTGCACGATGGGTGAGCGATTCGTGGGCAAAAAGAAAGGAAGGGAAGCGATGAAACTCAGAAAACGTCTGTCGGGCGTCCTCATTCATTTGTTTTTGCTGTCGGGCGCCTGCACGATGATTTTGCCGTTCGTGTGGATGGTGCTGACATCTTTCAAGACGGTCGCCGAATCGACTTCGATGAATCCGTTTGTCTTCTTTCCGTCCGAATGGAAATGGGAACATTACGTCACCGTGTGGAAGCAGAATCATTTTCTGCGATTGTACTGGAACACGTTCGCGATGATGGCGATCAGGGTGTTTCTGGGGCTGCTGTTCAGCGCGATGGCCGCCTACGCGTTCGCCAGACTGAACTTTCCCGGCAAAAACTTTTTCTTCGGCATCGTGTTGTTTCAGATGATGGTGCCGACCCAGATCTTCATCATTCCGCAATATTTGATGGTCGACGCGATCCAGATGCGGAATACGATCTTCGCGCTGGTGTTTCCCGGCCTGGTGAGCGCCTTCGGCACGTTTTTGCTCCGGCAGTTTTTCATGGTGCTGCCGAAGGAACTGGAGGAGGCGGCGAAGCTGGACGGCTGCAACATCGGGCAGACGTTCCTGTACGTCATGCTGCCGCTTGTCCGTTCCGGCCTCGTCGCCCTGGGCATTTTCACGGCGCTGTTCGCTTTCAAAGATTTGATGTGGCCGCTGATCGTCAACACAAGCGCGGACGCCGCCACGCTGTCGTCGGCATTGGCGAAAATCCAGAGCGCCTATTCCGTTCATTATCCGGAATTGATGACCGCCGCGGTGCTGGCCATATGGCCGATGATGCTCGTCTTTTTCCTGTTCCAGCGTCAATTTGTGGAAGGCATCTCGACGTCAGGGGGCAAACTGTAAGCCCCTTTTTTTTTATCTTTATCGCCCCTCGCCGCTTCGCTGAAACCTTTTCTTCCGGTTCATTCCCTCTTGTTTAGGAATGTACTTGCCCCGGTTCTGTGATTTCATTTTCTCCGATTTCATTCCTTGCCAAATGCCTTTTCCTCCGGGCATTTCCATGCCGCCGCACGCCCATTGCTCTGTTGATGTGTTGATGCTTCGTACCGGTATCCCGGTTTCATCCTCTTGCCGAAGCCTGTCCGGTTTTGTCTCCGATGCTTCTCTCCACTTCATTTATTCACGGCTCTTGTTGATTCAGATGATCAAGCAGCCGCAAGATGAGGACGACGGCCTCCGCCCGTGTGGTGATGCCCTGAGGCGCAAACCGGTTCCCGCCGATTCCCTGGACGAGTCCCAATTCTGTGGCTGCGGCAACGGCGGGATACGCCCAGTCTCCGATGAGATGGACGTCGCGATACGGCAGCGGTTTGCCCGCGCCTGCTTTTTCGTCATAGCCGGCGACGCGCATGATCATGACCGTGATCTCCTCCCGGCTGATCGGCCGCTGCGGTCCGAACGTGCCGTCAGGGAATCCTTTGACGATTCCCGCCGCGGTTACCCGCGACACATGCACCCTTGCGAAGTCGGGGATCTCGTCGGCGTCAAGGTAAGCGAGTCCGGCATGTTCAGGCCCGGCAAGACTCAGCGCCCTTGACAGCATCGTCGTGAACTGCGCGCGCGTCACGATGTCCTGCGGCCCGAACCTGCCGTCCGGGTAACCGTTGATCAAACCCATCCGCTCCGCTCTCAGAATGGCGAATTCCGCCCAATGGTCTTCAATATCGCTGAAGATCGGAGCAAGCGGGGCGATTCTCACCTGCAGCGCGGCCTGAGGGGTGTCCGTCGTGCTGTTGACCTGACTGTCCACCAGCTTGACCCGCGCGAGCCGGACGGACGTTTCACCATAGGCAACCGCCTCGAAGCGCAACGTCGCCAGCTCCCCGCTGCCGCTTTCCCCGCCGACCTTCCCGATCTTCGTGTGCGCCAGCACGATTGCCTTGTCTTCGATGATCGGAGGTACCGTAAATCCTTCCCAGGAAGAGGAAGCGCCCAAAAACCGCAGCACATCCGGATCGTATAAGAGGCGCAGTTCATATCCGTATACGTCGTTCATGTCCCGGGCGTTGACGGTAACGGTCACTTCATCCCCCACCTTCACCCTGGAGGTGACGGCGTCCACCGTAAACGAAGTCTCTTCCTCGGCCAGCACGGTCGAAGGGGGTGCGGCCAATATAGCTGCGATCAGCAAAAATGCGAGAACCGCCATTCCCGCCGGAATCATCCGGATCGCGGTTCGCCGGGCGGACGGGCGCATCGGCTTTCCGTATCTGTTATCCATATTCAAGCACCTGCCTTCCATTCTCTAAAAAAGCAAAAGAAAAAGAACAAGAACGTGCCGAGAACCCGAGTATAGGAAAGAACAAAGAGAAAAGGGCCAGAAGTATCCGGCCGCTGAAAAGGCTGGCCGATACTCCTGGCCTGCCCGGTTAATTGGCCAGGATCAACTGAGCCATGATGACAAGGTCCGTGATGTCGATGATGTCGTCGCCGTTCAGATCATAATGAGCGAACTGATCCCAGTCGGCGTCTTCTATGGACTTGCCGTATGCTGCGGCCAACAGCGCCAGGTCGCCGATGCTCACTCTCATGTCGTCGTTGAGATCGCCGGGCATCGACGGTTTGCGGATCTTGACTTCATGAGTCGCTCCTTTAACGTCCGTTTCCGAACCGTCCTGATCCGCAATGACCAGTTCCGTGACCCGGACTTGTGCCGTGCCTTCGGTTTGAAGAGCTTTGAACGGAACGTTCATCAGATTGTGGTTCGGATTCGTCCGGAAGTCTTCCATATGGATGGCAATGACGCGAAGCTTTCCGGGTTGATCGACCGAATAACCTACGACGATGAACTTGTCTTGATCCAGCGAAACCGGTGCTCCGTTCAATTGCAGCAGGCCGCCGTCGTACTCGAACGTCACATCCTGTGCGAATACCGATTGGCCGATGCCTTGCAGACCATAGGTCAGGTTGAACGTCTGACCTTTCTCAACCGTCCCGGGACCGGATAAGACCGCGGACCCGGCCGGCACGTCGGATTGCATCATCACCTGCGGATACAGGTCGAAACGGTCAAATGCAGGCGTGTACTGATTCGGCACGCTCGTGTAGTGAGTGAAACCGGCAGTTCCCGAAGCGTTGTTGCCGCCGTACGGGTTGGAGCCTCCGTCGTACGTATTGTTGTTCGAGAAACGGATCGTGTTGGCGCCGGCTTTCAACCGGACATCGATCGTCTGGGTGTTGTATTGCATCCACGATACCGTGTTTTTGAAATGAACGGTTATCGGTTCTTCGCCGTTCACGCTGATCTGTGCGTATCGCTCCACGACGTCGTTGTTGTAGGCGTGGGTTCCCGCGCTTTCTCCGTTCGCATAGGTGACGACCAGCTTGTAGATGCCGTCTTTCGGTACGACGATGTTCTGAATCTCCAGATACCGCTCTTTGCCGTCATATGAGGTGATGCCGTTCACGTATTTGCCGCCCGAAGCGTATCTGGCGAATTCGTCCGAACGGATCAAGGGCAGTTCCACACCCGCCGGTTCGCCGTAGACCACGGCATCTTCCGCTTCGATGGAGAAGATCGGCATCTTGCCGACGTACACCGCGCGTACGTAGTCCAGACTGAGCAATGCGGTCGCCTTCACATCGATCAGGTTGATGCCTCTGCGCAGGAACATGCGCACCGTGGCGTCCTGCCAGCTGCCGTTCGTATTTTGTACAGGCAGGTTCACCGCGTGAACGCGGTCATGATCGATGATGATGTCCCCGCCGCTTGCGGATGCGTATCTGAACGTGACGTCATACATGCCGTCGTCGAGCACGCTGACGACGAAGCGGACGTTGGCGTCGGCGTTCTTGCCGTAGCCCGTGATGTAACCGGCGCCTCTGTAACCGGCAAGCGTGTTGTCTCTGCTCAGGCCGTAAGCCGGATCATATTCGGAGAATTCCGCTTGCACGAGGTAAGCCGGAGCGGCGCCTTGCTCACCGTGGTACGTCAGTTCAATCGCGTCGAGCGTCGCTTCGCCGAGTCCTTCTTCACCGTTGTCGGGATTGAACTTGCTGATGCTGATCGTATGGGTGCCGGCCGTCAGATCGATGAACGTCGTGTGGCCGCCGAGCTGTTGCATGCTGTAATCGGCGCGGAGCACGACTTTGAAGGCAGGCTGGTCGTCGATCTTGATGAACCATTCGGAATTGATGCGCTGATTGGCGTTGCCCGTGTTGGCCTGATTGCGCAGGTTCGCCGTCGCGCCGCTGCCCTCGATCAGGTCCAGACGGTACGAACCGTCGGCGGGAACCGTGATGTTCGTCCACTTAACCACGCTGTTCTGCTGGCGAATGCCCGAGATGATGCGTCCGTTGGAAGCCGAACGATTGCTGCTTGCCGCCGGATACAGATTGGTGACGCTGACGTTCGTTTTCACCTCGGCGTCTTCCGCTTCATAGCGGCTGAACCACACTTCATGCGGCGTGCTGTCCGCCGCGGGCGTGATGACGGCAAAATAGGCCGCCGTATAATCATCCAGATCCAGGGAAACCGTTACCGTTCCGTTCACCACCGGATAGTTCCGGTCGATGATTTGCGTCGGTTCCACAAGATAACCGGTGAGTCCCGTGTAGCCCGCATACCATACGGTTACCCGGACTTGATCGGAGTCCGCCAGGAATGCGGGGCTGTCCGCATGACCGTTCACATTGCGGAACACGATCCTGCTTTCGCCCTTCGTGCCGCCGAACGCGATGCTGACCTGGCGCTTGTCGTCTTGAATCGAAGCGAGGCCGTACAATCCGGGGCCTTCGCCGTCGTCCTCGTGCCGCGCGTTCGTCACGCTGATCTTCGCGATGTCGCCGCCGATCATGTCGGCATACCATTTGTACAGCCACCATGCGCCGTTCGGTTCATTTTGTCCCGCGAGCAGGGAGCCGTAGGAGTTGGCCGTGTTCCAATACGGAAGCATGCTGTTCATCTTCAGCTCGTCATAGCGCGCGATGTACTGGATGAGAGATCCGCCCACCGCGATTTCTTCCTGTGCGGCGTATTCGTTGATGTCGACCTTCAGCGGGAACGGACTTTCGCGTTCCGGATACAGCGAAAGATAGACCGGCTCATATTTCGCTTCCAGAGCGCGGAACGACGCGATATTCGGAGCCGCCGACAGGAACGCCTTGCTCCACAGCAAATGCCAGGAGACGACGTCCGGCAGACAGTCGTTATGCACGCAGAACGAGAGGAAGTCATCCATAAACACATCGGAATACATGACCAGGTTCGGCCCGGAAATGAGCGCGCCCGGATCGAGTTCCTTAATCTTGTTCGTGACCGCCAGCCAGTCGTTGTTGAATACGACGCGCGAATTTCTTCCGACGTCATTGTCGTTTCTCAACTGCGGATAGCGGGTGTTGTTTTGTTCCGGTTCATTGAACGGAATGTAGATAAACCGTTTGTCGGGGTCTTCGCCCGGATGGGCTGCCGCCCATTCATCCTTGAACTGTTTTACCGCCGTCACGATCGGAATGACCGCTTCGTTGATATATTCCTCGGCCGTTCTCGAAGGATAGTACCAGCGCTGATAGTAGTCCTGCATGACGATGTTCACGACTTCGCCGCCGGCTTCGAAGAAGTAATCGGCCACACGAAGCGCGTCGCCGGTCGGATGCTGAATCCCGTTCGGCGGTTTCTGCGTGATATGCGAAGGCTTGATCGGGAACAACGTGTTGATGTCCGGAACGTTCGGCTCGCTCAACGCGTACAATGCCCCCGCCGCTCCGTGGAAGATGGGGCCGAGCGAACGGTCGGCCAGATCGACGGTGATCTGCGCCGGCATCTTCTCACCGGCTCCTTCATGCTTCGTTTCGTCGTACAGCGCTTTGACCTGATCGTCCGTCAGCTTCACGTTGTACAGGCGGATGTCGTCGAATCTGCCCGCAATGTCCCCGTCGGACGTGTAGAGCGATCTGCCGAAATCATTGAACGTTAATGCGTCGAGGTATTCGCGGGTGAACAATTGGGCCATCACCGAAGCGACCGTGGCGCCGCTGGAGCTGTTGCCCGGTTCGATCCCTTTGATGCCGATCGGTTCGCCGTCGAAATACACTTCATAATCGCCTGCGGCATTCATCGCCACTGCAATGTGCAGCCATTTGCCGCGGGCGGGGTTTTTGTTCCAGACGATATCCCCTTTGTACGTCGCGATTTTCGTCGGGTCGGTTCCGGCATAGATGCGGTTGTTGAACGTTCCTCCGCCTGCCACGAAGATGAATTCGGGGTCCTGCCATCCGGATATGCCCGAATAGCTCAACCCTTTTTCGGCGATCGTCGAGGACAGCAGGCGGGTGTAAGAGCTTGATCCCGCGTCGATATGCGCCCATACGGCGAATGTCAGCTCGTCTTCCACCTGACTGTACAGATGGTCGGGAAGTTTGAGCCACCCGGTGCCGTTCGAGCCTCCGGATAACGACAGGACGTTGCCCCGCAGCTCGTCGTGGATGAATTCCGCTGTTCCTTTGAGCTCCGCATCATCCTCCCGTTTGTCCGGATACACGCTGTTCACGACTCTTGATTCATCCACCTGTTCGAACGTCCAGTGGAAGATGGGCGTGACATCCGCCGCCGCAGGCGCCGCGTTCGGCGGGACATCCTGAGCCGGTCCGGCGTCCGTTCCGGAAGCGCTTGCAAACGGAGGCGGCAGCAGGAGCAGGATCGCGAGCATGGCCGCCAAAGCACGTCTGAAATGGCTTTTCATACGATTTCACCTCTTTTTTTGCTGGAATATTCGGCCGCACAGCGGATAAGGTTCGATCGCCTCGTCCGGCCGTACGGTTCGCAATGATGTTGTTCCGCTTCCCCCCTTTGCCGTGAGGTTTCCCTTTGTCCGGTTCCTATCATAATGCAAGATGCCGAATGGACGATATACATGATTTTTACTACTCCTGTTCCTTTCTTTACGAGTCTTGCGTTTTTGCGGTCAGAGGCAAAACGCGCGTCTGTGTTCTTTTTTTACCGGATTTGATCCGTTTTTTTGAAAAATGTGCAACTTTCTGTGTTACATCCGCCGTCCAATTAGGTGAACCTAGAAAAGGGAGAATCAATCAAGCACGAAGGAGTTGATGAGGGGATGACATTGAATAGAAGGCATCGGCTGATCGTGTTGTGGGCCGTGTCGGCGCTGCTGATCGCGTCGGCGGTGATCGCGTCACAGTGGCAGTTTCCGGTGCAGGCGCAAGCGCAGGATGCGGACAAAACGGGGGATAAGCGGACGATTACCGTGACCGGTTACGGCGAGATTACGGCGGAACCGGATGTCGCTTACATCAACCTGGGCGTGATGACTGCCGGCAAGACGGCCGACGAAGCGCAGAGCGCCAATGCCGCCGTCTTCGAGAAACTGCGCAAAGTGCTGTATGATCAATACAAGATTGGCGAAAAGGACGTAAAATCCGTCGGTTTGTATGTTTATCCGGAGTATTCGTATAAGGACGGACAAGAGTTGAAGATCACCGGTTATAAGGCGTCGCATTCGATCCGGATCACCTACCGCGAACTGGATCGGATCGGAGAATTGCTCGATGCGACCGTCAAAGCCGGAGCGAATCAGGTAAACAATGTGCAGTTTGCGACGGAGAAGTCCGAAGGTTATGAACTGGAGTCGCTGAAGCTGGCGATGGAAAACGCGCGCAAGAAGGCGGAGGTGCTGGCGGCTGCGGAAGGCAGGACGCTCAAAGGCGCGATCGAGATCGTGAGCAACGGGGGAGGCGGCGGAATCTACTTCGGAAAAACGGTGAGTTATGCGGAGAACGCGGCGGACAGTCTGGCCGTCACTTCCGTCAATCCCGGTGAAATCGTCATCCGGGCGAACGTGACCGTCGTCTATGAATTTTAATACCATCCATAACATCGCCGTTTCATAATCCTTCTCAAATGACAAAGGCTGCCTTTCATCAGCGGTCTCCCTCGGCTCATAAGGCCGGGGTGAAATGCCGCCGAAGGGCAGCCTTTTTTTTGTTGCTCGGATGAATCTGCCCGGTTATGACACATGCCGTGCGCCTTTGATCAGATCCCGGTTTTCCCATAACAGCGAGCGAAGGTTCGATTTCGAACCTTGAATGACGAAGTGCGGGATGCCGCATTCTTTCGCAATTTCGATGCCGATCCAAGTCGCGCGGTGCGAGGTGGCGGTGATCAGCATGAACAGCGCGTTCGATCTGCGCATCGACGGCGCGATGCGTTCGGGATTGTCTCCGGTGTCGTGGATGAGCTCCGCGCCCGTTTCCTGGACGATGTTTTCGAACCATTTCCGCTGGCCGCCCAGTATGGTGATCGTGCATCCGGTCAGGAAAGGCTCCGGTTTCGCATGGTGTTCCTTGGCTTTTTTCGCACGTTCGGACGGTTTGCGCGCCGGCGCGGAGACATGATCCGCCAAATCGGCCGGCGGCGTGTAATCGCGGTACAGACGGGATATTCTGGCGAATTCTCCGTTCTCGGCCACATTGAATGTGCACGGCATCCCTTCTTCCGGCTTCTGTATTTCGACGTCCTTGCGGTGAATCGGATACCGGTGGCTCGGGTCGTTCATGTCCACGCAGTACAGCCGGGAGTTCTCGCCGAGTTCCACATATCCGGCGTATTGCTGAATGGGGGAATACTGGTCGTCTCCTTGAAACAGCAGTTCAATGTCGTATTTCACGGTCCCGTTATATCGGCCGATCGGACGGCAAAGCACCTCGGCCTCGTGCTGCAGATCGTGATCGATCACGACCGACTCGGGTATGTTGAACGTCTCGCCGTTCTCCAGCACGATGTAGCCGCCGTGATCCCGCCGGTAAAACGTTCCTGTGAATACCGCGGCGGGGAAGTCCGGCTCACCCTCGGAATCGTCGCCGTTTTCCGCATCATCGCATTGGCTGGATGAATGGCGGTGCGGATCGTTTGCGTTCGCCTGCGGCGGACCGGGCGGCGCCATGCCGGACTCAGGCGCGACCGGTGGGATGAATGCGGTCGGCACGGCCGGTGCCGGATAAGCCGTTGCCGAAGGCTGTGACTGTGCGGGATGCTGATTTTCCGGAAATGCGGCCGCGTATGTTGGCGGATATGCGGCGTGCGGGCCGGATGCCGCCAAAGCGGAAGGCGGCGCATACGGCGCGGCATGCGCATACGTCGCGGGCGCGGAATACATCGCAATGGATTCGCGGGCTGCCGGTTGAGCCGCGGATTGGGCCGCAGGTTGAACGTTCAGCGGATTCTTCCCCGCAGGGGTCGCGGAATCCGGCGCGTTAACATTCGCCGGCACAGGTGCCGTTATATGCGCCGCACTAATCGGGTGAAACTCGTAAGCGGTATGAACCCCGTAAGCCGGGTGAACCGCGTGATCCGGAACCGCAGAATCCGTCTGAGGCGTCTGTTCATCCGTGATCGTCCTTTCGCCTGAGAACGCCGCTTTTGTCGCTTCGGGTTCCCGGTCAAGCTCGCGGTACGACTCCAGCACCTCGATTCTCTCCAGCATGTCTTTCATTTTCCGGCGCAGTTGACGGCGGATCTGCTGATCGGCGGAAGGGGAAGCTGCCTTCTGCCCCATGCGGGATACATCGGTGTACAGCGCATCGATCAGCTTTTCCAGCAGTTGGCTTCGGTCCCGCATCGCTTTTTGCATGGCATGCAGTTCGTCTTTCAGTTGCCGGATTTCGTCTTCATATTGCCGGAGTTGAACGTTTTGCTCGCGAATCGTATCGTCCCGGCGGTTGATCTCGCTGTGCAAATCGTCTTTCTCCGATCTCCACTGCTGCAGTTCCATTCTCCGCTTTTCCCGCATCATGTCGATCGTTTGCGAGAGCCGCTTGATTTCGTCTTCGGCGTGGCCGGCGCGTTCGCTTTCGGAGGAAAGGCGCTGTTCGAGAAGCTGGATTTTCCGCTCCAGTTTTCTGTGCAGTTTTTCCATACCGTCCAGATCCGTTTGAAGTTTCTGCCGAAACGCAAGTTCTTTCTTGAGCTTCTCTTCAAGGATGCCGATCTTTTTTTGCAGCATATGCCCCGGGGGCGGACCTTCCTTCCGTCTGACATGTTCCAACGCCGCGGTGGCCGTTTCCATCGCCGATACGTTCTGTTGTCTGTCGATCCATTGCGCCCGTTCGATGCGTTCGCGAACGGTCCGCAACAACTCGTTCCAGATTTCGGGCGTTTCCTCTCTATTGGGATGCAGATAGCACATCCAGTACACATGCCACGGTCCGAGTCGTTCCATATACTCGTCGAGCTGTTGTCCGATCGCAGGAAGACCGCCAGGTTCCTGTTCCGCGCGGTGCTGGATTTGCTGCGCGATGGCCAGCACGATCCGGCGTTTGCAGTACAAGTCATGATTGGCCGCGGCCAGCATCGTGCGGACGGATTTGATGAATACCGTTTTCGGCCAAGCCGTACGGGAAGCAAACGGGAATTGAAGCAGTTGAGCCATTTTGCGTTGTCCTCGTTCATCCATCTCGCAAACGATGCCCATCACATCGTCATGCGCCAGCGGAATCGCATCCTCGCGTTCGACGATTCCCTTAAGCGGCAGGAGATGCTCGCTCCATTCGATCGGGGGCAACAAGCTTGCCGTTTTGCTTTTCAGTCGCACGCTAACACTCCTTTCTTTCAGGTAATCTCAGAAAACCGTACGTTGTCCGTGTCTCTCTCGTCTTCTCTGCGGTCGCGGCTGCAGGCGGACCGCGGTCTTCTCCCGCAATTCCCTCCGCAGACGCCTTCCTTTCATCCGAATGACGGATAAACCATCTATCGCTTTGCGCCCAGGCTTACGAGATGCGCCGGGGTATGTCTCTCTCGGTCGTAGTGATTTTATTCTATCAAATATATGGCGGGTTGTCGTATCCGATTCCTGGGGATTTTCTCGGTTTTTCACCCCATGCTCTTTATTCACGCAACCCTTCATATGCACATGGCGAACGGTGACGAAAGGCGTACTGCATAACAGACGGCGAGTGCGTCAACATCCGATTCTTGAAAAATGGCGGCGCTCCGATCCCGGCTACAGAAGGTTCCGGGCAAATCGTCAGGCCGTATGGTGCGCCCCAGCCGCTCCGTCGCGCAGTTCCTCTGCGGGGGTTCGGATGCGGTACGGATGGACGGCGGTTTCCGCGTTCCTTTTTGCCATGGCGGATCTCCTCCTGAAAATCAAATGGGAATTGCTGCTCGCCTGGATCGGCTCGCATGCAATTCCCATTGCAGGAAGGGGTTGCTGACAGCAATGTGGCAGCAATTTTTGAGGGCTTCATACCAATGATGCCAGGTCCATCGAAAGCTGTTGAACATGAGGCTGAACGTTCTTTTCCAGTAAATACAGCAGGGAAGGCCTGGGCTCACCCAAAATTTTTCTGAAAATAAGACCGTCTTTGTGAAATTCTTGCAAACGCAAGGATAATATGCTCGGAGTGATTCCGTCCAGCGATTGAAGAATCTCCTGGAATCTTGTGTGGTTGAAGTTCAGCGACAGCAGGATGGGGAACCCCCAAGCCTTGGTGGAGAGCCTGCCTTGTCCGATTTGCTGCTCACTGAGTTCAATGGCGCGAGCCGCTTCGCGGTAGAGCCGTCCTTTTTCCGTAAGGACATATTCAGGCAAAAGCGGATGCCGTCGATCTCCAGGAGATAGATGGAGCAGCAAACCGTTCTCAACCATCCTTTTTAAGTTCGCACTGAGTCGGGAAGGAGCAATATTCAACTTGTTCTGCAGGGGTGTAAACCGGCCCCCGTTCTCTTCCAATGCCAGCAGGATCGGCAAGATCCATTGCCCGGATAATTCACGGCTAAGCTTCAGAACCTGTTGTTCCTTGTTCAAAGCTCAACGAGTGTTTCAGCGAGCATCAGGTTATGACCATCGGGATCAACGAAGGTTGCGAGCTTGGCCATGCCGGGCACATGTTCCACTTCACCGATGAACGTGACGCCGTTCGCCTCCAGCTGTTTCATCGCTTCTTCGATATTGATCACTTCAAATACCGTCGAAGATGTGGCCGGTTCCACCGTCTGTGCTTCCGAAAACCCGATGACGCAGTCTTTGGTGTTCGTGTTGATCATTGCCAAACCGTTGGCGGGATCGTGAAAAATGACCTCAAAACCAAGTTTTTCAGAATAAAATTCCAGCGTTTGTTCCAAGTTGGATACGTTGTACCATACACTCAAGCCCGATCGATACATTTGACCAACCTCCTGAACCAGTATATTTACTACCGAAATTATATCATAGTATAAAAACGATAGTAAATAGTTCTTATTCGAGACAAACTTGCCGGGTTCGTCCACCCCGTCCGCAAAACGATCCGTTCATGAAAATAGGCGCGATCCACCGCATGATGAAGTTGCCTGCATGTGTTTCCCGGATCCGGATCAAGAAACAGTTTCAAGCCGGACGCGAAACATGGTACTATGAATCATAATGCTTGTCTGTGAACCGGGCATACCGTCAGGCACCGGCCTGTGTCATGTACAAACTTTATGATCTGCTTTAGGAGGAATCGGATTCATGTCGCCTTTGCTGAAACGATTGTTGACGTTCATTGTGGTTGCTGTACTGGTTGTGTCGGGCTTTCTGTTCCATCCGCTGATCGGTTGGGGTGTGGTCGTCATTTTCATCGGCGCATCTGCGTATATGAACCGCGCGACGTTTTATGCCGCGCGGGGGAACATGGCTTTCGCCCAAGGCGATGAGAAGCAGGCGCTCGAATGGATGGAAAAGGCGTATCGGACGAAACGGGCCGATCCTTTGCAGATCGCGGGTTACGCGTATCTGCTGAACAGGGCAGGCAAACCGCAACGGGCGGCGGAACTGATGCGCGAACTGCTCGAGAAGCCGCTGCCCGATCCCGTTCGCCTGCAGGCGAGCATCAATCTTGCCACGGCGAACTGGCTTATGGGCAAGAAGCGGGAAGCGTATGAGACGTTGGCCGCGTTTTATCCGGAATACAAAACGACGCAGCTGTACGGCACCCTCGGGTATTACAAACTGTTGCTCGGCGAAGACTTGGAGCAAGTGCTCGCCTTCAATCTGGAGGCGTATGACTACAACAGCGATGATATGACGATCTTGGACAATCTGGCGCAAACCTGCTATTTGCTGGGGCGGTACGACGAGGCGCAGCAATATTACGAGAAAGTGATGGAGAAGCGCCCGAAAAATGCCGATTCGTATTATTACCATGCCCTGACGTTGAAGGCGCTCGGCAGACTGGAAGAAGCGCGCGAACAGATCGAACAGGCGAGATACCGGAAATTTTCGCTCATCTCCCCGGTCACGCACGCGGATGTCGAACGGGCGGCCGCCGAACTGGGAATGGAAACCGACGGCTCCGGTGCGGAAGATGCGCGGAGCGGGGAGTAAAGCGGACTTTCGTATGGCAAACGGTGCGGATCAAGACGGAGTGGGCGGATAAGGCCGGAACGGGAGAAGCGGCGATAAAGACGGAAAACGAGAAAAAGTACGGAAAGCCCGCCATCCGGAGATACGAAACGAGTAGCAACCGCAACAAGGAAAAAACCGATCGTTCGGCCTTCAGGCCAAAAAAAAAAAAAAAAACGTGATACGAAGCCCGGGCGTTCCGGGACCGTCGCATCACGTTTTGTTATGCAATCGGTTTACAGCGACATCTTGAACTCGAGGAAGGCTTCGAAATATTTGCCGAGCCATTCCTTGCCGAGATTTTCGTATACTTCGAGATGCTCCCGCACCTCTTCCGGCGGATAGAAACGCTCGTCGTTTACGATTTCCTCGTCGAGCAGTTCCATAGCCGCCTTATTCGGGGTGGAGTAACCGACGAATTCGGTGTTTTGCGCCGCAACTTCCGCATCCAGCATGAAGTTGATGAACTTATGGGCGCCGTCGATATTTTTGGCGGTGACCGGAATAACGAAGTTATCGAACCAGAGATTGGAGCCTTCCTTCGGCACCCGGTAGTCGAGTTCTTCGTTTTCCCACATCATGTCGGCCGCCTGGCCGGAGAACGTGAGCGCGACTGCGGCTTCGTTGTTCACCATGAGCGGAGTGATCTCGTCTCCGATCACGCCTTTGACGTTCGGCGCGAGTTGCTTCAGCCGCTCCGTCGCTTTGCGCAGAAGCTCCTCGTCTTTCGCATTCAGCGATTCCCCGATGCTGTTCAGCCCCATGCCGATCACTTCCCGCACGCCGTCCACGAGGAACACTTTGTCTCTCAGCGACGGATCCCACAAGTCTTGCCATGATTCAAACGTCAGATGTTCCTCGATCATGTTCGGATTGAACACGATGCCGACCGTCCCCCAGAAGTACGGCACCGAATACCGGTTGCCGGGATCGAACGAGAGATCGAGGAAATACGGATCGATGTTCGAGAGATTCGGCAGCTTCGAATGATCGAGGGGAATCAGCAGGTTCTGTTCCTTCATGATCTCGATCGTATATTCGGAAGGCACCACCACATCGTAATTGGACCCGCCCTGCTGCACCTTCACCAGCATCGCCTCGTTGGAGTCGAACGTTTCATAGATGACCTTGATGCCCGTTTCTTCCGTGAACCGTTTCAACAGGTCGGGATCGATGTATTCGCCCCAGTTGTAAATGGTGATGACGTCGGCTCCGCTGGCACCGCGCGTGTCGTCCAATGCGCTCGAAGCGTAGAAGAGCAGAGCGCACGCGATGATGACCGCAAGCGCCGCCTGTATGAGCGATCTCATGCCCGCACCTCCAATTCATTGTTCTTGGCGGAACGTCTCAGGACGATGAAGTACCCGATGACGACGAGCAAGGTGATGAGGAAGACGATGCCCGATATCGCGTTCACCGTCAACGTGATGCCGGTGCGAGCCATCGAATAAATCTCGACGGACAGCGTGCTGAACCCGTTGCCCGTGACGAAGAACGTGACGGCAAAGTCGTCCAGCGAGTAGGTGAGCGCCAGGAAGAAGCCCGCGAAGATGCCCGGCTGAATGTAGGGCAGAATGACCCGCGTCAGCACGTCGCGTTTCGTCGCGCCGAGATCAAGAGCGGCGTCGATCAGCGTGCTGTCCATTTCAAGCAGCTTCGGCAGCACCATGAGCACGACGATCGGAACGCTGAACGCCACGTGCGAAACGAGCACCGACGTGAACCCGAGTTTGACGCCGATGATCGTGAACAGGATCAGGAAGCTGGCGCCGATGATGACGTCGGGATTGACGATGAGCACATTGTTCAGGGACAGCAGGGTGCTTCGCACCCGTTTGCTTTTCACCGAGACGATGCCGATCGCGCCGAATGTGCCGATGATGGTGGCGATCAGCGCGGACAGCAGGGCGATCAGCACGGTGTTGATCAGGATGACCAGCAGCCTGGTGTCTTCGAACAGCGCGGCGTAATGCTCCAACGTGAACGACTCGAACGAATGCATCGTGCCGCCGCTGTTGAAAGAGTAGAAAATCAGGTAAAAAATCGGCAGGTACAGGATCACAAACACGATCGCCAGATAGATCTTTGCGCCAGCAGGGAGCTTGCTCATCTTACGCGACCTCCTCTAGTTTGGTAGCCTGTGAACAGCATGATGATGACCATGATCAGAATGAGGAATACGGCGATCGTTGAGCCCATGCCCCAGTTTTGCGCAACGAGGAATTGCTGTTCGATCGCGGTGCCGAGCGTAATCACCTTGTTGCCTGCGATCAGTCTTGTGATCATGAACAGCGACAACGCCGGTATGAACGTCACCTGAATGCCGGATTTCACGCCGTCGATCGTCAGCGGGAAGATGACGCGGCGGAATGTCGTCCATCCCGATGCGCCCAGATCCCGTGCCGCATAGATGAGAGACTTGTCCAGTTTGTCCAGCGAGTTGAAGATCGGCAGGATCATGAACGGGATGAAAATATAGACCGCCACGAAAATGAAGCTGAAGTCCGTAAACAGGATTTGCGTCGGAACTGCTCCGAATACTTCAAGAAAAGCGTTGATCGGTCCGTACAATCCGAATATCCCCATAAACGCGTACGTCTTCAGCAGCAGGTTGATCCAGGACGGGACGATGATCAAGATCAGCCATATCTGCTTGTACTTCGTCTTCGTCAACAGGTACGCCGTCGGATAGGCGACGACCAGCGTGAAGAAGGTGATCAGGAACGCGTACCAGAAGCTTGTGATGGTCATTTTCAAATACGATGCCGAGAAGAAATTTTTATAGTTGCTCAGCGTAAAATTGCCGTTCAGATCAAGCAGCGAATAATAAACGACAAGGATGATCGGAGCGACGACGAAGACGATGATCCACAACACATAAGGGATGAGGGAACTTTTCGAGCTAATCTTCATCGTCACCATCTCCATATGCTTCAAGACGTCTGTCGAATTCTTCTTCCGTCTCGTTCAGGCGCATGACGTGAATGGCTTCCGGTTCGAAGTCGAGACCGATCTCACTACCGACCTCCGCTTTCTTCAGCGAATGTACGAGCCACTCGTTGCCGTCCTTGTCCATCGTCAGCAATTCGTAATGGACGCCGCGGAACAACTGCGTGCATACCGTAACAACGAGCTTGCCCTTATCTACCGAAGTGATCTCCAAGTCTTCCGGACGGATGACGATGTCGACCTTCTCATTGGGTTTCATGCCGCCGTCGACACAATCGAACACTTTCCCGTTGAACTGCACTTTGTAGTCTTCAATCATGATGCCTTCGACAATGTTCGATTCCCCGATAAAATCTGCAACAAAGCGGTTGATCGGTTCATCGTAGATGTCGACCGGTGTCCCGGATTGTTGAATTTGCCCGTCGTTGATGACGAAGATTTCGTCGCTCATGGCAAGCGCCTCTTCCTGATCGTGCGTGACGAACACGAACGTCTTGCCGAGGCGGCGTTGCAATTCGCGCAGTTCGTATTGCATTTCGGTGCGAAGCTTCAGGTCGAGCGCGGACAGCGGCTCGTCCAACAGAATAATCTCCGGATCGTTCACGATCGCGCGGGCGATGGCGACACGTTGCAGCTGCCCTCCGGACATTTCGTGAATATGCCGCTTCTCGTAGCCGGACAGGTTGACGAACTTCAACGCTTCGCTGACGCGTTCGCGAATTTCGGATTCTTTTTTCTTCTTCACGCGCAGTCCGAAGGCGACGTTTTCGAAAACATTCAGATGCGGGAACAGCGCGTAGTTTTGGAACACGGTGTTCACTTGCCGTTCGTTCGGCGGAACGTCGTTCATCCGTTTTCCGTTGAACAGTACGTCGCCGCTCGTCGGCTTTTCGAACCCGGCGATGATGCGGAGAATGGTCGTTTTCCCGCAGCCGGACGGACCCAACAACGTGTAAAACTTGCCTCGTTCTAGCGAGAAGTTGATGTTTTTCAACACGACCGTGTCGTCATACGACTTGGAAACTTGATGGAAACGGATAATCGGTTGTTGATCCATCGAAACTGTTCGACCTCCTACAGATAAGAATGGGTAGCGACCAACAAGATTCTCGTCGTGCCGTCATGCGCATTGACGACCTGATGATGGAATTTCGCGTCGTAATAGATCGCGTTTCCCTCATCAGCGATGTACTGTTCGTCGCCGAGATTCAATCGTATCTTGCCTTCCAGCACGTAGATGAAGGTTTCGGCCAGAGAAGGCTCAAAACTTTTGAACTCACCTCCCGCGGAAAAAGTGATGAGAACAGGCTCCATTTCTTTCTCGTTGGATGTCGGGATCAGCCAGCGGATGTCATACCGTTTCTCCTCGTCCGTGTAGGACGTTTGATCTTCCGACGTGTAGACGATTTTCGGAACCTGCGATTCGTCGTCGAAAAATTCCTTCGGAGTGGTGCCGAGCACTTCCAGCAGAGAGAATAACGTTTCGATCGAAGGGGAATTCAAGTCACGCTCGAGCTGGGAGATGTATCCTTTCGACAAATTCGTCCGTTCCCCCAACTCCTCCTGTGTCAAGCCTTTATGCAGTCGCAGTGATCTGATTTTGGCTCCGATCTGCATGTTTTCCCTCCCTTCGGTTCACTATTTCTAAACTATCGATTTCTTTTGTTTACTTATACATTACTTAAAGTTTACTATACATATAAACGTATACCATTATATTATTTTCACCAAGAATTGCAACATATTTTTGAAGTCGAACGACAAATTTTTTCGCCAAGCAGGGGAAGGCGGGAGAGGATCGTTTTTGAGGCAACGGCGTTTGCGGCAGAGCGGGGAAGGAATCGGATCAAGCGAATCAGGCGAACGGTTGGAACAAGGAACGGATTTGCGCGGCATCCTCTTGAATTCGATGATTTGATATTCGGATGCACGCCATTGAATCGTCCGGGGCGGGACATAAGAACAGCAGTTCAAGGTTATGAGGAATGGCCGATGCAACGAGGGTCATTTGCCGATGTGCCGGGGAATCGTCGATGCACCGGGAGAACTGTCGATGTGCGGAGGTTTATTGGTGTACCGAGGATTTGCCGATGTGCTGAGCAATGGTTGATGCGCGGAGGAAGTGTCGATGTACGAGATGAGGAGATATCTGTGGATTGAGACTTGATGAGAGATCCGAAGGGACCGAATCGATGGGAGGGACTTGCGGGGCCGGCGTCTGCAGCGAGCCTTGTGAAATGGGACGCCTGATGACGAAAATCCGACCAGGACAAACTTTGACATGCATGACGAACACATTGACCAGAAGCGGGATGCGGCGAAACGGTCTGTCGAACGGCGAAAGTCGAGGCGGCGCGGATGCCCGAATGAACGGGCCTGCCCGATTGTTTCGTAAAAGCAAAGTTATGCGGCAGACGGCTGTGGAAATTATCTGACGATCAGTCGTTCCACGGGCCGGAAACCTTTTGTTTTGAGGAAGTTCATGCGATGTTCGAAATTTTTGAGCGCTTCCGACGGATCGATCGCTTCCATATTCAGGAGATCCAGCACATTCTTCTCGATGCGCACCGATACGATCGTGATGAGTTCCGGCCGTCCGACCGCCTCGTTCATCTGAACGTCCTCGGCATGGATGATGACTTCTTCAAGCGGCAGCAGGGCAAACAGATCCCGGGCGATGCGAATGATGGTGCCGCACACATAATCCTGCATCAACCCGTAATATCCGGTGACCGGCATGTTGCTTACCGAAAGCTTGCCGGTTTTCGTCAACGATTTCGATACTTTCGGAATGATTTTATCCGAGTGCACGCGGAATTCGACCTCAACCCGTTTGGGCGCCCCGTCCGTACGACAACTGAACTCGCTGCCGAATTCCGCCAGATCGGCAAACGGTTTGTATGTGTCGATCGCCTTGGCATAAGCGGCGGCCGATCCTTGCAACACCTTTGCGGCCAGATCAATCTCTTCCCGCCATGTTTCGTAAGCTTTCCGATCTTCTTCCCGCGCCGCGATGATCTTCGCCTCAAGCTCCGCGCGTTTCGATCTTCCGAATAACCGGTCCCACAGCGTCGGCCTATAGTTCGCATAGTTCATTTGCGCTTCCGCTTCTTTCGGCCCGATCATGCCTTTCTCAAACGGCGGCGGACTGTTCAGGATATCCTCCCATTGCTTCGGTTCGTCCGCATGAAGATGAATGGTGCGCAGCTTGCGCACTTGTGCCTCATATTGCTCAACATCGCGCATGGCGTTGTGCAGTTCGTTCAATTTCGCCTGTTCCTGCAGAAACTGCTTGACCTGCTTTTGAAGTTCGGAGGTGCTCGTTCGACGCCCCCGTTTGAACCACAGAGTCATCATGGTCCTCCCCGTTACTGGTATTGTAGTTTATTTTCGTCAGGATATTAACAAAATCCTTCCATACTTAACGAAAAATTTAGTTTTTTTTGTTGCCTGTTCAAGATATAGTCAACGTCCCCGGAAAGGTGTATGATATTCTGGCGTGGGTCACTGCGGTTCGGAGATATGCGTTGCGGTGTAATCCGTTCTCCGGGAATCATCCCGCGCGTTTTTTCATGTTTCTTTTTACAACCAACAACATACGGATTTTGACTGGAGGCGCCTGCATCGTGGAAGTTGCAGCATTGGTCATTTTTCTTGTCACGCTGGTGTTCGTCATCTGGCAGCCGAAAGGTTTGAACATCGCATGGCCGGCAACCGGGGGAGCTTTGCTTTCATTGGCCGTGGGAGTGGTCGGCCCGGCGGATGTCACGACGGTGTTCGGAATCGTCTGGAATGCGACTTTGACGCTGATCGCGCTCATTCTGATCTCGGCGGTGCTCGAACATAACGGCTTTTTTGAATGGGCGGCTTTGCACATCGCGCGGTTCGCCCGCGGCAACGGCCTTTTCCTGTTTGTCTTCATCATCTTGCTGGGCGCGGCGATCTCCTGCCTGTTTGCAAACGACGGCGCGATCTTGATCATCACGCCGATCGTGCTGTCGATGATGACTCGTTTGGGGTTTTCAGGAAAGGCTGTCGTCGCGTTCGTCATGGCATGCGGCTTCATCTCGGATACGGCTTCGTTGCCGCTTGTGATCAGCAATCTGGTGAACATCCTGTCCGCCGACGTGTTTTCGATCGGATTCGTCGAGTATGCGAGCCGCATGCTGGTGCCTTCGCTGGCTTCAACCGCCGCCAGTCTCGCTGTGCTCGTATGGTTTTACCGCCGCAGCATCCCTTCGTTTTATGAACTGGCCAAGTTGAAACATCCGTCGGAAGCGGTCAGGGACAGGCGCATGTTCCGTCTGTCCTGGTACGTGTTGGCGGCTCTTCTCTTCGCCTATGTGATCGGTGAATGGCTGAACATTCCCGTCTCGTTCATCGTCGGCTCGGCTGCGCTGCTGCTGCTTCTGATGGCTGGGCGGAATCCGGAATTTCATACGTGGCAAACGGTCAGAGCCGCCCCTTGGAATGTTGTGATCTTTTCGATCGGAATGTATCTCGTCGTCTACGGGTTGCGCAACGCAGGATTTACGCATTGGCTGGGCGGGATCATCGAAAACATGGCGCAGGATGGACTGTATCCGGCCGTGCTCGGCATGGGGTTCATCGCGGGCATCCTGTCATCCGTTATGAACAATCTGCCGACGGTCATGTTCGACGCGCTGGCGATCCAGGGCACGGCGGCGGAAGGCGTGGTGCGCGAGGCGCTGATTTACGCCAATGTGATCGGATCGGATCTCGGCCCGAAGATGACGCCCATCGGTTCGCTGGCAACGCTTCTCTGGCTGCATGTTTTGGCGGGCAAACAGGTGAAGATCGGCTGGGGCTATTACTTCCGCGTCGGAGTCGCGCTGACGGTGCCAACGCTGTTCGTCACGTTGTGCGGGTTGTGGGCCTGGCTTTATATGGTACAAACGCTGCGCTTGGGAATGTGGACGGCGGCGGCCGTCAGCCTGGGCCTGTATGCGCTGTTCGCCGCGCTGATCGGAGCGTTCCTGATCCTGCGAACACGGAGCGGAACGATCGATCGTCAGCTGCCGGCCTGAATGATGCTCCATGTGCAAATGTTCCAACGACGGATGACGATCGAATACGAACAAACATAAATACGACGCGCGTGCCGGACATTTTCTTGGAGGGAGCCTTTTCCGGAGAGAAGCGTTCTTCCGAAACATGTCCGGCTTTTTTTCTGCCGCATTGCAGAAAAATGTCGAAAAATATTAGAATTATCGTTGAATTTTGTCGAAAAATACTCCATTAATGCTGAGAACTGTACTAAAATAAATTGAATCCAATATCGCGAGGCGGTGCAGCATGCATACAGTTCTTCGAGGATACAGGTCGATCCTGACGGCGCTTGACGGAACGTTCGTCGTATCGATCACGGATCATCAAGGCACGATTACATATGTAAACGATCATTTTATCCGGTTATCGAAATATGAGGAGCACGAGCTGGTCGGTCATCCCCACAGCATGATCAAATCGCATGTTCACCCGCCCGAGTTTTACCAAGACTTGTGGCGGACGATCAACGAACTCAAGGTGTGGAGAGGCGAGGTGTGCAACCGGGCGAAGGACGGCACCGAATACTGGCTTGATCTGACGATCATTCCGGTAACCGACGATGACCATGAGCTGGTTCAGTTTCTGGGCATCGGCCACCAGATTACGGACCGCAAGCTGACGGAACGCCGGTTGGAACGCACGCTGAAAGAATTGGGCGACATTAAACAGGCGCTCGACGTTTCGTCGATCGTTGCGATCACGAATCGTCAGGGCATCATCACCTATGTGAACGACAAGTTTTGCGAAATTTCGGGGTATTCGCGGGAAGAACTGATCGGCAGCAGTCACCGGATCGTAAGTTCCGGATACCATACGCGGGAATTTTTCCGGGAGATGTGGCGGACGATCGGAAACGGGCGGGTGTGGAACGGAGAGATCAAGAACAGAGCGAAAAACGGCAACGAATACTGGGTCAGCACCACCATCGTTCCGTTCCTCGACGAACGCGGCAAGCCGTACCAGTACGTGGCTATCCGTTACGACATCACGGAGCGCGTGCAGGCGCAGGAGAGATTGGCCGAGGCGCTCAAGAACGATTTTCGCAAGACGATGCAAAATTTGCAGAACGGCGTTTTCAAACTGGCGCATGATGAGAACGGGCAGATCGTGTATACGCTTTGCGAGGGCAAACTGTTTGAAGAATTGGGCATGCGTTCGGAGCGTGTGGTGAACCGTACGCTGCGCGACATTCACGGCGAAGAGCGCTCGGCGAAGTGGGAGCCCCATGTCGCCCGCGTCTTCAAGGGCGAGCTGATTAATCAGGAGTTGACCTGCGGCGACCGGGTTCTGTACGTCACCCTTTCGCCGATGGATGGCATCGACGGGGAAATCGAAGAAATCGTCGGCTCGGTGATCGACATTACGGAACGAAAAAAAGCGGAGAAGATCGTCTATCAGATGGCGCATTACGACCCGTTGACCGATCTTCCGAACCGGACGCTGTTTAACAAGGAATTGTCGCTGGCCATCGAACAGGAGCGAGAAAGGCGAAGCCCGATCGCCATTTTGTTCATGGATCTCGACCGCTTCAAAGCGGTCAACGATACGCTCGGGCATTCTTACGGCGATCAGCTTCTCAAGGCGGTGGCGGACCGGTTGCGCGACGTGGTGGACCACCCCGGCAGCCTCATGTCGCGGCTGGGCGGAGACGAATTCACGTTCTTCTTTCCGAATATGACGCGCGAGCAGGCGGGGAAATGGGCGGAGCGGCTGCTGGCGGCGATGGCGGAACCGTTCGCGCTGGATCAGATGAATATTTATGTGACGCCGAGCATCGGCATCAGCATGTTCCCGGAAGATGGCGACAACATGGACGAACTGTTGAAAAAAGCCGACTCCGCCATGTATCAGGCGAAAGAACGGGGAAAGAACAACTATCAGTTTTTCAGCGCCCACACTCATCAGCAGGCCGCTTACAAATTGAAGCTGGAGAACGATCTGTTCCAGGCGCTGGAACGAAACCAGCTGTTTTTGGAGTATCAGCCGGTCATCGATATCGAACAAAAGCGGATCACCGGATTTGAGGCTTTGTTGCGCTGGAATCATCCCGAACTGGGCAGAGTGCCCCCGATGGATTTCATCCCCATGGCCGAGGATAACGGACTCATCGTTCCGATCGGCGAATGGGTCATGCGGGAGGCTTGCCGGCAGATCAAGGAATGGCAGGATCAGGGACTCACCCCCCTGACGATCGCCGTCAATATCTCGTGGCGCCAGTTTATGAGCAGCGATCTGTGCGATATGATCCGGCGCGTCTTGGATGAAACGGGGCTTGAGCCGAGCTGTCTGGAGCTTGAAATTACGGAAAGCATGGCCCATGATGCGACGTACGCCATACGCGTTCTGGAACATCTTAAAGAACTCGGCGTGATGATCAGCATCGACGATTTCGGCACGGGCTACAGTTCGCTCAGCTATCTGAGCAAGTTTCCGATCGACCGATTGAAAATCGATCAATCGTTCATCCGGGAATTGAACGACGGCAATCGCGCGATCATCAAAACGATCCTGGATATGGCGCACAACATGAACATATCCGTTGTCGCCGAGGGCGTGGAACAGGAGGAACATCTCGATTTTCTCAAGGTGTTGCGTTGCCCGAAGGTGCAAGGGTACTATTTCAGCCGCCCGCTCGACGGCAAAGAGGCCGAACGGTTGATCCGGCGATGTTTGGGACAATAAAGGGAAAGCCGGTATCCGGCGGATTCACGGCATGACCGAATTTAAGAGAAGAACGGATGATCTTTATCGGCCGGCATATCCCCGGCGGATCGAAGCTCCTGCGGAACGGAAAGCAGGAGCTTTTTCTTGCTTTTCCGGGGGACACGGATACGAAAGAGGAATCCATGCGGAATTGAAACGGGGTGCTTGCGGAAGCCCGCCGCGACTGGACCAAAGTCCAGTGAAATTTCCGACTCTGGCATGTTTTGGCCGTTCATCCGCTTGTTCTATGATAGAAACGGTTCCGGAACGGAGCGGTGCCGTCGTGCGGCGAACCTTGCATGCCTCGGGGGATCGCGATGAAACCGGGGCAGAACATGTTATCCGGACGGGGAGACGATATCCGCGGCATGACGGGATCGGATAACAGCGGATGAGACATCGGGATTCGGTGAGAACGTTGAATGAAATTGTATGAGCTTCGGATGAAAGGGAGTGGGCGCATGTCAGTGTTGGAAGTGAAACATTTGCGAAAATCATTCGGGTCCGTGAAGGCGGTGCAGGACATCAGTTTCGCAGTGGAGGGCGGCGAGGTGTTCACGATCATCGGACCGAACGGAGCCGGCAAGACGACGACGCTGGAGATGATCGAGGGCCTGGTGAAGCCCGACGGCGGGAGCATTTCGTTCGGCGGGCTGACCTGGGAGAAAGATGCGGAGACGATCAAAAAAATGATCGGAGTTCAGCCGCAGTCCGAATCGATGTTCGATCTTCTAACCCCTAAGGAGAACCTGGAACTGTTCGCCAGTTTCTATGATCGGCCGATGCGACCCGTCGAAATACTGGAGACGGTCAACTTGCTGGACCACTGCAATAAAAAAGTGAAGGTGTTGTCCGGCGGGCAGCGGCAACGGCTGGCGATCGGCCTGGCGATGATCGGGGATCCGAAGATTTTGTTTCTGGATGAGCCGACGACGGGACTGGACCCGCAATCGCGGCGGAACATATGGGACATCGTCCTGCGCTTGAAGGAGATGGGGAAGACGACGATCCTGACGACGCACTATATGGAGGAAGCGGAGAAACTGAGCGACCGCGTCTGCATCGTTGACCAGGGTAAAGTGATCGCGTTGGACACTCCATCGGCTTTGATCGGCAAGTTGACCGAGGAGCGGGAACTTCGGCTGTCGTTCTTCGATGGCGAGGAAGCGGCGATGGATGTCGAGCGGTTCGTGCGGGCGCACAGCTGGGCTGTCCGCATGGAGCGGGACGGCAAATATCTGGCGGTGTGGACGGTGCAGCCGGAAGATATGCTTCACAGCCTGTTCGGTTATACGAAAGAACGCGGCTACCGCGTCGATCAGGTGTCGATCCGCGAGATGAGTCTGGAAGATGTGTTTATTGCCTGCACGGGCAAGGAGTGGAGGGATTGATATGAATCGGGGCAATCAGTTGAAGCAGATGTTTCTGTCGCAGAGCCGGATGCTGCTGCGGGAGAAACAGGTATGGTTCTGGGGAATCTTTTTTCCCGTCATTCTGATGGTCATCTTCATGGTCATTTTCAGCGACGGTTCGGATGACGAATTCCGCGTAAAAGTGGTGTTGGCGGAGAAGGAAGGCGCGGAATCCGCGGCGCTGCGCGAGCGTATCAAACATATACCGGTTTTCGAGTTCGTGGAAGCCGATCCCGTTCCGGTTGAAAAGGCCGAGAACATGGTGAAAGAGAAGGAAGCGGCGGCGGCGATCGTGTTGTCCGGCGAAGGCGAACCGGTGACCCTGATCGTCAATAAGGAAAATGAACGGAGCACAAGCTCGATGACCGTGCAGGGCATCTTGAACCAGCTCGTTCAGCAGGCGAATCTCGAAGCGGCCGGCGCTTCGCCCGTGTATCAGATGCAGACGATGTCCGTCTCTTCGGGAGAAGACGATCTGGATTATCAGGATTTTCTGCTGACGGGAATGATCGCACTGTCGATCGCCCAGGGCGGAATATTCGGCATGGTGGACTTCGTGGAAATGCGCCGCAAAGGATTGCTGAAGCGTCTTCGCATGACGCCGGCGAAAATGGGGCTGTTCGGATTTTCGGATATGCTGGTGCGCTTTATATTCTCGGTTTTTCAGATCATCCTGTTATCGCTCATCGGCGTTTTCTTCTTCGGCGCGACGCTGCATGTTGAACCGGTCAGCCTGATCATCATCTTCGTCATCGGAATCATGGCCTTTCACGCGATCGGATACTTCTTCTCGTCGTTCAGCAAAACGAGCGAAGCCTTTTTCGGCGTTGCGAATATCGTCAACTTCCTGATGATGTTCCTGAGCGGCGTATTCTTTCCGATCGAATCGATGCCAGGCTGGCTGCAGCCGGTATCGGATATCCTGCCGCTCACCTATTTCGTGAACGGTCTTAGGGACAGTATGGTGTACGCTCAAGGGGTGGCAACCCTTCCATTCTGGATCGGCATCGGTGTGCTCGTCGTTTGGGGCGCGGCCGCGTTCGCGCTGGGCACGCTGCTGTACCGCAACAATCGTTCGATCGCCGCTAGATAAGATTTTGCACCGTGCTCCTATAATTCAAGATGCGTTTAGGTGCGTGAGAGACCAAAACGGTTTCTCACGCCCTTTTTTTCGGATAGGGATTGTCAGGGGCGACGGCGATGCAGCTTGTCAGGGATGTTCCGTTTGCAAGATGCGACGTTAATTTTATGTTTGTTGGTGTTGGTCTTTATGTCCTGGATATATAGTACCGGTATTCCAAATGGGTGAAAGCAGCAATAGGCCATTGGAATTAACGTTGACGAATGATGGTGAAATAGGTATGATAGTGTAAGCGATTGATTCCATTTATTTGTATATTTCATTTCTATGATAGGAATAAAGTGACGAAAGGTTGCTATTCTTCTGCAACATTCGACTCAATTCGATGCAAGAAGCTGTTGATTCATGAAGATACTGGCCGTTGGTCATAAGGACTCGGGTCATATGGCCGCTGTTATTGTCGAAGATCAAGGATGTCGATAGGATCAAGGCAAGGTGCTTATCTGTGCGCCGCATCTGATCTAAGGTCGGCATGCATCACGCATCTCAACGAAAAAAGGAATGAATGGACGATTTCACAAGTTACATATCCGCCGCCTAAAAAGTACATACCATATAGGGTAGATACAATAATGTGCATCCCATATACGGTAGATAACCGATACATTCGTACGCAGAAACCGCGCCGGCATCACCCCGTATGGAGGGATAACATTGAACATGTCATCGCGTCGTTAATGGTTTTGCAACGTAGGGAGTGGGTTGCTCATGGGTGAATCGGTACTGATCATAAGTTTCATGTTCATGATCATTATGGGCATTGTTATAGTCGTCTTGTTGCTGGATCGCCGGAAATTGAAGCGTATGGCGTACCGCGATGCGATGACCGGTCTGTATAATCGCAATGCGCTCAATGAGCTGTCCCTCAAGCGGAATGACGACAGTCCCATCGCCGTTCTGTTTCTCGATCTGGATCAGTTCAAGGAGATCAACGACACGATGGGTCATCATGTCGGCGATCTGTTGATCAGCGAAGTCGGAAACCGGCTGATGATGTTTATGAGCCCGATGCTGAAAGTGTACAGAATCGGCGGAGATGAATTTTTGTTTATTGCACGCAACTGCGATCAGCATCAGGCGGAACGTCTCGCGGAGCAAATATTGTACAGCATCAAGCACGTGTACGACATCGGAGGCCGGGATCTGCACCTATCCGGCAGCATCGGCATCAGCGTCGGCACGATGCGGGACGATCTGCTCACGCTGTTGAACAATGCCGATTTGGCCATGTACAGAGCAAAGCATTCCGGAAGAGACAGTTATGTCGTATATTAGAGAAGAGGCTGTTGACTCGTTATCCGGCATTGGACGAAGTCGCCGATCATCGGCGGCTTTTTCGTCATTTTGCGCCTTCGGGCGTACGGAAGGCAAGGGAGGGAAGGCGACCCATGCGGTACCCGGAGATGAAGCCTCTTGGCGAGCAGGCGGTCATCGTGAAATTCGGAGAGCAGGCGGACTCCGATGTGAGACGGAAAGTATTGAACTTCATGTCGCGGCTTGAACGCGAACCGTTTCCCGGCTTGATTGAAGCGGTATGCGGTCACACGACGGCGGCCGTATATTACGATCTCCGGTCGATCGCCGAAATGATGCGGGCAGACGCGGTTTCATCCGGCGTGATGCGAGAAGATTCGGCCCGGCACGGTGCGGCTCGTGCGGGTCTGATGCGAATCGACGGGATACGGGACGATGCGGCTCGATCCGGTGAGGTTCGGACCGATGCGATGCGGATCGATAAGAAGCAGGGCGATTCGGCTTCATCCGATGAAGCTCGAGCTGACATGATGCGCAACGACAGGATGCGGGAGGTTTCGGCTCAACACGATGCGGTTCGTGTGGATGCGGGTCGAGCCGGCAAGATTCATGCCGAGACCGAACATGCGACGGTGCAATCGTATGTAGTTCGGCTGCTGACGGATATGATCGGCGGACTCAATGAGAAGGACGTTCCTCCATCTCGGGAGATCGTGATTCCCGTCTGTTACGGAGGACGGTTCGGTCCCGATCTCCCGCATGTCGCCGGGCACGCCGGGCTTACGGAAGAACAGGTGATCGAGCTTCATCTCACTCGAACCTATCATGTGTACATGATGGGATTTGCGCCCGGATTTCCTTATCTGAGCGGGATGGACCCCAGAATAGCCGCTCCGCGCCGTTCGACGCCCCGCGTAAGCATCCCCGCGGGTTCCGTCGGCATAGCGGGCGCCCAGACCGGCATATATCCGATCGAGACGCCGGGAGGATGGAACCTGATCGGAAGAACGCCCCTTATCCTGTTCGATCCCGATCGGGATCCCCCCAGCATGTTGCGTGCGGGTGACCGGATCCGCTTTCGGGCGATTACCGAAGAGCAATACGAGGAGCTGTATAAGAAACGATTCAAGCAAACGGCAAGGCGGGTGAGCCGGTCATGACGGTGGTTGTGAAGCGGGCAGGCATGTTCACGACCGTGCAGGATCTGGGAAGATACGGTTATCAGCGCTATGGCGTGAGCGTTTCCGGCGCGATGGATGCTTACGCTTGCGCTTGCGCCAATATTCTTGTCGGCAACCCTCCCGGCGCCGCAACGCTTGAACTGACCGTCTCCGGTCCGGTTTTGACGTTTACCGAACCGTGCGTCATCGCGATCTGCGGTGCGGACATGAAGCCCGTCGTGCAGGAGGATGGGGATACGGTGCCCATGTGGCGTCCGGTGTACGTATCGGCCCGCACGACCATCGCCTTCGGCACGGCGAAGAGCGGCGTTCGAACCTACATCGCGTTCGCCGGAGGCGTGCGGGCGGAGTCAAAGATGGGCAGTTGTTCAACTTATGTAAGGGCGGGAATCGGGGGCATTGAAGGCAGGACGCTGCGTGATGGAGACGTGCTTGCCATCGGCGCGCCGACGGCGCTGGGGCAAGCGATGGCGGCCCGCCTCGGTGCGCGGCTTTCCCGCGGTGTGGCCGCTCCGCCCTGGCACGTGGGCTGGACGGCGATGCCTCACTATGACCCGGAGCCGGTCGTGCGCTTCATTCCCGGGATTCACTATGACCGGTTTGCGGATGATAGTCTGGAAGCTTTTACAAGAACCCCATATCGATTGAGCCCCCAATCGGACCGCATGGGTTTCCGGTTGAGCGGCGCGCGGCTGAGTTTGAAGCGGCCGGAAGAATTTCTTTCCGAACCCGTTACGCTCGGCACCGTGCAGGTGCCGCCCGACGGCCAGCCGATCATACTGATGGCGGATCGCCAGACGACGGGCGGTTATCCCGTGATCGCGCAGATCATCGGCGCGGATATGCCCGTCGTCGCGCAGACGCCGATCGGCGGGAGCATGCGTTTCGTTCGGACGGATGTCGGGGAAGCGGAGCGGGCCTGGTTTCGGCAGCAGGAACAATTGCGGATGATTCAAGCCGCTGTGGCGGCTTATATGCACCGAGCATGAGCATGAGCAGGACGGAGGAGAAGTGAAGGGAGCGTGAGCGGTTACGATGAACACCGATTCCATCAAGTACGATACGGTGAAGGCCGAATCTCCGAAAATTGATCTGAACTGTGATATGGGTGAAAGTTTCGGCGTCTATCGGTTAGGTTCGGATGAGGAGATCATGCCGTGGGTGACTTCCGTAAACATCGCCTGCGGCTTTCACGCCGGAGATCCGGCGACGATGCGCGACGCCGTGGCATGCGCCCTGAGACACGGCACCGCGATCGGCGCGCACCCCGGGCTGCCCGATCTGCAAGGGTTCGGACGCCGGACGATGAAAATATCCGCCGAAGACGCCTACGCCATCTGCGTGTACCAGATCGGCGCGCTGCAGGCGTTCGCGAGCGCAGAAGGCGCTCGCCTGCAGCATGTGAAGCCGCACGGCGCGCTGTACAACATGGCGGCGAAAGACCGGAAACTGGCGGAAGCGATCGCCGAGGCGGTTTATCGGGTTGACCCGAGCCTGATTTTGTTCGGACCGTCCGGAAGCGAGCTGCTCGATGCCGGAAATCGAATCGGCCTCAGGACGGCGAGCGAGGTGTTCGCCGATCGGACGTATCAAGAGGACGGTTCGTTAACGCCGCGGGATCGGGAAAACGCCGTCATCGCGGACGTCGACGCGGCGGTCCGACAGGTGATCGAGATCGTCACGACCGGCAAAGTGCGGACCGTCACGGGCGCGCTGATCCCGATGCAAGCGGATACGGTATGCCTGCACGGTGACGGCGCTCATGCCGTTCTGTTCGCGAAAACCATTCACCAAGCGCTTGGACGGGCGGGTATCCGGCTTGCCTGTCCGCAATCGCCATGAAGTGAAGAAGCCTTCCGATGCCTGGTCCTGCATGTTGCCTGGCTTCGGAAGGCTTCGTTCTTCATGTTCATGCTAGGCCGCTCATACCGCGCCTATACCCCGCCTGTAACGTCCCCTTGCGGGGGCATATCGTTTCGGACGGATCAGAAGTAAGTTTTCACAAGATCGACCGTCCGGAAAACGGGATCATAGGTCACCTCATAGCCGAATGTTTCCGCAAGCGCGCGAAGCGGTACGTAAATGCTGTAGTCGATCTTTTTCGCGCCGACCGGTATGGCGACTTCGACACCGTTGACGATCATGACATTCCGATCCAACGGGAATTCGACCCTGAGATTGCCGTCGGTGTAGACGATTTGATCATCAACATAATACGAGGTCCAGTCGATATCGATTCCGAGTTCATAGTAAGCGTCGAAGGAGTGAATCAATGTCGTGTTGTTTTCGATGATGACATCGGCTTCGTCCAGCCAAATATAAACCCGTTTCTCGTTTAACCCGAACGCGGTCAGAAGCTGTCCGATCATCGATTGGCCGTCCACCGCATTCAGAATCTCTTCTTCGTCCATAAATTCCGAAATATAAATGCCGTTCTCGCTCGACAGAAGGTCCACTTCCACCGGCTGGTTGATGTTCCATTTCTCCGTGGACATATTGATGGCGATTCCGCCGGCTTCGGCGTTCGGCGACAGGAAGATCTCGTAATCGGCACGGACGATTTGCGAATTGGCGCTCACATACAGATCAGCAAACACATACGACGATTCGTTCAGCATATCGTATTCGGCTTCGTTCTTCATCGCATCCAGCTGGCCGCGCACAAAAGCGTATATCTGCTTGAGCGTCGTTTGCATGAACTCCGTAACGAGCGTCTTGTTGTCCACATAAGCGAGCAAGAGATCGAAAATAAAGGTGTCTTCGGGTTCCGCCCACTCTTCCATTTCAAACGATTGCTTCAGCCCGCTGAACACCTGAACAAGAAGCGGTTTGCTGATGTCGTAGGTTTCTTCAACAAACTTGCGAAGCGCCTGTTCGTTCTTGAGCAAATTGTCCAGCAGCTTTTCGATCAGCTTGAACACTTCATGTCCGTAGATTTCGGCATGGATCTTGCGAAGATTTTGCACGACACCGTTGATCTCCGTCGTATCGAACATCACTTCGATCGTATCGGGATTCGGCAGGTTCGGAATGAGGTAGTTGTACAGCGACTTCGTGAATCCGAGCGACATTTCGTTGTATTGCGCGGTATCCAGCTCTATGTCCAGTTCCGTTAACGAAGCGGCTGTGTCGATGACGAACGGCCTTTCGATGCCTTCCACGGCGATCACTATTTCTCTAGGCGTTACCGAAACGGCGAATGGAATCGAGAGACCCGCGAAGCTGATGTCGCCGGCCATGGAGGCAGTCATCAGATCCTGCTGCTTATATTCATCAATGTTGATTTCAATATTGGGTATGAAACTCAACATGCCGAGAATTTCATTGTCGGGAAGCCACAGATCTTCTCCCGGGATGATCTCGATGGAGATGCTTGTTCTTCCTTCGTAAGAGATTTGCTCCAACGGAGACTTCATCACGTTATTGAGATTCAATCCGCCGACGGGATCGCAGGCGGCGAATACGAGCATGAAGCTTAAAACCACGGAAAGTGTGACCCAAAGCTTTTTCATCTTCATCATTTCTCTCCCCCAACGATTTTTTGGCTGCTGGTTCAGTTTGAAGTCACTCGTGTCGGACGACGTTATGTAGCAGACCCGGGTTGCGCTTATTCCGGCACCAGAGATTTCAACCTTCGTCTCATCCGGGTATCTCCCTCCTATCATGTCTTTCTTCTGAGATAAGATTATCATAACCATCCATATTGTGTCATGGAAAAAACGCGAATCGCGTGGAAAAGCGCCGTCATTCGGCGGACGTTTCGCGACGCATCGCTCGCTTGACCGGGGGTATTTATCGCTGCGGGTCACCGGAGACCGGAAAAAAACGCATTTCATACGGCGGCGGAAGACGGCGAGCTTCGGTTCGCGCGGCCGCGCGGGCCGGTTGGTGTAAAAAGTTTCTGTACTGGATACTCTACCGTATATAAAGTTGGAGGCTTTTGGTTATGCTGACGAAGATCATTATTCTGATCATCCTTATGATGGCCAACGCGTTTTTCGCCGCTTCGGAGATGGCGCTTATCTCATTGAACGACAACAGGATGAAGGTCATGGCGGACGAAGGCAACCGGAAAGCCGCGGTCGTCGTCAGCCTGCTGAAGGAACCGAGCAAGTTTCTGGCGACGATTCAGATCGGTATCACGTTGGCCGGATTTTTGGCCAGCGCCTTTGCCGCGGAAAGTTTCGCCGGGGAACTGGCCGCCTGGCTGTATGAGGCGGGCGTGCCGGTCTCGCAGAGCTTGCTGCAATCGATATCGGTGATCGTCATCACCTTTCTTCTGTCGTATTTCACCCTCGTGTTCGGCGAACTGGTACCGAAGCGGTTCGCCATGCAGCGGGCGGAAGCGATCGCGATGCTCGCGGCTCGTCCCTTAAGAGGGCTGTCCGTTCTCACGTCGCCTTTCGTCAAATTGCTCACGCTGTCGACGAACCTGTTCGTACGGTTGCTGGGTGGAGATCCGCATGCGAACGATGAGGAAGTGACGGAAGAGGAGATCCGCATGATGGTCGATGTCGGGAAGGAACGCGGCACGATTCAGGAAGCGGAGAAATTCATGATCGATAACGTGTTCGATTTCGACAACAAGAAAGTATCGGACATCATGACGCACAGGACGTATGTGACGGCGATCCCGAGAAAGGCCGGTCTGGATGACGTGGTTGACATCATCAACAAAGAGAAATATTCACGCTATCCGGTCTATGAGGACACGCTGGACAACGTCGTCGGCATCCTGCACGTGAAGGACCTGATTCCATATATCGAAAACTGTGATCGCGACAGGTTCAGCGTGGATGCAGTCATCCGCAAGCCTTACTTTGTCCCGGAATCGAAGCGGACGGATCTGCTGATGAAAGATATGCAGAAGAAAAAAGTTCATATGGCGGTCGTTATCGATGAATACGGCGGCACCGCGGGCATCGTGACGATGGAAGATCTGATCGAGGAGATCGTCGGCAATATCTTCGATGAATATGATGAAGAAGAAAAGGAAATCACGGTCATCGACGACAACACGTTCCTCATGAGCGGCATGATCACGCTCGACGATGCCCGGGATTTTCTCGGGGTTGACTTGCCGATTGACGATTATGACACGCTCAGCGGCTTCATCATCGGCCAACTCGGCCGTTTTCCGGAAGCGAACGACAAGCCGGAGATCGAATGGGAGGGGCTTGTGTTCAAGGTTGAGGAGGCGGACCGGAAGCGGATCTGGAAGGTGAAGGTGACGAAAACGTGAGCGGCGGGCATCGGTTGCCTCTCCCATGCACTCACCCGTCAACACCCTGACGCCGCATGCCGCAGGCGTTCGCCTCCTTCGGTCAACAGCCAGCGGATGAAAGGCATTTGCGTCGCGTATTGCTTGTGCCATTTGCGAAGCCGCTGGCGGCTCTCGGCCGCATGGCAGAGAAAGAACAGCGCGATGCGCGCCGCGGCGGCGGGCAGCAGTTCGATCTCAACGTCCGTCAAAGACCCGTATCCCGCCAGAAACGCCCGTCTGTACGTCTCGGCATGCTGCGGCAGCAAAATATGAATGGACCAGACCGCATAGGCGACGTCCAGGATTCTCGGACCGCGTTGCATATAGTCGAGATCGAGCACGCCGATGATGTCGTCCCCCTCGTAATGCTGGTTCCAAAAATGCCAATCCCCATGCAGAATGGTCGCCGGAAGACGGGACTCAACCCGCGCGAATTGATGATAAACTTCCTTCACCGCTCGCCTTGTTTCCGAAAGTCCGTAGCGGGAGACCGCTTCCACCGCCGACAGCCGGCCGAGCGCGTCCATGCAATATTCCGCCGTCCCGAAAAAGGAAACCGGAGGTTCAAGCCGGCTGCTTCCGGCTTCATCCGCCAGCGCGTCGTGAAACGCGCGAAGCATTCGCCCGCTTGCGTGAACCTGCTGCGGTCCGCCGCTGAACGTTTGCCCGCGAATGTACGGAATGACCTGAAGGAGCCTGTCGCCGAGCCGCGCGTAGGGGAGCGGCGGTTCCCCCGCGGTGAGCGGGATCGGAACCGGAATGCCGCGGCTGTGAAGGCGGCGGGTTAATCTGAAGATCTCCGTCAATTGCTTCGCCTGGCGCTGATCTGTACCGGAATGTTCGGCTTTTTGCCGGTCTGTTCGGTGTTGTGTACCGGATGGCGCCGTTCTGAGCGGCTTTGGGCTGATATGGTCATTTTCGTCTTGATCCGTACTGAGCCGGTCTGTGCCGGATGGTTCTGCTTTGCTGTGTCCGTTTTCGTTCTGCTCCGCTCCGGATTGCTTTGTTCCGAACCGGTCGGGTTCCCCGTTCTCCCCGCTTTCCGGCCGGACGGAATCAAGCGAAGAAATGCGGATAACGTAACGTCCGGTATCGGTCGTGATCCGCACGTTATCGTTGAAATTCCCCCCGAGCAATTTCCATTCGCCCGACCATTCTCCGATGCGAAACATTCGGCATATTTGTCCGACCGTCTCGCCGTCCCCGATGAGCCAGTGTTTCTCCAAACATTGTCACCCCTTGCGCGGCAAGCATGTTTTCGCCCGATCAACCGTTTGCCCGGCACGAAGTCGCGTCAGGCGCATTCACCGATATCCCCGCTGATATCCCCACTATATTCGTCATGATGCCGATGCGTCACGATCCTGTGATGTCTTCATGCCGTATGCCGCAATCCTCCTTGGGCATTCCTTAAAAAATTAAGCAGCATCACTGGCTTTCCGCTTGACTTCCTCACCGGACTCCATCGCGGATGTTCACGTCTTCCGCACGCCAAGCGGACGGGGTATTCGCTCATTTTTGCGAGCGGCGCGGCAAACTCCACTCCTGTACATTTCGCGAATGTCCCCGATGACATATGCATATCAGGAAAGGACCCATATGGAGGTGGCTCGAGTGGCAGCGGGAGAAAAGCGGCATTCCGGCGGAAGACGCAGGGGCTCTTCACTCAGAAAAAGCAGGCGCCGGTCATCCGGCAAAGCCTTGAAAGTGCTGATGATCATCGATCAATTCAATATAGGCGGCACGGAAACACACGTACTTACGCTGGCGCGGGAAATGCAAAGACAAGGCGTTGAAGTGATCGTGGCGGGAAAATACGGAAGGCTGCTGGGACAATTTTCGGCGTCCGGCATCCGTTGCTATGAGATCGACTTTGTGCTGGACAACTACGAACGCGACGAGGCGAATCGCGCGCTGTATGAGTCGGTCATCAGTTCCATCGTCGAGCGCGAACAGGCGGATCTTATCCACGGCCATCAGTTTCCTTCCGCTTACCCGGCGTATGAGGCCGCCGCCCGCATGAACATCCCTTTCGTCTTCACCGTGCACGGTCATTATATCGACGAACCGCTGCTGCGCAGGATGTATGCCCGAAGCGCTTTGATCAGCGTAAGCCCCGCCGTGCAGCGCAGGTTGGCCGCGCTCGGCTTCTCGAGCGAACTTGCGGCCAACGGCATCGATACGGAGGAATACCGGGCATACCGGGAGACGGATTCTCCGTATCGGATGTATATTCGCCGCAAGCTCGGCGTGCCGGACGATGCGAAGCTCATCATGTATGCGAGCCGGTTGTCCTGGGAGAAAGCCGACATATGCGAGGAAATCATGCACGCGGTTTCGGCGATGCGGTTAAGCGGCGACTCGCAGGTGCATCTGCTCATTATCGGCGGAGGCAAAAGAGAAGCGGAGCTGCGGGCTTTGGCGCAAGAGCACAACGAACTGTTCGGGGTTCCGTTTATCCGCACCATGGGAGAAGTGGACAACATTCACACCTTTTATACGGCGAGCGACGCGGTGATCGGAACGGGCCGGATCGCTCTGGAGGCGATCGCGTGCCGTCGTCCGGTGATTGCGGTCGGCTGCAGAGGCTATGTCGGCATTGTGTCGCCGCATAATCATTCGCAAGCCTGGAACACGTGGTTCGGAGATCATGACGCGGAGCGCTTTCTTACGAGGAAAGGCATTATCCGCGATATGAAGGAGGTGATTCTCATGTCTGGGAATCGTCTGAACGAACTCGTATCGTCCAATCTTCGACATGTGCAGGAAGTGTATCCGATCTCCCGGATCTGTCAATCGACCGTTCGCCTGTACGAGCGGCTCTTGCGCAGAAATACGCTTTCCGCGCGGGTGAGTGCGGCCGGGAAGATCAAAACACGACTCTGATCAGGAGGAATTCGCGTGAGTGAAAGCAACGAGACGAACAGATATGTCATCGTTCCGTGGGATCACCTGATCGAGACGCAATCTCCCGACGGGAGCGTGCACGATCAGTTCGTTCCCCCGGAACTGGAGGAACTCGCCCGTCGAGTCATGAGATCATACGACATGACGGTGTCCTCGATGAGGCTTATCACAGCGAAGCCCGATAAAGGCGGCGCCATATGGCGGATCGAAACGAACCACGGGCCGCGCAGCATCAAGGTTTTGCACCGCACACCGAACCGCAGTCTGTTCAGCATAGGCGCCCAGGATTATCTCGTCCGGCAGGGCGCGCGCGTTCCCGCGCTCATCCCGACCACAGACGGAGAGTTGTACGTGGTTGCGGGCGGGAAGGCGTGGATCGTCACCGAATGGATCGAGCCGCTCACGCCCGTGTCGAAGATCGATCTGCAGGGCGTGCGGGAACTATGCCGCGGCCTTGGGGAGTTCCATCGGCTGTCGCGCGGCTACACCCCTCCTTTCGGTGCGGTGAAGGCTTCGCGCCTGTACAGATGGGCGCAGCATTACGAGAAAATCATGATGAAGCTGTCCTGGTTCGCAGAGATTGCCGAAGTTTATTCGGAATTTCCGGCGGCGAACACGCTGTCGTCGATGCTGCCGCAAATCAGGGCGGAAGCTTCCGATCATTATATGATGTTCCGTGATTCGCCCTATGACCGGATGGTTGCGATGGGAGAACCGTATTGGGGCCTGGCGCATCAGGATTACGGCTGGTCGAACGGTCAGAAGGGACCGGGCGGAATCTGGATCATCGATCTGGACGGCGTCGCTTATGATATTCCGATTCGCGACCTGCGAAAGCTGATCACCAGCACGATGGTCGATAACGGAGGGTGGGACATCAACTGGGTCAGGGGGATGATCGAGGCCTACAACGAGGGCAATCCGATCGACCGCGAGACGTTCGAACTGCTCTGGATCGACATGGCTTTTCCGAACGAGTTTTATAAACATGTGAAAGAGATCGTGTATGATCCGGAACGGTTCATGGCGACGGAACTGGAACCGATTCTGCGCCTCATGCAGACGGTTGATCTGAACAAATGGGATGTGCTGAGTGAACTGAAAAAAGATATGAACCGCTACCCGTCGGGCGAATATCCGGCGGCGGAAGCGGAAGCGGCGTTTTTCATGCCGATCGAGCCCTTGCTCGGCGCGGCTGCGGCCCTCGGGTCCGCAGTTCCGTCAGTCCTGGAACCTTTGCCGGGGCCGTCTGAAGCGGAGTTCGCCGCAGCCGGGCCTTATGCGGATGTTCTGCTGCAAGAAGCGGCGGCAGGCCGTGAATATGCCGAAACCGCGCCGGTTCCCGCCGAGCCGTTCATCGCTCTGCGGGAGGTCGCGGCGGGACGCGCCGTCCGCAGAAGACGCCGCTTGAGGAGAAGAGCGGCCGGGCGCAGGGCGTCCGGCAGAATGTCCGCGGCGTCAGCGAACAGCCGGTCGGGCCGGACGGCTCGGCGAACTCGGGCGGGGAATCGGGCCGCGCCGACCGTGAACGGCCGCGCGCGTGCGGCGGGAACGCGTGCCGGAGCGGGGCGCACCGGCGCGGGGACATCAGGTCGCAACGCAACTTCCGGACGGCAGCGGACGGCCGCCGGACGAAGGATGCGCGTCTCCCGCAATGTCGGGCCCGTCTACCGCTCTGCGGTCATGACCGGAAGCTTCGGATCGGGCAGACGAAGGGAATCTTTGCGGCGGAGATGACCGGCGGCCGAACCGTTTGCTGAGTCGCCGGCGGGCTTGGCGGCGCGTGTGCCGGCTTGTCGGGTCCGCCTCTCGAATCCGCTTTTCCGCCGCTCCTCGTGCTCATGTCCTTTTCGAAAGGATGTCCGTTTGTGAATACCACCATTGGAAAGGCGGCATGACATGAACATCTTGATGATTTGCACGGAGAAATTACCGGTGCCCAACATTCGCGGCGGCGCCATTCAGACGTATATCGACGGCGTGTCCGGCATGCTGGCCGAGCATCACCGGCTTACGATTCTGGGCAGAGACGATCCGGAACTGCCGCCGGTGCAGCAAATCGGTCCCATCACCTATGTGCGGGTTCCGTCCCAAGACATCTTTGAAATCTATGCGGCGAACGTGGTGCGATACTTGATGGAGAGCGGGGAACAGTACGACATCATCCATATTTTCAACCGCCCCCGCTTGGTGTTGCCCGTCCGTCAGGCTGCGCCAACTTCCCGCATCATTCTCAGCTTGCATAACGACATGTTTGAAAGACATAAAATTTCCAGGGAGGAAGCCGCGGCGGCGATCGACCAGACGGAGCGGCTCATCACCATCAGCCGGTATGTCGGGCAGCGCATCGTCTCGCTGTATCCGCATGCCGAACCGAAGATCATCCCGATCTACTCCGGCGTCGATCCTGCCCGGTACTCGCCCTGGCTGGAATCGGAAGCGGCCAGACAGGCAAGGGAAGCGATCCGCCAGCAGTATCAGATCGGATCGCGCAAGGTGATCCTGTTCGTCGGCAGGCTGACGCGCAACAAGGGTCCGCATGTGCTCGTCCGGGCAATGTGGCATCTGCATCACCGCGATGCCGTTCTGGTCATCGTCGGCGGAGCGTGGTACAGCGACAACCGGGTCAGCGATTATATCGCCTATGTCCGCGCGCTGGCGAACCGGTCGCCGATCCCCGTCATCAGCACGGGCTTCATTCCGTCGCATGAAGTGTACAGGTGGTTCAACGCGGCGGATGTCTTCGTCTGCACGTCGATTTGGAACGAACCGCTGGCCAGGGTTCACTACGAAGCGATGGCGTCGGGTTTGCCCTTTGTGACGACGGCGCGCGGCGGCAATCCGGAGGTCGTAACCGGCGACAACGGCGTGCTCGTCTATGATCCCGAGAATCCGCTGGAATATGCGCAAGTGCTCAATTCGCTGTTATCCGATATGAATCGGGCGAGGCAGATGGGACTATACGGCCGCCGACTGGTCGAGGAGCGGTTCACGTGGCCGCGCGTCGCTTCGGAAATCCTTGGAGTATGGGAGCGGCGGCTGTGATGCCCGCATGATTAAACCCGCCTTCAGCAGAAGGCGGGTTACTGACTTTCCGGACAGCCTTTATGGCGTTGAGAACCGCATGCCGCATAATCACGGCGGACCGCATGGCCGCAATGAATGTTTGCTTGAAGGCGAGAGGCGCGGCATCATATCCTGCCGTGCCGCTTTTGTCCGTTCGTCCCGCCGGATGTTCAGCCGGCTTCAGACTCCGTCATCCTCCTCGTCTTCATCGTCATCGTCTTCGTTATCGTCCTCTTCGTCATCCTCGTTCTCATCTTCATCCTCATCGTCTTCATTATCATCTTCGCGGGTTGCATCGTCGTCATCGTCATCTTCTTCGTCGTCCTCATCTTCCTCATCGAAGTCGAGTTCGTATTCATCCCCGTTCGCGTACCCGATCTCGACTTCTTTCACGCGGTCCCAATCGATGCCGTCGAGGAACGATTGCAGCGAAGCCGTCGCCGAGTCTCCGTCCGCCGTGTTTACCTCAAAATCTAACACTTCACCGTCCGTGTATTGAACTTGAACTTCCGCAACGTCATTGCGTCGGCTCAACAGTTCTTTAACTTGATCAAGCTTTGCCAAGCGCACTCATCCTTTCATGAACATTTTTATAGTTGATTGTCATTGCAGTTTATTCATGCAGTGCGGTTTCGGTGCAGATGAAGCCGTGTTTTTCAAGCTTTTTCATTAGGAACGGAAGCAAGCTGCCGTATGCGTATGCACACATTTTCCGCGCGGCGGGGTACATACCCTGCCGGTCCTGAAACGATCTTCATAAACTGCATTATTACATCCAACAGGAGGGGGAGGATGTTTCAGCAATGAACATCCTGATCATGGGCATGGGGTACGTCGGCGTGACAACCGGATTGTTGTTCGCCGAACTCGGCTGGAATGTTATCGGATATGACCCGAACATGGAACGTCTGGGCTTTCTCGCGCAGGGCATCCTTCCTTTCTATGAGCCGGGGCTTGAAGAGAAACTTCAGGAGCACGGCAATAGCGGAAAGATCCGGTTCACCTCCGATCTTCAAGCTGCCGTTTCGGCGTGCGATGTGATCTTTCTGTGCGTCGGCACGCCGCCCAAGGAAGACGGCAGCGCGGATCTGCAATATGTCGAGCAGGCTTCCGCGAGCATCGGCGAACATATGAAGTCCGATAAGCTCGTCGTCATCAAGAGCACCGTGCCGGTCGGGACGAACGAACGGGTGCGCCGATGGATCGAACGAGCGCACCGGGGTCCTGCGGTGGTCGAGGTTGTGTCCAATCCCGAATTTTTGCGGGAAGGAAGCGCCTGGCACGACGCGCTTCATCCGGACCGCATTGTGATCGGAAGCGCGAGCCGGAGCGCGGCGGAACGCGTGCTGCGTCTGTATGAGGGCATTTCCTGTCCGGTCCTCATCTGCAATCCGCGTACGGCCGAACTGATCAAATATGCGTCCAACGCTTTTCTCGCCACGAAGATTTCCTACATGAACGAGTTGGCCAGACTTTGCGACAAATTGGGCGTCGATATCGCAGAGGTCGCGGCGGGAATGGGGTTGGACGAGCGGATCGGCAGACGGTTTCTGCATGCCGGCATCGGGTACGGCGGATCGTGTTTTCCGAAAGATACGAAAGCGCTGCTTGATACGGCGAAGCGGGAAGGAACGGAGCTGTCGATCATCGACCGGGCCGTGCGGGTGAATGAAACGCAAGCCGCCTATGCGCTCGACGCGTGGGAAGCGGTAGTCGGTTCCCTTGCGCATAAGACGGTGGCGGTGCTCGGTTTGGCGTTTAAAAAAGATACGGACGACATGAGGGAATCACCTGCGCTCACGGTGATCAAGCGGTTGATGGAACGACAGGCCTATATTCAGGCGCATGATCCGTTGGCCCGGCTGCCGGATGTGCGATCCTATGACCGGCTGAAGCAGTTTGAGACGATCGAAGCCGCGCTTTACGATGCGGATGCGGCGATCATCGCGACGGACTGGAGGCAATACAGGGAAGCCGATTGGGCGCGGTTCAGGAAATTGATGAAAAGGCCGGTCATTCTTGACGGAAAAAACCTGCTCGACCGCAGAATGATCCGGTCGCTCGGGTACATCTACCTGGGAGTGGGAAGCGGCTGCACGAATCCGGATATCTGGACTTCGGGCGATGCCGGGCATGATCCGCTGGAAAAGAGGGAACTGTCATGAAATATGTGGTCACCGGCGCGGCGGGATTCATCGGTTCTCATCTGTGCGAAAAGCTGCTGGAACAGCCGGATGGCATAGTCGTCGGCATCGACATGATGACGGGAGCGGGCTCGGCCTGGCGCAATCTGAAAAACCTTCTCAGGAACCCGAGATTTCAGTTCATCAAGGGCGACCTGAGGGAGATGCGGCTTGATGAGCCGCTGGCGGGCGCGGACATCGTCTATCATCTGGCCGGCATGCCGGGCGTGCGGTCCAGCTGGGGAACGGATTTCGTCAAATACACCGCGAACAATATCGACGTGACGCAAAGGCTTCTGGAAGCATGCGCGGATGCGCGCATAAGCCGGTTCATCTATGCGTCGACCTCCTCGGTTTATGGCGAAAAAACCGGTTCCGTGCGGGAAGACGCAGCTCCCGCGCCGCTTTCTCCCTACGGCGTCAGCAAGCTGACCGGGGAATACTTATGCCATGTTTACGCGCATAATCGCGGGCTGCCCGTCGTCATCCTGCGATTTTTCACCGTGTACGGACCCCGGCAACGGCCGGATATGGCGTTTCATCGATTTATACGCAGCATGCTGGAGGAACGGCCGATCACGATCTACGGAGACGGTATGCAGACGCGCGATTTTACCTACATCGGCGACGGCGTGCAGGCGATCGCGCGGGCGGCCGCGGCGGAAGGGGTCATCGGCGAGACGATCAATATCGGCGGCGCCGAACGCGCATCGGTGAAGGAGGCGATCGGCATACTGGAGGAACTGTTCGGACGGCGCGCCAAGATCGAATGGCTGCCGCGGGCGCGGGGAGAGCCCCGCCACACCTGGGCTGATATCGGCAAGGCGGCCCGCCTGCTCGGTTACCGGCCGCGGACGGGTTTGCGGGAAGGATTGCGGCTTCAGATGCTCGATATGATCGAATGGATGAAGGAGCGCGAGTGAGCCGTCCTTCGCCGAAGCCGCAACCCTTCCCGGCGGTGATCAACGTAATGCCCGTGGTTCCGAGGATCAAACCGGCTTGCCGCCGCACTGTTCGACGATGCGGTTCGCCATCGATTTGATCAGCGAGCAACTGACGAGTTGCGGCTTCGCTGTGCACTCAAGCCGCAGCGTGCCGCTGGTTTTGTTCCAATCGTATCGGAAAGTGACCTTCACCCCTGCCGTCTGGATGATAAAGCTGCCCGACGGAGCGTCCGGAACGGCGAACCCGCGCTGGCGTCCGTATTCCCTGAGAGATTGGAACGCGCCCGGGGTGATTCCGGCATACGTCCACGGGCTGCAAGCGGCCACTCGTTATCACCTCGCTTCACGATGGATTGGAGATCGCCCCGTGAAGGGGCTTTAATAATCTATATGAATGCGGACAATCGCAATATGTGTCGATAAGCCGCTGTGACCGGACCATTTTTTCCGCGATGTGATTGAACGGTGAAAGTCGGGTGTGTACAATACGGTTAGCAAGAGATGATGAGCGAAGGAGAACGTGGTGATGAAGTCGATAACGGTAGGACAACTGGTACAACAATGCAACCTGGAGGTTTTGGCCGGCAAGGATCATTTGGATCGGAAGATTACGAAGGCCAGAGCGCACCGCCCCGGACTCGAATTCGTCGGTTACTTCGACTATTTCCCCATGGAACGCGTTCAGGTGCTGGGCAGGAAGGAGATCACCTACCTGCACAAGCAGACGGAGGAAGAGCGCAGCCTGCACATCGGCAACATCGTCAAATATCATCCGCCTTGCTTTATCGTCACGGCGAATCAGGACGGTCTGAAATACCTGATCAAATATTGCGATGAGGAAGGCATCCCGCTTCTGCGCACCGCGGAGACGACGACGGAATTCATCGCCCGGCTGGACGCTTACCTGATGAAAGCTCTTGCGCCGGAGATCGCGGTGCACGGCGTGCTCGTCAACGTCTCCGGAATCGGCATTCTGATTCGGGGGAAATCGGGCGTCGGCAAGAGCGAGACGGCCCACACGCTCATACTTCGCGGCCATCGGCTGGTTGCCGACGATATCGTCGTGTTGAAGAAACTCAGCCCGCAGACGCTTCTCGGTACACATAACAATACGAATCGGGAATTTCTGGCGCTGCGCAGCATCGGCCTGATCAATGTGAACCGGATGTACGGCCGCAGAGCGTTTCAGGACGAGACGCGGCTCGCGCTGGATATCGAGCTGACGCAATGGAAAGACCATCATCTGAACAACGAGCTGGAGCTTGAACCGAAAACCGTCGAATATATGGGCGTACGCGTCCCGCATATCGAGATCCAGCTGCAGCCCGGACGGGATGTCGCCGGATTGATCGAGGCGGCCGCCAACAACTGGTATCTTCGTCAGCAAGGATACAGCGCCATGGAAGAATTTATGAAACGGGTGGAAAGCGAATTTCATGGCTGACAGGCTTCTTTGATCCCCCGATCGATCGCGCACAGGCGGTCTGCCGGGCAACATCCGCCAAGTGCAGCCGGATGTCTCTCGGACATGCTTCAAATCCGCAGTGTACCACGAGCCGCCGATGCGATCACCGGCAGACCGCGTATCTTGCCGAATGCTCCGGTTCGATGAGCCGAGCATGGTCCGGTTCCGGCGCCGCGGCTGAAGAAGCGGGATCATGGGGATCGGTCTTGTTGTTGCATTCCCGCCGAACCTGCCGAAAGGATGACGAATGGATGAGGTTCCGAGCGCGCCGATGCCGCGTGCAGACCAACGGCGCCAACCGCACCTTGTAACAATTTGTTCGGGACGCATGCGTTGTTTTGAACGGCCGAGCGTCATCCTTCGCTTCGTGCGGCGGATCATCTTTCTTTCCTTACGTTTCTTTATTGTTACATTTCTTTCCTGGCGTGCCGGATCATATTCCTCCGATTTCAGCGGCGTCAGGTGATCCAGCGCGTTTTGCGGCCTGTCAAGCTGTCGTCCGGATTTGATCCGGTATTCATTCCAATTTCATTCCGCATTCAGGATATATCCGGTATTGATCCGGTATTTATTTTTGTTCAGTACCTTGTAATGTATAGTACCTTATGATATATTGTAGGTGCGAGCAATGCCATGAATGCTGAACGTCTTTTCTTCACGCGTTCGCCTTATTGCCCATATGGTTTCCATCACGGCAAGAGGAGAAGTTTTTTTCGCACCACTACTATACATTGCATAGTACTGGTGCGGCGCGAAAGGTGTGAGCCTGAACATGAACATTCAATTTAAAAAAGGTGTGCTGGAACTATGCGTGCTGGTGTTGCTGAACCGGCAAGACCGTTACGGATACGAACTTGTGCAGACGATCTCCAGGGAAATCGCCATTTCGGAGGGCACGGTGTATCCGCTGCTCCGCAAGATGATGAAGGAAGGCTATTGCACGACGTATCTGAAGCAGTCGAATGAAGGGCCGAGCCGCAAATATTACCGGTTAACCGACGAGGGCCGTGAATATATGAGGCGGCTGTACTCGGAATGGCAGGCTTTCATCATCGGCGTGAATCACATCATGGAAGAGGGTGGGTTGAATGCATAAGGCGCAATTTATGAAAAAACTCGAACGCGGCTTGAGATCGCTCTCTCCCGGCGTGCGCCGCGAAATTTTGCAGGACTTCGAAGAACATTTCGCGATCGGCGCGGAGCAGGGAAAGACGGAGGAGGAAATCGCCGGATCGCCGATGCAGATCGCCAAGGAATTGAGAGCCGTGCATTACCTGGAGAAAGCGGAATCCGCATCGACCGCGGGCAATATTTTAAGGGCGGCATGGGCTGCGATCGGACTCGGCTTTTTTAATCTGGTCATCGTCGCGGGACCGTTCCTGGCGCTTGCATCCTGTGTGATCGCGGGCTGGATCACTGGAGTTTTCTTTGTCGTCTCACCCGTGCTGGCGGTGATTGAACTGTTCCGGTTTATGGACGCATACGCGGTGGCCCAAATGTCCGGTTCGCTCATCTTGTCGGGAGTCGGCCTGATCCTGCTTGCCGGCATGTGGCATCTCACGCGCTGGCTGCTGAAGGGGTTTGTCAAATATTTGCGGTACAATGTCAGACTGGTGAAAGGAGGACTCAAACATGACGACGAGTAAAAAAGTGCTGGCCATAGCGGCGATCTTGATCGTGGCCGGAGGGTTTGGGCTTTTGCTGAATTGGTCCGGATTAAATCTTAAATCTGTGAAAGAGGTGCGTGAGGTCGACGCGGCGCAGATCGATTCGGTCAACGTTCGTATCGATAACGGGAAGATTGAGCTTCGCCGGTCCGACGGGAACAAAATCCGTGTCGAACTGACGGGCAAGATGCGGCGGCCGAACGATGCGCGTTTGGAGATCGAAGAACGGGAAGGAACGCTGTCGATCGAGTTCGCCAATGGCCGCCAGCATAGATGGTTCAACCTGTTTTCGGACAATGAGGACATGAAGGTGACGGTATTGGTGCCCGAGCGGTTGAAGGGTGTACTCGAGGCGTACGCGGCGAACGGCGAGGTTTCCATAACCGGCGTTGGGGCGAATCGGCTGACGGCGACGGTGCGCAACGGTTCCATCCGTTTGTCGCGGACGGAGGCGGATGAGACCGTATTTGAATTGATCAACGGCGACGTATCGCTGGAACGGGTGTCGGGAGACGTGAACGGAGAGGTGCTCAACGGCAAAATCGAAGCGGATATGGAACGGCTGGAGCAAAATGTGGACTTGTCCGTCCTCAACGGATCGATCCGCGTCACCACCGCTCACAAACCGAAGGACGCCGTATACGATCTGCGCACGACCGTCGGCCGCGTCAGCGTCTTCGGAAGTCAGGATTGGGAGCCGCTGACGGGGGACGGAACATACAAGCTCAAGATGCGCGTGACCAACGGAAACATTACGATCGATACCGCGAAATAACATCAAGACCTCAACCGCCGAATCCGATGAGACGGGCGGTTGAGGTCTTTTCGCATATGCCGGAGATTCTCGCGATTAAAGCCTTATTAAATCTTCAAATGCGCGTGCTGCAGTTGGGATTTTTCCACCTGAATCGTCGTGTGCTGAATCCGGTACTTTTCTTCAATCTTCCGGATGGCCTGTTGCAGTATGCTTTGGCAATCGCTTGAGTCATGCACGAGCAGATGGCAACTGAGCGTGTCCATGCCGGAAGTGATCGTCCAAATGTGCAGATCGTGCACTTCGATCACCCCATCGATCGACATCAGCGTGTTGATGACGTCGTCGGTATCGATCGCAAGGGGGGTTCCCTCCATCAGGATGTGGATCGCGTGCGTGACGACGTTCCAGGCGCTTCGTAAAATGAGCAGGGCAACGGCGACGCTGATGATCGGATCGGCGATGTACCAGCCGAACAGCAGCATGAGCAGTCCGGCAAGCAACGCGCCGACGGAGCCGAGCGCATCGCCCAAAATATGGAGGTAAGCGCTGCGGACATTGATGTTGCCGTGAATATCGCTTTTGCGCATCAGGCTCCAGGCGCTGATCAGATTGGCCAGCAAGCCAACGGCCGCGATCAGCATCATCGCTCCGCCCTCCACTTCGGGAGGTTCGAGGAGCCGTTCATAGGCTTCGACGACGATGAATCCCGCCATGACGAACAAGGTTACGCCGTTAAACAGCGCGGCCAGGATCTCAAACCGGTAGAAACCGTACGATTTTCCGGGGGAAGGAGGTTTGGCCGCAAACCAGAAGGCGATCAGGCTGAGCGCGATGGCTCCGAAATCGCTCAGCATGTGGGCGGAATCGCCGAGCAGGGCGAGGCTGTTCGTCAGAATCCCGCCCGCGAATTCAAGCAGCATGATGCCTCCGGTTATGATCAGGGCGATCGTGAGCCCTTTGCGGTTGTTGGCGTGATGATGGCCGAAATGGTCATGATGGTGGCCGTGATGATGACCGTGATGATGACTGTGACCGTGATGATGGCTGTGGCTGCTGTGTCCGCCATGACGATGACCGTGATCATGATGACGGCTGTGGTCGCTGTGTCCGCCATGACGATGACCGTGATCATGATGACGGCTGTGGTCGCTGTGTCCGTCATGACGACGGCCGTGATCGTGATGATGGTCCTGGCGATCCGCGTGCCCGTGACCGCATGACGCCGAATGGCCGTGTTCGTTTTGAGATTGATGATGATGTTTGCGTTCCATGTGTGATCCTCCTTCCGGACCGTAGCCGGTTTCGATCGTACGATCGCCCCGCTCATACCATTATATCCACCTGACACTTGCGGGTTACGAACGCCAAATCGTAATCATAACGATTTACAACAATATATGAACAACTGTTCATATGATGACATCATCATAGCACATCAGATTGAATGTGACAAGATGGGATTGCTGGTTTTTTTCATGTATAATGCTAGAAGACATATCGTATCGGCAGAAGGCTAATAAAAATAAGGTTACGGCGGGATGACGCATGATGAAAGAATCATTCTCCCACATGCATATGAATGTTGAAGAAGCGGGTGAAGAGAAGATGGATTGTGAACAGGATTGCCGCGGAACTATGGAACGGGAAAACGAACCGCATCAGACGGTGACCGACGAACAGGCGGCGGAATTGGCCGAACTGTTCAAAGCGTTGGGCGATCCGACGCGCGTCAAGATCATCAGCGCGCTGATCGGCCGCGAGCGATGCGTGCATGATCTCACCGTTCTGTTGCACATGGGACAGTCCGCCGTCTCGCATCAGCTTCGTTATCTGAGAAATCTGCGCATCGTAAAGCGGAGAAAAGAAGGCAAAACGGTGTATTACTCGCTGGATGACGACCATATCGAGCAAATTTTCTCGCAGACGCTCAAGCATCTGGAGCATAAGTGACCCAGCTGAAGTCCGTACAGGCAAATCACGGTTGCAACGAATGGATGAAGGCGAGCGGAAAAGAGTTTCGCGGACGGGAGGTTGCGATATGCAACATGTGGTCATTTTCGCCCATCGCGGCGCTTCGGGGTATTGTCCCGAAAACACGATGGCCGCCTTCAGGGAAGCGGTCCGGCTCGGCGCCACGGGGATCGAGACGGACGTGCAGATGACGAAGGACGGACATCTCGTTCTGATTCACGACGAGACGCTGCTTCGGACTGCGGGCGTGAATCGCTGGGTGTACAGCTGCACGTTGGAGGAACTGCGCAGGCTGGACGCGGGCGCCTGGTACGGCGAGGAATTCCGCGGCGAGAAGATTCCGACGCTCGAGGAGTTGCTCAACCTTGCGGCGCAGCACGATCTTATCCTGAATCTTGAATTGAAAAACAGCATCGTCGCCTATCCGGAACTTGAACGGCGAACGGCGGAACTCGTGCGCATCCACCGTTTGACGGAGCGCGTGATCGTTTCTTCTTTCAATCACGACTCGCTTCTCACGATGAAAAAGGAAGCGCCCGAGATCGAGACCGCCGTGCTGTACACGGGCGGGCTGGCGGAACCGGTGGAGTACGCGCGCCGTCTCGGCGCATCGGCGCTGCATCCGCATCATTTCCTGGTGAGGCGCGAGCTGGTGGAGAAGGCCGCATCCGCAGGCATTCGCTGTCATCCGTTCACCGTAAACGGGGAGCCGGAAATGCGCCGGTTGATCGCCGCGGGTGTGTCCGGCATCATCACGGATTACCCCGACCGCTTGGCCGCGCTGCTGAACCATTGACGTGATGAAAACCGGATATGCTTGAGAGAAGCTGAAATGACCGAAGAGGGCAGGAGGAGTCGATTATGATCAAAAAACGTCTGGGCAAATCGGACCTGGAGGTGTCGGTGATCGGTCTCGGATGCATGTCGCTGGGGCAGGACGAGTCTCATGCCCGGCGCATCATCGACGAAGCATTGGAATTGGGAGTGAATTTCTTCGACACCGCAGACCTGTATGATCGCGGGCGCAATGAAGAAATCGTGGGAAAGGCGCTGCGCGGGCGGAGATCGCAGGTCGTGCTCGCGACCAAGGTGGGGAACCGCATCATTCCGGGGCAAGACGGCTGGGTGTGGGACGCCTCGAAGGAATATATTCTGGAGGCGGTGAAGCAGAGCCTGCGCCGGCTGGGCACCGATTACATCGATCTTTATCAGCTGCACGGAGGCACGATCGACGATCCGATCGACGAGACGATCGAGGCGTTCGAAACGTTGCGGGAGCAGGGCTGGATTCGCTGGTACGGCATTTCTTCGATTCGTCCGAATGTCATCCGGGAATATGTGAAGCGTTCCAACATCGTCAGCGTGATGAATCAATACAGCATCGTCGATCGGCGGGCCGAGGAAGAGGTCATCCCGCTCCTGAGCTCGCACGGCATCGGCATCATCGCGCGCGGCCCCGTCGCTCAGGGCATATTGACGGATAACGGAGGGCATAAAACGGAAAAAGGTTTCCTCGATTATACCGCGGAAGAACTGCGCGCGCTGCGCGAACGGCTGAAACAGTTGTCGCAGGGCAAGCGTTCGCTCACCCATACCGCCTTGCGCTATTGCCTCGACGAACCGGCCGTTCATGTGACGCTGGTCGGCGCGAGCACGGTGGAACAGCTTCGGGAGAACGTCGCGGCCGTCTCGGCTCCCGCATTGACTGAGGAAGAGCGTGCGGCCATCCGGGCGATCTCCAAGGCGAACCGTTACACCCTTCATCGCTGACGAATGCGCACGACGACATCAGGGGCCAACATGCCTGATGAACATGATCACGCCCGATATGAACTCGTAAGAGGTTGTCCCGTTGCCGAAACCGGGACAACCTCTTTTTTGCGCATGTACCGCACCCAGATAACGTGTGCGTTGTTTCGTAATCCGAGGATGCGCTGCGGCCCGCGTTCCGCCTCATTCAGCGGCTGGGCGTATGTTTAAGGGCAGACGGAAGCACGGCGGCCGTCAACTTTTTCCGTCCGGAGGGATGAAATTGTGCTATAGTAATCTTTGTGCAGTTATTTCTATGAGATTCGCGGTCATGAAAGGATAATTTGTAAGTAATAGTTAATTTTCGCGTTTTGGCTAAATCATCGGTCTTCTTATCGGTCATTCTCGTCAAGTCGCTTTTTCTTTGAAGCAGAGTTTTTTTTCGTCAAAGGGACGGCGGTTACGATAAAGCATACAGCCGGATCAAGGACAGACGGGGGGTTTGCGGGTGAAAGCGAAACGGCTGCTGACGGATTATATACGCAGGAAATGGTATCTCTATCTGATCGCCATCCTGATGATGGGAACGGCGCAAGTCATTCACTCCTTTTTTCCGATCGTCATCGGCAATTTCACAACGGATCTGGAGCATCATTTGTTGGATGCGCAGGGGGTGCGGCGTTACGGGCTGATCCTGCTTGCGATCGGGATCGGCTATGTCGCATTGTTCGGGATCGGCCAATATTCGAACCATCGGTTGGGGCGCAAATTTGAATTTGAAACGCGCCGGCAGTTGTTCCAGCACTTCACGAGATTGAGCGAGGCGTATTTTTCGAAGAACGGCATCGGCAAGCTGCTCAGTCTGGTCATGAATGACGTATCGGCCGTGCGCGAGTCGATCGCCAACGCCATCAACCAGCTGACTTCCGCGATCATTCTGCTCGTCTCGACCGTCGTCGTTCTCGTCTCCAGCGGCATCGAATGGTCTCTCATCGCCATATGCGTGCTGCCGATGCTGTCGATCCCGTTTCTGGTCGTGTATTACGGTCCGCGCATCCACGAGCGATCCCACCAGGTGCAGGAATCGCTGGCGGCGATGACGGATTCGGCGGAGGAACAGTTCGGCGGCATACGGGTGACCAAGACGTTCGCCGTGGAGGAGATCGCCCGCGCACGCTTCGGTCAGACGGTTGACCGCATCCGCGAAAGCCAGCTGCGGCTCGTCCGCATGAGCTCGATGTTCCAGTCACTCCTGCCGATGGTCGGCGGCATTTCCCTCGTCATCGCGATCATCTACGGAGGTTTTCTCGCGGTGCAGGGCAAACTGGCGCTCGGCCATTTCATCGCGATCACGCTGTACATCCGCATGCTCGGCCATCCTTTGCAGCAGATCGGCAACGTGATCAACATGATGCAGAGGGCGAGAGCGTCGCTCGACAGACTGAGCAAACTGCTGGAGGAGCGGCCGGATATCCGGGATTCGGAACATGCGGTGCCGATTCCGTCGGAGCAGGCGGCGATTGAAATCCGCGATCTGACGTTCGCGTACCCCGAGGCGAACAAGCCGTCGCTTACGAACATTCGGATGCGCATCGTACCTGGGGAAACGATCGGCATCATCGGCAAGACGGGTTCGGGCAAGACGACGCTGCTCAAGCTGCTGCTGCGCGTCTACGAGCCGCCGCGCGGCACGATCTTTATCGGCGGGATCGATATCCGGGACATTACGTTGGAAAGTTTGCGGAAGAACATCGCCTATGTGCCGCAGGAAGGATTTTTGTTCAGCACGACGATTCGCGACAACATTGCGTTTTCCAACCGTCAGCTCGATATGGAAACGGTTGAAGAGGCGTCGAAATTGGCGGAAATCTACGGCAATATCCTCGAATTTCCTGACCGTTTTGAGACGAAGCTGGGCGAACGCGGATTGACGCTGTCCGGCGGGCAAAGGCAGCGCACGAGCCTCGCGCGCGGGTTGATCAAAGATGCGCCGATCCTGTTCCTCGATGACAGCGTGTCGGCCGTCGACGCCGTTACGGAAACGAAGATCATCCGCAATCTGCGCAAGGCGCGGGCCGGGAAGACGACGATCCTGATCGCGCACCGCATCAGCGCCCTGCGGCACGCGGACCGGATTTACGTGCTGGATGAGGGGCGGATCGTCGAACAGGGCACGCATGATGAACTGTTGCGCCGCGGCGGCCATTACGCGTCCCTCTACGCGTTGCAAGAGGAGGGGATATCATGAATCGCCGGCAAGCTTTCCGCCGCATGCTGTCCTACGGCAAGCCGTACCGGTACACGTTGCTGACCGTCTGTCTGTTCTCGTTCATCGCGATTTTCGCCGATCTCATGCAGCCGTACCTGATCAGCATCCTGATCGACCACGGGCTGCTGAATGAAGGCGGCAGCGTTTCAACGGTCATCCTGTTCGGCGTGCTATATTTGCTGCTGGTCGGCATCGTGTTCGTCTTCTCATATTGGCAGGCGAACTTGCTGCAGCGGGCTGGACAGGGCATCGTCGCCAACCTGCGCAAGGATTTGTTCCGGCATATTACCCGCCAATCAATGTCGTTTTTCGACCGTAATCCGAGCGGCAGTCTCGTGACGAACGTGTCGAGCGATACGGAGACGATCAGCCAGTTCTTCACGCAGGTGCTGCTCAGCATCGTGCGCGACGGCCTGTCGCTCCTTCTCATCATCGGTTTTATGTTTTACCTCGATGTGAAGATGGCGACCTACTGCATGATTCTGATCCCGATCATCGCTTTCATCGCCTGGGCGTTCCGGAAGGCGCTGCGCACCGCGTATCAGCGGACGCGCTCCCAGCTGTCGCGGATGATCGCCTTCGTCGCCGAAAATCTGGCGGGCATGAGCCTGATTCAAGTGTTCCATCAGGAGAAAGAACAGACGGATGCGTTCACGCAGCATAACCGGCAATATTTGCGCGAAAACCTGCGGGAGATCCGGACAACGCTGCTGTTCAACCGATCGTTCGAAATGCTCGGCAACGTGTCCGTTGCCCTCGTCGTCTGGATCGGCGGTCAGGCCGTGCTCGCAGAGCATATCAGCTTCGGGATTTTGTACGCCTTTATCTCATATATCCGCCAGTTTTTCCAACCGATCAACCAGATCACGCAGCAATGGAACACGCTGCAATCGACGCTCGTCTCGGTCGACCGGCTGTGGCGCATTTTCTCGACCGAGCCGGAAGTGCAAGAACCGGATGAAGCGACGGCGAAGCGGATCGATCCGGACAGCGTTCAGGGGCGCATCGATTTTAACCGGATCCGTTTCTCTTACACGGACGACCGCGAAGTGCTGCGCGATATCGATCTTCATGTGAGACCCGGCGAATTCATCGGCATCGTCGGAACGACCGGCGCGGGCAAAAGCTCCCTCGTCAATCTGCTGACGAGATTTTATGACGTGAAGCGGGGAAGCATCGAGATCGACGGCATCGACATCCGCACGTTGCCCGGGGAATCGCTCCATCGGCTTGTCGGGCTCGTGCAGCAGGAGCCGTTCCTTTACTCCGGATCGATCATCGATAATGTGAGGTTGTTCAACGAAAAGATCAGCCGCGAAGAGGTGATCGAGGCCTGCCGTTTCGTCGGCGCCCACCGGATGATCGAACGATTGAAGGACGGCTATGACACGAAGCTGTCCGAGCGGGGGAGCGGTTTGTCGGCGGGCGAACGGCAGCTGCTGTCGTTTGCGCGGATCGTCGTGTATCAGCCGAAAATTTTGATCCTCGACGAAGCGACGGCCAATCTCGACTCCCATACGGAACAGCTGGTCCAACGCGCGCTGCGCGTCGTCTCCAAAGGACGCACGACGCTCGTCATCGCGCACCGCCTGTCCACCGTGCAGCATGCGGACCGGATCATCGTCATGCGCAACGGGGAGATTACGGAAGAAGGGCCGCACGATGTGCTGATGAAGCTGAACGGCTACTACGCCGAGCTGTACCGTCACTCGCGCGGCGGCGTATTGCGGGACGTCACGCGGGACATTTCGTAAACACCGCCGGGCCGGGCATCGGGCAGACGTCCGGCATGGGGAGCGGATGTCCCGATGTCGGCAAGATACGAAACAGGCTGCCGGATCATCGGACGCACACTTTGCCAGGTGCGGCTGATGCGGCAGCCTTTTTATGTTTTCATGTGTTGAAATCCCGACCAATAACCGAAGAGCGTACAGATGCAATGCCGTTGCTGTGCTGTAACGTTATCTCCGTTACAGCCGCGGCGCCGTTGCAGCGGGGGGACTCTTCAGGTTACATCCATATGCGGTAGTTGCCGCTCAGAGCAAGCAGGCTGAAAAAGTACAGGCAGTTGTCGTAATAGCGTCTGACGCCCGTGCGGAGCGGCGTATTCCAGAAGCGGTCGACGAATTCTTTCACATGTTCGCCGTTCGCCGCCAGCGACGCCATGGCGTTCGTCGCGAGCAATCCGACGGGGTGAAGCGCCGGCATATCGAGCGGCGTGCCGTCGATCGCATATTTGCGGTACTCTTCCATCGGGATTCCGCTGAAGAACGCCTGGATCTTGTTGGCGATCTCGACTTGCCGCTCGTCCACCCCGAACCACGCATAGTCGAGCCCGATATTCGCCGCCACGCGGTACGAATCGCTGTAGAAGTCCTTGTGGTGCGGATGGTCCGTGCGGGGCGTGCCGTCGTAATTCGCATATTCGGGCGCGAGCCCCGTTACGGGATGGCAGGCTTTCGGCAAATAATCCCGGCTTGCCTGCGCCGCCTCTTTCCAGAACTGCCGGTCTTCGGGATCGGCCCACAGCGCGAACAGTTCATAGAAATGCGGCAGATGATAGGACGGATCGGAGAACGGCGACTCCGGTATGAAGCGGATCAGTTTCGTTTCCGGGTCCCACATCGGGTCGCCCTCTTCGCCGTTTTCCCCTTTATGTACGCATGCGCGCAGGATTTGACGAGCCTGTTCGCTGTAATTGAACGGTTCCGGACCGTCGCCCCAGCGGTTGGAGGCGAAGAACAACGCCATGGCGAAATATTCTTCCCCGTCCGGAGCCGGACCTTGCGAAATGCGCGTGCCGTCCGTGCGCGTGTGCCATGCGAAGTAATCTTTGTACTTGCCGTCCGTATGCTGCATGAAATGTTTGGAGAACAGCCACAGTTTGTCGAACTCTTCTTTTTTATCCATCTGGACGCACATCATCATGCCGTACGACATGCCTTCGGTACGCGCGTCGTTGTTGCCGGTGTCGAGCAAATATGCCTTGTCGTCGCTGTACTCATAGTAGATCTTCGTGTCTTCGTCGCCGTAGAACAGCTGCTGCCAGGTGTCATGCACTTTCTTCTGCACGAGCTCTTCGTCATAGCCGAATTCGGCGAAGACGTTACGGTATTGCCCGGTGTAAAATGCTCCTTTGCCCTGAGCGGTCATCGACATTCATCCTCCTTATTTAAGTCGTGCGGGATCTCGAGATTGCGGCGATCTTGGTCTCGCTGACGCCTTTAATATATCACAAGGTTGTTCATGTGGAAATGAAGGAAATATCCTTTTTGCGGAACATGAAAAAGCGGGTCCCGGGGACCCGCTTCGTTTTCGGACAAACTGTACGCGTGCGGCGCTTGCGCACGCGTTTCGCCTTGCACCTTTTTCACGCTTGAGCGGACGGTTTGCCCGGCTGATTGATCTGCGGCACGAAATCCAGCTGCCATTTCCTGCGGCGCCACCGCCAGAGCATGCACAGACCGCGCACCCATTCGTCGACGAGGAAGCCGATGAAGATGCCGACCAGACCGTATCCGAAATGAATGCCGAGCAAATAGCCGAGCGGGATGCAGATGCCCCACATCGAGAAGATCGCCATATAGACGGGGAACCGCACGTCTCCCACCGCGCGCAGGGAGGCGATCAGGATGAGATTGAAAGCGCGTCCCGGTTCGAGAATGATCGAGATGGTGAGCAGGGACAAACCGAGAGCGATGACATCGCGATCGTCCGTGAAAATGTCGAGCAGCGGTTCGCCGGCGAAAAATCGGAACAGCAGCGCCATCAGAAACGACGACGTCATCCCGATGTACAGGCTGTTCAATCCGCGCCTGTACGCCGCGTCGATCTGTCCGGCGCCGATCATCCGCGCCACCATGATCTGTGTCCCCTGACTGACCGCTATCGACAGCAGCATGATGAATTGCATCAGATTCATCGAATAAATGCGGGTGACGAGCGCGGTGGTGCCGATCATCGCGATGAAGGTCGTCATCGTAATGTTCATCAGGTTGTACGACAGATTTTCGCCCGCCGCAGGCACGCCGATTTTGAGCAGACTGAACGCGTGGTTTTTGACCGGACGGAATATTTCCCGCGTGAACGGCAGGCGCACCTTGCGATACAGCAGCCAGACCATCACGCTGAGTCCGAACAGACGGCTGATGACCGTCGTGATCGCGACGCCCGTCACGCCCAGCACCGGAAGACCGAACGGTCCGAAGATGGCCACATAATTGCCGAACACATTGACGACATTCATGCCCATCGTGATGTACATCGTGTTGCGGGTAAAGCCGTGGCTTTTGAGCACGGCGGATACCGTGAGCAAAATCGCCTGTACGAACATGAAGCTTCCGGTGATGACGAGGTACTCCTTCGCATAACCCATGAGCGATTCTTCGATGCCGATGATGCGCAGCGCCTGTTCGCTGATGAGCACGAGCACGACGCTCAGCGTAAGGCCGATCACCATGTTCATCACGATGGAAGTTCCCGCCGCGCGATGCGCCTGATCCAGCTTCCCCGCGCCGATATAACGGGAGACGACGACGGTCGTGCCCGCGGCGACGAAGTTGAACATGATGTTGATCATCGTCGTGAGCTGGTTGGATACGCCGACCGCCGCGACGGCTTCGTCGGAATATTGGCTCAGCATGAACGTATCCGCGTTGCCCATGAGCATATGCAGCAGCAGCTCGATGAAGATCGGCCAGGTTAAAGCGAAAAGCGTTAATTTCTTCGTTTGCTCCTGTTGTTTTGGATTCAATGAGATCGACCTGATTTCTGTGTTGTAATGAATGACATTGAGTAATTATAGCACGAACGAAAAACTTGTACATGGATTTCTCATACATATCATTATGGAGGCAAGAGAGTGAGCGGCCGGAATGATGTCCCCGATTTTTTGTGTCGAAAAAACTTTGTTAAAGGAATTTCAATAACCGCGGAAACTGCTCTTGAAATCCGGTTCGTTGTATGGGATAAGTATAGACAAGCGCAGACATTTTTGTTCTCGTCTTAACGCGCTCTCGAAGGCATTCCGCGAATATTAAAGATGAGCAAAATATTAAGATCGGCGGCAATGTCGAAGAAGGGCATTAAATTGGCAATGCCGAAGACAACGGGAATCAAGACCCAATTAGAATAGAATCAAGAAGATGGACGGGAGGAAGATGACGGGATGTTTTGTCCGGTATGCGACTCGGTGCGGATGAAAGAGGTGGAAAGGGATGGCGTCATGATCGATATTTGCCCCGGCTGCAAAGGGATATGGCTGGATCGCGGAGAGTTGGAGAAACTGCTGCAGAACGAGAGGGAATGGCGAAATGCGCAGCCGGCGTATGCGGGCGAATACGATGGAGACGGCGGGTACGGCAGGAGCGCCGGTTATCCCGGAAGCGGCGGGTATGACAAAGCTGCTGAATACGACAGAAACGGCGGAAATGACAGAAGCCGGCGGGAGTACGCGGATAAGCACGACAACCCGTATGCCGGGAACGTTCCGTACAAGAAATATAAGAAAAAGCGCAGCGTGTTCGAACTTTTCGAGGATCTTTTCGACTGAGCGCATCGGGATCGCCGCGTCGCTCATCGTCGGCCTAGCTGGTGAACCGGTCCGCGACGGAACTGGCGCCGAACGAATCGGGTTTGATCCGCACCGTGTAGCCGACAGAGGTGATCCAGCCCGTGATTTCCTGGATAAGCGCCTTCGTTTCCCCGCGTTGTCCGATATCCACATGAATTTCAAGCGGCCAGACGGTGCACAGTTCGTCCAGTCCGACTTTCATCAACGCGTCGACCAGTTCGAGGCTCAGCTCCGTTTCCCTGTAGATTCGCTTCCGCAGATCGGGCATCGCGCGGCTTCTCATCTTGCGGAAATAAAAAACCGCCCCGCGTCCCACCCGGTGCACGATAAGAGCGGTGACCATCGTCGTGACGTTCTTCGTCGTATGGGAATCGGTGCCGATCACGATCTTGTAGGACGCATCGGGTTGCGCCTCGACCAGCTTGCGTATTTGTTCGATAACGGCCTTGCAGGACATGGAGCCGTGCGTGGGACTGTACAGTTGCAAGATGAATCGCCCCCCGGAATGTGAGTAAACTTTGGGTATACCTATAGTATACTCTTTTGTTTGCGTTATGAAATCGCGGAATTGCAGATTGATGTCCGGATACATGTGCATGTTCATGAAAAAGTGTGAAACCCAAACCGTTTGTTATGCGTCTTAAATATAACACGGACATGCGGGCAACCATACATAAACAGATAGAAAAGCCTATTGTTTCTAGATGAGAGGCGGAGAGAACGTATGAGACCATATCAGACCAGCGATCCGAAGCACAACAGCAAATCTCGCTTGCCGGAGGAGAAAGCGATGAAGCGATGGATGGTCATCATATGCGTCGCCGTGCTCGCGGCGCTTGCCGCCGCATGCCAGCGGGATCTTTCGTCGAAAAACGGCGAGGGAGGCGGAGGGGAGGGCGACCCCAATATCGCCAATCTGTCTCATGCCATCGAACAGCTGTCGGTCTGGCAAGTGGGAGAGCAACAAGCCGAAGAGATCGTGACCTATGAATCGGATTCGTTGGGAGCGGGCTTGCCGGACCAACCGACGACGATCGCGATTCACGAATCGGAAGCGGTGATCAAAATGCGGCTTCGGCCGGACGCAAACTATACGCCGGATCAAATCGAACGGCTCATCCGCGTAACGGGAGCGGAACACCGCATCGAAAGCTTGATCGATGCTCACGGATACGAGATCGTGCTCCTGGGAATGTCGGGCGACGTTGAACTGCAGCTCGGCGATCTGCAGAAAATTCGCCTGCGCAAGGCGGATCGGCATCTCACCTACATGCTGAATCAGAGCAGCCTGAAAAACCCGTATTCTTTGCTGATTCACAGCGAGGAGGAAGGAAGCAGCCACGTCTTCATTCGCGATGAAGAAGAGTACATCGTGCTGCGCTTTTCCGAGCCGATGATTCGGATCGAGCGGCCGGGCACGGAGTGGCTCAGCGATACGCAGCTCATGATCCGTTTGGATGAGGCGGGTCACGAGTTCGATTTGAGCGAATATTACTCGACCGAGGGCAATTTTCTAGCGAACAAGCACCGAACGCTCAAGATTCATCCCACGAATTCCAGATCCTGGTTCGATGCCGCTTCCGGCGGGCTTGTCGGATGGAGCGACCGGGACGCCTATTATGATGCGCTGGTGTTTTCGCCGGACGGAAGCCGGTACGCGGGGCTTGTGCAGCTGAGCAAAGACGGGGACGGCGGCTGGGCGTACTACGGCGTCGTAATCGAACAGGCGGGAAAAGCGCCGATCGTCCTCGATCTTACAATCCATGCGCCGGTCTCGGATTTCATCCGGGTGGAATGGAGAGATAACGGCACGCTGCTGGTGTTGTCCGCTTTTGAGTTGTGGGCTTATGTGATTGAAACCGGCACGAGTCATTTGGTGACAGGCGGCGACGGGGAAGCGCAAGCCGTCGCATTTCAGTTCGACCGGCGAAACGGCATGATTTTCGTCTTGCAGCAAACGGTCGAAACCGTCAACGGCCGGGAATATTTGCAGGGAAGCATGCACATTTACGATGCGCAGCTGAAACTGTCGGAACGGGTCAATACGATATCCGATCCGTGGCCGTCGTCGGAGAACGCGACGATGCCGCTCGATATCAGCGTGCGGACGAACGGGTACTATCTGACCACCTACCGGGATGGGAAAATCGTTACGTACTACCGGTCGAACGGCCAGGAGGTTTACGCGCCCGGCCGGTTGATCGGCGCCACGGATGCCGGAGCTTATCTGATCGATTCTTCCGGGGGAGGCATCCGCCTGTACTGGTGGCCGTCCGGCGGTTCCGCGCAGCCCGTCACGCCGCTGGCCGATGCCGATTACTTGATGTTCGGCGGCGATCTGTTCGCCCGGCTGGCGGGTAACACGAACACGTTTTACGGATACAACCGGGCGAGAGACGAATGGATCGAATGGTCGCCGAACGATGACGGCCGCGACAGTTGGATTCCGAATCAGCGCACCGCGTTTTATCGCGTGACCGACTGAACGGAAAGGATCGCCCGAAGAAAGAACCTTCGAAACGAACCCGAGAATTCGAAAAAGGTTGTTCCGAGGACATACGGGCAGCCTGTTCCTTTCAGTATGAAAGGCTGTGGCAAGCGGCGGGGTTGCGCCCGCCGCCACCACAGCCTTCATCGTTTCCGGAGGACGAGGCAGTCTCCGGAGGAGCATTTTTTCAGATGAGCTTTCCGCATGGCATGCATTTCAGTTGATGCTTTCCAAATGACATGCGTGTCGGAGGCGGCCTAGTCACGGCTCTGAATGACGAACAGCTTGCCGGTTTTAAGCTCGATCGTGCCGACGGGTTCGGTCAATTCATTGCTGATCCCTCGCGTCTGTCCCAATGTGAGCTCGGCATCTTCCAGCGGATAGCGGAATCCGCGCAGCGTGATGCCCGTCACCTTCTCGGTAAGCGGAAGGAGGGAGACGTACGTATAGCGGCTTTTCTTGACCGTCAGGCGGCTTGTCGCCAGCCGAATCTCGTTGTTCGCGTCGATCAGGACGGCGGTTACGCCCCTTTGCTCGGCCAGGGCGAGCAGATGAATGTTGGCGAGCGTATGATCGAGACGCGAACCAGTGGCCCCGAGCATGAGAATTTCCGTGGCGCCGCTTGCCAACGCGTATTCGAACGCCATCTCCGTGTCGGTAAGATCTTTCCATACCGGATCGCAAGCATTCAGCCGCTCGCTCCGTTCCCGGACGATCTGCAGCTGTTCATCGCTGACCGAATCGAAATCTCCGAGCGACATATGCGGACGAATGCCGTGCCGCACGGCGAACCACGCGCCGCCGTCGGCCGCGATCACAAGATCGTCCGGTTTCAGCAGCGGGAGCGCCCATTCGCCCAGTTGTCCTCCGCTCAATATGACCGCACGTTTCGTCTTTTGCTTTTCCACATCCGTTCCTCCGTCAGGTTTATCGATACCGCACTTAAGTTCGACGATTCCGTGTATATTCCTGCTTCACGTGGACAAACTCTCTGACCAATTGGTATAATGATGACTATTGACAAGCGATGGGAGTGAGTGAATGCCGTGACGGAACAATTGAACCAACCTATTCACGCGTTTCTGAACATCTGGAGACACCCAAGACGGGTCATGCGCGCCCTGATCAACCGGGGCAATATGACGCTCGCCTTCGTGTTCGCCACCGTCAGCGGTATCGTAAACGCCTTCGAATTTGTGCAGACCAGCGAACTGGACGATGCATTGACGAATGAGGCGGTGAAGGCGGCGGTTACCATCGGCGCCGGCATCGTATCGGGCATCATTTTCTACCTGCTGTTATCCGTGCTGTTCATGTTTTTCGGGCGCTGGCTCGGCGGCAAGGGCCAATTTCGTGAGCTCGGTGTCGCGGTCGGCTGGGCGATGCTCCCGTTTATCGGCACGTTCATCATCGCGATGATCGAGTACGGCCTTTACGGGAGCGCCTATCTGGCGGGCGGACAATCTCTTGCCGACGCACAGGCCGCTTATTCGACTCTCTCTTTGATCCTGCTCGTCGTTAAACTGTTTTTCTCGGTGTATGCGATTGTCTTCCTGGTGGCCGGTTTGGCCGAAGCTCACAGGCTCACCTTGTCGCAAGGCATGGGCGTATTGCTTATTTTTGTCGTCCTGTATTTCATATTCTGGATTGCCGTGCAGGCGTTGTCGGTGGACATCTGATGTCCGGTACGGATAATGAGAGGCGTACCTATGACGTACGTTAATTGATAGAGAGAAGTGCCCGCCGCTTTGCATGCATCACATTGCCCGGCTGGCGGAAACTCCGCCCTGGATTTCCGAACGGTTATGACCGATGACCGCGATCCTCCACGGACTCCGTAGCTGAAAAAGCCGCTGAACGCGCATACTAAAACCGGTGCAACATTCGTTGAGTGCAGGAAGCGGATGACGGCATCCGGTCCGTTGCTTCATATTGCTTCGTGATGCCATGACACATATTATGTCGATGATTCAGAAGCATTTCAACGCAAGTCACCGTAAAAAGCGCGGAGCCGTGAAAAACGGCGCAGGAAACATCTGGGGTCCGAGATTATGTGCCCGCAAGGAGGAGCTTTCGTATGACCGACGAAACGCTGGCATGGTTGCAGCGGGAAAGCGCAGGGACTTTTTTTGACTTTATCGGCGGCCGCATCGTGTCCGTACAGGATCATGAGGTGATCGGTGAAGTGAAGATCGAGCCGCATCATCTGAATCACATGGCGATCACCCACGGCGGCGTTTACGCCGCCATGCTCGATCATGTGATGGGATTCGCGGCGTATCATTCCCGTCCGCAGGCGAGAGTGGTGACGACGAACTTGACGATTCATTACGTCGCGCCGATCCGCGGCGGCCTGATGAAGGTGAGCGGACGGGTCGTTCATGAGACGAGCCGGATGTTGACGACGGAAGGGCGCATTTGCGACGAAGCCGGCGGGCTGGCGGCATTGGCGACGGCGACCTATCGGGCGAAAGGCTGATGGTTTTCCCGCCCTTCAGAAAATTGCGCCGATGTCGCAGCCGGCATCGGAGACCGTCACGGGGCGATGATGAACGGGGCATACGGATGACATCCGTGTGGACGAAGCCGTTCATCATCGTCCCGAATGTATTTGGTTTCGCTTTTGTGCAACGCCCGCCCTTGATGAACCGCGTTCATCGCATCGGAGGTTTCCGTTCGATTCATTGCATCGAATGGTTCGAGCGGTTCTGCGGCCGAAATCATGCGACGGATGATGCGTATACGCTTTCGCCTATTGCCATTGCCGCGACGGGTCGTTCCTGTCCGTGTCCGATGGGCAGTTCGATGTTTTCCAGCCGGGATCTCCGGTCCGGTGCAACCATCGGTTGAACTTATAGATGCCCCATGGAATCGCCCATGTGAGAAACGTACACAGGTATGCAGGCCATGACGGCAGCCAGTCCCAAGACATGATTCCCTCTCCTTTCGTCAGCCGGACCGGGAACGGATCTCCGGATCGTTTTTTTCAGGCCATTCGGCTATGAACATCTATGCACGATCAGCTTCTCCTGTTAATGACGCCGAATGAGCGTATCGACGCTTCTGTTTTGATCACGATCTCGGCCGATGTGAAGTAATTTCTCCCCTTCTCCCACTCCTGCTGAACCGCCTTCCACAGTTGCGGATGTTTGCGGCTGATATAATGGCCGAGCCCGATCACGTCCGCGTGCAAACGCTCCTGACACATGGTCACCGTTTGCTGCGCCAGCCGCTTCACTTCCTTTGCCGCGGCCTCCTCGAATTCGCCCAATACGGACGGCTTTGAAAAGTCCGCATCGACGAACGATTCTGTGATGTCCCCTTCCGTCTTGATCGTGATCATCACGCGCAAATGATCCGGCGACGGATCGAGGATGCTGACCGAGGAAGACGCTTTGTGGATGTTGTAGGTCGCGAGGGAATCATCGATGCTCACTTTGATGGCGCCGGTCTTATATTCTCCCGCGATCAGGTTGCGTCCCTCCACAAGTTCGCCGTCCAGCACGCCGACCATGTGGTGCTTGTCGCTCGAAAATACCGCGTTGCCCAGCAGTTTCGAATCCTGTTTGCCGGCTTCGATGTGCAGCATGGTGAAACTGCGGCCCGCCAGCATGTCTTCATAGATGTCGCCGATCTTCGATTCGAGGATGATGCGCGAGCTTTTTTCCATATTCCTGATGATCCTGTTGATATAGGGAGCCGGCAGATTGATGCCCGGAGGAACGACGTCAAGCACCGAAGCCGCTTTTCCTTTCGCGACAAGGACCCTTGTGTTGCGCCGCATTTCCTGAAAGCGGACGAAAAAGTCGAGGATTTCGTGAAAGTTTTCCGACCTGGCGACGTCTTCCGAAAACAGCACGGCTTCCATATGTTCGAAGAAAGGCGCCCGCGCCGTTCTCGTCGAGATATATTTGACGATCTCCATCATCGTCTCTCCCTCGCTGGCGATGTTCCAATACGGCTTCAGTCTACCGCCCCCGCCGCCTTGCCTGCCGACTTGCTGAAGGCCGCCGGGGTTGACGAGTTGGAATGTGACGGCATATTTCGTTTTGGCGAGAGGTTCTTGCGATGCCTCATCCGCAGCCTGCGGCTGCTCTCCCTCTTCCGCCATATCAACCGCAATGCCGACGATGAAGCCGACGTCTTCGATCTCGCGCCGGTCCCAGCACCCCGTGAGCAGCCCGGCGCCCGCGAATATCCATATGCAGACAACGATCTTCGCAAACTTTCGCCGCATGTCAGCCATGAGTCGCTCTCCGCCTTTTCAGTCTATGTGCGAGCAGGAGGATGAACGGCAGCGGCATCATCGAAACGAACATTGCGATCCCCGCCCACTTGCTCCAATTGAGGATTTCGTAGTCGTTGCGCGGAATCATCGCCAGAAAATACCCGCAGGGCGAAAGCAGCAGAATCCAGGGCATTTTTCGCATTTTTTGAAAAACCGACTGCATCATCATCGTGGAAATGTCCAGCGCGAAGACGGCTGAGGTGAAGATCGCCAGCATCCAGACGGCGAATAAAATCGATTGCAGGCGTTCGAAAAATCCGCCCGCCGCTTCCACTTCTTTCGCCATTTCGATCGTCGGAAACAGCGAGTTGATCGATGTATACAAACCGAGCACGCCGACACAGCAGATGAAGATGGCCGTATAGACAGCGGTGACGATGACCGTGCCGTACATGATCTGACGAGGTATGAGGGGCGAAGGTTTGGTCAGGAACCCGTAATACAGGATGACGATGCCGCCGTTAAAGGCGGGCAGGGTCCCCAATATCCCGCGGGTGAGTTCGCGCCAATCCGTCGCGAAAATCGGTCCGAAATTAGCCCAGCGGATATGCTCGAAGCTGAACAGCAGGATGATGGCGAGCGCCGCCAAAATGAGCGGGATGAACATCTGGTTGATGCGCATGATCGCGATGCGAAGCCCCGAGACGCAGTAAATGATGGCGAGAGCAAAGATCAGGACGAGCACCTCAATCGGCGTCAGATCGAAAAAATACATTTTGGCCAACGTCCCTGTGAGGCGAATGATGACGGCAAAGTAGTTGAGCATGACGAGCCCGTAGATGAAAAACAGGATGCGCGTCGCCCATACTCCAAGAAGCTGTGTTGCAATATCCGAAAGATGCCGTTCGGGATAACGCACGATCAGTTGTCCGGTAAACCATCCTATGCAGATCATCACGATTCCGCTGAGCAGGATGACCATCCATCCGTCGGCGGATTGCGTAATCTTCGTGATGTTCTGCGGCAGGGTCAGGATGCTTACGCCGATTTCTGCGGACGCGACGATAAGCGGGATGTCCGAGGGCCTGACCTGGTCGTAATCGAAAACGGTCACGAATTCGACCTCCTTCTGAAGCGAATCGTATCCTGAGGTTCGGTGAGTCTCGCCCGGCGGTTCAACATCGTCAGCGGAAAACGCAGGATGAGCGATTTCCAGTCGGCACGCGTTCCCGGCGCGAACGGTGCCGAGTATGGAATGCCGAAGACATGCAGATTCGTGATGTGGACGCACAATAGGATGAAGCAGATCATGATGCCGTAAAGCCCGAATATCGCCGCCGCCGCCATGACGGAAAATCGCAGCAGTCTGAGCGACGCGGCGAAGGAATACGACGGCACGGTGAAGGAAGAGATCGCCGTCAACGCCACGACGATGATCATGATCGGACTGACGATGCCGGCTTGCACGGCCGCTTCTCCGATGACGAGGCCGCCGACGATGCCGATCGTCTGACCGATCGGCGCCGGCAGACGTATGCCCGCTTCGCGCAAGATCTCCATCGTAAATTCCATCATGTATGCCTCGATGACCGCAGGCAGCGGAACGCCCTCGCGCGTTCCGGCGATCGAGAAGGCAAGCTTGGAAGGAATCAGTCCGTGATGGTATTCGATCAGCGCGATGTACAGCGCGGGCAGGAAGATGGAGATAAAGGCGGCGACATAACGGAGCAAGCGAAGAAAGGAGGAAATCATCCACCTGTCGTAGTTGTCTTCCGCCGATATCATGAAATGGGACAATGTGACGGGAGCGAGCAGCACGAACGGCGTGCCGTCGATGAGGATGGCCGCTCTTCCGTTCAGGAGCGCGGACACGACTTTATCCGGCCGCTCGGTACTTTGAATCTGCGGAAACGGAGATAAGAAGCTGTCTTCGATCCATTGTTCCACGGTTCCCGCTTCGGGAACGCTGTCGACGACGATCGAACGGATTCGTCGGTCCAGTTCCGCGATGAACTCTTCGCGCGCGATTCCGGCAATGTAGCAGATCGCGACTTTTTTTCTGGAACGCTTGCCCACGTACATCGTTTTGGTTTTCAGGTTCGGGTCCATCAGCTTGCGCCGGATCAAGGCCATATTGACGGCGATGTTCTCGATGAATCCGTCGCGCGGGCCGCGCACCACTTTCTCGGAAGCCGATTCCTTGATGCCCCGCTCTTTCCATCCATGCGTCTCCAGCATGACCACCTGTTTCGTTCCGTCGAGAAACAGGGCGGTCTGTCCTTCCAGCAGTTTCAGCACGACCTCATCGAGCGTGAATACATTTTGCAGACTCGCGATCGGCAAAACGGCGTCTCTCAATTGCATGAGGATCTCGTTCGCATGTTGATTCGGCGAAAATGCCAGGTTCGTGCGCTGCAGGGATTCGATGACGTGTTCGTTCATGATTTTCTGGTCGGTCAATTCTTCCAGAAACACGATACCGCAGACGGGACCGTTGACGCCGATCGTAATTTTGCGCGTGACGAGATCATCCGGCGAGCCGAGAAGCTTGCGGATGTTGTCCATGTTCTGGTGAACGGTGTCGAAAAGTCCGCGATAGAAATTTTCTTGATTCGATTGACCGTCCACTGGAGATCGCCACCTTCTTCGTCATTGCGTGATTGCCGCATATGTACGTCATGCTTGACGGTTCGCCGGCTCGCTTTTCTTGTCGATGCCGGTTTTTCGGACAGCTTGCTTGTCTGCGCCGCTTGCTTGTATATGGATATATTGCGCGCGTTTTCCGCGATTTATGAATGTCCGGCAACTGCATGGGAACGGTTGCTCATCCCGGCGACTATCGCTTCGACCGCGTGATGCCGCGATAAAGTTGGTGGCATTGAGGAACGTTGTCCGCACATATATTTGGAGTACATTGAAGCATCGGGGTGACGGGTGTCGAATTCGCCCGAAAGCGACAGGCGGCACCTGGAGGCAACCGGCGGCAAAGGAGCGGGGGAAGCGAGGTGAAGATACGGTGAAACGCGCGATCAAATATGTGGCCATCGGCGATTCGTTGACCGAGGGATGGGGAGTGGCGAAGGAACAGAGTTTCGTATATGTGTACGCCGAATGCATGAAAAGGCGTCTGGGGAGAACGGTTGAAGTTCATTGCGCGGGGATCAATGGCGAGACGACGGAAGATATCGCGAGGAGATTGGCGACGGCCGAGGATTTGCGGCAAGCGGTGCGCGGTGCCGACATTCTCAGCCTGACCGGAGGAGGAAACGATCTGCTGAAAGCGGCGCGGCAGTTTTTGCTGAGAAGCGATCCGCATGAGTTAAAGACGGCGCACCGCCGATATGTGAAGCAAGTCGGGGAGATCTTCCGGTTGATCCATCAGATCAGATCGGATGGCGAATCGGACGGGAAGGACGGGGATGTAGGTGCGCATGGGAAGGTAAGGCCGCTGCTTGTCCGCATTCTGAATCTGTATAATCCGTTTCCGGTTTTCGAGGATTCGGCTTACTGGGTGGAGCGGTTCAACAAAGAATGGAGGGCTTATGAAACGAGATTCATCCGTGTCGTGGATATCTACGAAGCGTTCCGCGGCCGCATCGACGAACTGATCGGAGACGATATGGTCCATCCCAACGCGCTCGGCTATCGCGTCATGGCCGAGGCGGCCGACGCCGTCGGCTATGACGGTTTGGAGGATGAGAATGCCTGCTCGGTTGCGGACGGGCGATGAACCGGGCGAACGGGCAAATGAACGGCTGGTTGACGAACGGCCGGATGAAGGAGCGGGTCCCGTGTTTTGTTCATTATGGTCATGTTACCGTGCGGGCGGCTATCGGACGGCTTTGACGCGTTGATCGTTTTTCTTCTGAGCCTGGGTGGATTTGGCGTCGTCCGTTTTCATGGTGATCGATCCTTCGAAAACCGCGCCTTCGGCGATCCGAATTTTCGCCACCTCAAGATTGCCGTAAATTTGTCCGCTTTTTGCGATGTACAGCGTGCCGGTTGTCGTCACTGTTCCGTGGATTTTGCCCGCATGGTAGATGTTGGCCGCTTTCACATCGGAGTACAGGACGGCGTTTTCTCCGACGTGCAGATCTCCCTTGCATTCGATATCGCCGCGCACAGTTCCGTCGACTCGAATGCTGGTGTTGCTCATCAGCTTTCCTTCGATCATCGTGCCCGTGCCGATGATGGTGTCCGTCGTCTGAAACTTCATGTCTTTGAAACGGATCACATTTCGCATGTTTAGCCTCCTCGGTTCAATCAGGAATGTAGGTTCGCGGATCCACAGGCGAACCGTTCTTGTGCACCTCATAGTGCAGGTGCGGCCCGGTGCTTCTGCCGGTCGACCCCATCCGTCCGATCAGGTCCCCCTTCTCGACATGATCATTCCGCTGGACGAGGATTTTGTTCAGATGCGCGTAGAGCGTTTTTAATCCTTGCGAATGATCGATGATGATATAGTTGCCGAGTTCCGAAGTGCGCCCGGTTTCGGCGACCACTCCTTCGGCGGTCGCATAGATCGGATCATTCAAGGTTCCATCGATGTCGATGCCGGAATGAAAGGCGGATCGGCGGGTGAAAGGATCGAGACGAAAGCCGTAACCGGAACTGATCCGGCTGCTTTCCGTCGGCCAGATGGAAGGGGTGATCGATTCGAGATGTTTCTTTTCGTACAGTTCATCGATCAGCATATTCAGTTTGTCCGCCATCTCCGTCAGAGATTGGGACAACGCGCCGAGAGACGTTCCGGTTTGTTCGGCGAGCTGCAGGATTTGTTCGACATCCGCCGGCTGGAATACGCCGCCTGCGGCCCGGACGCTCGCCTCGGTATCCGCCGTTTCCGGCACCTTGATGCCTGTAAGGGATTCGATCTCCGATTCGAGCTTTTCAAGCTCGCGCAATTTGCCGCGCACTTCTTCTGTCTGTTCGCTGAGTTCAATGATTTTTTGCTGCAGCTGCTCGATGCGCGCTTCTTTCACGGAAAGTTCCCGCTGATGGGAATGCGCGTCGGCGGCAATTTGATCGGTCAGGATGTCGATCGTCTGATCGTACCGCTGTTTTTCCGAGCCGAGCCAGATGAAGAACGCGGACAGTGTGAACAGCAAGGTCACCGCCAGAAACAAGAGAGTGAAGCGTGACGTGCGGAAGCGGCGAACCATGCGTTCGGCTTCCGGGACGATGATGACCGTCAGATGTCTCTTCCTCATGCAGGCATCCTCCCTTGTTCGTTATATATATTCACCGAACCGTGAAGTATGTCCGAAGATGCGGGGATACCCGCATAAAAATTCGTCTGGTGGACGGACAACCACGCCGGGAGATGATCGGCGGCATATGATGCATGGACATACCGAAGGGAGGTGTCAACGAATGATGCAAGCACCGACGGCGGATAATATGCGGAAGCTTCTCGGCAAGCACGTGTACGCGATTCGCAAGGACGGTTCGGTCGTCTCCGGCAAGCTGATCCGCGTGAACAATCGATATGCGATACGCCCGAAGCGCAAAGCGGCCAATACGAAAGGGATCATACCGCTCGTTCTGTTCGACTTGCTGGCGATCGGTTCGTCGCCGTATTACTATGGGCCGTACGGTCCGTATGGTCCTTACGGTTGGTATGATTCCTATTATCCGTATTACCCATATGGTCACGCATACTACTATTAACAGGTTCGGGTTCCATTGAGCTTATCCAAACGGATTCTCAAGTTTCGATATTTGCGTCATTTGCGTCGGCCCCCGGCCGCGACTTTGCCGGGGGCGTAAGATAACGACATCGTCGGTTTGGGCTTCCGGTCGGATATGAATGACATACCGTCTCGTCGAGAGGACGGAGACGATGATGGCCGGTGGCGGCCGTCTGGCGGCGGATAGCGGGCTGTCGGTCGCTGCCATCGTGTTTTGCCGGGGAAGGAACGTGTGCTCGTCCATCGTGTTCTGTCAGTGAAAGAGCGGCGTGCTGTCATCATCCGGCGATCAGAGCGGCGCGCTTATTCATGGCGTTCTTATCGCTGGAACGGCTTGCTGTCCGTCTTCGTTGCGAAATGGCGCGTCGGAATCGGCGGAATGACGAGGAAGCGTGTGGAAAAAGATATAGCCGTCCGCGGCGTGACGGAACGGCGGACGGCTGTTCGCGGATCGGTGGAGGTGTCCTGTTGGTAATGGCTTCATGAGATGGCTGCATATCGGCGCTCATGACGGCGTCGGAACAGAGCGCATGGCGCAAGACGGGGGATGGCCATGCCGCTCATTCCGTCAGACCGGTCCGAGCGGAGTCTTATCGGAGAATGCCGACTCGGCTAGGATTTAAATTTGCGCGTAATGATCACGAGCAGGATGAACAGTACGAGGATGGAGCCGAGCGATGAACCCGCAAAGGCGGAGAACCGTTTGGGATAATAACCGGCCGGTGAAACGTTCGGATAGGCCGGTTTGTAACCAAGCGGGCTTACATTGCTGCTGTAGAGGCTGACTTTGCCGCCGAGCGGGCTTACGTTACTGCTGTAGGGGCCGACTTTGCCGCCGAGCGGGCTTACATTGCTGCTGTAGGGGCCGACTTTGCCGCCGAGCGGGCTTACATTGCTGCCGAAAGGGCCGACGTTACTGCCGAGCGGGCTTACATTACTGCTGTAGGGGCCGACTTTGCCGCCGAGCGGGCTTACATTGCTGCCGAGAGGACCGACGTTACTGCCGAGCGGACTTACATTGCTGCCGTAAGGGCTGACGTTGGCGGCCGCCGGGCTTACATATTTCGGTCCTGCATTGGCCGCGGCCTGATGAGAATAGGGCATGTTGGACATGTGATCCATTCGCATATGACCTCCTTTCATGATGGAACAGTACATCATATGGAGATCGGCCAATGAACGATTGGATAGATGTCCCGCCGGGCAAAGAACTTCATGGGATCATGGATTATGCGCGAATGACGGCACGGCTCGCATCACGCGGTCGGCTCGCGGTGATATTTCGCTTCCCACCGTTTGCCGAGCCACCACATGACGATGAACATTCCGACGACCAGGATGATCTTCCACGGCGATTCGAGGATCGAAGCGAGATCGTGACCCGCCAGCGTGATCATGAGTACGAGCAGCGATTTGCCGAGACTTAAGGCAAGGATATAGGTTCCGATCGGGATCGTGCTCAAGCCGGAAATGGCGTTCACCAAAGCCGACGGCGTGAACGGCAGGCTGTATGCGATGAACAAAGGCGTGAATCCGCGATGGGTCAACCATTGAAACATCGACTTCGTCTTCGGATAGCGGCGCTGCAACGCCTGGCTGAATCTGGCGCCGAACAGGCGGAAGAACAAGAAGACGAGAATCGCTCCGGCGGTGGAGCCGATCCATGACAGAAGAAAGCCTTGCCACAATCCGTAAGCGGTCGCATTGGCGATGAGAATGACGAAAAGCGGCAAAAACGGCAGCAATGCTTCGATCAGGGGAAGCAGAATGCCGGGCAAAGGCCCCAACGACCGCAAATATTCAAACCATCCTAATATATCTTCAACCGTTAACTGCTTCAACCATTCGATCCAAGACACCGTGAGTCTCTCCATCCTTTTCTTTATCTGACGGATAAATGATTTCATATCTGATTTCTGACAGAGAAAAACGCCTTGTCTTATCATAGCATGCCGGGACGCCGTTCCTCAACAAATCAGCTTCCGGCCTCTTCCCTGTCCTCACTCGGGATTTCCTCCGCGCTGGTTCATCATAATTTCCCGGATGTTTGCCGTAGAATCGTCCTTCTTGCATCTGTCCATCATGTCATCACATCTCCCGCAGCCGATTTTTCTCCAACCTCAATAGGATCACACATTATACAGGAATCGCGATTGGGACGATCTCATTCCTGTTCACCTGCCTGTTCCGCCCCTTCGGACAAGCCGTCAACACGCAGGCGGATCATAATGTGAGAAAATATCACGCATATCAAGGGCCGATAATGGAATGTGATCATTTTGCGCAAGACCGAATAATTCGCTTATCAGGGATATAAAAAGAATGAATTAGCAAGCGGAAATAAGCGGTGATACAATGAGTACACCGAAACAAACGGAGCATTATGACGATCCAGGGCAGATTATACGAACAAAATGTGTTAGGTAAACGCCAATAAATAACAGAGAGGTTGCACATCATGATAAAATTCCCGACAAAACAAGGTCTGTATGACCCAAAATTTGAACATGATGCTTGCGGTATGGGATTCGTGGCTCACATCAAGGGCAAGAAGTCGCACGACATCGTGCATCAGGCGTTGACGATGCTTGCGAATCTTGAACATCGCGGCGGACAAGGCGCCGAGAAAAACACGGGCGACGGCGCGGGAATCCTGCTGCAGATTCCGCATGAATTTTTCCACTGTCAATTCGCGCAACAAGGCATCGAACTGCCGGCGCCCGGAGAATACGGGGTGGGCATGCTTTTCCTGCCGACCGATCCGGCGCTTCGTGAGCAATGCGAACAACTGCTGGAAGCGATCGTGAGGGAAGAAGGTCAGGATGTGATCGGATGGCGCACGGTGCCGACGAACGATGCGACGCTCGGAGAAGCCGCCAAGGCGGCACAGCCGTACATCAGGCAAATCGTGATCGGTCTGAATGTGCGGGATCATGATCCGCTGGCTCGCGAACGGAAACTGTATGTCATCCGCAAGCTGGCCGAACGGCGCATCCGCCATCGGGACAACGGCGGGCTCGGCTGCGGAGAATTTTATTTCTGCAGCTTGTCGGCGAGCACGATTGTGTACAAGGGCATGTTGACGACGGAGCAGGTTGCCGAATATTATCCCGATCTTCGCGATCCGTCCGTTGAATCGGCTCTGGCGCTTGTGCATTCCCGATTCAGCACCAACACGTTTCCGAGTTGGGACCGCGCCCATCCGTACCGTTATCTCATTCACAACGGCGAGATCAATACGTTGCGCGGCAATATCAACTGGATGAGAGCGCGGGAGGCGCTGTGCGAGTCGCCGCTTTTCGGGGAAGATATTCAGAAAATTCTGCCTATTATCGATCAGGATGGAAGCGATTCAGCGATGTTCGATAACACGCTGGAGTTCCTGTATCTCGCGGGCCGTTCGTTGCCGCACGTCGCGATGATGATGGTGCCGGAGCCGTGGGCGAAGCATGAATCGATGCATCCGGACAAAAAAGCGTTCTACGAATACCACAGCGCGTTGATGGAACCGTGGGACGGTCCGGCGGCGATGGCGTTCACCGACGGCAGGATCATCGGCGCGATTCTCGACCGCAACGGTTTGCGCCCGTCCCGCTACTACATCACCAACGACGACCGGATCATTCTCGCGTCCGAAGTCGGAGTGCTGGATCTGCCGCCGGAGATCGTCGTGAAGAAGGATCGACTGTACCCCGGACGGATGCTGCTGGTCGATACGGTGGAAGGCCGCATCATCTCCGACGAAGAGCTGAAGCTGAACATCGCGCGGGAGCATCCTTACGGCGAGTGGCTGGCGGAGCATATGGTCGATCTCGACGATCTTGCGCAAGGCGGGCCGCAGGATGAAGCCGCGATGGCGGAGACGGCCGCGGTGCTTGAAGCGCGTAACACGGGCTCGTCCGATCTGCAGCCGGAGGTGCAGAGCGAGGCGGACGATGCGGACCGGATCCGAATGCTGCAGATCGCCAACGGCTATACGTACGAGGAGCTGACGAAGATCATCGCACCGATGGCGGCGGACGGGGCGGAAGCCGTCGGCGCGATGGGGGTTGATTCGCCTCTGGCCGTTCTGTCCCGCAAACCGCAACTTCTGTACAACTATTTCAAGCAACTGTTCGCGCAGGTGACCAATCCGCCGATCGACGCCATCCGCGAGGAGATCGTCACTTCGACGATCACGCTGCTGGGCTCGATGCACAACCCGCTTGAAACGAAGCCCGAAAGCTGCAGGATGATCAGGCTCGACGGTCCGATCCTGACGAACGACGAATTGGAGAAGCTGATTCATCTCGGCCTGCCCGGTTTCAAGTCGCACGTTCTGTCGATCTTGTATCCGGTGGAGGGAGGCGCCGAAGCGCTCGAGAAAGCGCTTGACGATCTGTTCGCCGCGGCAGATGAACGGATTGCGGAAGGCGTCAATTTGCTCATCCTGTCCGATCGGGGATTGAATGAAACTTACGCGGCGATACCGTCGCTTCTCGCCGTTGCCGGATTGCACCACCATCTGATCCGCAAAGGAACGCGCGCGAAGGTGAGCCTCATCATCGAAACGGGGGAAGCGCGGGAAGTGCATCATTTTTCGGCGCTGCTCGGCTACGGCGCGGCGGCGATCAATCCGTATCTCGCCTTCGAGACGATTCGTCAGATGATCCGCGACGAACTGATTTCGGGCGTCGATTACGAGGAGGCCGTTCATCATTATGTGAAGGCCGCTGTGAAAGGCATCGTCAAAGTGCTGTCCAAAATGGGCATCTCCACGATCCAATCGTATCGCGGCGCGCAAATCTTCGAAGCCGTCGGCATTGCGCAGGACGTCATCGACCGCTACTTCACGTGGACTCCTTCGAGAATCGGAGGCATCGGGCTTGCGACGATTCACGACGAGGTGCGCCAGCGGCATGAGCAGGCGTTCGCGGCGGCGGAAGTGAGAGGCGCCGTGCTGGACAGCGGCGGCGAATATCAATGGCGCAGCGGCGGCGAAGAGCATCTGTACAATCCGAAGACGATTCATACGCTGCAGCATGCGTGCCGCACCGGTGATTACGAATTGTTCAAACAGTACAGCCGGATGATCGACGAGCATGAGCGCATGCATGTGACGCTGCGCAGCCTGCTGAAGATCAAGGAAGCGGATCAGCCGATTCCGATCGAGGAAGTGGAACCGGTCGAATCGATCGTCAAGCGGTTCAAGACGGGGGCGATGTCGTACGGTTCGATCAGTGAAGAGGCGCATGTGAGCCTGGCGATCGCGATGAACCGGCTCGGCGGCAAATCGAACTCCGGCGAGGGCGGAGAACATCCGTCGCGCTACGGCGACTTGCGGCGCAGCGCGATCAAACAGGTGGCGTCGGGACGTTTCGGCGTGACGAGCCATTATCTGGTGAATGCGGATGAACTTCAGATCAAGATGGCGCAGGGGGCAAAGCCGGGCGAAGGCGGACAGCTGCCGGGCAAAAAAGTATATCCGTGGATTGCGGAAGTGCGGGGCTCAACGCCGGGTGTCGGTCTGATCTCGCCGCCGCCGCACCACGATATTTACTCGATCGAAGACCTGGCCGAACTGATTCACGATCTGAAAAACGCGAACCCGCGCGCCCGCATCAGCGTAAAACTCGTTTCCGAAGTGGGAGTGGGCACGATCGCGGCCGGAGTCGCCAAGGGCCACGCGGATGTGATCCTGATCAGCGGTTACGACGGCGGCACCGGAGCGGCGCCCCGCACAAGCATCAAACATGCCGGGCTGCCTTGGGAACTGGGGCTCGCCGAGTCGCATCAGACGCTTGTGCTGAACCGATTGCGCGACCGGGTTACGCTGGAAGTCGACGGCAAGCTGATGACGGGGCGCGACGTGGTGATCGCCGCAATGCTCGGCGCGGAGGAGTTCGGTTTTTCGACGGCGCCGCTCGTCGCGCTCGGTTGCGTCATGATGCGCGTATGCAATCTCGACACTTGTCCCGTCGGCATCGCGACGCAAAATCCGGAACTCCGCAAGAAGTTTGCCGGCGACCCCGCCCATGTCGAAAACTTTATGAGATTCGTGGCGCAAGAAGTGCGGGAATGGATGGCAAGGATCGGCGTGCGGAGCCTGACGGAGCTCGTCGGCCGTACGGAGCTGTTGGAGCAACGGCGCATTGATGATCATCGCAAAACGTACGGCATTGATCTGTCTCCGCTGTTCTACCGTCCGAACGTTCCGGAGAGCGTCGGCCGCTATAAACGAATCGAGCAGGATCACGGACTTGAGCATTCGCTGGATGTGCGGACGTTGATGGGAATTTGCAAGCCAGCGTTGGAACGCAAGGAGCCTGTGCGCGCGGTGTTGCCGATCCGCAACACGGACCGGGTCGTCGGCACGATCGTAGGCAGCGAGGTGACGCGCCGGTACGGCGCGGAAGGATTGCCGGAAGATACGATTCGCCTGCATTTCCGCGGCTCCGCCGGCCAAAGTTTCGGCGCTTTCCTCCCGAAAGGGATGACGCTGATGCTTGAAGGCGACGCCAACGACTACATCGGCAAAGGGCTGTCGGGCGGCAAGATCATCGTGTATCCGATGAAACCGATGCATCCGGACTTCGTTCCGGAAGAAAACATCATCGTCGGCAACGTGGCCTTCTATGGGGCAACGGGCGGCGAAGCCTATATCCGCGGCATCGCGGGCGAACGGTTCGCGGTCCGCAACTCAGGCTTGAACGCGGTGGTCGAGGGCGTCGGCGATCACGGCTGCGAATACATGACGGGAGGACGCGTCGTCATCCTCGGCCCGACCGGGCGCAATTTCGCGGCGGGCATGTCCGGAGGTATCGCGTATGTGCTGGATATGGACGGAAGGTTCGCAAGCCGCGTGAATCGGGAGATGGTGTTGCTGGAGCCGCTGGCGGACGAGGCGGAGCGCAAATTCGTGAAAGATATGATCGTCCGGCACACGGCGTACACCGGCAGCGATTATGCGCGCCGCATTCTGGATCATTGGACGGATATGCTGCCGCGGTTCGTGAAAGTGATTCCGAAAGATTACAAGCGGATGATCGAAGCGATCGAACGCGAAAAAGCCGCCGGATTGGATGAGAAAGACGCGCAGCTCGCCGCTTTCGCCGCCAATGTGGCGGACTGAAACAGGATGGAATGGGGAGGAACCGCGTATGGGGAAACCGACCGGATTTATGGAATATAATCGCATATTGCCGGCTGACCGCGATCCATCGGAGCGCATTGCGGATTGGCAGGAATTTCACACGCATCTCGAGGAAGAGCAGCTGCGGAAACAAGGCGCGCGCTGCATGGATTGCGGCATCCCGTTTTGCCAGAGCGGAACAATCTTGCACGGTTCCGTCATCGGTTGTCCGATCCACAACCTGATTCCGGAATGGAACGACCTCGTGTATCGCGGCAGATGGAAAGAAGCGCTTGAGCGGTTGGAGATGACCAACAATTTTCCGGAATTCACCGGCCGGGTATGTCCGGCTCCGTGCGAAAGTGCGTGCACGGCGGGATTAAACGGCGATCCGGTCACCATCAAGCAGATCGAGTATGAGATCGTGGAACGCGGATTCAAGGAAGGATGGATTCGTCCTCGTCCGCCCAAGTTCCGGACGGGGAAACGCGTGGCGATCGTCGGTTCCGGTCCGGCCGGTCTCGCTGCCGCCGCGCAGCTGAACAAGGCGGGACATACGGTAACCGTATATGAACGGGACGATCGGATCGGCGGCCTGCTCATGTACGGCATACCGAATATGAAGCTGGACAAGGTCAAGGTCGTGGAACGCCGCGTCAATCTGTTGCGGGAAGAGGGAATTCGCTTCGTCACCAACACCGAGATCGGGAAGGACATTTCCGTGGAGCAGTTGATCGGCGAATATGATGCCGTCGTGTTGTGCACGGGAGCGACCAAGCCGAGAGATCTGGCGATCGAAGGCCGCGGGCTGAAGGGCATCCATTTCGCCATGGAGTATTTGACCAAGAGCATCAAGGAGCAGATGGACGGAACGAACCCTGATGCGGGCGCCCCGGATGCGGAAGCGATCTCCGCTAAGGGCAAGGACGTGATCGTCATCGGCGGCGGCGATACGGGAACGGACTGTGTGGCAACGGCGATCAGACAAGGCTGCAGAAGCGTCACGCAGTTCCAGCACAACAAAATGGAGCCGCTGAAACGGGACGGGAAGCAGCCGTGGCCGTTGTTCCCCAAAATATACAAGATCGATTACGGCCAGGAAGAAGCGAAGGCGATCTACGGAACGGACCCGCGCAGCTATTCCACTTCCACGGTGAAGTTTGTGGGCGATGAGAACGGGCGCGTGAAAGAACTTCACACGGTGCAAGTCGAATTCGAATACGTTGACGGCAAGCGGATCGCGAAGGAGATTCCGGGCACGGAGAAAGTGTGGCCTGCGCAGCTGGTGCTGCTCGCGATGGGGTTCCTCGGACCGGAAGACACGCTGTTGAACCAGCTGAACATCGAGCGCGACGAACGTTCGAACGTTAAGGCCGCCTTCGGCAAGTTCGCGACCAATATTCCCGGCGTGTTCGCAGCAGGCGATATTCGCCGCGGGCAAAGTCTGGTCGTATGGGCGATCGCCGAAGGGCGCGGAGCCGCTCGCGCAGTCGACGAGTATTTGATGGGTTCGTCCCTGCTGCCCAACTGATCGCAAGAAGCGTGAAAGTAGTCTGGCAAACATACAGAATGACTTACGGAGTAAAAGATGAAAGCCGGCCTATTCGCCTGTCGAATAGCCGGCTTTACATTATGGCTTGTCGTTTATTGCGGTTCATCTTATTGCATGTCGTCAGCCTTGATCCGAATGATCATGGATGATCCTCAACCATTCATTGCGCCTTGGCTTCCGGCGCTGCCGAACTGTTCGGGCGGTTCCCCGCACTTGCCTGCTGTTCGCCGGTCGTCATATGGCTCGTGCCTGTGAAAATGCCGCCCGCGTCGATCGTGAACGCCGCCGAAGAAGCGTTGCCCAGCAGCTTGCCGGTCGAAGTGATCGCCAGTAATTGCTGCGCCTGCACATTTCCCTGCACTTGTCCGGCGATGGTGATGTTTCGCGCGCTGATGTTCGATTCGACGAACGCTTTCTCCCCGATCGTCAGATCGCCGTCGCACACGATATCCCCGATAACGCGCCCTTCGATGCGGACGCTCGCTTGAGAGACGATTTTGCCCTCGAAAATCGTGCCTTCGCCAACTAACGTATCGGTTTTGGAAACGTCGGGTTTTTTCTTAATCACGTATCTCAACACATCCTAACTTTGACTGGTATCGTATGAACTTGAACCAAGATGCCGATGGGTTGAAGAGATCATCGGCACGTTACGGCAAATAGGTTTTCGGATTGACGGGCACGCCGTTCTTGTAAACTTCATAGTGCAGATGCGGCCCCGTGCTTCGGCCCGTGGAGCCCAGCTTGCCGATCTGATCGCCTTTCTGCACCTGATCGCCTGCGGACACGAGACGTTTGGACATATGCGCATACAAGGTGCGGATGCCGTTCGTATGATCGACGATCACATAATGTCCGTAGTAACGGTCATAGCTGGAGGTCACCACTTTGCCGTCCGCCGTTGCGTAGACCGGATCGCCCACCTTGCCGCCGAAATCGATCCCCGAATGGTAGCTGAGCTTTCGCGTAAACGGATCGGTTCGATAACCGAAGGAAGAGGTGATGCGCGTAGAAGTCGTCGGCCAGATGGACGGGGTGATCCGCAGCATATGCTGGTATTCGATGGCGATTTCCCTAGCTTCCTCCAGATCCGTCTTCAGAACTTCCATTCGCGCTTCGAGCTGCCGCAGGTAATCTTTGGCCACATCCGCCAACGCCATGACGTCGGTGGCCGTCACTTCATGCAAGGCGCCTCCCTGACCGTTCTCCAAATCGAACGTGTACCATCTTTCGATCAGCAGTCCGTCGAAGATGGATATGAGGCTGGATCGTTGCTCGTGAACCGGCGCGTGCCAAACGTATCCGGGACCGTCGGCGCCGATTCCTTCATTGAAATCGTTTACAAAGTGCGAATGACTGTATGATGCTGCAAACGGTTCCGCATTCACCGCCGAGTACGGTCCCGATGCGGATGCGATCATGATGTCCTGTTTGTCGGTTATGCCCGCGTCGTCGCTTGCCGAAGCGACAGTGTCGGGATCGCCGTTGATCTGTTTGATCTGGTCGCTGAGCTGCTGCAGTTCATCCAAACGGTTCTGCACGATTTCCGTCTGGGTGGACAATTCGACGACATCCGCCATCAATTGCTCGATCAGCCTGTCCTTCAAGTTGACGATCGCGCTGTGTTCGGCCTGTTCCGTCTGCAGTTGCGCCGTCAGTTGCTCAGTCAGGATGACCGATTCGGAGTACAGCTTCGATAAGGTATAGATCGTGAAAGCCGATACGGCTGCGGATATCAATAGGATGACAGGTACAAGGATAAGAATGATGCTTCGCAACCGAAAACGGACGACGGATGAATTCGCGTCACGAATGACGACGAACGTGAGCTTTCGCGTTCCAAACTTCAGTTTCATGTCGAACCTCGCTATAGCTATATATGTAACATGATTCGATGGTCATAGTTCATTTGCATGAGACACAGGTGTTATTATTCTGCATCAATCTGCAAAATACCTTCCGTATTCGGAAAAAAACTTCGAATATTTGATTCATGATCTTGTCATGCTAGTTCTTGCCGCATATTGACCGCAATTGGCGAAAATGACCGGTGGACATTCGGCGAAAAATGGAGGTATGGCATTGGTTTGGCTTGCGGGCTTGCTGTTATTGTTCGTCGTTCAGCTGTTCGTCATCCTGTTCCGGGAATACCGGATGCCGTCCAGGCTTGCCGCATGGCTTTTTATCGTGTATATCGTGCCCGTGCTGGGGTCGGTTCTATACTTGGTGATGACGAACGGGTACAGAAAGAAGCGGTTTCCCGAATGGGATGTCCATGTTCACGGGCAGCTCAAACCTTCGGCGCGTCCGAATACGACCCGGCCGCATCGCATGCAGGCGTGCCGCGGCAGGCTGCAAGGGCTGATCGACGGTCTTCCGGCATATCCGCCCGGTGTTTCCGAGCGTTCGGAACTATACACGGACGGAGCGGCGTTTTTCGAAGATCTGCTCAGGGATTTGGCGGCGGCCGGACATCATATCCATATGCAATTTTATATTTTCCGGGATGACGAGACCGGCAACGCGTTCATCGAACTGCTGAAAGAAAAGGCGAAGCAGGGGGTGGAAGTAAGGATCATCCTCGACGGCGTCGGCTGCCTTCGTTTTCCGCGCCGCAAAATACGCGAACTGAGGGATAACGGCGTCAGGCTGCATATTTTTCTGCCTTTGCTCATGTCGTTGCGGCGCCGGTGGCTGAATTACCGCAATCATCGGAAAATCGTCGTGTGCGACGGCAGATGCGGGTATGTCGGCGGAATGAACATCGGCGCGGAATATTCGAAGGGCACGAAAAAGTTGGGCAAATGGCGCGACACTCAACTGCGGGTGGAAGGGGACTGCGTGTACGGGCTGCAGCACACGTTTCTGAAAGATTGGGAACTCGTTACGGGCGAGAAGCTGGCGGACAGGCGGGAATATTATCCGATGCGCGCGGAGCGCGGCGCTTCCGATGAGGCGGGAAATGGCGAGAAGATCAGCGGGGCGTCCGTTGGGACGGGCGGACCGGCTGAGACTCTTAAAGAGGATGTGAGCGCAGGAACGGTCACGTATGACCTTCTCGAAAGGGACGGCGACCGGGTGCCGGACGGCATCGGGGCAAGGGGGGATCCGGTGCAGATGATTCCGAGCGGTCCCGATCAGCAGATTCATGCCATGTTTCTATTGATTCACGGTTTATTGACGACGGCGCGAAGCAGCATTTATATCACAACCCCATACTTCGTACCCGAGGAAAGCATCCAGGTGTCCCTGATCTCCGCCGCCGTCAGCGGGGTGGACGTGCGCATTCTCATCCCATCCAAGGCGGACTCGCGCCTTTCGAAACTGGCCACGTTGTCCCATCTGGAGGAACTGATGAGCGCGGGCGTCCGCGTGTACGAATATCAGGCGGGGTTCATTCATGCGAAGACGCTCATCGTGGATTCGATGTTTGCGACCGTCGGAACGTCGAATATGGATATGCGGAGCTTTTTCAACAATTTTGAAATGAATGTGTTCACTTATTCGCCCTCGCTGGTGCGGAAGCTCGAGGATCAATTCTGGACCGATCTGGGGGCGAGCCTTGAGATTGATTATGAGACGTTCAGGAAGCGGCCGTTATGGCGCCGCATGACGGAAGCCGTGGCGCGCATGCTGTCTCCGTTGTTTTAGGCGGCGGGGCGCAATGCCGTTACAGCTTCGCGCGTGAGAGGAAGGAGAGGGCGTGATCGAGATTTTGCGGCGGTACGCGGCGAATGAGGTCGCCGAGCCGTTCCAGCCGCGGAGTGATGTTCAGCAGGTTGTAATCGGCGGGCTTGTTGAGCCGCTTGCATTCGTCCCAGGTGAGCGGAGTCGACAGCGGGGCTCCCGGTCTGGCGCGCGGCGTGTAAGGGGCGGATAATGTTTTGCCGTACCAATGCTGCAGATAGTCGAAGTAAATCCGGTCGCCGCGGTCTTTTTTCAACCGTTCGAGGGTGAACAGGTCCGGATACCGTTCGGTCAAATATTTCCCGAGAAATCGTCCGATCTTGCGCAATTGCTCGAACGTGTAGCCGGGCTTGATCGGGACGTAGATCTGGATGCCCGTGGCGCCGGACGTTTTCGGCACGGAGTCGATGCCGATCGCCCGCAGCGCTTCGCCGACGATCCAGGCGGCCTCGCCGATGCGCGGATCGTGTTCGAGAGAAGGATCGATGTCGATGATCCATTCGGCGGGCAGTTCGCTGCCGACATAATGAAACGACGGGTGAAATTCCAGGCACGCCAGGTTGCCCAGCCAGACGAGAGTCGGAAGGTTGTCCGCGACGACATATCGGATGCCGCCGAGCGTTTCGGTTCGGACGAAAGCGGGGGTCGGTTCCGGCGCGTTTTTCTGATAAAACGACTTGTCCCCAACGCCGTGCGGCCATCGGATCGTCGTCAAATATCGATTCCGGATGTACGGAAGCAAATACGGGGAGATCGAGATGAGCCGTTCGATATACATCAATTTCGTCAAGCCGACATCCGGCCACAGCAGTTTGTCGGGATTGGTGATCGTCAGTTCGTATCCGTCTATGATGACGGTGCCCTGTGTTTCCGCGGCCATCCAGACACCCCCTGTCAATGCGGTTTGAAGTGGGCTTTCATGCGTCCGGCAGATCGAAGCTGAGAAGCTTCGGATGACGAAGCACGCCCGCCGCTGTGATTTCAAGTCCCGTGACACGGCACCGGAAAGGCTTGTTCAACCAGATGATCTCTTCTTTCGACAGTTCGGCGGGAAGTTTGGAGAAAGGCGGCCGTGCTCCGCCGCATGCTCCCGCGTAGTGCAGCAGTCGTCTTCTGTCGTCGCCGCTGAGTCCGAGAGACACGCGTCCGACATACACATCGCCGAGCAGCATCACCATGCTGGCGGCCTGCCCTCCCCGCACGACGATCCCGGCGATCGTCACGTCGAGCGTCAGCGCGGTTTTCTTTTTGAACCAGTCGCGATGTTTTTTGCCGCTACGGTAGGGGGCGGTCAGCCGTTTGGCGACGACACCCTCCCATCCGTTGCGTTCGACCCAATCCCACAAAGCCGCGCCGTCGGAAAACAGATCGCTTACGAACAGATGAGGGCGGCGTTCGGGGAACAGCGCCAGAAGGCGCCGGTGCCGCTCGGAATACGGCAGCGGGCGCAGATCTTCGCCGTTCAGGCAAAGGATGTCGAACAACACATAGACGACGGGCCATTTCGCCAGGGCGACGCTTGTCGCTTCCGACCGTTCCCGCTGTAACACCAGCTGGAAGACGGGACGCTGCAGCTCCGGGTCGAATACGACCGCTTCCCCGTCGAGGATGATCCCTCCGGCCGTATGCTCCGGCGTCAGCGAGTCGCGCAGATAGCGGATGATCTCGGGATAGACGCGGCTTTTGTCCAGCATTTTCCGCGACAGCAGGCGGATCGAGCCTATGCCTTTTTCCGCATCGCGCTTTTCGGATGTTGCGGTCCGGGCTTCATCAGGAAGCGCGTGTTTGATCCGCGCGCCGTCATGCGCATCGTCCGCTCCGCTCACGCGGCTGCCGTTTATGCAGCTGATGATGCGGACGCCGTCCCATTTGAGCTGGTATCCCCAATCCTCGCCCTCGGGCAAGGAGTCGCATGCGATCGGCGTCATCGGTTCGAAGGGCAGGAAGCGATCCGTCGTGCTCATGACGTCGCTTTATCCGCCGCTTTCTTGCGCGTCGTTTTCGGTTTCGCGGCTTTTTCTTTCTTGGCGGCTTTGGCGGCGCCTGGCGCAGCCGCGTCCGCCGCCGCGCCGGGATCGGTTGCCGTCTTCGGTTCGAGCTTGGGCTTGACCGCTTCCAGACTGGCCTGCAGGGCGGCCATCAGGTCGATGATGTTCGTCTGCGGCGCTTCCGGAGCGACTTTGAATTCCTCGCCTTTCACTTTCGATTCGATCAATTCCATCAGTTTCGCGCGGTAATCATCCTTATATTTTCCGGGATCGAAGGCGGTCGTCAACTGTTCGATGAGCATTTCCGCCATTTGCAATTCTTTGTCGGACACCTGGACGTTTTCCGGAAGATTCGGCACCTGCTGGACGGGTCTTATTTCGTCGGGGTAAAAGATCGTCTCCATGGCGATGCAGCCGTCGATGATGCGGATGGCGCACAGCGTCGTTTTGCTGCGCATCGTCACTTTGGCGATGCCGATCTTGCCGCTGTTTTGCAGGGCCCGCATGAGCAGGCTGTAGGCGTTTATGCCCGTGTCGCCCGGACCGAGATAGTAGGTTTTCTGAAAATAGATCGGATCGATTTCGGATAAGTCGACGAAGTCCAGTATCTGGATTTCGTGCGACGTGTCCGTTTTCAGTTGGTCAAGTTCCTCTTTTTCGATCAGCACAAATTTGCCTTTCTCGTATTCGTATCCTTTCTTGATTTCTTCCCAGGGAACTTCCTCTTCGCAGACCGGACACTTGCGGACATAGGAGAGCGGCGAACCGCACTTGCCGTGCAGATAGCGGAGCGAGATGTCTTTTTCCTCCGTGGCCGCGTACATTTTGACGGGAATATGGACCAGACCGAAGCTGATGGCGCCCTTCCAGATCGTGTGCATGGTTGGATAACTCCTTTTCATTCGAAATAGAGAAGAAACGAAAAAATCGCGGGACGAAACAGATCTTGCCAATATCCATCAGTATATGCGAAGAGCGGGCGATTCATAACCGGACATATCCGGACGGCTAAGCTTCCCTTCGGGATCGGGACGCGGCGGAATGCTTAAAACACGCCGGTGCGCGAAGAAGCGTGAAGAATGTCCGGCGGATGATAAACCGGCGGCGAATGAGGCGAATCAGAGGGCGGAACGGGCGCATGACGAGAATCATGCGAATGAAAAGCCGGAAGCGGGACACATTATGAAACGAGGAAAAAAAGAGCAAAAGTGAAAAAGAAGGGGGCGGCAACCGATGGATCGTCGTGAAGATCAAAACCGTGAGGATCAAGACAACGTGGAGCGCAGACAAGCCGGACAACGGCGGGAAACCGTTGAGGATGCGGACACCGAAGGACGGGCGGATTATTTTATGGATATCGACCGCATGGTGAACGAAGGATTGGGCGGGGGCATCGTTTCCGATCAGAACGGTCTGATCGGGGATACGACGACCGATACGATGCAGGAACCGGACGCGGGTGAACTCTAGGCGACTCCGGCGGGTCCGGCCCGGTCAACCCCGCTCTTGTATCCACGCGTTGCAGGAGGTGAATGAGGATGGACATCAAACGCGCGCAGGAAATTCTTCAGGCGGAGAAGACGATTCCGGTCATGTGGAACGGCGAACCGGTGTGGATTGATCGCGTCGACATGAGCAGCGGTCAGGTGCACGTGCATAAGCAAAACGATCCGGACGAACGCAAGATGGTGTCTCCCGATGAATTGCAGGAGCTGCACTAACGTGTTGCGTGCGGTGACGCCGCACCGGTCGGTGTGCCCAGCCGAGCAAACGGCTATCTCTGACAGACAGCAACTCCCACGATCCGTCGGGTCGTGGGAGTTGCATGTTTTATCGGCGTTCAATGGCGATGAATAAGCCTAGTACGTCGCCAGCAACACGATCAGCAGGATGACCGCCGCGGGAAGGCTGATGCGCCAGACCGCGTCATTCACGGCGACCAGCCGTTCCTCTTTGGTCCAGCGAAACAGATCCAGATAGGACGAGTTGACCGCGATCGTACAGTAGAAGCGGACGCCTTGATACAGCAGGAACATTAGTCCGCCGTAGACGATGAACCCGATCCAACCCGGCGTCAGGGCGAGCGCCGTTACCGCCGCCCACATATATTTCGCCAGAAAAAACCACTGATCCGATGAGCGGATGCAGGACTTGATAACGGATTCCATCAGGACGGCGCGTTTGCCCCGGCGTCCGGTCAGCGGTTGCGATCGTCTGAAAATAAGCGGCCGCTTCTCACGGAGAGCGGATTTATCCTCCTTGATGCCGGATCGGGCCAGGAGAAACGAGGTCAGCCTCATGCGGGCGCGCCGTTCCCGTTCGATTTCGAACCGCAGCGCGCCCGGCTCGCGAAGCCTCGCGCGGACGATGCCGAACGCGGCCGATCCGGCTCCGGCGACGCACAGACATTCGACAAGCAGCCGGAGAGCCGATCCGCTTCCATGGAACGCATGCGAGGACGTCAGAAACAGCAATCCGCCCGTGACGATCACCGCTCCGCGCGCGATCCGCGATCTCCATCCGCTCATGCGGAATCGGAAAATGTCAACCGCCGGAGGGACGATCAGCTTCCAAAGGTATGTATACGCCGCAAGCAAGCCGACGTCGGCCGGCGACATGCCGTAACCGCGCACGAGCAGCGGGCTTAGCACGAAGAACAGGCCGGCGGCGGCAAGCGCCGCGACCGTCAGCGAGTAGGCGAGACCGAGGCGCCGAATGACGTTCAGCGCAGAACGGTGTTGCTGCAAAAACACCTCATCCGCCGGTTCGAGGAACGTTCGAACCGAGAAGCTTAATGTCGATACAAATACGAGAACGATCATGATTTCGTACGGAATATACGCCAGCCACGGGGGAGGCTCGCGCCACCAGGCGGCGTAGATCAGACCGGCGGCGATCAGGCCCGGAACGATGAAATAGATCGCGATCACCCAATCCACCGCGGTGCGCAGCGTTTTCCAATCATCGGCCAGCCATGTTCTTAGCCGCCGCATGAACAGGTTCTTCCACGACGTCAGGGAAACATCTCCGCGCATAGGCGTTGTCCGTTCAACCGTCCGCATGTTCGTCCGACCTCGCGCATATCGCCGTGTAACAATCGAGCAGGCTTCCATCGGGCAGACCGCAGGCTGCGCGAAGATCGTCGAGCGTGCCCGAAGCGGCGATCGTGCCTTTTTCGATGAGCAGATAACGGTCGCACAATTTCTCCGCCGTGTCCAGCATATGCGTGGACATGATGACCCCCGCGCCGCGCCGCAATTCTTCCTGAAGCAGGCCGATCAAATCTTTCATCGCGTGCGGATCGAGACCGATAAACGGCTCATCCACGATGTACAGGTCGGGTTTCGCCATAAAGCCGGCGATCAGCATGACTTTTTGCTGCATGCCTTTGGAGAAACCGGCCGGGTAGCGATGGATGACGTGTTCAAGGCGGAATCTTCGGAGCAGTTGGCCGCTCGCCGAGTGAAACTGTTCGTCCGGCAGTTCATGCGCGGCTGCCGCCAGCCGCAGATGTTCCCACAATGTCAACCGTTCGTAAAGGATCGGCTGTTCGGGGATATAGGCGTAGTTGCCGTTCGGACCGCACAGTTCGACCCGGCCGGTCACATGTTTCAGCAACCCCATGACGGCCTTGATCGTCGTGCTTTTTCCGGCTCCGTTCGGTCCGATGATGCCGACGAGCTCTCCCTGGCTGACGGTGAATCGGATATCATGGATGACGGGCTCATCGGCATCGTACCCGCCTTGTTGAATATCGACCTGAAGAACTTGCAATTTCTCCACTCCTTCATGTTTGCAAGGATTCCGTCTTTCTTTATAAGGACTCCATCAGTATAGTGGATTCTTGGCCATTTGACACGGATTATTTGCCCGCCGCACCTCCTTGACATTGATCCCTTTTTTCAATCGCTCCAACGCCTGCTCCGTATCTGTCGTCTTTAATGGTGAATTCGTGCATATATGGGTTCGTAATAGGAGTGCATCCGTTCGACGTGATATATGTGCTTGTCTGTTTTGCAGGCGACGCGTTGATCACGTCCGGTGTTTTTCTATACGAAAATGGGGCGGGATGGTTTCCGGCGCGGGGCGTCCGCACAGTTGCCCGCATGACTTAACGTCGATATAATGAAGGGAATAATAAAACATTCACGCAGTTATGCAATAGAAGGAGCGCGATCCATGCGTCAACTTACGGTGCAAGCGGATCATGAACAGGATACGGAACGTCTGGCGGAAGCGATCGCGTCCTGCTGTTTCGCAGGTTGTCTGATCACCCTTGACGGCGGCCTAGGAGCGGGCAAGACGAGACTGACGCAGGCGATCGCCCGCGCTCTGGGGGTGCGGGGAATTGTGAACAGCCCGACGTTTACGATCATCAAGGAGTATGAAGGAAGCCGTTTTCCGTTATATCATATGGATGTATACCGCATTACCGAAGATGAAGCGGCTGAGCTTGGGCTGGATGAATATTTTGAAGGCGACGGAGTGTCGATCGTCGAGTGGGCCAGCCTCATCCCGTCGCTGCTTCCTCCTGAGAGATGCGAGATTTTCATCGAAGTGACCGGGGAGCATTCGCGGTTGTTTCATCTTCGTGCGGTCGGAGAGCGGTACGAACGATGGCTGGACGAGCTTCGGGAAAAGAACCTGGGGCGATAGGGGACCGACGTTCGGAATCCGTTTTTCCGGTCATTCCATCTCGCCGGATGAGATTTATGGAACAGGAAGTGTGAGCGTGGCAGAAAGGGTTCATTTGGAGGGTATATATAAGGAGAACATACATAAGGAGAGCCATGAGGAAGGCGGGGAGCTGCGTCATCAGGCGTGGCTCGCGTTGGATACGGCGACCGCGAATATGACCGTTGCGGTGATGCGGGGCCTGGACGTGATTGCGGGCAACGAATCGGCTGTCGAACGAAATCATTCGGTCCGGCTCGTTCCGGAGATTCAGGATTTGCTTCGCCAGGCTGGCATCCGAATGCGGGATATACGGGCCATCGCGATCGGGCGCGGCCCCGGTTCGTACACCGGCGTGAGGATCGGCGTTACGGTGGGGAAAACGCTGGCCTGGTCGCTGGGCGTGCCGATCGTGAGCGTGTCGAGCACAGGCGCGCTCGCTTTCGGCTATGTGCGGGAAAGTCAGCCGGAAGGGTTGACTTGGATCGTGCCGATGCTGGATGCCAGAAGAAGACAGGTTTTTACGGGGCTGTACGCTTGGGCGGACGATCCGGAAGCCGACGTGCCCGATGCGGCGCTCATGCCGGATCCGGTGCGGCCTGCACAACCGGATGCGATGCGGCCTGCGGACGCGCCGGCAATCGCCGGACATGCGGCGGCGCAGGACGGCGCCGATGCGGATGGTTTCCCGGACGGTGAAGCGGAAACGATACGCTTTGCGGAATCCGGACTGAGCGGGACGTGGAAGCTGTTGGCGAAAGACCGCATCGTGCTGTTCGCCGATTGGGCGGCGCAGCTTTGCCGGGCGCTTCAATCGATGCCTGAGCCGAAACGGCCGAAGCGCATCGTATTTGTCGGGGAGACGGACGCTTTTCGGGAAGACGCTTCGTCATTGCATGAGCGGACAGGCGTACCCGTTCTGATTGCGAATCAATACGTGCATGCCCGGGATATTGCTTGCTTGGCATGGAACAGATTGCTGAGAAAGGAAGCGGATGATGTCCATGGGCTTGTTCCGAATTATACACAACTGGCGGAAGCGGAACAAAAGCTGCTTTCGCGGCAAACATAGGAGGCCGTCGTGTATGGAAAACCAGCAATCGACCGGTCGTGTGGAATCGGACATCCGGCAGGAGCTTGAAACCATTGACGTCGAGTTTCGTTCGATGAGGCTGGAAGACATCCCCCAAATTCTCGAAGTGGAACATGAATCGTTCACCGTGCCGTGGACGGCGGAAGCTTTCCGCAACGAGCTGACGCACAACCGGCACGCCCACTATTTCGTGATGCTCCATCAGGGGGAAATTATCGGGTACGCGGGCATGTGGCTCATTTTCGACGAGGCGCATATCACGAACGTGGCGATTCGCAAGCGGTTTAGAGGAAAAAAGCTGGGCCACAGGCTGATGCGGCATTTAATCGACAAGGCGGCCGTTCTCGGCGCGGAGAAGATGACGCTGGAAGTTCGCGTGTCCAATTACGTTGCCCAGCGGCTTTATTCGCGATACGGTTTTCGTCCGGTCGGCGTGCGCAAGGGGTATTATTCGGATAATCAGGAAGACGCGCTCATCATGTGGGCGGATATATCGGATACCGTATCATTCTGACAAGGTTTCGGCAAACGATTCGGAGTGAAAGGGGTTCTATCGGACTTTGACCATACATCATCAACACAACGGAACAGAACATCAGAGCCACACGGGGGAGCGACGGAACGAGAAGCTTGGAGCGGAAGGTTCGGCCGGATCATCCGGGAAGCCCGTGCGGATATTGGCGATCGAGACAAGCTGTGACGAGACTTCCGTCGCGATTGTGGAGAACGGGCGGCGCATTCTGGCGAATGTCGTCTCCAGCCAGGTCGATACGCATGTGAAATTCGGCGGCGTTGTGCCGGAGATCGCGTCGCGCAAGCATGTCGAAACGATCACGATCATGCTGGAGGAAGCGTTGCGGCAAGCGAATATCGGCCTCGATGATATTTCCGCCGTGGCGGTCACCCAAGGTCCGGGGTTGGTCGGCTCCCTTCTCGTCGGCATCGTGTCGGCGAAGGCGCTCGCGCTTGCGCTCGATGTGCCGCTGATCGGCACGCATCATATCGCCGGCCATATTTATGCCAACGAGCTGGTGAATGAACTCGTCTATCCGCTCGTCGCGCTCGTCGTATCGGGCGGGCATACCGAACTCATTCATATGCCCGCGCGCGGGCAGTTCCGGATCATCGGCGAGACGCGGGACGACGCGGTAGGAGAGGCGTACGACAAGGTCGCCCGCGCTCTCGGCTTGCCGTATCCGGGCGGCCCGCACATCGACCGTCTCGCGCATATGACCGATGATCCGATCGAGTTGCCGCGCGCATGGCTGGAGCACGATTCGTACGATTTCAGCTTCAGCGGGCTGAAATCGGCTGTGCTGAACGTGCTCAATCAGACGAAGATGCGCGGCGATGTGCTGCCGCCCGCCAGGGTTGCGCGCGGTTTTCAGGAATCGGTATGCGACGTGCTGGCGGAGAAAGCGCTGCGCGCCGCTTCCGAGTTCGGCGCGAAGCAGCTTGTGCTGGCGGGCGGGGTCGCCGCCAACCGCGGGCTGCGGTCGGTTCTGGCGGAACGCTGCGCGAAGGCGGGCATTCAGCTTGCGGTTCCTCCGCTGGATCTGTGCACGGACAATGCCGCGATGATCGCCGCCGCCGCGTTTCTGAAGTGGGAGCGGGGCGAATTCACTCCGCTTGATATGAAGGCGATGCCGCTCTTTACACTGGAAGAGTGGATGAACGGCTGATGCCGCTTTGTGAGCTATGTGAGCTTTGTGACATACCGATAGTAACGTGACTATAACGGTTCTTCATCCTGCCGTGAAATCCGGTCCTGATGGTTCGGCCATCGGGATCGGTTTTTTTATTTTCAGCGGTTCTGATTCCGGTTTCGCTTGCGCCGTTCTGCGTGAATGCGGCTTCCCCAATGGCAAAAGCATGTCTTTTCCATACCCGTTAAATGCCAAACATGGAGGATTAAGCTATGGATCATAGGTCAATAAAACTAAAGAACAGGCATTCGTAATCACCTGGACCTTGTAGACAAAGTTATCCACAGACCATGTGGATAGCGTGGATAAAATTTGCGAAAACAAACGGAACAACAGAAAAAATTGTCGGAACCGATCGAACAACTGGTGAATAACTTTTTAAATTCATTCTAATTTACATGTGGATAATGTGAATAAGTTTGTGAATATCTTGTCAGACGTGTGTTTATAACTGTGGACAATCAAGAAAGTATGTTTATGGTTTCGTATGGAGAAACTGGTTTGAACCGATGGAAATACGGATGGACGGCCGATGTTTGCGCTGGAACATTTTGTCCGGAAGTCAGGAAAAGCGTCGAAATCATGATTGACGGACGGATCAAGGCCGGCAAAGAACACAGAATGCATATCTAGATAACGCAAAGAGCAAAGATTGCAGATCAAGATGCGCACGAATGAGGAAACGAATTCGATACGGCCGTTTACCCATCGATGACGGCTGAATGGCTGAAGTGAGGTTGGTATGAAGAATCGGTTCGCTTGTATGATACGAACGGCATGGTTGCTCCTTTTGCTTACGGTTTTCGGCATGGCGTTCCCGCCCATGTCCTCCGGTGAGGCCGCGTCTCGGGCGGAAGGCTTTGTCCAGCAGGATGAATGCTGTGTTCCGCATGCTTCCGCAGCCGTTTCGAACGCGGACGAAGCGGCCATGCAGACAAATGTCTCGGCCGCTGATCGGGATCGGACTTCCGTCGTCGTGATCATGTCGGTGCCGGGATTTTCGTTTCAGGAATGGTTTCCGGAGTCGCTTGCTCTGATGCCGGAGTTGCGAGCGGTGATGGAGAAAAGCGCCATTGCCGCGCTCAATGTCCGCACCCCCGAAAGGGGCGTGGAAGATGTGTATCTGACGATCAATTCCGGCGCTCCGGCGATCGCGCCATCGAGGATTCGGGCTTTCCCTGCCGACGGCGAACAGACGGAAGCCCGGCAGCGGTATATGAGATACACAGGCCGGCCGGTCGGGACGGCGGCTGTCGTCGTGCCGGAAATCGAATATTTGAAGGATTTGCATGAAACGCTGACATATGATGCGCAGATCGGCAAGCTTGGCGACGCGCTGCTCAGGCACGGAGTCCGAACGGCAGTGTTCGCCGATTGGCTCGGCGGCGAGCATCCTGCGGAGTATGCTCCTCTCATGCTGATGACGTCGGCGGGTACGGTGCAGCTTGGAGCCGTCGGCGACGATGTTTCGATCCGCGATCCGGACAGCCCTAAGGGACGCGCCACCGATGCGGAACGGATGATGGCCCTCGTCCGGGCTATGACGGAGGACGAAAACGGGCGGGATGAGGCGGAAGATGCGGATGGAAGCGGCGAACCATTGCGCGAGGACATCGTCATTTTGATCGAATACAACGATTGGTTCAGACTCGATCAGGAACAGCGCAACTATGAGCCGGACCGGCTGCTGATCATGCAGCGGCGGGAGCTGGAAAAAATCGATGCATTTCTCGGAAGACTGCGCGCCTGGATCGATACGTTTGAAAGCGGGCAACTGTGGCTGATGTCCCCGCAGCCGCATTCGACCGCCTCGCGCGCCAAGCTGTATGTGACGCCTCTTCTGATATATGACGTGCGGGCGGACGCATCGGGGCCCAGACTGCTGACGTCGCCGACGACCAGACGGGCCGGTCTCATTTCGCTTCATGACGTGGGGCCGACGCTGCTCGAGACGCTCGGCATCGAAGAACGGGAAGGATGGACCGGTTTCGCGGCTGTGTCCGAAGCGCGGGAAGACGCGCTGGAATGGCTCATCCGCGACGTGCGGAAGATGCGGAACGTGTATGAGTTGCGCACGATTGCGGTCATTCCGTTTGTCATGTATGAGGTGATCGTGCTGCTGGTCAGTCTTGCGTTTGTTTTGCTGAAAAAACGCAAATGGCTTGCCTGGATGAAATGGCCATTGTATTCGCTGTTGTCGGCTCCCTTCTTGCTGCTGTTGCTGGGATTCGCGCCGCAATGGAATACGGGCGTGCAACTGGCGGTCTTCGTGATCGCGTTAATGGCGGCCAGCGCGTGGTGCATGCTGCTTCCGACGGAGACGGCGATCTTCCTCATCGCGTCGGCGAATGCCGTCGCCCTGATCGCGGACGGACTTTTGGGCGCGCGCTTGATCCGGTACTCGATGATGGGATACGACCCGATGATCGGCGCCAGATATTACGGCATCGGCAATGAATTTATGGGGGTGCTCGTGGGCAGTTCCCTGCTCGCCGCGCTTTTGGCGTTGCAGCGGTTGCACAACCGTCTGAACAAGATCAGGCTGGGGGAGACTGAGGGACGCGGATCTTTGCCCGAACGCGCCGATTTTCCGCTTGCGCGTGCGTCTGAAGGTACAGCCGCCCGGCCGCTTGACCCTTCGACGACGGGGCTTCCATCAAGGCGCTTGCGCCGATCGGGCCGGATGACCTGGCGGGCGGCGATGCTCCTCGTCAGCGCGTCGTTCATCTGCATCACATTGTATCTCGCCGCTCCGAACGGCGGCACGAACGCGGGCGGCGCGCTGACGGCCTGTGCGGCGTACGGCGTGGCCTGGTTGCGCATGTTTGGGCATGAAAGGATACGGCAGATGAATCTGGGACGGCTTGCGCTGGTCGTCTTTCTGATGCTGGTCGTCGGGCTGACGTTGCTGTGGACGATGAATCAATGGTTGTCCGAAGCGGATGCGGAAAGCAAAAGCCATATCGGGCGGGCGATGGATTTGTTGGAAGAGGGCCGTCCTGATCTCATACTGGGGATCATCGTGCGGAAATTGCAGATGAATATTACGTTGATCGGCGTGTCCTCATGGGGCAAGGTGCTGTTGACGAGCGTGTTTGTGCTGGCGGTTTTGCTGCTGAGGCCGAGGGGGATGCTGAAGCGGTGGCAGGAGTCGCGGCCGCATTGGCTCCACGGGTTCACGGCGATCATCATCGGTTCGATCGTCGCGTTGGCGCTGAACGACTCCGGCATCGTGGCGGCGGGCACAATGATCATCTTCGCGGCCGCGCCGATTCTCCTGCTCATCTCCGAACAACTCGGGCAGTCCGGCCGCACGGAATGAGCGCAGCAGACGATGAAGCGGGTCTCGCGAAAGTATGTCAAGTTGACGGACGGAGCGGGCCGCATGACGGGGATGTTGAGCCGTCGGATGTAGCGGATCACATGAGAGGAATGTCGAGCCGTCGATGAAGCGGGTCTTGTGAAAGGGATATGAGCTGCAGGATGAAGAGGGTCACGCGATAGGATGTCAAGTTGACGGACGGAGCGGGCCGCATGACGGGGGATGTTGAGCCGTCGTGTCCGCGCGGGCCGGCACATGCGCATGCCGGCATTCCGCGGGGAAGAGACGGGCGGTGTTATTCCATCAGGTTGCCCCACTCTTCATAGAGGCGGTTCAGCGTTTCACGGTCCTGTTCCAGAATGTCGTTCAGCTCTTTCAACCGCATGTAATCCTGGTACACTTCGGGGTCGGCGATGAGCTGTTCCGTCGCGGCGATTTTCTCTTCGTATTGCGCGATCTGGGCTTCCAGTTGTTCGATCTTGCGTTGGCGGGCGCGTTCCTCGCGCTTCGCTCTTTTTTCCATCTCATAAGCGGCAGCGGCATCTGTCGGACGACCGCGTCCGCTCGCGGCGGCTTCTTTCGCATCGTTCGCATCGCGGTTCCCGACATGTCCGGCCTTCGCACCGCCGGCGCCGGAGGGGGCGGCACCGGCCGCGTTTCCGGGCGTGTAAATGTTAGAAGATCCTGCATATCCTTCGGCTTGCGATCTAGAGCCGTCCGTCCCGGCTGCATGGCTCCGCGCCGGGCCGCCCCCTGTGCCCGTCTTGTCCGAACGGCCTGCCGAATCGTTCGCTGGTTGCCCGTTCCATTCCGACCATTCGAGCAGTTCTTCTTTTTTCGCGAGGTAATCGTCATAGTTGCCGAGGTAGCTTTGGATGCCGTCCTGGCGCAATTCCAACACGCGGTCGGCCATTTTGTTCAGGAAATACCGGTCGTGGGAAACAAAAAGAAGCGTTCCCTCGTAATCGATCAAAGCGGCTTCGAGCGCTTCCTTGCTGTACAGATCCAGATGGTTCGTCGGCTCGTCGAAGATCAGAACGTTCGCGTTGGACAGCATCAGCTTGGCGAGCGCGACTCTGGACCGTTCCCCGCCGCTTAAGTCCCGAATCTTCTTGTTCACCGCCTCGCCGCTGAACAGAAATCCTCCCAGCACATTGCGGATTTGCACTTCTTCGAGGTTCGGATAGGCGTTCCACACTTCTTCCAGCACGGTGTTCGTCGGGGTCAGTCCCTCATGTTCCTGATCATAATAGCCGATCTTCACGTTGGAGCCCCAGCGCACCGATCCGGAGGCGGCTTCCAGCTCGCCGATCAGCACTTTGAGCAGCGTCGATTTGCCGATGCCGTTCGGCCCGACGAGCGCGGCGCTGTCGCCGCGGTTCAGCGTCAGGTTGACATCGAGGAAAACCGGCCGGTCATCGTAACGGTAAGACAAACCTTCGGCGCGAAGCACGTCCTGTCCCGACACGCGGTCGATCGTAAACGAAAACTGCGAAAGCTTCACCTCTCCGGCGGGCCGTTCGAGCCGCTCCATTCGTTCCAGCACTTTGCGGCGGCTTTTGGCCCGGTTCGCCGTGGAAGCGCGGGCGATGTTGCGCTGAATGAACGTTTCCAGCCGGGCGATCTCCTCCTGTTGTTTCTCATACAGCTTCATTTTCCGCTCGTATTCCGCCGCTTTCTGCTCGACGAATTTCGTATAGTTGCCGTTGTAGCGGGTCAGCTTCGTCCGGTCGATTTCGATGATCGAATGGACGACGGCGTCGAGAAAATAGCGGTCGTGCGAAATGATCAACATGGCGCCGCGGTAACTGCGAAGATAATCTTCAAGCCAGGTGAGCGTCGGGATGTCCAGGTAGTTGGTCGGTTCATCCAGCATGAGGATATCCGGTTCCTGAAGCAGAAGCTTGGCCAGCGCCAGCCTCGTCTTCTGCCCGCCGCTCAGGGCGCTGACGGGCGTATCGGGCGGCATATCGCCGAATCCCATGCCGGATAGCATGCCGCGGATTCTTGCATCGATCTCGTAACCGCGCCGTTGACCGAACTGTTCGGACAGATCGGCGTAACGCTTCATGATCGGTTCCAGTTGACGCCCTTCGGCCGTCGCCATCTCTTTCTCCAACTGACGGATTTCTTCTTCCATCTGCAAAAGATCGGAGAAGACCGTGCGCAGTTCGGCGTAAATCGTGCGGTCGGACTGGAGTCCGCCGTTCTGCGCGAGATAACCGATCGAGAGATCTTTCTGGCGGTGGATGACGCCGGAATCATAGGAATCTTCACCGGCCAATATGCGCATCAAGGTCGACTTTCCGGCGCCGTTGACGCCGACGAGCCCGATCTTCTCCCCTTCGTTGATATGCATGGTGATATCCGTTAAAATCGGCGTTGCCGCGTAGTATTTATGAATACCGACTGCTTGTAGAAGCATGACGAGCCTCCTGCATTCATGTTAGTGCCTTGCGTCGCATAAAATGTTAGAGCAGACGACGGTTTCTGCGGCGTCCGGTTCCATTCTTTGCTCGTGTACACTTCTGTCTCCTTCGTTGTATTATAAAAGAAAAAGGGGGAATAGGGAAACAGGAGGCCGAGCGATGGGATGGATCACCGCTGTACGCAGACCCAGGCTGGATAAGTTGGTTCTGTTTGCCTTTTTTGTATATGCCATTTATGGCATGTTCATGTTTTCTATCCCGATGACGGAGGAAACTCCGGAAGAAGTTCCAGATGTGCGGAGCGCGGTGATGATTTTGGGCAAAGAGCGGTATGTGCGCGTGATGACGTTTAATATTCATCATGCCAAGGGCCTCGACGGTCGCGTCAATCTGGATCGCATCATCTCGGACATCCGTTACGGTGATCCGGATATTGTCGCGCTGCAGGAAGTCGACCGGTTTCATATCAGAAGCATGTTCGTCGACCAAGTGAACGAAATTAAGAAAGCGCTTAATATGGAAGCTTTCTTTTCTCCTTCCATGTATTACCATGGTTTTGCGGAGTACGGCAACGCGATTTTAAGCAAATATGCACTTTATAATTGCGAGGTCATTCTTCTGCCCGGCATCAAGGAGATGAGAAGTCTGCTGTCGGCGAAGGTGAAGATCGGGGAAGTCGAAGTGACGCTGTTCACGACGCATCTTGGCGTGCTGGAGGAGGAGCGCGCGATGCAGATTCCGATCATCCTCGACAAACTTCAGCAGACCAAAGGGCCTGCGATCTTTCTTGGAGATTTGAACATGACGAACGCGCATTCGCTGCTGGGCGCCTTGATCGAGTCGTGGAAGAAAGTTCCGCTCGTCCATGATACGGGAACCTTTTATAAGGGTGCGGAGATCGACCATATTTTCGTAGGGCCTTACATAGAGGCGATCAATGCGTGGACGATTCAGACGGAATCGTCCGATCACATGCCTGTCGTTGCTGAACTGGCGATCGCGGTGGATGCTGTCGAAGGTTAAGGGCCCATGTATGGGCAAAGATCACCAGGTATGATAGACTGTTGATAGAAAGCCTCGATCAGGAGGGGCGAAGGTCACGGCATGACAGATCATGTGAAATCATTGAAGAGAAAGATCCGAACAGAGGTGCTCCGGATGAGGGACCGGCTGTCCGAGGAAGACAGAGCCGCCCGGTCGGCCGCGATATGCATGCAGCTGATCAGCCTGCTGGAGCAGCGCATCGGATCTTTTCAGCGCGACAATCCGGACAAGCCATGCGATATTTTGTCCTATGTTCCGTACGGGTCGGAAGTGGACGTGCTTCCGGTTTTTGAATATTGCTGGTCCCGCGGCATAGGGGTGGCGGTGCCCCGCACATTGCCGCAGGAGCGGGGCATGATTTTTCACCGCATCTCAAGTCTGGACGATACGGAACCCGCCCGTCCGTACGGCATACGCGAACCGCGCGCCGATCTGCCCGAGGCGGACGATTCCGAGCGGATCGCGATGGTCATCGTACCCGGAGCGGCGTTCGATGCGCAAGGAAACAGGCTCGGGTATGGGGGAGGGTATTTTGACCGCTTTCTGGAACGGCTTGTCTCCACGTGCGGGAAGCCGCCGCTGCTTGCGGCTCCGTGTTTCGAAACGCAGATCGTTGACCTTCTGCCCGTTGAACCGCATGATCGAAAGGTGGATGTGATCGTCACGGAACTTCGGGTAATTCGTTCGAAAGATGAATGATCGGGAGGGAGTTCAGGATGCGTTGGAGAGTGGCCATACTAACCGCCAGTGACAGAGGGGCGCGGGGAGAAAAGGAAGACGCATGCGCACAGATCATACGGGAGCTGGCGGAAGAAGAATTGCAGGGATACGTGGTGGATTATCGGGTTGTCATCAACGAGATGGACGAGATTATGGCCGCGTTGATCGAGATGGCCGATTATCACGAGGCGGATCTGATCGTTACGACGGGCGGCACCGGACTCGGGCCGCGCGATGTGGTGCCGGAAGCGACGGGGAAAGTGGCCGACCGGCCGGTGCCGGGTCTGGCGGAAGCGATGCGCGCCGCCATGCTGCAAAACGGCCGGCAGGCGATGCTGACGAGAGGCATATGCGCCATTCGCGGCCGCACGTTGATTCTCAATGTCCCGGATCATCCGAAGTGGGTGCACGTCAGCCTGGCGGCGGTGCTGGATCAACTTCCCGACGCTCTGCGGATGGTGACGGGCCGGTCGGAAGCGGCCGTTTGACGCGGCTTGCGATGCTGCGCGCCCAGGCTATGGGCCAGGCGAGATCCGCATTGCGGACCCCGCCGAGCGGAACCTGGTTGCGATGCCGTGACGCATGTGACGGCCGCTTGCGGACAGATGACAATTTTTTGACGATCCTCTGTGAAATTGGACTTCTTCCTTACCGTGATGTACAATTGATTCGACTGCGAATAAGACCGTACATGCGGTCAGACTGTTAACGCATATTTTCGTCGGTTATGTGCGTGCACGGTTGCCTATGCGTGGCGATGTGCATGTAAACCGCTTGAGGAGGATACGAGATGCTTGGCAATATTGGGCTTGGTGGATTGATCCTGATCCTGGTGGTCGTCCTGCTGCTGTTCGGTCCCAGCAAGTTGCCGGAGCTCGGACGGGCGTTCGGCAAGACGCTCCGGGAGTTTAAGATGGCCACGAAAGGAATCATGGAAGATGAGGAAGCTGAGCAGGGTAAAAACGCCGTCCCGCGTGAACCGGCGAATGCGAGCGCGCAACCGGCGGCTCAGCAGGATCGCAGATTGCCGGAATGAACGGGACCGGCAGCTAACCAGACTGGCAGGTGAAGTTTGTGAGCCCGGAGCCGAAGATGATGCCTTTGGTCGATCACTTGAGCGAACTTCGCAAACGCGTGGTCCGCATCGTGATCGTTTTTGTTATATCGCTGATTGCGGGATTCGTCGCGGCGCAGCCGATCATCGACTACTTGATCAGCGTGCCGCCGGCCGATGAATTGACGATGAACGTGTTTTCTCCGTGGGACTCGCTTATGATTTATCTGAAAGTCGCGATGCTGGTCGCCCTGTTGATCACGATGCCGTTCGGCATCTACCAGATCTGGCTGTTCGTCGTCCCCGGATTGCGGGACCATGAGCGCAAAGCCGCCGTACTTTACATTCCGCTTGCCGCGGTTCTCGGCCTGTGCGGACTGGCATTCGCGTACTTCGTCGTGTTTCCGCTCGCCTTTTCTTTCACGATGTTTTTGGCCAATCAGATGGAACTGACGCTCACCTACGGCATTTCGCAGTATTTCAGCTTCATGTTCAACATCCTGATCCCGGTGACATTGGTGTTTGAGCTTCCGGTCGTCGTCCTGTTTCTGACGACGGTGCATATCTTAACGCCAACCGTATTAATAAAATCGCGCCGGATCGCATATGTTGTGCTGGTGGTGATCAGCACGCTGATCACGCCTCCCGACCTTGTATCCGCGTTGATCGTCTACGTGCCCCTCGTCTTGCTCTATGAGGCGAGTGTGTATTTTTCGAAACGGGTGCACAAGAGGCAGCAGCTGAAGCTCAAACTTGCGGAAGAACGCCTGAACAACACATGATCGGCAGGCGTTCTTATTTTGTGCCGGAGCGGAGGAATAATTTTCCGTCCGTTCGTCTATTCTAGAATAGGCTGCGGAGGGTAAGGCGCTGTTGATGCAAGGATAAACAGATGCCTAAAAAAATTTGCTAAAAAAACTGTCCACCCACTTGAAAAACAAATTGGAAGTATTTATTATAATAATTGCTGTTAGCACTTGCCCAAGATGAGTGCTAACAATATACCGGACATAAGTAAGATTATGAAACTTAAACATAGTAACAAGGAGGTATCTCACACATGATCAGACCATTGGGCGATCGCGTAGTGATTGAAGCTATCGCGAAGGAAGAAACGACGGCTAGCGGCATTGTCCTGCCTGAAACTGCAAAGGAAAAGCCGCAAGAAGGCAAAGTAGTCGCTGTTGGAAGCGGCCATCTGAAAGACGGTCAACGCATTCCGCTGGAATTGAAGGAAGGCGACCGCGTCATTTACTCCAAGTATGCCGGCACAGAAGTGAAGATCGACGGAAAAGAATATCTGATTATGCGCGAAAGCGACGTGCTGGCGATCCTCGCGTAAGAAGCCGGTCAAATTGCCTGCAAGGCAGTCTGATCCTGTAAGGCTCCGTGATTGTGCAGCTCAGCGCTGTTAAGAGCATGATGCTCGCGCTGATGATTTCGGCGCTGTGCGCCGTTCGACTCTGTACTTAATGCGGTTCAGCTCCGTGCCGGATATGTCTGACTGAGCGCAGGTGCTGTCGGGCTCCGTGCCGGCCGCTGAGAGCAGCCGATCGGCATTGGGCAGAAGGCCGTGCGCGTTTTATGGCAGGTCTGCGGCAATGGAGCATGCTGCGTTCGGTTAGGCGCAGTTTCTGTCTGACGCAGTTTCTGTGCAAGTTTCAAATGAAGATCAAATAGCAGGAGGTATGAGAATCATGGCAAAAATGATCAAGTTCAGCGAAGATGCTCGCCGTGCGATGCTGCGCGGTGTGGATACATTGGCGGACGCCGTGAAAGTTACGCTCGGACCGAAGGGCCGTAACGTCGTATTAGAGAAGAAATTCGGCAGCCCGCTCATCACCAACGACGGTGTGACGATCGCGAAGGAGATCGAGCTGGAAGACGCATTTGAAAACATGGGCGCGCAGCTCGTCAAAGAAGTTGCGACCAAGACGAATGACGTGGCCGGCGACGGTACGACGACCGCTACGGTTCTCGCGCAAGCGATGATTCGCGAAGGGCTGAAGAACGTAACGGCGGGCGCCAATCCGATGGCTATCCGCAAAGGGATCGAAAAAGCCGTTAAAGCTGCTGTGGAAGGAATCGCGAAGATCGCGAAGCCGATCGAAGGCAAACAATCGATCGCGCAAGTTGCGTCGATCTCCGCCGCTGACGAAGAAGTCGGCCAACTGATCGCGGAAGCGATGGAGAAAGTGGGCAAAGACGGCGTCATCACCGTTGAAGAGTCGAAAGGCATCGAGACGGAACTCGAAGTTGTCGAAGGTATGCAATTCGACCGCGGTTACACTTCCGCATACATGGTGACGGACACCGAGAAGATGGAAGCTGTTCTGGAAGATCCGTACATCCTGATCACGGATAAGAAGATCAGCAACATCCAAGAACTGCTGCCTGTTCTCGAGAAAGTCGTTCAAACCGGCAAGCCGCTGCTGATCATCGCTGAAGATGTTGAAGGCGAAGCGCAAGCAACGCTCGTTCTGAACAAGCTGCGCGGCACGTTCACTTGCGTAGCCGTCAAGGCGCCTGGATTCGGCGATCGCCGCAAAGCGATGCTGGGCGATATCGCGGCTCTGACCGGCGGTCAAGTAGTGACCGAGGAGCTCGGTTTGGAACTGAAATCGACTACACTCGATCAACTCGGCCGTGCACGTCAAGTTCGCGTATCGAAGGAAAATACGATCATCGTCGACGGCGCAGGCAGGAAGGAAGACATCGAAGCCCGCGTGAAACAAATCCGCGCGCAAATCGAAGAAACGACTTCCGAATTCGACAAAGAAAAACTGCAAGAACGTCTGGCCAAGCTCTCCGGCGGCGTAGCGGTCATCAAAGTCGGCGCTGCTACCGAAACCGAGCTGAAAGAACGCAAACTGCGCATCGAAGACGCTCTGAACTCGACGCGCGCTGCGGTTGAAGAAGGCATCGTGCCTGGCGGCGGTACTGCGCTCATGAACGTGTACAAAGACGTTGCCGCTGTTCAAGTTACGGATGCGGATGAAAAAACAGGCGTGAACATCGTGCTGAAGGCTCTGGAAGCTCCGGTCCGCACGATCGCCAACAATGCCGGCGAAGAAGGCTCCGTCATTGTCGAGCGCCTGAAGAAGGAAGCTCCTGGCATCGGTTACAACGCAGCTACCGGCGAATGGGTGAACATGATCGAAGCCGGCATCGTTGACCCGGCTAAGGTTACTCGTTCCGCTCTGCAAAATGCCGCATCCGTTGCTGCGATGTTCCTGACGACGGAAGCGATCATCGCCGACAAGCCGGAAGAAACGAAAAACAACGCTCCGGGAATGGGCGGCATGGACATGATGTGATCGGGCCGTAATCGAAATCGTTCGATTTCGATATAAGGCGGCCGAACATTCGGTCCGGCTCGATTACCTAATATATAAATATAGACTTGATCTTAGAGAAATCAGTCACTCACCTTCACCATACCGCATAAATGCGAACACCTTGGACGAGAAGGGTCATCCCTGTCGTTCCAAGGTGTTTTTTTACGTGAGATCGATCTGTTACATGGCCGCTTCAATGGGCAAAAAGTTCGGAAGCTCACGTTCGCGTTTGTCGAGCTTGATCTGCTGCGGCTGGATGCCGCTGTTCAGCAGGATGTCGATGTTCTGACGGAGAAAATCGTCGCTGCCCACAATGTAAAAAATTCCTTCCTTGTCCGCGGCAAGTTTCTTCACTTCTTGATAATAATCTTGCCGGTTATCGACGAATTGGGCGGTAAAATTCCTGTCGGATGAGGAAGTGAAAATGTCGGTGAACAAAAATTCCTTCGACGAGTCGATGTTCAGAGCATGAACGTGCGGAATATGGTCAGGCTCGTCGAAATATTTCAGCACGATCGGTCTGAACGTAGCCAATCCGACGCCGGCGGACAACAGATAGATGTTTTTGTTTTCTCTTCTGAGCGTCATATTGGAATGAGTCTTGAAGAGTGCCGCTTCATCGCCGACCTGGAGATCTCTCAGGATCGACTTGTACTCGGAGCATTGCGGTCTGATCCGCGTTGTGATGCCGATAACGTTTTCACGGGGCAATGTGGAAATGGACATATGCCGAACGAGGCTGCGGTTGGGCATATCTCCGGAGTTGAATCCTTTCATCGCGAGGTGGGTGTGAGCCCCTTCTTCCCATGTGAAGTCTTCCGGACGTTCGAGAAGATACGTTCTCACATCGGAAGATTCCTGAATGATCTGTTTAATTTTCAACCAGTAAATTTGCATGCCATACTCTCCTTAATCATCAATGTGTACTCGTTGTATCCGCAGATTTCCTGATCTTAATATACACGAAATGATAATCATTCTCAATTAATGTGGTATAATATTTTTTGCATACCGCCGGAGCGATTGTCACAAAATATTTGAATTTTGCCGCGAAGACAGAAGGAAAATGAAACGCAATCCCGTTATGATCTATATAGAAATGTTTTTTACAGCCGGCCGAAAGAAGGGAATTGAACGTTGAATCACTTACGCACCATATGGAGACATCCGGTCACGCTCGTCCGCATCACCGGTCTTCTCGATGGAATTTCATTGCTTGTGCTTTTGGGGATCGCCATGCCGCTCAAATATTGGGCCGGTATGCCATATGCGGTGACGCTTGCGGGATCGATTCACGGCGGGATCGTCATGATCTATGCTTTGTCGATTTTGTACGTCCAGTTGCGCGTCCGCTGGTCGTTCCTGTGGACATTGGCTTCCGTGCTCGTCATGTTCGTGCCGTTCGGCAACTTCGTGCTGGAGCGGATGATATGGCGCAGGCAGATGAGAGGCGAATTCCAGGTGCAGCCGATTCCGGTCACTTGGCTTGTTTACGCGATCATTTTTTTCACGTTCATCGATCTGTTCACGCAACTGCCCGTAATGAGCACGTATGCGACTTCACTCGGCGCGAGCGCGATGATCGCCGGATTCAGCGTCGGCATGTATTCGTTGACGAATACGTTGGGCAATGTGCTTGCCGGTCTGTTCACCGATCGTTACGGCGCGCGGTTCGTGTTGAAGCTGGGGCTGTTGTTCACAAGTTTCGCGCTGCTGTTGTACAATGTTGCGGATAATGTTCAGCTGCTTATCGCCGTCCGGTTTTTGCACGGGTTTCTCGGCGGTCTGATCGTGCCTGCGGCGTTCACCTACATGGCGAATCAGACGAAGTATGAAAAGCAGGGAAGTCAAAGCGCGATCTCCGGTTCGTTCGTCGGCATCGCGGCGATCGTCGGTCCTGCTTACAGCGGCATTATGGCGAGCCGGACATCCGTGCCGTTCGTGTTTACGACGGTGGCCGTGCTCGGGCTCGTCCTGTTCCTTTGCGCATTGTTTTTCCTCCGCACGCGGGGAGAAGAAAGAAGCGGCGCCGTCAAGCGCGCTCGGACAGAGGGGAAGTTTACGGTGAATGCGGGGCTGGTCCGCGCGTACATCGGCGCCTTTTTCCTCATGTTTTCCCAGGGGGCTCTCGCATTTTTGCTGCCGCAGCATGTGGAAAGCCTGGGTTACAGCGCGCGCGTGAGCGGCACGCTGATGAGCATGTTCGGACTCGTGGCGGTCGCGATCTTCGCGCTGCCGTCGAACAAACTGTTCGACCGTCTGCCGCCCATCCGCAGCTTCTCGTTCGGTCTCGGATTGATGGGACTCAGTCAGGTGCTGATCGGTCAGACTTCGAATATCGGGATACTGTATGCGGTACTGGGACTTTACGGCATCGGCTTCGCGTTCCTGTTCCCGGCGATCAATACGCTGCTGGCTCAGTCTACGGAGAAAGAACGCCGCGGGCAAGCGTACGGAATTTTCTATGCGCTTTTCTCGGCGGGGACGGTGGCCGGATCAACAGGCCTCGGGTTCATTCATGCGTCATATGAGCAATTGTTTGCTGTGACGGGAATTACGCTGCTCACCTGCGTGGCGGGAATCGTGCTTACCGCCAGGCATCGCGCCGCGAGCAGCGACTCGATGAAGGCATAACGCGTAATGAGCGTAATGACGTAATGGATGTAAGTATCATTAACGAAAAAATAACGAATAAAGCAGGATGAATGAAAGGTACACGGAAAAAGGGAGCCGAGAGGCTCCCTTTATTTTTACTTTGATTTTAATTCAGGACGTGGATCTATCGAACCATTTTGATTATCGGATTCCATTTCTATTTGTTATCCGGTTCTCACTCACTGTCTCCGATGAACACCGACCGTTTCCAGCACATGTCCGATGATGCGGACCGGAATGTCCGTCGTTTTTTCCATGCCGTTTGCGTAAAGGACGCGGAAACGGATCGTATGCACGCCTTCGGCGATCCCTTCAACCAGGTTTGAGAAACGCTTGTCATACATTTCACCTGCATAGGCATAGGCGCCTTTTGCGCTGAGCGTCGCCGTCACCTGAAGTTGACCGCCGCTCCGGGACGTTGCGAGCAGAGTGGCATGAACGCTCTGTACGGCTGTCGGCGATGTGTTCGCGCTAAGCACAAAGGTTTCACCGGTGTAGAAATCCTTCGGATGGCGCTCGGTCTCGTGTCCGGCGTCCCGGTGGTATTCGAGCCACAGATCGGTATGCTGCACGTCGGCGGTCAGTGCTAAAGCTCTTACCTCAAACTGCGCCGTTTTCTGCGAAGTCGCTTTGCCGTCGGATACCGTGAGCCGGACGGTATATGTGCCTGTTTCGGTCAAGCGTCGGCTGATGTCCCGGCTGTTCGCGCGAAACTCCGTACCGCTCGGGTAGCGGATCGTCCAGTCGTAGGTCAACGGATCTCCGTCCGGATCCGACGATGCGTTAAGAAAATAGACGGTATCCCCTTCCCAGATCGTCTCCGGTATCCAGGTGAAGTCCGCGATCGGCGGCCGGTTTGGAATGACGTACATCGTCTTGGTCAGCGTCCGGGTCGAATAGGAGTCCGCCACCGTCTGTACGATCGTGTAGTTGCCGCCCATCAGGTTCGTGATCGAAAACGCCTGGGACGAATATTGCTCCGGGGCCACGCTGTAC